>Ga0137369_10007969_pt1 | contig 10596 bp, 8 predicted proteins | sample SagtaG_12_FD_104918 | JGI IMG/M metagenome (GOLD analysis project Ga0137369, IMG submission 104918) | Vadose zone soil microbial communities from Sagehorn Ranch, Mendocino, California, USA - Sage1_L_113_16 metaG | ecosystem: Environmental > Terrestrial > Soil > Vadose zone | place: USA... | reverse complement strand
GCGCTGGCGACCACCGAGGTGGTCGAGGCGGTCCCGCCAGAGGCCGGAGTGGTGTCCACCAACGTCGAGCGTCTCGAGGAGGCACTGCGCGCCTTCGTCGCGGATCCCGAGCTGGCCCGCCGCACGGGACGGGCGGCCAGAGCTGCCGCCCGCCGCAGGTACTCGCTCGACCGGTTCCTCGCCGACTGGGACCGATTGCTGAAGGAGGTGACCGGATGAGGATCGACCTGATCTCGGAGCACGCCAGCCCGCTGGCCGCGCTCGGCGGGGTCGACTCGGGCGGACAGAACGTCCACGTCGCGGACCTGGCGCGGGCGCTGGCGCGGCGCGGTCACCAGGTCACCGTCCACACCCGCCGCGACGACCCCGGGCTGCCGGAGCGAGTCGAGGCGGCGCCGGGCGTGACCGTCGAGCACGTCCCGGCCGGCCCGCCGCTGCCGCAGCCCAAGGACGAGCTGCTGGTCCACATGCCGGCGTTCGGCGCCCACCTGGCGCGCCGCTGGGCGTGGGAGCCGCCCGAGGTGGTGCACGCCCACTTTTGGATGAGCGGGCTGGCCGCGCTGGACGGTGCGCGCGGCACCGGCGTCCCGGTGGTCCAGACCTTTCACGCGCTCGGCTCGGTGAAGCGGCGCCACCAGGGCGCGGCCGACACCAGCCCGCCGAGCCGGCTGGCGCTGGAGCGCAAGCTGGGGCGCGAGGTCGCGCTGGTGATCGCCACCTGCTCGGACGAGCTGGTCGAGCTGGCCCGCATGGAGTTGCCGCCCGGGCGGGTCGCGGTCGTGCCCTGCGGGGTCGACCTCGACCGCTTCCGGTCGGACGGCCGGCGTGCCCGGCGTGACGGCCGCCCGCGCATCCTGTCGCTCGGGCGGCTGGTGCCGCGCAAGGGCGTGGAGACCACCATCGAGGCGCTGGCCGCCGTGCCCGGCGCGGAGCTGGTGATCGCCGGAGGCGATGCCTCCACCGGGGAGGAGCGCGGCCGCCTGGCGACGCTCGCGCGGGCGTGCGGGGTGTCCGAGCGGGTGCGCCTGGTCGGCCAGGTCCCGCGGGACGGCGTTCCCGCGCTGCTGCGCTCCGCGGACGTGGTGGTCAGCGTCCCGTGGTACGAGCCCTTCGGGATGGTGCCGCTGGAGGCGATGGCCTGCGGCGTGCCGCTGATCGCCTCGGCGGTCGGCGGCCACCTCGACAGCGTGGCGGACGGCCGTACCGGCCTGCTGGTTCCGCCGCGCGACCCGGACGCGCTGGCGCGCGGGCTCCGCGAGCTGCTCGCCGACCCTGAACGGCGCGCCGCCCTCGGCGCGGCGGCGGCCGAGCGCGCACGCTCCTGCTACGGCTGGGACAGGATCGCTCGCGAGACCGAGCGCTGCTACCGGCGCGTGCTGGCCTCCGGCGACTCCCTCGACCTGCTCCACCCGCGCGCCGCCGGCGGGGCTGGCGCGAGGGTGTCGCGGTGAGCCTCCAGCCGCTCGTGGTGGTGGGCGACTCGCTGCTCGACAGCGACCTCACCGGCTCGGTCACCCGGCTGTGCCCCGACGCGCCCGCGCCCGTCGTCGACCTGGCAAGGCAGGTCCAGCGGCCCGGCGGCGCGGGCCTGGCGGCGCTGCTGGCCGCGCGCGCCGGCCACGCGGTCACGCTGATCACCGCGCTGGCCGGCGACCCGCCCGGCCGGCTGCTCGCCGAGCTGCTCGCCGCCGAGGTCCGGGTCGTGCCGCTGCCCCTCCGCGGCTCGACGGTCCGCAAGACCCGGGTCCGCTCGTCCGGACAGTCGCTGCTGCGAATCGACTCCGGCGACGGGCGGGCCGTCGACGGCCCCACCGGACCGGAGGCGCGCTCGGCGCTGCTGGGCGCGGGCGCGATCCTGGTGGCCGACTACGGCCGTGGGATCACCTCGGTCGCCGGGTTGCGGCGGTTGCTCGCTCGCCAGGCCGCCCGCGTGCCGGTGGTCTGGGACCCGCATCCCCGCAGCGCAGCGCCGGTCCCCGGCTGCCGACTGGTCACCCCGAACGAGGCCGAGGCCACGAGCTTCGCCTCGCGCTCCGACGGGCTGGAGGCGGCCACCACGCTGCTCCAGCGCTGGGACTGCGCGGCGGTCGCGATGACCAGGGGCGCGCGCGGCGCGCTGCTGGCCACGCCCGACGGCTGCCTGGCGGTGCCAGTGCCCCAGCTCGACCGGGCGCCGCACGCCGACGCCTGCGGCGCCGGCGACGCCTTCGCCGCGGCGGTCACCAGGGAGCTGCTGGGCGGCGGCTCGCTCACCGAGGCGATCAGGGCGGCGGTCGCGGCGGCATCGCGCTTCGTCGCTGGCGGCGGCGTCGGCGTCGGCGCGATCGGGGTCGACCGCGGCGGCGGCGAGCTGGCGCGGCGGGAGGCACCGCCGGGCTCGGCGCTGGAGCTGGCCGCCAGCGTGCGCCGGCACGGTGGGCGGCTGGTGGCCACCGGCGGCTGCTTCGACCTGCTGCACCCCGGGCATCTCGACCTGCTGCGGCCGGCACGGGCGCTGGGCGACGCGCTGGTGGTGTGCCTCAACTCCGACGCGTCGGTGCGCCGCCTGAAGGGACCGGACCGGCCGGTCGTCCCCTTGGGCGGGCGGGTCGCCATGCTGGAGGCACTGGAGCCGGTCGACGCGGTGGCGGTGTTCGACGAGGACACCCCGGCCGCGCTGCTGGAGAGGCTGCGCCCGGACGTGTGGGTCAAGGGCGGCGACTACATGCTGGGCGAGCTGCCCGAGGCGCCGCTGGTCGGCCGGTACGGCGGGCGCACCGTGCTGATCCCGCTGACCGGTGGCTGGTCGACCAGCCACCTGGTGGACGCCGTGCGCGGCGAGCTGTCAGCGACCGGGGGAGGAGCCTGATGCGATCACTGGGAACTGTGCTGATCACCGGGGGGGCGAGCGGCCTCGGCGCCGCCACTGTCGAGGCGGTCGGGCAGGCCGGCGGGCGGCCGCTGGTGCTCGACCGCGTCGCGCCGGACGGCGGGGTCGAGCACGCGCTGGCCGACCTGGCCGACCGCCAGGCCACCGAACGCGCGGTGGCCGAGCTGGTGGAGCGCGCCGGCGGGCTCGACGGGGTGTTCACCGCCGCCGGCATCGACGCGTGCGGTCCCCTCGACGAGGTGCCGGCCGACGAGTGGGAGCGGGTCGTGCAGGTCAACCTGCTCGGCACCGCGCGGGTGGTGCGCGCCGCGCTGCCCTTCCTGGAGCGCTCGGGCGGGACCGTGGTGACCTGCGCCTCCACGCTGGGGCTCAAGGCGCTACCGGACGCGACCGCCTACTGCGCCTCCAAGTTCGGCGTGATCGGCTTCACCCGCGCGCTGGCTGCGGAGACGCGCGGCCGCGTCGGCGTGACCCTGCTGGTCCCCGGCGGGATGCGCACCGCCTTCTTCGACGGCCGCGAGGAGCGGTACAAGCCGCCACCGGACGCCAAGCTCAACCAGCCCGAGGACGTGGCCGCCACGGTGGTCTTCGCGCTGCGGCAGCCGCCCGGCTGCGAGCTGCGGGAGCTGGTGGTGGCCGCCTCCGAAGAGCCCTCCTGGCCGTGAGCCCTCCAGGCCGGCCCACCGTGCTGGCGCTGCGCGCGCTGGGCGTTGGCGACCTGCTCACCGCCGTGCCGGCCCTGCGCGGCCTGCGGCGCGCCCACCCCCGGCACCGCCTGGTGCTGGCCGCGCCGGCGCCGCTGGCAGAGCTGGCCGCGCTGACCGGGGCGGTCGACGAACTGCTGCCCACACCCCGGCTGGCGCCGCTGACGGCGCCGGCGCCGGAGATGGCGGTCAACCTGCACGGCCAGGGACCGCGGAGCACCGCGATCCTGCGCGACCTCGGCCCCGGGACGCTGCTGACCCATGCCCATCCAGAACACCCCGGCGTCCCGGGGCCGAGGTGGCGGGCCGACCTGCACGAGGTGGCGCGCTGGTGCCGGCTGCTCGCCAGCGCTGGCATCCCCTGCGACCCGGCGGACCTCGGGCTGGCGCGGCCGGCCGGGCCGAGCCCGGCCCCGGGCGCGGTCGTGGTGCACCCCGGCGCGGGATTCCCCGCGCGGCAGTGGCCCGCGGAGCGCTACGCCACCGTGGCGCGCGAACTGGCGCGCGGTGGGCGGCCCGTGGTCGTAAGCGGCGATCCCGGCCAGCGCGCGTTGGCCCGGCGCGTCGCGGACGGCGCTGGGCTCCCGGACGGCGCCGTGCTGGCCGGCCGGACCAGCCTCGGCCAGCTCGCCGCACTGGTCGCCGAGGCCGCCCTGGTGGTCTGCGGCGACACCGGCATCGCCCACCTCGCCACCGCCTACGGCACCCCGTCGGTGGTCCTGTTCGGCCCGGTCGCCCCGCGCCACTGGGGCCCGCCACCCGACCGCCGCCAGCACGTCGCCCTGTGGGCCGGCCGCACCGGCGACACCTTCGCCGACCGCCCCGACCCCGGCCTCCTCCAGCTCACCCCCGACGACGTGCTCGCCGCCGCCGCCACCGCCTGGTGCCGGCCGGCCCGCGTGTGACCATCGCCGTCGCTGTCCTACCACGCAGTCGCCGCGGTCCCCGACCCGGTCGACAAGCGGTCGATGACCCCCGGCGACAGCGCTGACGTGGGCACCGCCACGCCGACGCTGCACGGGGTGTTCACCAGGCGGCCCGCAAGCAGTGGGCACGTCGACTTCGAGGTCGCCAACCCGGCCACCGGCGCGGTGGTGGCCTCCGGCGCGGGTGCGACGGTGGCCAGCGGCGCCGACTCGGCCTGGACGGTGCCGGCCGGCAGGCTGGCGGCCGGGTCGACCTATCGGTGGCGGGCGCGCGGCAACGACGGCACCGCAGCCGGGCCGTGGTCGGCGTACAAGTACCTCAACACCCAGGCCGCATCGCTGCTTGGGGAGCAGCACCGCTTCGGCTTCGAGGGCCGCGCCCTGAACGACCGGTCGCAGCTGAAGGTCAACGTCGCCAACGGCAACCTGCTGCTGCACGCCACCGACCTGCGCATCCGCGGCACCGGCCTGGACTTCACCCTGAACCGCTCCTACAACAGCCGCCAGCCCGCCGTCTCGGCGCTCGGCAAGGGCTGGACCCTCAACGTGGGCCAGGACGTCCGCCTGGTGTTCGCCTCCAGCACGCATGCCACCAGTGACGTGACCTATGTCGCCCCGACCGGGTTTGTCGCGCGGTTCAACTACGACGCCACCGAGTCGAGATGGCGCCACCCGCCCGGGGTGGACGCCGACCTGTCGCGCGACGCCACCACCGGGGAGTGGACGCTGAAGTATCAGCGCAGCGAGGCCAAGCTGGTGTTCGCCGACGCCACCGGCCGGCAGCTGCGCCAGGTCGACCGCAACAACAACACGATCAGCTTCGGCTACGACGCCTCCGGGCTGCTCGCGTCGGTGACCGACACCCAAAACCGGCAGAGCACCCTTGGGTACGTGGCCGGGCGGCTGGACACCGTCACCGACCCCAGCGGGCGGACCGTCCACTACACCTACACCGCCGGCGGGAACCTGGAGACGGTCACCGACACCGGCGGCAACGTGGTCCACTACCGCTACAACGGCGACCTGCTGATCGACCAGGTCACCACCGCCGGCAACTCGATCACCCGGATCGACTACGTCGACCCAGGCGGGAAGGTCGCGGACTTCTCCACCCAGTACGAGTCGGGCTTTGGCAATCCGACCAGCGCGACCACCTCGTTTGCCTACGCCGCGGGGGAGACCAAGGTCACCGACCCCAACGGCAACTTCACCACCGGCGATGCCACCGACGGGATCACCACCTACCGCTACGACGACCGCGACCGCATCACCAAGGTGATCGACGCGCTCGGCCACACCCGGGACAAGACCTACACGTCCATGGACAACGTGGCCACGCGCACCAACGCGCTGCAACAGCACGCCAGCTTCGGCTGGGACCCCAACGACGAGAACCTCACCTCGACCTCGCTGCCCACCGGCGCGACCAGCCAGCTGGACTACACCAGCACCGCGCACCCGCACGCGCCCACCGGAGCCACCGACCCGCAAGGCAACACCCTGACCTACACCTACGACAGTGCCGGCAACCTGGACACCACCCAGTCCAGCGCCTACCCCGGCGTCAACCTCGAGGACCGCGACTACAACCCCAACGGCACCATCAGCAAGCTCACCGACGGCAACGGCAACGCCACCTTGTTCGGCTACGACCCCAACGGCAACCTCACCTCGGTCAACAACCCCGCCCCCCTCGGCGACCTCACCCTGACCCCGGACGGGTTGAGCCGGCTGCACACCCTGGTGGACGGCAAGAGCCAGACCACCACCCTCACCTACGACGGGCTGGACCGCCCCGACGTGGCCACCTACCAGGACGCCGCCACCATCGACAATAATTACGACCCCGACGGCAACCTGGTCCAGGTGACCGACGCGACCGGGATCACCATCTTCGCCTACGACAAGATGAACCGGCAGATCCGCAAGACCCTGCCCGACAACACCCAGCTGCGCTACGACTACGACCACAACGGCAACCTGAGCGGCTACACCGACCCCGGCGGGCAGGTCGGCTACACCTACAACCAGGTCAACCTGCTCACCGAGCTGCTGGAGCCCGGCGCCTCAACGCCGGTGCGGTTCGGCTACGACAACGACAACCGGCGCACCACCACCACCTACCCCACCACCCCCGCCACCGTGATGACCGTCGGCTACGACGACGCCGGCCGCCAGACCAGCGTGACGGCGGCCGCCGGGACCACCACCCTGAGCAGCTTCACCTACAGCTACCAGAAGAACGGCGTCGACACCGCCCTGCGCCAGTCAATGACCGACCCTGCCGGCACCACCGGCTACACCTACGACGGGCGCAACCGGCTCACCGCAGCCTCCGGCCCCGGCCTGACCCGCACCTACGGCTACGACCCCAACTCCAACCGCACCAGCAAGACCGAGAACGGCACCACTACCAGCTACGGCTACAACGCTCCCAACGAGCTCACCACCGTCAACGGAGCGGCGACCTACACCTACGACCCCAACGGCAACCTCACCGGCGGGGGCGGCTGGTCGCTGTCCTACAACGCCAAAGACCAGACCACCTCGATCACCAAGCCCGGCGGCAGCGCCCTGTCACCCCTGGTCTACGCCGGTGGGGACCAGACCCAGCGCACCCAGGCAGGCGCCACCAGCTTCGTCACCAGCGCGCTCGGGGTGGCCAGCGCCACCACCTCGGGCAGCACTGACTTCTACACCCGCGACAACCGCGGCACCCTGGTCAGCCTCCGCGCCGCCAGCGGCAACCGCTACTACTACCTGCTGGACGGGCTCGGCTCGGTCGTCGGCCTGGTCAACAGCAGCGCCGCCAAGGTCAACGCCTACAGCTACGACCCCTACGGCAAGCAACTGTCAGCCAGCGAGGCGGTGGCCAACCCCTGGCGCTACGCCGGCGGCTACTATGACACCCAGACCGGGCTGACCAAGTTCGGCACCCGCTACTACAACCCCGACCTTGGCCGGTGGACCCAGCGGGATCCCCTCAGTCCAACCTTAGCTAACTATCGATACGCAGGCTGCGATCCTGTAAATTGGGTCGATCCACTGGGAACCCAAGAGCTGCCGCCGTCCCAGCTTTGGCCAGAATGTACCCCACCGCGGGTGATGCACTTCCAGTCGACGGAGTGGGAAGGGAATATCCTATTCTATGTAACGACTATCGAGGATCTCTACACCGGGAAGATATGTGACGTCATCAAAACGATAATACTTGATCCTACGGATCCCCCGCCCCCTGAGGAACCCCCCGAGCCTCCTCCGGAGGACGAGAGCAAAAGTATCGTGTGGTTGATTCCTATGATTGGGTTTTGGTAGCCGTGTGGCAACTGCCGTAGCCCCGCAGGACCATCCGGTATGTGGACCAGCGGTCGTCGCCTTGCCTTGAGACGGCGACCGCTTGTCGATGAGACTGTTCACCCTTTATGCTTGAGTCGTAGACGGCGGGATCGCGCAGTCCCGGTTGCATCCTGTACGGGTCACTTTGCACTCTTGATGACGACGGTTAAGGAGGTTCCGTGCCTGGAAGTGCTGACCGGCCACTGTGGAAGGGTGACGCCGAGGCCCTCGAGGGATGGAACGTCTTTTCGGCAACCCTCAGCGAGGGAAGCCTCCACAGCACTTTCCAGGTCGGCGACTCCCCCGGTTCTGACCCGCTGAAAGTTGAACGGGCGTTCCACAGACAAGTCGTCACCATCCTTCGAATGGAGCTCGAGAGGAACCCGCAGGGGGAGACTGATCCCGAGGTATTCCGAGTCCTGGTGGCGGCAGCACCATGGAAACCAAATGAGCGTCGGATCCGTTATTCTGCGAGGCCGATGCCGGAGGGCTGCGAGCGAATCCCTAGCGTGGAACTGGTGCGACAGGTCTTGCAGGAAGTCTTCGGCGTGCGCGATCTTCCCTCACCCACTGAGGAGGCCGTCTACGTCGTCGACCTCTTGCAACCCGAGTCGGCTGGCCGGTACCAGCTGTTCGGACCGGCCACGAGCAGGCAAGAAGACAGGACCAGGGTCCTTCGTGGGATCTTGGAGGCCGTGCTGCGGCGCACGTCAGCGGACTTTCCGATCGAGGTTGGACACCGGCTACGCTTCCGCTCCTTGTCCAACGGCAAAGTAATCGTCAACTTCTCGCAGCGGCGCGAGCCGATTGGGCCCGAGATACTCCAAGCGCTTCCGGACTTGTGGAGCACGGCTGTGCAGGACCTGCGGAGCAGGCTGTCGGTCTAAGCTTGCGTTGAACCCCTGGGTGCTGGCGGAAGGCCGGCGGTGACGTGGCCCGTGACGCCGGACGGCCACCGTGTGATCCTTCGGACAGAACAGAAGTAGGTCACGAAGGAGACGACGGTGGCCGCACCTTTGAGTGTGTACCCATCCGGGCTGGCGCCTACCCGGCGCTGACGCGCCTGCAGGGCTTCCGCGCCGGGCTGCACGCCTGCTGCACCCGCCGCGCCGATGCGCTGGTTGAGCTGGCCGATGCGCTGCTGAGCATCCCGGGACCAGTCGCGTCGCTGCCGCACCTGAGCCTGGAGCCAGCCCACCGGCGCGGCTGGGGCAGCACCTACGCCGCGCTCGCCGATGGCCTGTGGGTGCCAGAAACTAGGTCACAGGCTCTGAGCTGCGAGTTCGCTCCCGGCCTGCCTTCTGGATAAGGGCGTCCTGACGTCTTGCCCATGCGCTCGGTGTCACCCAGCCACCGATGCGCCGTCTCCACTGATGCCCTGATCATGGCGGGTCTCCCGGAGTGGCGGGGCTCCCGGCACTCCGAGCGCATGGGAAACACCACCAGCAGCCCTAGCGCGCTGCCGTCTGCTCATTAAGGGCGGCTTTGCTGTCCTTGATCGCCAGCAGCGCCGCCTGTACGACCGCGCCCAGACGCTGGGGTTCGTCGACCTGGACAGCTACCTGGTGGCGCGCTGCCAGCAGGACGCCAGCCTGACCCAGCTCGCCGGCGAGCTGCACACCACCATTGACGTGGTCCGCCGCCTCATCGACGAGGCTGGCATCCACCGCGCCTCACCGAAGGCCCGCAGCACCCGCTCACGGCGCCGCGCCACCGACCAGCACCTAACCCAGCGCGCCGCTGGGCTCGGCTTTGCCAGCCTCCAAGCCTACCTCATCGACCGCACGACCCGGCAGGCGTGGACGCTCACGCAGATCGCCAGCGAGCTTGGCGTCGACCGGAACACGGTCAGGGATCGGCTGGACCGCTATGGGCTGCGCCGCGCTCGGCAGATCGCTCGCTGAGCGTGCGGCACTCCTCGGGTCACTGACCGATCACCGGCATCCAGTGCTATTGGCGTCTGTCGAGCCATCGAGGTGAGCCGCTTCTACTCCGTGCCGCGGGACGTCATCGCGGCATACGCCTGCGCGCCTGAACGACCGTTTGGGGACGATCATGACCCTGGTGGCTAATTTCGTGGCGCGCTGGTCGGGTGGGTGATTGGGTCTGTCGGGGTGGATGATGCTGGCGCGGTCGTCTTTCCCGTCCCGGCCGCAGGGTGGGTGTGTGGTGTCGATGCAGCCGCAGCCGTGGCCGCAGATCCCTGAGGCAACGGTGCAGGCGGCGCGGGCCGCTGCGGGCAAGGGCATGTATCCGCTGGCGATGCGGGTCCGCGACGAGCTGGGCGAGGTGTTCGCCGACGCGGAGTTCGCCGAGGCGTTCGGGGTGCGGGGCAGGCCGGGCTGGTCGCCGGGGCGCCTGGCGTTGGTCACCGTGCTGCAGATGGCCGAGGGTCTGACCGATCGGGGCGCGGCGCACCAGGTGCGGTTCCGGATGGACTGGAAGTACGCCCTGCTGCGACACGAGGTCGCTTGAGTTGAGTGGAAGTCACCGAGGAGGTTCGACTGATGTCGAAGGTGTAGGACCCGGGCCAGTGCGCAGGGCCTTTCCCCGCCTCAGCGTGCGTCGCGGGTAACTGCGGGGTGCGAAGCCTGAGGGAAGGGCCCAAGGGCCCTCGTTCCATCCGGGGGTTACAGGCTGGGGAAGACCGGACGGGTGAATGCAAATGAACCCTCGATGATGCCTCGTCAACTTCACTCTCGCCGATGGGAGGAACCAGTGGGAGATAGGGGCTGGCCGTTGGAAAGCGGCAGGCGCCGGC
>Ga0137369_10007967_pt1 | contig 10599 bp, 10 predicted proteins | sample SagtaG_12_FD_104918 | JGI IMG/M metagenome (GOLD analysis project Ga0137369, IMG submission 104918) | Vadose zone soil microbial communities from Sagehorn Ranch, Mendocino, California, USA - Sage1_L_113_16 metaG | ecosystem: Environmental > Terrestrial > Soil > Vadose zone | place: USA... | reverse complement strand
CGCGAAGGCGATGAACCAGGTGTCGTTTCGGCCCGAGACGCCGGTTTCGGCGGTCCCGGTCTTGCCGGCGACGGGTACGCCGGAAATCTGGGCAGCGGTGCCCGTGCCCGATTCGACCACCGCCCGCATCATGGCGGTGAGCTCGGCTGCCGTGCGAGGTTTGATCGCCTTCTTCCACTCCCTCGGGCTGGAGCGCTCGATCACCTTCCCGTCGGGCGCCACGATCCTGTCCACCAGCGTCGGCTGCATGACGATCCCGTCGTTTCCGATGCCCGCCGCGACGAGCGCCATCTGGAGCGGGGTTACGAGGAGCCGCTCCTGGCCGAAGGCGAGCCTGCCCGGGTCGACCTGGTTTGGGTCCTTGGGCAGGAAAAGCCTGTTCCTGCGATAGAGACCGCTCGGCGCCACCTCATCGGAGGGGAGCTCGATGGGTGGCTCCTCGTAGAAGCCGAAGCGCTGGGCGTAGTCCAGGATGAGGTTCGGCCCGAGCTTCTTGCCGATGTTGCAGAAGACGGCGTTGATCGAGTGCTCGAGCGCTTCCGCGAAGGAGACGTTTCCGAAGACCTCGGGCCCGCTCTGGTCGGCGTAGTTCGAGACCCTCTTGCCGTACTCGATGCAGTAGCCGGGGTCGTCGAAGCGGCTCGAGGGCGTGAACCGGCCGGTGTCGAGCGCCGCCGCGGCGGTGACGACCTTGAAGGTCGAACCGGGGATGAAGCGGCCCTGTGTCGCGCGGTCGAGTAACGGGCTCGCGCTTCCGCAGGTGGCCTTCGTCCGCAGGATCTGGTTGAAATGGCCCTCAACGAGATTCGGGTCGAAGGAGGGCTGCGACGCGAGCACGAGCACGCGGCCCGTCGAAGGCTCGAGAGCCACGGCCGCACCGCACTTCCCCCCGAGGGCGTTCATCGCGACCCTCTGTGCTCGTGCGTTGATCGTCGTGACGACGTCGTTTCCCTTCTGGGTGAGGCCCTTGAGCTTGTCGAGCGCGTTGTCGAGGACGGTGTCGAGGTTCGCGTTCGAGCCCGTCAGGAAATCGTTCAGCGACTTCTCGAGACCCGTGCGCGATCTCTCGAGCGTGGAGTAGCCGACCGGATGGGCGACGAGCCTGCGCTGCGGATACACGCGCAGGAACCACGTCCTGCCGAGGCTCTGCTTCTTCACCTTGCGGTTCCTGGCGAAGACGGTCTTGCCGTCGGCGGCGAAGATCCGCCCGCGCTCGATCGTCAACTGCTTGACGAGCAGATTCGGATTCCCGCGCCGGGCTTCGAGGTCGGGGGCCTTCCAAAGCCACCAGGTGGACATGCCGATGACCGCCACGAAGAGGGTGACCAGCACGAAGAAGAGGCGCCGGATCTGAGCGTTCATGTGCTCACCGTGTGTTCCGGTTGACGTGGTTCGAGACCATGAGCAGGAGACCGACGATGAGGAAGTTGGCGACGATGCTCGACCCGCCGTACGAGACGTACGGCAGGGTGATCCCCGTCAGCGGGATGAGGCCGGTAACCCCCGCGGTGATGATGAACGCCTGAATCGCGAGCGCGGAGGTGAGACCGACGGCGAGGAGCTTCGAGAACCCGTCGTCAGCCATCAGCGCGATGCGGAAGCCTCGGTACAGGAAGACGACGTAGAGAAGGACGAGCGCCGCCGCGCCGGCGAGCCCGAGCTCCTGCGCGATCGCGGCGAAGATGAAGTCGGTCGAGAGGTAGGGGATATACGTGTGTCCCTGGGGCGAGATGAGCACCCCTTCCCCGAGCCCCTGGCCGAAGAGGCCCCCACCGGAGATCGCATAGATCGACTGGGCCAGCTGATAGCCCTCCTTGTAGACGGGGCAGGCGTTCGAAACCGTCCAGCTGCAGTCCAGCCAAATGGCGACCCGTTCCTGCACGTGCGGCGTGACGTGATAGAGGGCGTACGCGCCCGCGGCGAACAGCACTCCCCCCACCGCGACGTACGCCCAGCGGGCTGTCGCCACCCAGAGCATGGCGAGGAAGATGGAAAAGTAGAGAAGGCCGCCCCCAAGGTCGTTCGTCTGGAAGAGGACGAGCATCGCGCCTCCCCAGATGATCAGGAGCGGTCCGAAGTGCTTCGGCGAGGGAAACCCATAGCGACCGCTTCCCATCGAGAGCATCTCCCGGTTGTCGCGTAGGTATCCCGCCAGGAAAACGACCAGCAGGACCTTGGCGAACTCGCCCGGCTGGAAGACGACGGGCCCGATGCCCACCCAGAGCGAAGCGCCGTTGATCGTGCGCCCGAGGCCGGGTATCGCGGGAAGGGCGAGCAGGCCAATGGCCGCAAGCCCGAGGATGTACTTCACCTGGTCGAGCGTCCGGTAGTCCTTGAGGAAGAGCACGAGCGCCGCGAAGGCCGCCAGCCCGATGACGACCCAGAGCCCTTGCCGGAAGGCCAGATCAGGGTCGATCCGATAGATCATCGTCAGCCCGAGGCCGGTGAGAACCCCCGAGAGGGGCAGAAGATAGGGGTCGGCGAGCGGCAGGGCGACCCGCACGACGAGGTGCGCTGCGACGTAGAGCGCGACGAAGAAGGCCGCGTACGACAGCGAGGCGGTCGAGACGACGTCCTGCCGGGCGATGTAGACGGCGGCAAACCCGGTCGCCGTCAGCAACCCGACGAGGAGGAGGTGGACCAGCTCCCTATTTCTGAGGGTCAGGCGGCCACCTTTCGAGCAGGTCGCCGATCTCCGCCGGCGAAACGCGAGTAGCGCGAGGATGCAGGGAGGGTTCGTAGCCGGAGGCTACGGGCGCGACCGAGGACGAAGCGATGCGACGCGTTGCAGCCGCCCGGGATGGCGAGATGCGAGAATGGGGGCCGCATTTAGGGAACCGCCTCCGCCTCGTAAGGAGCCAGCCGAGCGCGGGCCTCGTCGTACGAGATGAGATCGTGGTTGAAGAGCGACTTTCGCTCGGGCTCCGTCAACTGGACTGCCTGCAGGCGGCTGACATAGCGCGCGCGAAACAGGTCGATTCCGCCGCCGAGCTCCCAGGGGACGCCCTGATAGACGACGACGTTGCCCTCCTCGTCGGCCCCGATGAAATTGGCCCGCGAAAGCGCCCAGAAGGCGGCGGCGATGACCGCCAGGACGAAGGCGAGCCCCAGGACCGACCAGAAGATGCGCCGCCCCCAACCGCGACGCTTGGGCGGCTTGGCCGGCTTGCGCTGCGGCTCTTCCTCGTCGAGGGGCCGGCCCCAGGCCTGTGTCTCCTCGCCCTCCTCGCGCTCCAGCACGGCGGTCGGGCTCGCGGTGAGGGCCGCTGGGAACTCAAGCCCCGAGAGCGTGTCCTCGAGGTCGGCCTCCCCGCGCCCGTTCGGCGGGGCGACGGCCGTGTCCTCGATGGAGGCTGGTTCGCCTTCGAGCCGGAAGAGGACGACGGTGACGTTGTCCTCGCCGCCGGCGCGGTTCGCGGCCTTCACGAGCGCCTTCGTCGCGTGCTCGAGCGAATCCGCGTTGGCGACTGTCCGCGCGATGTCCTCGTCGTCGACCATCGTCGTCAGCCCGTCGGAGCAGAGCACGAAGACGTCGTCGGCCTCCGCCTCGACGGTGAACGTGTCCACGTCGACCTCGAGGTCGGTGCCGAGAGCGCGGGTGATCACGGAGCGTTGCGGATGCGCGTCGGCCTCCTCGGGAGTCAGGCGGCCGCTCCGGACGAGATCCGCCACGAGCGAGTGGTCTTCTGTCAGCTGCTCGAGCCTCCCCCCGCGGAGCCTGTAAGCGCGCGAGTCCCCGACGTGTCCGATCGCAACCGAGCCGCCCGAGACGAGCGCAGCCGTGATCGTGGTGCCCATCCCGGAGGCTTGCGCGTCGCTTCGCGCGCGCTCGTAGATGCGGCGGTTCGCCTCCTGGATGATCGCGGCGACGCGCTCCTCGGGGTCCCGCTCGTCGGCCTCATGGAACTCCCGGAAGGCGGCCGCCGCGAGCCGCGAGGCGACCTCGCCGGCCTGGGCGCCTCCCATGCCGTCAGCGACCGCGAAGAGCGGCGGCTCGCGGACGAAGGAGTCCTCGTTCCGGCGCCGCTTGCGGCCCGCGTCGGTGGTGCCCGCGCTGTCAGCGATCCTCATCGCTCGAACCGAAGCTCCGTGTCGCCGATCTGCACGACGTCGCCTTCACGGAGCTGCCGCCTGCCGTCGAGACGGGCGCCGTTGACGAAGGTCCCGTTTGTGGAGCCCAGATCGAGAATCCAGACCCCGTCCCGCTGCGATTCGATCCGCGCATGATGCGCGGACGCGAATTCGTCGCCCTTCAGCGCGACCCTGTTGTCCTCCGAACGACCGATGGTCAGCGGCACCGGCCCGGCTTCGAAGGTTCTGCCCGGCTCGAGCACTTTGCTCTCCTCGACCACGAACCGGCCGCCAGACGCGGCAGGGTGCTCCGCGGCCAGCTGGGAAGGAGCGAGGATGAAGCTCTCCTGCGGCGCGACGCGCATGTCGCGCGAAGCTGAGCGGATGACCCTCCAGATGAAGAAGTAGAGCAGAACGAGGAAGAGGGCCTTGAGCGCGAGGAGGACCGGCTCGACGCTCATAGACGGGGTTTCGGTCTATGAGCGTGTGGAGGGGGCGCGGGGGAACCGGGAGGTTTCCCCGCGCCGAAGAAGGGGGGGCGCGGGAACGCTGACGCGTCCAGAGTGACACGGAGCGAGCCGAGGGGAGCGACGCTCATCTGACGGTCACCCGGGCTGCTCGAAGACGAGCTCGGTCTGGCCCAGGACGAGGCGGTCCTGGTGGTTCAGGCGAGCGCGGGCGACGCGCTCGCCGTTCACCTCGACGCCGTTCGTGGAGCCAAGGTCGACAATCCACCATGCCCCGTCCTCGTGGCGCATCTCGGCATGCCGGCGCGAGACGTTCGCGTCCTCGAGTGTGATGTCGCAGTCGCGGGAGCGGCCAAGGATGACTCCGGGCGCGGAGAGCTCGTGACGCTTCCCCCCGACGCTCAGGAAGGCGCGCGACTCGTGGGCCAGTCCGAGCTCCTCTGCCTCCTCAGCCGAGACCGCCGCAGTGGCGGCGGGCGCCTTGAAGACCCTGGTGGCGCTCGGCGCCTCCGCCTCGACCATCTGGGGCTCCTCCGCCTCCCTGGCGCGCCGCGCCTGAACCATTCGCGTCGCGATTCCAAACTCGCCCACGTCGAGGTCGTCGTCCTCTTCGAGCAGCACCTTCGGCGTCGAGAGCAGCGAGTAACCCTCACGGCGGGCATGCTCGGAGAGATAGTCCGCCAGTTCGGTGAGGAGCGAGTCTTCGTAGCTTGCGAACTGCTCCCGGTCGCGCGGCGCCAGGTAGATCACATACTCGTTCGGGACGTACACGCGCGAGATCGAGATCGTCTTGTGGTCGTCCATCTCCTTGGCGAGCTTGCGAGCGAGCTCCACGGGCTGCACGTGCGAACGAAACGGACCTCGGCCGAAGACACCCTCGACGAGGGACTCGATCCTGTTCTCGATGCTGCGAAGGACGCTCACCGGGTGCGAGAGGGCAAATTGTGCCCCGCCGCACTCTAACGACGCGTTCGCAGCACCGGCACAGCCAAAACGGCGGCCCCGGCCCAGAGCCAGAGCGCCAACGGGAACGCGCTGACGGCTCCAAGAGGGGCGAAAACTGCCGCCGCGAGGAACGCGGCGCACCAGCCCGCGACCCCCCAGAGACCCCTCGCCCTGGCATACGGCGCAGCGATCGTCGCGGCCGCGAGCACGGCCGCTTCGATCCAGAGGGCCGGGTGTGCCGAAAAGAAGGCGTTGATGGCCTCGACTGCCCTGCCCGGGTGCGGCGACCCCGCCAGGCCGAGGGTTTCGGGTGGTTCCTCCCCCGTGAACGGGAGGGGCGTATCGGTCAGCGCCGCCACCACGGCTGCGGCGGGAACCGCGGCCGCCGCGAGCAACGACCGGCGCAAGGCTCCGCGTGCGCTGAGGAGAAGGGCTGGAAGGAGCACCAGAGCTTGCGCCGGGGCGAGCACGGGACCGAGCAGAAAGAGGAAGCCTGCACGTGCGTCGCCCGCGAAAAGCGCGAACCAGACGAGCGCGAAGGCGGCATACACGAGCGCGAGGCCGAGAGACAGGTTGCCGAGCGGAAGGATCGGGATCGCCAGGGCGAAACCAAGCCCGGCGGCGGGGCTCGCCAATCCTGCCAGGGCCGCGACGGCGGCGACGAGGAAGGGCCAGCCGGACGGGAAGAACGGCAGAAGCCAGGCAGCGGAGCCTCCGTAGACTGCCGCCAGCGCGGCCGGTCCGGCACGCTCTGCGAGCTGTGTCCGCGACGTCGTCCCGCGCTGTCGCTCGCTCCGCGCACTCCACGCAGTCCGCAGGTCTGCCGCAGCTTCCTTCGCCTCGGGCCGCCGCCCGGGAGCCGGCGAAAGCATGGCGTCGACGGTGGCGGTGAGCTTCCGGGGCAGGTCGGGCCGCAGGGTGACGAGGGAGGGAGCCCCGGCCGCGACTCGCCGTGCCGTCTCCAGCGGCGAGATGGCCCAGAACGGGTGCCGCCCCGCCAGCGCTTCCCAGAGGAAGACTCCCACCGACCAGACATCCGCCGCTCCGGTGGCGTCGCGGCCGGCGAGCCGCTCGGGGGCGATGTAAGCGAGGGTCCCAGGCACGTCGCCGACCGCGGTGAGAGTGTCGGCTTCCTCGAGCTGCGCGAGGCCGAAGTCGAGCACGCGCACGCAGACGTCCTCGGATTCCTCGAGCATCACGTTGGCCGGCTTGACGTCCCGGTGCACGACTCCCTTGCTGTGCGCGTGCGCGAGTGCCTCCAACACCTGGGCTCCCGCCTCAACGGCGTCGGCGTCGTCGAGCTCGCCGTGACGGAGCGCTTGCCGCAGCGTACGGCCCGGGATGTATTCGTAGGCGACATAGACGTGCCGGTCGTCCCGCTCGAGCGCGAGCGCTCGCAGGCAACGGGGGTGGCGCAGCCGGGTCGCGGCCTCCACCTCTCGCTCGGCTCGCGACCCGGCCTTGCCTTCTCGAGGGACGACTTTGAGCGCGACGTCACGAGCCGAGTGCTCGTCCCGCACGAGCCAGACCGAGCCCGACCCCCCGCTGCCGAGCGGTCGCAGGGGCCGGTAGCGACCAAGGACGAGATGGTCGTGGTGAAGGGCGACGGCGCGCTCCATCGGCGCTCCTGCTCTTGGCGGTAGACGCTTAAACTCCTGCTATCGCCGGGCAGGGTGTTAGACTCGACCAGCTTTTCGGCCCCCTGTCGGACATGTCCGAGCGCGAGCGCACCGATCCCCAGACCGACATCGAGTTCGACTTCTTCGACGAGTCTCCAACCGCCGAGTCGTCGGACCGGGAGCGACCGACCCCTCGGCGCGGGCCGCGCATGCCTTCACGTCCTCCGGGCGGCGGCGGGGGCCCTCAGCCCTCGCTTTTCCGGCTCGGGATTCTCATCGCGGGGGCGATCCTCCTCGCAGTCATCCTCGTCCTCTGGGTCAACAGCTGCCGCTCGGGCCAGAAGAAGGCCGAGTACCGCTCGTACATGGAAGCGGTCACGGGTAGGGCCAGCGAGTCTGAGCAGGTCGGAAAGCGGCTGAACCAGCTGATCACAACGCCCGGAATCAAGCTTGCCGACCTCCGCGACGAGCTCGACGGCCTCCGCCAGCAGTCCACCCAGATCCTCGCCAGCGCGCGCAAGCTCGAGCCCCCGGGCCCGCTGCGCGACGAGCAGGAGAGCCTCGTGCAGGCGTTCGAGTTCCGGGTCACGGGACTCAACGTGCTAGCGCAGGCCTTCGCCCAGGTGCAATCGACCAAGGATGCCGCCGAGGCCGGTCAGAGGCTCTCGATACCCGCGCAGCGCCTCGTGGCCAGCGACATCGTCTACGCGGATCTTTTCTACGAGGGCTCGCGCACAGTGATGAACAAGGAGGGCGTCAAGGGCATTCCGATTCCGGAGTCCAAGTTCGTCCAGAACGGAGACCTGGCCGGCCCGACCGCCTGGAGCCTGATCGTCGAGCGGTTGACGCGGAGTCCGTCCGCGGGCGGACTACACGGGAGCCAGATCGTCAGCGTGATCGTGCAGCCGGGCGCGCAGCAGCTCTCCCCCACGGAGGACAACACCGTCAAGGCGTCCGACCGCCTCTCGTTCCAGGTGCTCGTCAAGAACTCTGGCGAGAGTCAGGAGACGCAGGTGCAGGTCTCAATCGTGATCCAGCAGAGCCCCACGATCAGGCGTAAGCAGGTGATCGACCTCATCAATCCCGGCGAGACGAAGACGGTCGTATTCCGCGATCTGGGAACGGTCACGTTCGGAGCGCGCTCGACTCTCAAGGTCAACGTCGAGCCGGTGACCGGCGAGCGCAACACGGCCAATAACACCGCCGAATACCAGATCATCTTCACGCTGGGGTAATGGCTGGATGCCTGACTCATTGACCACGGCGGTCGGCTGGGTCGCGATCGGCGCGGCTGCCGCAGGTTTTGTCGCCCTTCTCCTCGCTATCGCGTTCTTCGTCCAGATACGGCGCGTGCGCCAGGCGCAGAAGGTGCTGATCGGGCGCGACAAGGATGACCTCGTGGAGTTCGCTGTATCGCTTCAGGCTCGCATCGACGACCTCCACCGCGCTGTCGACGAAGTCGCCGCGGGGCTGTCTCGCATCGACAAGCGGGTGGACGGATGTCTCTCGCACACGTCGATCGTCCGCTACGACGCCTACGAGGATGCCGGCGGGCACCAGTCAGCTTCGATGGCGTTCCTCGACGCTGCCCGGTCGGGCGTCATCGTGAGCGCGATCCAGGGACGCGACTACGCGCGCATCTACGTGAAGGAGCTGGATCGTGGCCGGCCTTCCCTCGCTCTCTCGCCGGAAGAGCAAGAAGCGGTCGACCGCGCCATGGCATATTGAAGCACCGATGACGTACCGCAAGGCTGAGATCAGGTCCTACGAGCAGGCAGACGAGCCGCTTCTGTTCGGGCTCGCAAGCCTCGACCGCGACGCGGACGAAACGACGCTGAGCGTGCTCGAGCGCGAGACAGTCTTTGTCGCCGAGGTCGGAGGCGCACCGGCGGGGTACGTCGCCCTCGACCAAGACGAGCAGGCAGTCCGCGTCGACCAACTCTTCGTGAGCCCGGAGCACGAGGCGGAGGGCGTCGGGCGCCAGCTGCTCGAGTTCGCGGAGGGCTACGCGATTTGGCAGGGCGCCCGCGCGCTCCAGGTCGTGGTGGAATCCGACGACGACCGGGCGCTGGCCTTCTACCGTGGCCGAGGGTTCAAGCCGGTTGCGGACGATCTGCTGGAGTTGTTGCTCCCTCAGCGTTAGTTACGATTTGGCCTGATGCAGCAGGTCCTCGTCCTCAACGCCAGCTACGAGCCTCTGAACGTCTGCACTGTACGACGTGCGCACGTACTCGTATTCAAGGGGAAGGCCGAGGTGCTCGAAGACCTGCCCCGACCACTTCGCTCGGCCAGCGACACGTTTCGCTGGCCACACGTCATCCGGCTCATCCACTACGTCCGCGTTCCGCGCGCGGTAAAGCGCAAGATCTCGCGCCGGGCCCTCTTCGCGCGCGACGGCTGGCGCTGCCAGTACTGCGGCACCTCGGGGAAGCTGACCCTGGACCACGTCGTCCCGCGCAGCCGTGGGGGCGATTCCGTCTGGGAGAACGTGGTCACCTCCTGCGCCCCGTGCAACCTGAGGAAGGGCAACCGACTCCTCGACGAGGTGCAGATGCACCTGATCGCGGCGCCGCGACCGCCTGCGCCGGCGCTCTTCGTGACGCTCTCGGCTCCGAAGATCCCGGACGGCTGGCAGCCCTACCTCATCGCCTTCGGCTGACTTTTATGGACACGCCGGGGTCTGACCCCGCCGTGTCCAGCCCGCCCACCGCCTAGGTTGGACCCCCATCCGTCTGATCCCTCACGCGCCGACGGATGACATCGTCGGTTTCGGCCGTGAGAATCGGCGCAATCCTGCTCGTCCTCGGCGCCGTGCCAGGGGCGCTCTGGGCCGGCGGCTACCTTCCGCCCCCGGATAGTCCCAAGGCGCCGGTCCAGGTTGCGGCGGATCCGGGTCTCGTCGAGGCAGAATGGCGAGACCGGGTGGAAACGATCTGTGCCTGGGAACGCAACGTGTACGGTCGATCGCGAAGGCTTTCCGGCGCGCCGCAAGCCCGGCGGACGCGCTCTTCGCCTTCGACAACGCGATCCGTCTCGGTCGCACGAGCCTGGCGATCTTTCGCCGGTTGAACACCCCGTTCGCGTTCCAGCGGGAGGTGCGCGAGCTCGAGCGGCTGCTCGAGCGGGAGCAGAGAGCCCTCGTTGCCCTGCGCGATGCGCTGCGTGCCGGCAAGCGCGCGCCTTCTCCCGGTATGCACAGGAGATCGCGTGGGCGGAGGGGCGCAAGCGCGTCCGCTTCGCCGACCTCGGCCTTCGCGGTTGCCTGCTACCTCCACCCGGGCCGTCGCGCGAAAGCGAGACCAGCCCTGTCTAGACGAGGGGGCGGCGCAGGCCGCCCCCTCGCAGAGTCCTAGGCGTCGTAGTAGAGGGCGAATTCGGCCGGGTGCGGCCGCAGGCGGACGACGTCCACCTCGTTCTCGCGCTTGTACTCGATCCACGTGCGGATGAGGTCTTCGCTGAAGACGCCGCCGCGGGTCAGGAACGTGTGGTCGGACTCG
>Ga0137369_10007958_pt1 | contig 10604 bp, 11 predicted proteins | sample SagtaG_12_FD_104918 | JGI IMG/M metagenome (GOLD analysis project Ga0137369, IMG submission 104918) | Vadose zone soil microbial communities from Sagehorn Ranch, Mendocino, California, USA - Sage1_L_113_16 metaG | ecosystem: Environmental > Terrestrial > Soil > Vadose zone | place: USA... | reverse complement strand
CGTTCGGCGATCCAGCAGCGCTCGCGCTTGGCGTCGTAGTTGCGCACGAAGGCGGCGACGATTTCCGCGGTCAGCGCTTCGAGCCGCTCGTCCCAGCCGTAGTCCTCCCCGTAGAGCGCGCCGTGGCGGCTCACGATCCAGCCCATGTCGCCGCCGCGCGGCGGCCGCAATATGTAAGGCACCTCCGGCGCAGGCTTTTCGCCGAGCACCCTTTCGATCGTGCGCATGGACTCGACCAGGCACGTCTGCGCGCCGGCCGGCAGGCCGCCCAGCATCGTCTCGACCTCGTCGTTGGTATGGGCCTCGATCGGCGCGAACCGTCGCCGTCCGCGCTCGGTGATCGACAACAGGCTTTGCCGGCCGTCGGAGTCCGAGGTCTGCTTGACGATCAGGCCACCCGCCTCGAAGCCGCGCAGGATGCGGCTCAGATAGCCTGCGTCCAGTCCCAGATCCTTGGCCAACTCGCTGGCGGTCGGCTTGTCGCGGTGGATGAGCTCGTAGAGCACGCGCGCCTCGGCGAGCGAGAATGGGCTCTTCACCCAGCCCTCCTGCAGCACGCCGATGCGCTGGGTGTAGAAGCGGTTGAAGCGCCGCACGGCGGCGACGCGCGGCTCGAGATCGGCGTTCGGCATTGCTGCCACCGGGTCCAACGCAGATATATGACATCGTCAATGAATTGGTTGACGAAGTCAAGTAACTGGTTGGCGTGCTTCAGCGCACCACCAACACCCCGCTGCGCAGCATCACGACACGGCGCCGGCCGAGCCGGCGGGCGAGATCTCGCTCGGGCTCGTCGACATCCTCGCGGTGGCCGCCGACCTCCTCGTAAAGGCGCTTGGCGATCAGCAGGCCCTGGGTCACGTGCGGTTTAGCCCCGAACGCGCTGCGCATCAAAACCAGCGCCTCGACGAATATCGGCCGCGACGTCCCGAGCCCGGGGCGGAAGACGGCGACATGGTTGCCGGCGCGGTCGTGCAGCTCATCCTCCGCCATGAACCGTCTGGTCTCGTCGATCCAGGTGACGTCGGGGACGATGCCGGGCTGCAGGAACAACAGCCATGGCGCGCGCGCCAGCGCGGACGCTGCCTTGAGCCGCGCGCCGCGCGTCCCGGCCGATACCAGCAGGCGGCAGCCGGCAGCGTCGGCAACCTCCGCCGTCGCATCGCGCGAGCCGGCGTCGGCGATGAGCACTTCTCGAACCAGTCCCGCCGCCGCGCCCGGGACCAGCGCCACCAACGTCGGCAGCAGCGCCCGTTCGCTCTCCTGCGTGGCGATGACCACGCTCAGCATGAGATCCACCCCCAACGATGGCGCGTCCACCATAGCGTGCTTGCCGGCCTCCTATCGAGGCGGCGCCGTTCCCCTTGCGGGCGAGCCGATGGACATTTATGTTCTTGTTTTGTTCCCTTATCCGGGGTAAGGTACGCCATGGCTCGATCATCCGCAGCCGTCAGTCGCCCGCCGGCGCCCAAGCCCTCCGCGCCGGCGGGCGGCTTTGCGCAACGCGGCCAGCCGTCGGCGGAGGCCTGCCGTCCCGCCGCCGTCGACCTCGATGCACCGCGCGACCACGCGGTGGCGGTCGATGGCGACCGTCGCCGCGGTCGCGGCGCGCAATCGAATGCGTCCGGCCGCTATGAGGCAGTGGCGCGGGTCGCCTTCGATGACGGTTGGCAGAGCTTCGACGAGTTGCCGCCGTTCAAGACCACGGTGACCATCGATTCGACGCGCAAGATCATCACCCGCAACGATTCGCCCGACATTTCGTTCGACCGCTCGATCAATCCCTACCGCGGCTGCGAGCACGGCTGCATCTACTGCTTTGCGCGGCCGACCCACGCCTATCTCGGGCTGTCGCCCGGCCTCGATTTCGAAACCAAGCTGTTCGCCAAGCCCGAGGCTCCAAAGCTGCTCGAACGCGAGCTGTCGGCTGCGAGCTACGTGCCGCGCACCATCGCCATCGGCACCAACACCGATCCCTATCAGCCGATCGAGCGCGAGCATCAGGTGATGCGGCGCATTCTCGAAGTGCTCGAGCGCTGCGGCCATCCGGTCGGGATCGTGACCAAGTCGGCGCTGGTCGTGCGCGATCTCGACATCCTCGCGCGCATGGCCGCGCGCAACCTGGTCAAGGTCGCGCTGTCGGTGACCACGCTCGATCCCAAGCTCGCCCGCGTGATGGAGCCGCGGGCGGCGACGCCGGCGCGCCGGCTCGACGCGCTACGGCAATTGACCGCCGCGGGCGTGCCGGCGTCGGTCATGGTCGCGCCGGTCATTCCGGCGCTCAACGATGCCGAGATCGAGCGCATCCTCGATGCCGCCGCCGCGATCGGCGTCAAGGAGGCGGGCTACGTCCTGTTGCGCCTGCCGCTCGAAGTGCGCGACCTGTTCCGCGAATGGCTGATGGCGAATTTTCCCGACCGCTACCGCCATGTGTTCAAGCTCATCCGCGACACCCGCGGCGGCAAGGACTACGATTCCAGCTTCGGCAAGCGCATGACCGGCGGCGGGCCGGTCGCCTGGATGATCGGGCGGCGCTTCGAGCTCGCTTGCGAGAAGCTCGGCTTCAACCGGACGCGCACGAAACTCACCACCGGGCATTTCAAGCCGCCGCGCAGCGGACCCAAGCAACTCGACTTGTTCTGACGATTGGGCCATCCCCGCGATCCTCGCCTGCGCGGGGACGGGCAGGGACGAGATCGGGGCAAAGTCGCGAACGATGGAGACCACCCCGGATGTTGGAGCATGCGTTGCCGTTCACTCTCGATGTGGTCACCCTCGGCGTGACCGACTTCGCCCGCAGCGTGCGTTTCTACGGGACGCTCGGCTTGCTGCGAAAGATGCGCGCGACCGGCGACGAGATCGCGTTCTTCGATGCCGGCGGGGCGGTGCTGGCGCTGTTCCGCTGGAACATGCTGGCCGAAGACGCCGCGCTGCCGGTGGCGACGCAACCGCAAGCCTTCCGCGGGGTGACGCTCGCGCGCATGTGCCATTCGGATACCGAGGTCGACGCCGTCATGGCGCGGGCGCTGGGCATCGGCGCCCGGCTGCTCAAGCCGGCGCAAAGAACCTCGTTCGGCGGTTATTCCGGCTATTTCGCCGATCCCGACGGCCACGCCTGGGAAGTGGTGCGCGCGCCCGGATTTTCCTTCGCCGCCGACGGCCGGGTGATCCTGCCGGATTAGGCCGCGCGGACAAGCTTGATCCGGCAGCGGGCCGAGGCAAGGCGCGGCGTTTCATGCTAGCTTGAGAGCAAACGGGGCCATCTCCAAGTGCCGAGGAGGACGCATGACCAGAAGGTTGCTCGCGGCAGTCGCCGCCGTCGCGGCGATGGTGACGATTTTTTCAGCCCAGTGGCGAGCCGACGCCGCTGAAATCAAGGTTCTCGCCAGCAACGGCGTGCGCGGCGCCCTCGTCGAGCTGGAGCGGCAGTTTCAAGACGCGACCGGCCACAAGCTCGCGATGGATTTCGACGTGGTCACGCCCTTGAAACGACGGATCGATGCCGGCGAGACGTTCGACCTCGTGATCTTGAGTCCGGCGGCGATCGACGATCTGATCAAGCAGGGAAAGGTTGCCGCGGACACGCGCACGAACTTCGGCCGTACCGGTCTGGGGGTCGGCGTGCGCAAGGGGGCGCCCAAGCCCGACATCAGCTCGGCCGACGCCTTCAAGCGCACAATGCTCAACGCGAAGTCGGTGGCCCATTCCCGGGAGGGCGGCAGCGGCGTCAGTTTCCTGGCGATCCTCGATCGCCTCGGGATCGCGGCGGACATGAGACCCAAGCTGAAGACCTACGTCGTCGGCGGCCCGGTGCCGACCGCCGAAGCAGAGCTCGTCGTCTCCGGGGCGGCGCCGATATTGGCCATGCCCGACACCGAGCTGGTGGCTTGGCTGCCGTCCGAGATCCAGACCTACGTCTTCTTCACGGTTGCCGTCAGCGCGACCGCGAAGGACCCGGACGCCGCCAGGGCGCTGCTGCGAATTCTCACCGCGCCCGCCGCCGCGCCGGTGCTGAAAGCCAAAGGCTTGGAGCCGGCCGAATAGGAGCGGCGGCCTAGTCTTGCTTCCCCGCCCTTCACATGCGGGTACAGGTATCAAGACTCAGCCTACTTCGTCGTCGTCTTCGTTGAGGTAAATGCCTTTCGCGCGTAGTCGCTCCACCCTTTCACGGAGCGCCGCAGCGAATCGCGCTCGGATCGCGTCAGCATCTCGGAAGTTGAAGATGTACTTGGCTTCGTCGGCCGTGAGGCTGGCTGGGTCGATGCCGAAGATTTCCCGGACCGCATCGCCGAACCTCTTTTCGATCTGACGCACAAGCGCCTTCGGCGCAGTCAATACACCGGATCGGCCCGCATTCGCAAGCGTGACCGCCCCGACGACGTTGCCCCCATTCGCCTGAATGTGATTGGCAAGATCGGCCAGCGTCGATCCCATGACCGTGACGTCATCGACGAGTACGTAGCGGCCATCCCGCTCGACCGGTCCGTCGAAGACGGCGCGCACCGCAACGCGTTCCATCGCTCGCGCTCCGGTGTGGTGCGCCCGGTTGACTTGCAAGATGTCCTCGGCGACTCGTCCACCGGCCGAAGATGCAAAGTGATGAGCGAGCATAAAGGGGATCGCGTTGTGGCCGTTCTGCTCGACCGCGATCACCGGGGCATAGATCGCGGCTGGGCCGAAACGCTCCCGTGCCGCATCAAGCGTTTCTGGCTTGATCAGATCGCGGACCAAACGAACGCCGCGGCCGGATCTCCGGACTTTGCGGCCCCATAATCGCGATGAGTCTTGATCGGCTGGTCGCTCCTAAACTCGCTGATTGTTGCCGTTGGCTCGGTCGGGAGCCCGAAGCGTCGTATCTGACGACCACCGATGAATGGCAGCGCATCTTCCGGCACCGTATTGACCTCCTTGTGGCAAAGGCCGGCGAAAAGAAGGTTCGTGACGCGTGCGAATGCTCCCGTTAGTAGTGGCCCGTCATCAATTGAGATCCTTGGCAAAAATCACTCGCGGCCGTCCGCCGGGGGATGAAAGACCGCGCTTCTTGAGCCACTTCTTGATCGTAGCGATCACTCTAACCTCGTTCTTTCGCGCGATCCCCTTGGCGTCCGCCTCATCGGTGATTTCCCTACCGGCCAGTGCTACGAGCGTCGATTCATCAAGTCGGAACCAAAGATCAAAGTCGTTGTCCGGGTCTTCAAGTTGAAGGTCCTTATAGCTAATTTCGAAGTGAAGCCCTTCGCCCGGAATCAGCGCATGCAGTCGGAGGCGGCTCAACAAGACGCCTGGACCTCCCTCCTTTTCCGAGACGAGCACCACGCCCGCGCGTTCAAACGTGTTGCAAATGGCCGCAAGGTTATTTGCCATCGGCGTGCTTCTTCCTGCCTCAAATTTCTTCACGGTGCTAAGTCCGACACGTGCTTCATCAGCGAGTTGCTGTTGCGACCAGTTGAGCAAGCCGCGTGCGGCCCGGCACGTCGCTGCATTGATCATGCCCATTTAGTATCACGAGGAACTAAATAGATCAAGAGAAACTATTTCGACAGGCACGAACATTGACTTCGCGCGTGCGGCGCGCACCATCGCGCCATGAGTCGCGCCGCAACCGCCGTCCGCCTGCCGCTCGGGGAGGAGGATATCCGTCCGACCTTCCGCCGCGAGCGCGCCGCGCTCAAGCGTGGCATCTGGCCGGTCGCGGGCTGCGACGAGGCGGGCAGGGGCCCGCTCGCTGGCCCGGTCGTGGCCGCCGCCGTGATCCTCGACCCCAAGCGCGTGCCGCGCGGCCTCGACGACTCCAAGAAGCTCGATCCCGAAATCCGCGAAAAGCTGCATGCCAAGATTTGCGCGAGCGCCGAGGTGGCGGTCGCCTTCGCGCCGCCTTCGCGCATCGACCGCGACAATATCCTGCGCGCCTCGCTGTGGGCGCTGGCGCGTGCGGTGGCGGCGCTGCCGATCCGGCCGCGGCTGGTATTCGTGGATGGCCGCGACCGCATCGAGACCTGCTGCGACTGCGAGGCGGTGATCAGCGGCGACGCCATCATCGCCTCGATCGCCGCCGCTTCCATCGTCGCCAAGGTGACGCGCGACCGGCTGATGACGCGGTTGGGCCTTATCCATCCCGGCTACGGCTTCGAGCACCACAAGGGCTACAGCGTGCCCGAGCATTTCGCCGCGCTCGCCCGGCTCGGCCCGACCATCCATCACCGCCGCTCATTCGCCCCGGTGGCCGCCTGCTATGGCGATGTGGAGCCTGATACCGCCGCGATCACGCCAAGCTTGTTGCCTCGCTAGCGCCGGGGCCTTATCTCTGCCGGTCGGGTCGAGTAACCGCGCCGGGCTGATGCTTTACGTCTCCATCTTCGTGGAACTGTTGCGTTCGCGTCCGGCGCTGGCGATCTGGCTCGCCGCGCTCGCTCAGGCGGCGCTTTGGACGCTGGTTCCGCTGCTGTTCTATCCCGGACCGCCGGGCGACCTGCCGAACGTGCTGGCGGTCGGTCACGAGTTTCAGCTCGGCACCTATCTGGGCCCGCCGCTTGCCTTTTGGCTCGCCGAGCTGGTCTTCGAGCTCGGCGGGCTGTTCGGCGTGTACGCCCTTTCACAGGTCTGCGTCGTCGTCACCTACTGGGCGGTGTTTGCGCTCGGCCGTTCGATCGTCGGCGCGCAGCACGCGGCGCTGGCGGTGCTGTTGATGGTCGGCGTCTCCGCTTTCGCGGTGCCGACGCCGGATTTCGGGCCCGTGATCCTCACCATGCCGCTGTGGGCGATCATCCTGTTGCATTATTGGCGGGCGGTGGGCGAGGACAGGCGCGGATATTGGCTCGCGCTCGCGATCGAGATCGGCCTCCTGCTGCTCACGACCTATGCCGGGCTGATGCTGATCGGGCTGCTCGTGCTGTTCACGCTCGCCAATCGGCGGGCGCGCGCGACGCTGCGCTCCTATGATCCGTGGCTGGCGGCCGTGGTCGCGGTTTTCGTCATGTTTCCGCATCTCGTTTGGCTCGCGGACACCAGCGACGGCATGCTCGCGATGCTCAAGCGCCTGCGCGCGCCGGAAGCGGTGGCCGACAATTTCGTCGCCTGGCTGCGCCAGGTGGCGCTGATCCTGGTCGCGCACGCCGGTCTCGTCGTCCTCGTCGCGCTGGCGGCCGGGTGGCCGTGGCCGCGGCGCGAGCCTGCGCCGGTGATCGTGCGCCGCCCGGTCGAGCCGTTTGCACGGCAATATGTCTATTTCTTCGCGCTGCTGCCTCCCTTCGCCGGCACGCTGATCGCCGTGCTCATCGGCTGGTCCGGGCCGGTCGGCGGCATTGCGCCGCTGGTCGTGCTCTCCGGCCTGGCGGTGATCATGGCGGCCGGCGACGGCATTCGTTTCGGCCGCCAGCATGTCGTCATCGCCACCTGGTTCGGCCTGCTGATCATTCCGCCGCTGATGGCGGCGCTCGCGCTGGTCGTGCTGCCGTGGCTCAACGTCGACCTGCGGGTCTCGCTGCCGGCCCAGGCCATGGCGCGCTTCTTCTCCGAAAGCTTCGAGCGCCGCATCAACGTGCCGTTGCAGATCGTCGCGGGTGATCCTCGCACCGCGGCGCTGATCGCGCTCGGCGCGCCGAGCCGGCCGAGCCTCTATCTCAACGCGACGCCCGAGCGCTCGCCGTGGATCACGCCGGAGGCGATCAAGAGCAAGGGCGCGATCGTGGTCTGGCCGACCACCGATACGGCAGGGACGCCGCCGGCGGAGATCAAGGAGCGCTTCCCGGACCTCGTGCCCGAGGTCCCGCGCGCGTTCGCACGCTCGATGCAGGGGCGGCTGCCGCTCATCCGTATCGGCTGGGCGGTGATCAGGCCGCAAGCGGAGGACAGACAACGGACGACGGAGAACGGATCACAGAAAAAGAACCCTTAAAGGGTCTCTCGTCGGTCCTCCGTCGTCCGTCCTCTGTCCTCCGGCTCAATGATAGCCCTCGCCTTCGCGCACCTTGCCGCGGAACAGCCAATAGACGAACACGTAGTAGCCGAGGATGATCGGCAGCAGCACGAGGGTGCCGACCAGCATGAACAGCTGGCTCGCCGGCGCGGCCGCGGTCTGCCAGACCGTGAGCGCGGGCGGCACCAGATACGGAAAGGTCGAAATCACCAGGCCGAGATAGCCGAACAGAAACAGCGCGATCGAAGCCAGGAATGGCGGCACTTCGCGTCCCGCCTCGAGCCAGCGCCAAGCCATCAGCGCGGTCAAGGCGGTGAGCAGCGGCACCGGCCAGAGGAAGTAGATGTTCGGGGTCGAGAACCAGCGCTCGGCGATGCGCTCGAACGCAAGCGGTGTCCACAGGCTCACCACGCCCATGAATGCCAACACGCCGAGCAGCAGCAGCTTGGCCTGACCGCGGGCGCGCTCGGCGACCGCGCCTTCCGTCTTCATTACCAGCCAGGTCGCGCCGAGCAGCCCATAGCCGGTCACGACACCAAGGCCGCATAGGCCCGCAAACGGCGTCGCCCAGTCGAGCGGCCCGCCCGCGAACGCACCGTTCTCCACTTTGATGCCCTGGAGCAGGCCGCCCAAAATGATGCCCTGGCAAAAGCCGGCCAAGGTCGAGCCGCCGGCGAAGGCGAAATTCCAGTACTTCTTGCTGCTGGCCGCGATCCCGCGGAACTCGAAAGCCACGCCGCGAAACACCAGCGCCAGCAGCATGACGATGACCGGAATGTAAAGCGCCGGCATGACCACCGCGTAGGCCTGCGGGAACGCGACCCACAAGCCGCCGCCGCCGAGCACGAGCCAGGTCTCGTTGCCGTCCCAGAACGGCGCGACCGAGTTCATCATCTGGTCGCGCTCGCGTTCGTTGCTCGCATAAGGGAACAGGATGCCGGTGCCGAGGTCGAACCCGTCGAGGATGACGTAGAGCGCGACGGCGGTGCCGATCAGCGCGGCCCAGATCACCGGAAGGTACCATTCCATGGCGTCCCTCCTGCTTCACCGTTGCGGCGATAAGATTTCGCGCCCGGCTTCGGCGGCGGATGACAACGGCCGAATCGGCGTGCCCATTTCCGGGGGCTCGACCGCGCGCCCTTCCGGTCCCTTGGCGATCAGCCGGTTGATGTAATAGATGCCCATCGTGAACACGACGCCGTAAACCAGCACGAACAAAGCCAGCGTGGTCGCGATGCTTGCGCCCGGTACCGGCGAAATCGCGTCGGCAGTGCGCAGCACGCCGTGTACGAGCCACGGCTGCCGCCCGCTTTCGGTGACCACCCAGCCCGAGACCACGGCGACGAAGCCGAGCCACCAGGCGTGGGCCACCGGCTGGAGATACCAGCGGCTGTCGAACAAGCGCCGCCGCCACCACAGCCAGGCGCCCACGAGGCCGGCGGCGATCATCAGAACGCCGACGCCCACCATGATCCGGAAGGCGAAGAAGACCGGCACCAGCGGCGGCCGGTCGGCGGGCGGCACGCTCTTGAGGCCGGGAAAGAGGCCGTTGGGATCGTGCTTGAGAATGAGCGATCCAGCCTTCGGGATCGCGATCTCGAAACGGTTCATCTCGGCTTTCTCGTCCGGCCAGGCGAACAGCACCAGCGCGCCCGGCTTGCTGCCGTCCCAGTGCGCCTCGATCGCCGCGATCTTGATCGGCTGGTGCTCGAGCGTGTTGAGCCCGTGCTGGTCGCCGATCAGGAGCTGCAACGGGCCGAGCAAGGCCAGCATGCCGATCCCCATGCGCATCATGGTGCGGCTCTCCTCGCCGTGGCGTCCAGCGATCAGGTAACGGGCGCCGACCGCGAGCACCACCAGCGAGGTCGTCAGATAGGCGGCGGTGAGCATGTGGGCGAGGCGATAGGGAAAGCTCGGATTGAAGATGATCGCGAGCCAATCGAGCGGGTAGGCGATGCCGGCGCGCAGCTCGTAGCCCAACGGCGTCTGCATCCATGAATTCGCCGCCAGGATCCAGAACGCCGAGATCGCGGTGCCGCCGGCGACGAAGATCGCCGACATCACGTGCAGCCACGGCGGCACGCGCCTCCAGCCGAACAGCATCACGCCGAGGAACGTCGCCTCGAGAAAGAACGCGGTCAGCACCTCGTAGCCGATGAGCGGGCCGACGACGTTGCCGGCGACGACCGAGAACCGGCTCCAATTGGTGCCGAATTGGTAGCTGAGCACGATCCCCGAGACGACGCCCATGGCGAAGGAGACCGCGAAGATCTTGGTCCAGAACCGCGCCAGCCGGTGCAGATGCTCGCGGCCGGTCATCATCCAGCGCACCAGCAGCGTCGCGATGAACGCGGACAGCCCGATCGTGAAGCTCGGGAAAATGATGTGGAACGTCACCGTGAAGGCGAACTGGAGTCGCGCGAGCAGAACTGGATCGAGGTCCATCGGTCATTCCCCGGGGACATGACGAGAATCGAACCGTGGCGGGACGCATGATCGCGCATGTTCGGGGACCGCGCTAGTGCCAGGGATCAGGAGTCAGGGATCAGGAGTCAGGGATCAGGACTCAGGGATCAGGACTCAGGGATCAGGGAGTCAGTGGTTCGCAATCACCGCAGCCTGCGATTTCCTCTTTGACTCCTGACTCCTGACTCCTGGTGGTGGACAAATCGCCGATCGCGGTGGGTTG
>Ga0137369_10007949_pt1 | contig 10610 bp, 8 predicted proteins | sample SagtaG_12_FD_104918 | JGI IMG/M metagenome (GOLD analysis project Ga0137369, IMG submission 104918) | Vadose zone soil microbial communities from Sagehorn Ranch, Mendocino, California, USA - Sage1_L_113_16 metaG | ecosystem: Environmental > Terrestrial > Soil > Vadose zone | place: USA... | reverse complement strand
CGTGTTCACCTCCGACAACGGCTGGATGCAGGGCGAGCACCGGATCCCGTCGGGCAAGGTGGTCCCGTACGAGGAGTCCATCCGGGTACCGCTGATCCTGCGCGGGCCGGGCGTACCGGCCGGCAAGCGGGTCACCACGATCGCGGCCAACGTCGACCTCGCGCCGACGATCCTCGACGCGGCGGGCGCCTCGGCCGCGCTGACCGTCGACGGCCGGTCGCTGCTGCCGATCGCCCGCCAGGACCAGCCGTTCCCCCGCGGCATCGTCATCGAGACCGGCCCGCGCGAGGACGGCGCCTGGTACGTGGGCCTGCGCTCGCCCCGCTGGGCGTATGTGGAGCACTCCACAGGCGAGCGCGAGCTCTACGACCTGCAGCGCGACCCGTTCGAGCTGACATCGGTGCACGCCGATCCGGCGTACGCCCGGACCCGGCAGGCCCTCGCGGCACAGCTCGCCACGTTGCGCACCTGCGCCGGTGACGTGTGCCGGCAGTGGCAGCCGGTACCGGGACCGACGTCCGGAGGCTGATCGCGAAAGTCCGGGGGCGGGCGCGCCGGAAGCCGGCGCCCGCCCCGCGGACTCGGCAGCAACGCGACGTTCTCGCCGCATCCGATCAGCTGACGAAGCGACCGCCGGACTCACCACCATTCGCGCGGCGAGGAGCCGCATTCTGGTTGAGTTGCTCGGTCAGCCGACACAGGTCGACGGCCAACTGCTCGCGGTCGGGTGCAGCGGCAAGCACGGCCAGGTGTGCGCCGGCATCGAGGAGGACGAGGCAGATAAGAGCGTCCTCGGCGAGCTCGATCACGGTCTGCTTGACGCTGTTGTTGCCGTCGAAGCACTGAGCTGCCGCCTGGGCGTACTCGACGATACGGCCGGTAGTGGCGGCCACCTGATCAGACATGGCGGCGTCCAGGTTCGTGATGCACGCTACGCACCAACCGTCGCGCGAGACAACGGCTGCGTAAACCACTCCGTGGACGCGTCTGGCGAACACCTCCAGCCGCCAGTTCCGATCATTGTGGTGGGACGTGGGCGACTCTCCCAGCTCTTTTGATCCGATCGGCACGTGGAAGGGATCCGAGACGGACGGGTTCGTCTAGCCCGATCGCCGCAAAAGGGGAAGCGGCGTTCGGGCGCCCAGCATCCGCCCCGGATCCCGGTTCGGGTCGCGAGCCGTTCTCACATGACCGTGTCCGATGGCGGGCAACACCAATCGGAATCAGTGGCGATCGACGGTCGCGATGGGTTCCGATCGTTGTCGGAACAGTGGCGCCGCCGGAATGCCGCGCGGCTGTCGCGTCCCTGCCGTCCTACTGATGCATGGTTAGGTTGACAGCTTGGTCCGGCCACTCAGCCACAGTGCAGACAGGTGATAATGGCTACCGGCGGTGCCAGAGGACGGTGGTGTCGCCTCGTTGGAGGCTGTCGAGCCGGTAGGCGAGCTCTGTTGCGGAGTCAGGATCTGAGTCGGCGAGGCGGATGAGCGCTGGCAGGGTGCTCAGCTCGCGGATCTGTTGGAGGACTTCGATGCCGTCCCAGTCTCGGATGTCGTAGCCGTAGGCGTCGGCGAGGGTTGCCACGCTGGCATCGTCGAGACCAAAGCGGCGGGCCGCCGCGGTTGGCACGAGATCGATCTCGCGAGGGCCGATGCAGACGCTGTCCCAATCGCCCAGCAGCCACGGTCGGCGTGGATGTCGATCGTCGTAGATCATGTTGCCGCTGTACATGTCTGCGTGGATCAGGCCGATACCCAGCGGATACTTGAGCGTCGCTTCCTGCTCCAGCAGCCAGCTGACACGGTCGGAGAGCCAGTTGCAGAGGTGCTGGTCGAGGCTGCGAGGACGCATGTCGAGCACAACCTGGAGCCCGGTCAGCGATCGGTACACGGGCAGCGCGGTCGGTGGATGTTCTGCGATGGCGTGCAACTGGCGAGCGATGCGTCCCAGGGCGGCGAAGTCTCGATCAGGCAGCGGTTCAGGCTGAGGGTAGTACTGCCAGAACGTCACCGCGATGTCGCGACCGCCGTCGTGGACGATGATGGGCTGCTCCAAGGCGCCAGGCAGATCAAGCGGGGCGACTGCGGGAAACCCGAGCCCCGCCAGCCACCTCGTGACAGCAACCGCCTTGGACGATCGCGTGCGCGCATCCGGGCCGTAGTCGACCCTCGCGACAGCTCCGCTGACGAGGTACACCGCGTTGGCGAAATGCCGAAGCAGACGGGCATCACCCGGATCAACTCCTGTTTGCCGGCATGCGGTGGCAAGCAGGTGGGTGAGGTTATGTGGCGGACCGGCTGGCAAGGACACTGCGGACTCACTCAGAGACCTCGGCAGGTCGCGGGCGGCAGATCGCGGCGACCTCCTTGGCCGTTGTCCGAAGCTGGATCGCCTGCCGAGCGCCGCGTACCGGCGGCGCCGAGGCCGCGGCAGCAAGGTCGCCGAGGTGCCCGAGCAGGGTGGGCAACAGCATGGTGGCCGGCAATGCACAGACCCGAGCGAGCGCATCGGCGGCGGCATCAAGATCGGGACGCTTGTCGGCGGCGTATGAGATGGCCAGATCGAGCCGGGCCAGGGTCTCGTCACCATAGGAGCGCAGGTGCTGTGGTCCTTGCTCGTAACCGTCGATCGCGGCGAGGGCATGGTCGCGTGCCGCAGATATCTGACCCACTCGCCGAAGCGCGGTCGCTGCGTAGTAGTGCTGCTTCGATTCGCCGAAGGTCAAGATCCCGCCGATGCTGTCCATGTCGTACTCGCCAGTTCTGTGGTTTGTCGACTGGTCCCGGTGGAACGCTACCTGATCAAGAGCGTGGCGGGTGGCCTGGGTGTTACCGCGGCGGGCATGTGCCCGCGCCTCGATCGCGGCCAACCACGCGCCAGTGGTTCCCAGCGACACAGGTTCGCGGGCAAGGCACGTCGACGCCCTCGCCAGGGTATCCAGACTCCGATCGGGGTACCCGGACCACTCGAACTGCAGCGCCTGTACCCCCAGCGCCCACGCGGCCACAGCCGGGTGGTGGCCAAGTTCCGCGAAGCGCAACGCCGCATTGACGTGCCATGGCGACTCGTCCAGACGGCCGAGGTTTCCGGAAGCGTGGGCCAGCATGGCACTGCATACCCCGGCCACGAAGTACAGCTCCCGGCCAACGGTACCGGCGCGGGGCAACAGGTCGATCGTCTCAGCGCGCAACCCGTGAACGGCGCGAACAACCGGAACCATCTCCGAGTGCACGTAGCCGTGGGCTAGCCGCGACAGCCGAAGATACAGCGTGTCCACGCCGAGTTGATCGACTCCCTGCCACAACGCGAACTCGGCGGACTTCGCCGCGGCAGCCACCAGTATGGGCGGGTCAGCGCAATCGTGCGCCGACAGGACGCCAGGGACAGCACGCATGTGTGGGGCATACGCCGAGGCACGCATCATAGCCGGCGAAGACTGATCAACGAAGGACAGTAGATCCTCGATCCGTCGCTCGAACTCCGCCTCGATCACCCGGCAGGTACTGGGATGCGGCAGCGTCTCTACCTTTCCGGCGAGCATCCGATCGAGCTGGCGCAAGCTCAACGCGAAGTCGTCCGCACCCACCAATGGAGCCCGCGCGGCAAGCCGCTTGAGGGTGTCGTTGCGGGTCCAGCGCCGCTCGGTCATAAGGTGCTGCAACAGCGTTACCCGGCCCCGCGTGATCACAGCCATCCTCCCGACCGAGCTTGCAGGAACGCTGACGATGAACAGCCACAGCGTTCGATCCATCGATAACGGCACTCGCAGCGTACGCGTGTGATCGCTGCTGCGCACTCAAACGGCAGCCTGACGGCAGTTGGAAGACGTTGCCAGGACGGCACGCGAGGGTGCGATCCTCGAACCGCCGGGATGCCGTCGCGCAAGAGGGTTGGCATCCAAGATCTCAACAGAGATTGCCACCCAGCGTCGCTGACCGCGGTCTATATACGGTTCCTCGACCACCAGCGGAGCCCGAGGTCGCAATCGTCCTGCCGCGTCGTATTCCGAAGGGGCGAGTGATTCAGTATGCCTGCGAAACATACGGTCGACCGAGTTGCCACATCCTCGACCTTTGCAGAGTCGGACGCGGTTCGTGCCTCAAATAATCGAGTCCGCCTCGATCTGGACTATCTGTTTCCCACTTCGTACGCTGCTACGCCGTTCGCCGGCCTGTGTGAGGAAGCGTTCGAGGCGATAGCCACGGTCATGCCGGGCGGGAACCTTCCGCGGGTGCCTGGCTGGGTCGGGCCGAGTGGGTACGCGGAGGTCGTCGAGAAATACGGCCGGCTGCCTGCCGACCCCGCCGACGACGTGCGGAGGTTGGTCGGCGAGATGTCACGTGACCTGCTTGCGGGTACGACGATCTGGCGGTGCCCGCAGTTGCAGTACAACGTCGGTGCCGCGGTAAACGTGGTGGCGGCCGCGATGTATGCCCTTGGCTTGGACCTGAACGTGTACCTGATCAGCGACGGTCAGGCAGGCAACGCCGTGCTGGCTGAACGGGCCGTCGGGGCGATCCTGGCCGAGCTGTCCGGCGTCGATCGTCAGGCGGCCCGGGGCCTGTTCACGTTCGGCGGGACAGGGACGATGGCATACGCGATCAAGTGCGGCATCCGCAAGTGTGCGCCCGAGTCCGTGCGCATCGGTGTGCCCGACGACATTCACGTCGTGGTCACCGAGGACGCGCACTTCTCGCACGAGACGGCCGCGGACTGGCTGGGCATCGGCGCCGACCGGTTGATCATGGTACCGGCCGATCCGGTCGACCGTCGCAGCGACCTGGGCGAGGCCGAGCGGTTGATGCGGCAGTGCATCCAACGAGGTGGCCGGATCGGCACCGTTCTGGTCAACGGCGGCACCACGTACGACCACACCATCGACAACGTTGCGGGGTTCGCCGCGCTGCGGGATCGGCTGGTGGCCGACCACGGGTTGTCGTACCGGCCGCATCTCCATGTCGACTCGGTCATCGGATGGTCGTGGCTGTTCTTCGCCGGCTTCGACTTCACCAGCGACAGCTTGGGCGTACCGGCCGGGGTGGCCGACATGCTGCGCCGGCAGTACGAGCGCATCGCGGCGGTCAGGTTGGCCGACTCCTGGGGCCTGGACTTCCACAAAGGCGTCGGCGGTTGCCCGGTCGACTGCAGCTTCGTCCAGTTCAACTCCAAGGCGGACCTGGCCCTGCTGCGAAAGGGCCTGGGACGCAAGGGCAACCTGCACCAGCTCGCCGAGGAGTTCAGCGACGAGTCGCCGGTGGACTATACGTTGGAGACCTCCCGCGCGGGCGGGAAAGCCCTGGCCGCCCTCGCCGCGCTGCACACGCTGGGCAGGTCGGGGTACCGGCAGGTCCTCGCCGACCTCATGACGGCGACGTACCGGTTCCGGGAGCTGATCGGCTCACAGCCGGGCATGACCGTCCTCAACAGTCGCGCGTTGGGGTTCCAGACCATGGTGCGGCTGCTGCCGCCCGGCGCGGAAGGCCGAACGGCCAGCGACGAACTCCACTCCGCCGATCCGGCGGCGGCGGAGCTGGTCCGGTCTGGCAACACGTACCTGAAGCGCTTTTTCACATGGGACAACGAGCGCCGCATGAACACCAACGGGGGCGGCGTCGTGTACTCATTCTCCAGCCGGTACGTCACGACGACCAGCGGGGCCGACATCTCGGGATTGAAGTTCTACCCCACCAATCCGCACACCGGCCCCGCGTTGATGGTTGAGGCGGTCGACCTGCTCGCGCGGCTCAAAGCCGACTACGACCGGAGTCATCCATGGCCGGCGTCGTGAACCAGCCGCTGCCGATCGTGCTGCGGGACCTGGTCGGCGACATCGCCGCGCTGTTGCAGGTGCCGGAGTTGGAAGTCTTCGGCGGCGCCGCGCTCGATCTGCTGGCCGATCCGAGCTGCCGGATCCGCGATCTTGACATCGCCGCGCGAGGAGACCGACACACCGCAGACGAGGTCGCGAAACGGCTGGCCGACGCACCCGACGTGGGTCGGATCACGCCGGTGCGGGACTACTGGGTGCACTACCGGCAGCCCGTCTTCATGTTCGACGTGGCCTGGCGCCACATCGTCCTCGATATCAACTTCATGGACCACACGCCGCAGGCCCACTTCGACGTCGATGCGGTCGTCTGGTATTGGCCGCGGATGACCTGGGACGACCCGTACGCGGTGGTCTGCCGGCCGGTCAACGCCGTACGCCTGACCACAGCTCTGGATGCCGACAACCCGATCCTGCTGCTCAACCGCATCATCAAGCTGGCCGCCAAGTACGACCTGGACATCGCCGCCGCACAACGCCGATCCCCTGTGGTTCCGGCGCTTCTCGCCCGTGCGGCGCACTGGGTATCGACGGACCAGTTCCACGGCCGCCAGGCGCATGACGCCCACCTGCGCGCCGTGTACGCCTCGACACTCAAAGCGCGAAGCCCGGCCCGGTTCCTGATGTGCTGTGCGGACGCCGGGGTGCTCGACGCGCGGCTGGCACCCCTGGCGATCGTCCTGCGGGAACGTGCCACTGCCGCGGCACATCTCGCCGCCGCCAGGCGAACACCCACCGGCTTCTGGAACGCCGCCGACACGCTCGTCAACGACACGACAGGATCGTGGCGAAGCCACCAGCAATGGCTGGCCACGCACGCCATCAACCGTCCCGCACTGGATGGAAGTCCACGGCCATGACCGAACCAGCACGGTCATCCACCACGCCAGACCAACGTTCGCGGGGACGAACGGCGAGCTTCGGTAGGCTGAACGGGCTCAAAACGCATCAGGCCAGCTTGCAGCCCAACATCCCCGAGGACCTTACCGTGAGCCGACTCCTGCCGACCGCCCCGTACCGCGGGACGCGCGACTTCCTGCCCGACGAGACGTCGATCCGGCAGCAGGTCTTCCACCGGCTCTACGACACGATCGAGCTGTACGGCTACCGCCGTTACGACGGGCCGCTGTTGGAATCGGTGGAGATCTACGAGGCCAAGTCCGGTCGGGAGATCGCCGAGCTGCAGCTGTACACGTTAACCGACCGTGGTGGGCGTCGGCTGGCGCTGCGGCCGGAGATGACGCCGTCGGTCGCCCGGATGATCGCGGCCAACGCGAACACCCTCAAGTTTCCGGTGCGCTGGTACAGCCACCCTAACTGCCACCGCTACGAACGGCCCCAGCGCGGACGTGCCCGCGAACACTGGCAGATCAACGTGGACATCTTCGGCTCGGACAGCTGGCGCTGCGAGATCGAGATGTTCGAGCTCATCCACGACATGATGGGCGCGGTCGGCGCTGCTCCCGACATGTACGTGCTGCGGGTCAGCGACCGGATCCTCCTCGAAGGCGTCCTGACCACGATCGTCGGTGTCGCACCGCAGCAGGTCAGGGATGTCTCCTCACTGATCGACCGCTGGGAGAAGACGGCCCGAGAAGACCTGCTCACCGAAGCCAACCAGATCGGCGTGTCCGAAGCTCAGTTCAACACGCTCGAAGCCACCCTGAAGGCCGGTGCCGACATCATCAACGACCTGCCCGCCGAGGCTGTGCAACGCTCGCCCCTGATCCCTGTGCTGCGCAGCTCAGCCCGGGATCTGGTCACCTTTGACCTCATGATCGTCAGGGCGTTCGAGTACTACACCTCGACGGTCTTCGAGGTCTTCGACCGGCACCCGACCAACAACCGGTCACTGTTCGGCGGCGGCCGCTACGGCGACCTGGTTGGACTGTTCTCCGACCAGAAGATCCCCGGTATCGGCTTCGGGTTCGGCGACGTGACCTTATTCAACTTCCTCGACGTGCACGGCCTTACGCCGCCGGTGCAGTCGCAGCTCGACGCGGTTGTCATCCCGCTCGACGACCAGCTCCTCGACCCGGCCCGCGACATCGCTCGCCAGCTGCGCGGATGCGGATGGCGCACCAACACGCCGTTCGAACAGCGCAAGCTCGGCAAGGAACTGGTCCGCGCGGACAACACCGGCGCCCGGGTCGCGGTCATCGTCGGACCGGATGACTGGCGCGACTGCGTACTCGTCGTGCGCAACCTGACCACCCGCGACCAACAACGCGTCGAGCGGGCCGCTGTGGCCAAGGTGGTCAGGCAGGAGCTCAGCCGGCACGCGTAGCCATCATCTCCCGGCCGGCCAGCCAAACCCGTGGTACCTCACGCGTTGATCCGGACTCGAACCTAGCCGAGCTCGGCGGCCAGCCGTGCCTGCTGAAACTCGTTTGGCGCGCCTGCAACCCGGCCAAGCGGCAACACCCAACACCGCGAAGTGGAGACGAGCATGCCCAACGACGCCATCTACATCAACCACAGCACCAGGCCGATGCCAGCCCGCGACATGCGCGATCCGGTCGTCACCATCACCGCGCCATGGGGCGCCACCTTCGACCTCTACACCAACGACCGCAGCCTGGAGCCAGCATTCCTCACCAGCGGCTGCTACGAACCAACCGAGCTCGACATCCTTGCCAAGATCCTCCAGCCCGGCATGCACGTCCTGGACATCGGCTCGGGATTTGGCTACCACGCGGTCCTCGCCGCTCAGCGCACCCGCCCCGGTGGCGCGGTTGTCGCAGTCGAACCGGAGCCAGACAACTACAGACTGGTCTGCCACAACCTGCGCCGCAACGGCTGCGCCGAGGTGATCTGTCTGCAGCTCGCGGTTGCTGACCACGCGGGCCAACGGAATCTAGCGATCAGCAAGACCAACCGCGGCCGGCACTCCCTCATCGCCGGCAACGTACCGAACCCTCGACCACAGCAGCACACAGTGCAGATCTCCACCGTCGATGACATCGCGCGGCGTCATATGCCCGACGGACGAGTCGACCTGTTGAAGGTCGACGTCGAAGGAGCTGAGGAACTGGTCCTGGACGGCGCCACTCAGGTGCTCGCCCAAGCAAACCTGGTGGTCTGGATGGAGCTGTGGCCGGCCGGTCTACGCCGTGCCGGCACCGATCCCGTGCGACTCATCGAACGCCTGCAACGGCTCGGCGGATCCTTCCAAGCGTTTCTGTACAACGAGCACGGCGACCTCGCCCCCATCAGCGACGAGACCGCCAGGATCTCCGAGGGATTCATGTACCTTCTCGTCGACAAACGTGCCTGAAGGCCTTCGCATCGAAACACAGCTGAGAATGCTCCTACGATGCTCCCAACGACCCAGCTTGTCAGATGTGAGCCAGGCCGCAGTGCCCTGGAAGGCGCTCGGGCGATCGAGCGCCGGAACCGTGGCGGCGCTGCCCTGTATGAATGCCCGCCGCTGTCACCGCCACGCGGTCGCGGTCTCCACGGAGGCCGCCCTTCATCGAGGCGTCGAGATGGCCACCACCACGGCCCGGCTGACAAAACCGGGGGCGGTCGGCATGCCCAGGGGTTAGCCTCGCCGGTATGCCGACCGTCTCCACGCTGCTCGTCTTCGCGGCCGCGAGCCTGGCGCTGCTGCTCGTGCCCGGCCCCGCGGTGCTGTACATCGTGACCCGCAGCGTGTCGCAGGGCCGTGGCGCCGGGCTGGTGTCGGTGCTGGGGGTGCACGTGGGATCGGTGGTCCACGTGGCGGCCGCCGCGCTGGGGCTCTCCGCGTTGCTCGCCTCCTCGGCGACCGCCTTCGCCGTGGTGAAGTACGCCGGTGCCGCGTACCTGGTGTGGCTGGGCGTGCAGAAGCTGCGCAGCCGATCGCTCGCGGCCGACGCGCCGGTGCCGCCGCCCGTGAGCCGGCGCCGCCTGTTCGCCCAGGGCATCGTGGTGAACATCCTCAACCCGAAGACGGCCATCTTCTTCCTGGCGTTCCTGCCGCAGTTCGTCCACCCGCAGCGCGGTCCGGTCGCCATCCAGATCCTGGTGCTGGGTGGCTGCTTCATCCTGCTCGGGATGCTCAGCGACGGCGCGTACGCGGTGCTCGCCGGCCTGCTGGCAGGACGGCTGCGCCGCACGGTACGGGCGCGTCGGCGCCTCGACCGCGCCAGCGGCGTGGTGTTCCTGGGCCTGGGTGCCGGTGCCGCCCTGGCCGGCAACAGCAACGGGTAGATTCACGTTCGTGCGTATGCGCCTCGTCGCCGCTGTCGCGACCGTCGCCGCTCTCGTAGCGGTCACCGGCTCCGGTTGTACCGGTCGACGCAAGGCCGGCGGCGCGCCGGGCGGGCCTGCGGTGGCGTCGCCGACCGTGACCCCGCCCGACGCCGGCCCGTCCGAGGCGGTCCCGTCCGCTTCGGCTTCGCCGCCTGCCTCGCCCGGACCATCACGCAAGCCTGGACCGGGGCAGAACCCGCCACCGGCCGGCTGGACGCTCATGTGGAGCCCGGACGCCTCCCGCGACGGGCTCGGCGCGTTCGAAGGCGTCGAGGACGACCGGGCCGGCTCCGAGCCCGGCGTCGAGCACATCTACGTACAGGGCGACGACTTCCGCTTCGACATGCACCTGGTGCAGCGCGACACCTCCCCCGACCGGCAGCGCAACGAGGTCAAGGGGATGCGGGCCGGCGGTGCGATCCTCACGATGAACCTCGGCGAGACCTGGCGGCTGGCGTACTCGATGTACATCCCGAGCTCGCTGCAGGCGACCACGAGCTTCACGCACATCATGCAGCTGAAGATGCCGGGCAACGGCAGCGCGCCG
>Ga0137369_10007944_pt1 | contig 10613 bp, 10 predicted proteins | sample SagtaG_12_FD_104918 | JGI IMG/M metagenome (GOLD analysis project Ga0137369, IMG submission 104918) | Vadose zone soil microbial communities from Sagehorn Ranch, Mendocino, California, USA - Sage1_L_113_16 metaG | ecosystem: Environmental > Terrestrial > Soil > Vadose zone | place: USA... | reverse complement strand
GGGGCGCACCCCGAACCAGCCGTCCAGTACCTGCGCACGCCCACAGCGGGGACAGCGCAGCAGGATAGCCCGGCCGAAGAGCCGGGCCCCGCGGAGGATATGCCCTTCCCGAAACCGCCCCATACCGGGACTCCCAGGGGAACGCTCGACTCGCGCCGCGCTTGCGTGTGGCCGAGACGCTGATGGCCCTGCAGAAGATCCGTGCCCTCTGCCCGAACATATAATGCGCACTGAGAGTCCGGGCGCATCAATCAAAATTCGGGTTACCGAGCGAAGGCTCGTAAATCAAGAGTTGGGTTACCCAGAGGCTGGGAGAAGAAGGGTTGGTTGATAGCAAGCTCGACCTTCGGAGAACAGCATAAGAGACTCAATCAAGATGGAGGTCGCTGTACTGAAGACCTCCAAGAGGTTGGGGCGCCTCCGGTAACCCGGAATTATGAGTTGGTATGCGGGACCTCGAACGGGGGTAGGCGCAAGTCCGCGAAAAGTCATGGTGCGCCTGGCAGGAGTCGAACCTGCGACCCTCGGCTTAGAATAACACCTTGACGTTAGGTCCCGCGAGACCTCATTCCTTACAGATGCCGACCGTTGGTCCTTCAGCGCGATTTCGGTGATTGTAGGAGCCCGCAACTGCTTGCCGGCCAACAGGTCCTTTCAGTCCGGAGTCGCGGGATCTGGTCCTAGTCGTTGCCACGGGACCTCCTGTTCCACATGCCCTTGACGATCGCCCTTGTACTGGAAGCACACGCGGATGCAGGTGCCGATGCGCGATCGCCTGACTCGCGCGGTGGTTTCAGCCGCCAGGCATGCGTTGCGTACCTGACTCCCTTTACAAGTGCGCGAGCACACGCACTCCGCTTTCCACATGCTTCGCGGGCACAACGACGACTTCAGCGCCGATGCGGTGGAACTCCAGATCGATCCTGGCGTGATCGAACGGCAAGTCGCGTATGCTAAGTGACTCGACATCCGACGGCAGCATCGGCCGCCGGATGTGCACTTCATTGCGACGGCCGTCGATGCGAATCCCAAGGCTCGTCTGCAGCAACAGGAACGCTGTGCCCGCGGACCAGGCCTGCGGCAGGCAGGCCACCGGATACGGCGCCGGACCCTGGCCGGGTATGCGCGGGAACCCGCAGTACAGCTCCGGCAGGCGCATGCCGAAGTGATTCGCCGTCTCGAAGATGTCGCTCACGATCCGGACCACCTCGGCGCGCCCGCCGTAGCGCGAGATACCGGCAGCACACACCGATGTATCGTGCGGCCAGATCGAGCCATTGTGATAAGACATCGGGTTGTAGCGCGGTTCGCCCTCTGCCAGCGTCCTGATGCCCCAGCCGCTGGAAAAGCGGCTCGACAACAATTGCGCCGCGACGGCAGCGGCGCGCGCCTCGCTGGGAACACCGCAGAACAGCAAGTGTCCCGCATTCGATCCGTACACTTTGCAAGGCTCGCCGTCGCCATCGAGCGCGATCGCGTAGTAATTCATCTGCGGCACCCAGAATCTTTCCTCGATCGCCGCACGCAAACGCTGGCTACGCTGCATCCACCGATCGCTCCTTGCCTGATCACCGCGCGTCGCAGCCAGTTCCGACATTGCCTCGAGCGCTGCATAGGCGTAACCCTGGACCTCGACGACGGCGAGCGGGCCGCGCGGAAAGCGCCCGTCCGCGTGGAACATCGAATCGTGACTGTCTTTCCAGGCCTGGTTCACCAGGCCGCTTTGCTCGCCGCGGGCGTAATCGAGAAATCCCGTGGGGCTGCCGTCCAGCCGCCGCTCGATCCAATCGGTCGCCGCGAGCAGACGGGTCCAGATCCGATCGACGAGAGCGCGATCGCCGGTGCGCGCCTCGTAGGCGCCGGCGAGCATCACGAACAGCGGCGTGGTATCCACGCCGCCGTAATAGCAACCGAATGGAACCTCGCACAGCGCCGCCATCTCCCCGCGCCGCGTCTCGTGCATGATCTTGCCCGGCTGAGCATCGCGAAAGGCAGATTCCTCCTCGGCCTGAGTCGAGGCGAGAAAGCTCAGCACACCCGCGGCGAGTTGCGGGTTGATCCACAGCGTCTGCAACGAGGTGATGATCGCGTCGCGTCCGAACTGAGTGGCAAACCACGGGATGCCTGCGTACGGGTAAGGACCGGTCGGCAGCGTGGTGGTCAGCAACGCGAGATCAGAACGCGCTTTGTCGATCCACTGATTGAAGAGGCGCCCAGACGTGCTGATCCATGCGCCTTGCCTCAAGCGCCCCTGCATGCTCGCTGACAACTCCGCCCCGGCGATGTTGAATCGTGCGGGCGAAGGTGCGCTGTCGTCTTCGGCGCCGATCTTGATATACATCTGCGCACTGGCGCCGCGTCGCAGCTCGATACGAAACTCCGCTTCGTGAGGCGATATCGACGCCGGAGGCAGGGAGAATTCTATTTCCGTCGAGCGCACGATATCGTCACGTCCACGGTACGACAACTGCACGGCTCGCTCGGTGACGAGCGCGGGCAGATGAACGCCGCGCTCCTTGCGCACGTGCCCCTGCACTTCGAATATGTCGGCGAAATCGGCGGCAAACACCAGTTTCAGCGGGACTTCCGCGTCGTGCTCGCTGAAGTTCGTGAGCGTCAATCGCTCATACAGGCGGCTGCCCCACAGGAAGCGGCTGCGCTCGATATGAATGACGCCTTGCGGCAGCGCAAGCTCTCCGAGGGCCGCCAGTGGCCGGTTCGTGAGATGTGCCGTGAACACGGTGTTGTCCTGATTGATCGCTGCGCCGAGCAACGATGGCCGCCGGCCGGCAATGGCGACCTCCAGGCGCGACAACACGCGCGTGTCGTTCGTGAACAGACCATCGTCGCTGCCCTGAATGTCACCCAGGGCGTCGGCCAGCAGGAACGTGTTTGCATCCTTCAGGGTGTACCGCGGCAGCAAGCCGCGGCGGTCTGCGGGTTCATCCGCCAGGCTCATATCCGGTCTCCGTTGCCCTTACGACGCACGGCGTAACGGCCTGCGATTCAGCAACTGTGCATACACATCCAGATAGGCGCGCGCCATCATCGTCGCCGTAAAGCGCTGCTCGAAGACGGCGCGTATTCCGCGCCGCTCTATGGCTGTGATTCGCTCTATCGCCGCGAGCGCCTCTTCCTCGGAATTCACGATGAACCCGGTGATGCCGTCCTCGATCACCTCGGGGATCGCGCCGCAATTCCAGGCAATGACCGGCGTCCCGCAAGCCATCGCTTCGATCATGACGAGCCCGAAAGGCTCCGGCCAATGCACCGGGGAAAGCAGCGCGAGCGCGTTGCCGAGAAATTTCGATTTGCGTTCATCGCCGATTTCGCCGACGAACTCGACCCCCGGGTCATCGAGCAAGGGTTTCACGACAGTCTCGAAGTACACTGTATCGACAGCATCCACCTTCGCCGCCAGCTTGAGCGGAATGCGCGCGCGGCGTGCGACATGGATCGCCACGTCCGGACGCTTTTCCGGTGAGATTCGTCCCAGGAAAGCGAGATACCGACCGGCCGGATGCTCGCGGAAGGCGTACTGACATAGCGGTACCCCGTGCGCCACGGTCGCCAGCCAGTTCGCGTTCGGCAAGGGTTTGCGCTGGTGATCGGAGATCGATACGAGCCCGAAGGACGGCCAACGTTCGTACGCGGGCGGCAAGTCCTTGAGATCCAGGCGACCGTGCAACGTCGTCACAGTCTTGTGGGCCTGCTGTTCGAACATCGGAAAATGCACCATATCCACGTGGAAGTGCAGTACATCGAACTGCGCGGACCGCCGTTTGACTTCGTGCAGCATGACCAGATGTGCGGCGAGGTCCGATCTCAATACCGCGGCGTCGAGGCGGATCGCCTGATCGCGCACCGGGACAAGACGCGCTTTGGTACGGGCATCGGCCGCGGCGAACAAGGTGACCTCATGGCCCAGCTCGACCAGTGCGTCGCACAGATGTGCAACAACCCTTTCCGTGCCTCCGTACAACCTGGGGGGCACAGCCTCGTACAGCGGAGCGATCTGAGCGATTTTCATGCTTTCCTGCAACGCGGCGGCCCGACAAAAGTTTCGGCGCCGCGAAGGCTAGTCGCCTGACCACGCCCTTGAGCTGGCCAATATAGAAGGCGTCCAGGCACACCAACTCGCCGGGCTCGCGCGCGGCCACATGGCGCGGCTGGCCATGCCGGGCCTGCCAGAGGGCGCGGCGCGTCCGCTCGGTGAGCAGCCCCACCGTCTGCAAGGCGCGGTGCTCGGCCACGGTCAGCCGTTGTCGGCGCGTCGCCAGCCCCGCGCGGCGCAGGGCGCGCTGCACGGTGCTGGGGGCCACGCGCAGCTGCCAGCGATGCCGCAGATACGCCGCGATGCGACGCGCGCGCCAGGTCGCCGCGCTGACGGCCACGCTCGGCAGCAGCCGCTCCGTCTCCGGCGCCAGCTGCACGGGCCGGCCGGGGCGCGCCCGGTGCCGCCGCGGATGCACGCCATCCTGGCCGTAACGCTCCAGCCGCTGCCGCCACCGATAGAACAAGGCGCGGGAGATGCCCGCCTCTCGGCAGGCCCGACTGACATTGCCCAGCTCCGCCGCCCGCTGGATGACATGCAGCCGCAGTCCGTGTACCTTCTCGTTGAGGGTCATCGGTCGATCCTCCCAAAGTTGTTCCCCTGCCACGGGGTGGTTCACTCTGGGAACGATAGGCCAGATGGCCCTCTTCTTTTCGAGTCTGAAGTGTCAACACTATTCCGACTCGGGACACACTAGGGCAGCAGTAGGAGAGCCGGCCCCGAACAGAAGCAGGCCCCAAACCAGATCATCGGGAGGTCGCCACTCCTTGACGCGCGCGGCGCATCTCCCGTGCGCGGCGCCGACGGGCGGCGCGGCGGAGCCGCTGGACTGCGGTTCTGGTCTTGGAATGGGTGGCCATCATGTTCTCCCTATTTCTCCACCGAAGGCACCAGGGCCGTCGCGACCGGAGCCCCATGGGCGGTGATCAAGTGCAGCTTGCTCACTTCCACCTCGCCCCACGCGCGTCCACGGTGTCCTGCAGGCACATTGCGGTCAGCTTTCGCTTCCTCCCGCTTCAACCGATGGGATTCGGCCTCGCTGGCTCAAGGGACTCGTCGGCGGTCTCGTCCGTATACTCCACTCCGCGACCCCATCTGCATTCGACCTCCGAGCAGTGGAACACGTGAACGTGAATCAGCGTGGCTCGCATCCTCCTGGCCCTTCTGACTCAACGGGTGGTCATGGGCCGGTCCTTCATGCACCGACGGTCTATACGAGAAGCGTCCACTGTGCCTGCAGCGCCTGCCCGAGGCGGCTGTGAGCATCGCCGCACAGGTAGTCGGTCTTCATGAAGGGGCCATCCCGGTTCACCTGGCGAACGTACCACAGGGACGCCACGTGGGTTCTCCGGCAGTCTATGCAGTAATACGCGTGCTTGGCCATCGCCCGCTTCTCTGACTCGCTGCGAGTCTACCAGCGCTGGCGGGCGTGGGTGAGGGCGTTTCCCGTCATCGTACGCGCCCGTGCCCTCGCCGCGCGGAACCGAGGTCCTCCGTTTTTGGTCTCCGTCCGAAGCTCCTACGACTGATAAGGCTGGCAAGCCTTTCGAGTCGAAGCCTTCGTGAACTGATACCGACAAGCCTACGGGGTTTATCTCGTGGCCGGTGGCAGGGCAGATGTAGGCCATCCTCCTAGAACTGCTTCCACTCCAGACCGCACTGGCAGGCATGCACGGCGTCGTTATGCTTCTCCGTTTTGTGGCACCGATGGCGCTTGCCGTCGTCGGCGATCTTCTCCTTGACGCAGCGCCCTGTCCACGGCTCATCGGGTTTCACTTGCGGGCACCAGTTGGGCATAGCCTTTGGCTGCACGCGGGTCATGGCTAGTATCCTCCTCGGGCAACACGTAGCGCACTTGCGCCGCGCTGGCAAGGGGTACGGGACAATCGTGGTCCCCTATCCGCTGGCTGGACGCCCACGCGGAGAAGCCCACGATACGCGGGGCCCGGTTGAGCCAACTTGCGGCTGGCGTGTGGTCACCGTCCACCTCAGACGCACGACCGAATCGCTACCAGAGGCGCGCCATGAGACAGGACGCACCGCGCTCGCCCTGCCACCCTGCAAGAGCAAGGGAGATCTCCTGAAGGCCTGCAGCGGCCACCTCCTAGGAAACGCGGAAGTGAGTGAAAGAATTGGTGCGCCTGGCAGGAGTCGAACCTGCGACCCTCGGCTTAGAAGGCCGACGCTCTATCCAGCTGAGCTACAGGCGCGTCAGGTAGTTACGATACACCAACCGCGACCATTGGCGCTTTGGGTTGAATTCGGGATGAATTCGTTGCGCCGATTGTCGTGGACACCAGCCGCTCCACAGCTTCTCGGAGATGGTCGGGCGCGAGATGGCTATAGCGCTGTACCATCGCCAACGTCCGCCAGCCGCCGAGGACCTGTACCGTGCGAAGGTCAACCCCCACCATGACGAGGCGCGAGGCGAACGTATGGCGGTTGCAATGCCATGTATAGCCTGCCAGTCGGTTCGCATCCTTACCGGCCTGCCAAAGCGCCGCTTGCGCCCGCTCCACCGCCTTCGGAAAGAACTTGTCCGGCTGCCGATAAGGGCACCGGAACACGGGCTCCTCGGGATTCTCCGGCTCCCGCCGCTGGCTCGCTACGTCGAGCAGCACCGAGCGAACGATGCTGTTCATCGGGATCTTGCGGGAATATCCCGACTTGGACTGACGCACCGTGAGGAGGCCTGTCAGAAAGTCAACGTCCCGCCACTCAAGCCGCTTCTGCTCGCTCCATCGGAGGCCTGTATGGACGCTCACGGTAAAGAGCGGACGAAGGTCCCCACGGCGCGTGTCCAGCGTGGGCACCACCTCCTCATCTGACGCGAGAAATAAAGTCCGTCCTTCGGGCTCCTTCGCCTTTGTGACACCCTTGACGGGGTTGACGGCGAGAAGTGCGTGCCGGATGGCGCGGTTCAACATCGCGTGGAGCGTGGTCCGGTAGCGGTTTCGAGTGGCCGCTGACCGCTTGTCAAGGAGTCGGTCAAGGAAGCGATCAACGTCAAAGGCGGCAGCCATATGCTCCTGCTCGAGCATCCCGAGGAAGTTGCGGCGGTGATACGGGATTTCATTCGACGTCAGATCGTCGCCGGCGGGTAGAATGCCAGTGTAGGCGACCTCAGCGGTGCCAGGGCAAGACCTCACCTCGGCCGCCGCGCGGCCTTTACTCCCGAAGATGCCGGCGCACCTTGCTGAGCTTAGAGACGAGCTGACCGAGAATCATCGGGCCCTTCCGCTGTTCTAGAAGTGCCTGGTTTTGTTGGTGGCCGTCAAGAACTCGAACCTTGGACCCGCTGATTAAGAGTCACTCCCAGGCGTGCACCATCGGACACCATCGCGCACAATCCGCTACAATTTCGCGGCTGGAACTCGGGTGGGTGGTCTCGATTGTGCTCGTTGCTTCACCGTGGTTTTCCCCCGGGTTTGACCCGCTCCCGTTCCCCTGCTGGCGTCATGCATGCGCGGGTTGGCGTCTCCCCTTCCGGCGTCTGTCAGGCCGCCACGACAACGGACAGCTCCCCGTGCTCCTTGCGCGTCGGGCGCACGGTGATCTCGACGTCCTGGCCGAGGGCGGTCAGAAACTCCATCAGGCGCTCCACCGAAAACGTTCCCGCCCGGTTGCGCATCAAGGCCGAGACGTGGGGCTGCTTGATCCCGAGGATCTCACCCGCCTTGACCTGGGTAAGCCCGCGCGCCTTGATGAGCTTGTAGATCTGCAGCGTCAGGCGCGCCTTCAGCAGCTCCTGCTCGGCGCGAGGAAGCCCGAGGTCGGCAAACACGTTGCCGCTTCCCTCTTCCACCCCGACTCTCGTGTTCCCTCGCTTCATGGTCAGTCCTGCCTTTCTCTGTCATGGCGCTCGGCGGCGGCCAGCCGTTGCCGGATGAGCTCGATCTCCTTCTGTGGCGTCGCTATGCCCTTCTTCGATTTCTTCTGAAAGGCGTGAAGGACGTAAATCCGGCCAGCGAATTGCGTCGTGTAGACCGTGCGGTACGCGTTCTTGTCGTGCCGGTCGACGATCTCCACGACGCGGGCTCCCCCGAAGCCCTTCAGCGGCTTGGCCGCGGGATCGGTTTCACCGTGCTGCGCGGCGTAGAGGGCCTGACCGATGTCCCTGCGGACTTACTCCGGGAAGCTCCGAAGAGCCTCCCGGCTTGAGCCCATCCAGACTATTGACTTGACCTCACCCGTCACTATATGAGTATACGTATTTTGGTATGCCTGTCAAGCGCCGAGGCCCCGCCCCGCCCCCATCTCCCGCACTACGCGAGAGACGGTGAGCGCCCCGTGCCGCTCGCTGAGCCGACACCCAGGGCAAGACCGTGGCACGCATCGTTCCCTCCGACATCGCCCGGCGAGGTGTTCGCCCTTCTCGGCGCCAACGGCGCGGGAAAGACCGTGACGATGAAGATGCTCACGACGCTCCTGCGACCGAGTGCGGGAAACGCGCGTGTGGCCAGCTTCGACATCGTGCATCACGCAGCCCAGGTGCGGCGGGTCATCGGCTATGTGCCACAGTTGGTGTCAGCGGACGGCGCGCTGACCGGGTACGAGAATCTGTTGATTTTTGCCAAGCTCTACGACGTTCCTCGGGCGGATCGGCAGGAACGGATCCAGGAGGCGCTCGCGTTCATGGGGCTGACCGACGTCTCGGACAAGCTCGTGCGCGAGTATTCCGGGGGCAGGATTCGGCGGCTGGAGATCGCCGAATCCATGCTGCACCGCCCTCCGGTGTTCTTCCTCGACGAGCCCACGGTGGGGCTTGACCCCGTCGCCCGCGACGCCGTGTGGGAGCGGGTCGAGGATCTCCGTCAACGATATGGCACAACGATCGTCTTCACCACCCACTTGATGGACGAGGCCGATCATCTGGGTACCGGCCTGGCGATCATGCACCGTGGCCGGGTGGTGGTCAGCGGCACGCCAGCAGATCTTAAGGCCGCGGTCGGGGGCAGCGACACAACGCTGGACGTGTGTTCATTCACTATGCGGGAGGAGCGGTGGAGGCAGGAGAAGCATATCGTGAGACCTCTCAGATCCGAAGGACCGCCAGGCGGTTGGGCTGAGGCGGCCGGCGCCGTGCCGGTCGGTCCGCTGGCGAGCGCCGCGGGGTTCGTGGAAAAGACGCTGGTCATCGCGGAGCTCGAGGCGCGGAAGCTCCGCCATGACCCGACGGAGCTCCTGACCCGGGCGATACAACCGGCGCTCTGGTTCGTGGTGCTGGGGTGTTCACCGTCACCCACCGATGGGCGTACCGCCGGCTCCGGTGGGCACAGCGGACTATCCGGCAGGTGCCGCGCCAGTGGCTCGGCGGTATGGCGGAGATCTGCGCGGCGAACCCAGCGGCACTGGTGGCCTCAATACGTCCAGTTTGGTCGGCTCCAGGACCGTCGAGTGCATCGTATCGACGACGTTCCCAGCATCCGCCTGGCGGAGCGCGCTGCACGCGTGCTGCGGCTGGGCGCGCGCGGCAATGAAGGGCGAAGGTGAGAACGATGGAATCCAAACACCAGAAGTTCTCGATCGGGTATTCCGTCGCCGCGCTGATCGCGCTCTTCCTCCTGCAGTCCATGCTCTTCGCGCCGCACGCGGAGACCCTGTCGTACAGCGAGTTCAAGGGGCTCGCGAAGAAGGGCAAGGTCAGCAACCTCGTCCTCGACAAGCAAACGATCAGCGGGACGCTCGCGACCGACGGCCTCGAAGGGTTGCTCCCCAAGGAGAAGCTCGAGGAGCTGAAGCGCGCCGGGGCCGGGGCGCATCAGTTCACCACTGCGCGCGTGGATGACCCCGGACTGGTGGCGGAGCTCGAAGCCGCCAACGTGAAGTTCGCCGGACGGGTGGAGAACACCTGGCTCTCAGCGCTCCTCTCCTGGGTCCTTCCTGCCGTCATCTTCGTCGGCGTCTGGGTCGTCCTCATGCGCCGCCTCGGTCCCCAACAAGGGCTCATGGCCATTGGCAAGAGCAAGGCGAAGGTCTACGTCGAGCACGAGACCGGCGTGACGTTCGACGACGTCGCCGGCATCGACGAGGCACGCGGCGAGCTGATGGAAGTGGTGGACTTCCTCAAAAACCCCGACCGCTACCGGCGTCTCGGCGGGAAGATCCCGAAAGGGGTGCTGATCGTCGGCGCCCCCGGCACTGGCAAGACCCTGCTCGCCAAGGCGGTCGCCGGCCAGGCGGGGGTGCCGTTCTTCAGCCTGAGCGGCTCGGACTTCGTGGAGATGTTCGTCGGGGTGGGGGCCGCACGCGTCCGCGACCTCTTCGCCCAAGCCCAGGAGAAAGCTCCCAGCATCATCTTCATCGACGAGCTGGATGCCCTGGGCAAGGCCCGCGGCATCAGCCCGATCGTGGGTGGCCACGACGAACGAGAACAGACCCTGAATCAGCTTCTCGCGAAGCTGGACGGCTTCGACACTTAGCCCCAAACGGAAAATAGGCTCTTCGGGGATTCGTGTGGGTAAAAAAATGCTGCTGGGAGTGCGCAACCCCGCCCTGGGAGCGGCTTGCAGCGAGGTTGGCCGAGATGGAAACTTGGCACGATAACGAGACACGATTC
>Ga0137369_10007937_pt1 | contig 10617 bp, 10 predicted proteins | sample SagtaG_12_FD_104918 | JGI IMG/M metagenome (GOLD analysis project Ga0137369, IMG submission 104918) | Vadose zone soil microbial communities from Sagehorn Ranch, Mendocino, California, USA - Sage1_L_113_16 metaG | ecosystem: Environmental > Terrestrial > Soil > Vadose zone | place: USA... | reverse complement strand
TACGTTCGACCCGAAATCAAAAGCGTCGAACAACTCAAAGGCAAGATCGTCGGTACCGACCGACCAGCCACCCCGGTAAGATATGGCACGATGGTCGCCCTGAAAAAATTGGGCTTAACGGCAAAAGACGTTCAGCTCTTTCCCTTGGGCAGTAGCCCGCAAATCGTCGCAGCTTTTTACGCCGGGCAAATCGCCGGCGGCGTCGGCTCGCCGCCCGCGAGCTTTCAAATGGAGCGCGCCGGTTTTCGCTCGATGGTCAGCCTGCTCGATGTCCCCTATCAAAACGTCGGCATCGTCGTCAGGCGCACCCGCATGGATGAGTTGGGGTCGCGTTTGGTTCCGTTGCTGCGCTCCATTCGCGCCGGCATCGAGCGCTTTTACGCCGACAAACCATTCGCCATGAAAGTGATTGGCAAATATACCAAGGAGAGCGATCAAGACGTTCTCGACCGCACCTATGAGTTTTACAAAAAGGCGGGATTCCGCCGCGAAATGGTCACTTCCGAGCCAGGGTTGCAAGGCATGCTGGATTTCTTATCGGAGACGATCCCAGAGGCAAAAACCGCCAAGCCGGCGCAATTTTTCGACGACCGTTTCTTGCGTCAGGTGAACAGCGCGAAGTAAGACGTTAGGATCCGGTTTGACGAACCGATTGAAGTAGCACCATGACCATCATCGACGCCCAGGTCCACATCTGGCCGCCGGAAACACCGGAGCGGCCTTACATCAAAGAAGACGCTTCGAAACCGCATCGAGCGACGCCCTTTGGATATCAAGATCTTCTGGGCGAAATGACGGCAGCCGGTGTCGATCGCGTGATTCTGGTGCCGCCGTCCTGGGAAGGATATCGAAACGACTACGCGCTGGAAGCGGCGCGGAAATATCCGGACCGTTTTGCCGTCATGGGAAAGGTGCCGCTCGATGAACCGGCGAGCGAAGCAAAGATGGCGACTTTGCTACAGCAACCCGGCATGGTGGGATTCCGCATTAGCTTCCGTCATTCCGGCACGCACTCATGGCTCGACGACGTCACGGCAGACTGGTTTTGGGCGGCGGCGGAAAAATACGACATCCCGGTCATGATCTTCGCGCCCTTCGCGGTCGAGAAGATCGGCCAGATCGCTGAGCGTCATCCCGGCCTGCGCGTGATCGTCGACCACATGGGCCTAAACGTGAAATGGAAAGCCAAACCGCTCGGCCCCGGCGTCGACGTCTTGCTCAAGTTCGCCCGCTTCAAAAACGTCGCGGTCAAAGCATCCTGTCTGCCCTGTTATGTTGACGAGCCTTACCCGTTTCCAACTCTTCACCCGCAGATTCGCCGGGTCGTCGAAACCTTCGGCCCAGAGCGGATTTTCTGGGGCACGGATCTCTCTCAACTTCCTTGCTCATACCGTCAGGCAGTCACCCTGTTTACTGAAGAGCTAAATTTTCTTTCCGCTTCGGACAAAGAGTGGATCATGGGCCGTGCGCTGGCCGCATGGTTACGTTGGCCAATCTGATTCACATCGACTCACCGATGCTTCGCTCGCCAAGAGTTTTGCTCTTTCTTCTCGGCCTAACTTTGGCCGCCAACCCGGCGTGCTCGCCTCTCAGCACTCAAACAACCCCGATGCATCGGCAGGGACAAATAGACTTGAAGCCTTGCCGACTACCGAACTACGACCGCGAAGTTCTTTGCGGTAAGCATCAGGTCTTCGAGGACCGCACGGCGAAATCCGGCCGCAAGATTACACTCAACATCGTCGTACTTCCCGCCTTGGTACAAACACCCGCGCTCGATCCGGTTTTTTTTCTCGCCGGCGGTCCCGGGCAAGGCGCCGCGCGCATCGTCACCGGCGGCGATGACTCTTTAGCGCGTGAGCTGCGGCGTGAGCGCGATCTAGTTTTTGTCGATCTGCGCGGCACCGGCGATTCGCATCCGCTCCAATGTAACACGCCGGCTGGTGGCTCCACGGTACAGAATTATTTCCTCGATATATTTCGCCCGGAAACCATTCGAAGCTGCCGTGAAGCACTATCAAAGATCGCTGAACTACGTCATTACACGACCCCCATCGCCCTGGCGGACCTCGACGAGGTCCGGGCTGCCCTGGGCTATGACAAAATCAACTTGTACGGCGTATCGTGGGGGACGCTGGCAGCCCTCCAATATCTCCGCCGCTACCCGCAGCATGTGCGATCAACGGCGCTCGCCGGCGTTTCCACGCCGACGACCAAATTGCCTCTTCACTTTGCCAGAGGCGCGCAACAGGCGATGGATAGATTGATCGAAGATTGTGCTGCAGATGACGGTTGCCGTGCCGCGTTTCCAAAACTGAAAGAGGAGTTTTCAAGCGTGCTTCATACATTCGATACCGGTCCGGTGCGCTTTGACTTTCCCCATCCCATCACGAAATCCGTGCAGTCCGTACAGCTGTCGCGCGGTACCTATGTCGAACGGCTGAGGCTAATGCTTTACGATCACAGCACGGCTGCATTGATTCCCCTATTGATCCATCGTGCGGCTCAAAGCGATTGGACCACTTTCGGCAAAGTCGCGACTCTTCTAACAAGTGCCTCTGCTTTCAGTATCGGCCTCGGATCCTATTTCACGGTCACGTGTTCGGAGTCGGTACCGACCATCGCCGAAGAAGAAATCGCTCGAGAAACCCATGGCACGTTTTTGGGCGAATACCGGACCAGAAGACACCAAGACGCCTGCCGAGAGTGGCCGCGCGGGGAAATCGCGCCGGACTATTATCGGCCGGTCCAATCCAATGTGCCGGTACTGATACTATCTGGCGAAATTGATCCGGCCACACCAGCCGAGTTCGGCCGCGACGCAGCCAAATTTCTACCCAATAGCCGGCAAGTGCTATTGCGCAATACGCCGCATAATTATCGCTCCGAATGCGCGACGAACCTGACAGTAGAATTTATTGCCAAAGGGTCGGTTCAAACATTGAACACCACGTGCGCCGAGCGAATTCGCCGCCCGCGCTTTTTCACCGAACTGCCCGAGCGTTACAATCGATAGTGAGGCTAATGCTTCGGGCGCAAAGAAAGACATATGAATCCTAGAATAACGGCGATATTTCAGTTGACGACGATCCTGTGCGTGACGGCTTTAATTGCCGTTATTGGACCATTGTCGCTGCCCGCACAAGAACGCGCGCGGGCCGGCTACAGTGGCATTTCCGGCTATCAGGTTCCCTTATGGTTGGGCGTCGATCTCGGCTTATTTAAAAAATACGATCTCAATCTCGAACCGATCCTCTTTCGGGGCGGCGCCGAGTCGACGCACGCGCTGACGGGCGGCGAGATCCAATTCGACGTGGTAGCGCCACAGCCGCACATCGCCGCCGATCTTTCCGGTGCGGAAATCATCATCATCGGCACTTATGTCAACAAACACACATATAGCGTCGTCACTCGCAGCGGCATCCGCTCGCCCCAAGAGCTGCGCGGCAAAAAAATCGGCGTTTTGTCCGTCGTCGGATTGAATCAAATCGTCGTCGCTACGGCGCTCCGGCACTGGGGCATCGACGAAAAGAGCGTCACGCTCATACGAGCGGGCGGCAGCCGCGATCGTCTCACCGCGCTGCAAAATGGGCTGATCGATGCGACCGTGCTAACCGGGGCTTTCGTCGATCGCGCCAAGGCGGCCGGCATGACGGTGCTGGTCGATTTAGGCGATCTGGAAGACTCTTTCGCCACCGTGAGCATGATGACGACGAAGAGCCTTCATTCAGCAAAACGAAATCTTGTAAAAAGTTTTCTGCAAAGTATCGGCGAGGCGATCTATTTTGTCAAAACCGATCCCGCCTCGGACAGAAAAGTCTGGCCAAGTGGATGCGCACCCAAGACAAAGCGATCCTCAAAAGCGCGTATCGCAGTTACGCGCCGCGGATTTCTTTTCCGCCTTATACCGAACTTGCCGGAGTTCAAGTCGCCATCGATGACCTAGCCAATAGCCGGGCGGACGCTAAGGGAAGAAAAGCGCAGGAGTTCGTCAACGAAGAAGTCCTACGAGAACTGGATAAACAGGGTTTCTTCAAGTCGCTGCAGAAAAAATAATGTCTCTTCCGCAACCGTAATGAAGGTATCTATGTTAAAGATTTTTGCTGCTCTGTTCATCCTTGCCACATCATTTGGCTGCGCGGAAAAGATCGAACATGACGTCGATCTGGCCAGAAAACGGGCGGTCGAGTTCGCAGAGACAGTCTTCGTTCGGCGGAATCTCGACAAAGGCTACGCCCTACTTGCCGACAAAGTGCGAAGCTATGTGCCAATGGAGAAATTCAACGAAAAGCTCACTAAGATGCACCCCAACGGTCACCCTAGCAACGTTACCGCGGTGCGTGCCGAGCCAGTCCTAGGTGAAAAAATTATCCATGTGAGTTTACGTGGCGAAGGCGGCGGAGGCCAATTTGAGTACGGCATTACAGTCGTTGGAACGGCGACAACGGACTATCGAGTAACTACCTTCCACGGCGGCCGCACTTCGTGACACTCAATCGGACGCAGCGTTACAAACCTAATTACCTACCGAACGCCTGCGCCTGCTTGCGCTGTTGTTCATCGCGTATCGACGGTCCGAAGACGGTTTCGAAATATTTCTCTTTCACCAACTGGTCGACCAAACTATTGTCGATGGCCTTCGATAGATCGACTCCCTTCAATTCCTGGCTCTGCCGCTCCAGCACCGCGTCCACCGAACCCTTTAGCGCGTAGGGAATGGGTTCGAGCACCCGTGCTTTCTTGAAAAGATCGTAAACCCGGCTGGCATCGTCAACACCCTTGGCCCCGCCGTACTTGATCATGGTCTCGGTCGCAAACGCTTTGTCGTCGTAGAATCGTTTGATCGCTTCGGCATGGGCTTTGATGAATGCCAGCGCCATGGGCCGTTCCTTGGTCAGAGCTTCGCGCCGAAAAAGATAATAAGTTGAGACATAGATATCCTCGTGGTCGAGCAGCACGGCCAACACGGGCAATCCGGCTGCCTGCAACCGAAAATAGGCCGGCGCGGTCATCAAGGCGGCGTCCACCTGTCCGCTCTGCAACGCCGCTGCTCGCGCCGCGGCATCGACGCCGATGGATACCCACTGAACATCGCGCGGCGTTATGGCGTATTTTTTCAGCAGGCTCACCGCCATATGATACGGTGGATCGCCGATACGGCCGATGCCGATTTTCTTGCCGCTGAGTTGCTTCATGTCCGTCGCCGTCTTGGAACCGATCATGGCAAAGGAGCCTTTGTTCATGAAACCGCCAACCACAACCAGCGACGGATCCTTCGCGGCGGCTAATAACGCCGGATCGCTGCCAGAAGAAGTCATCGCGGCATGGCCGCTGATAATCGCGGCAATCGGGCCGGGATGAACCGCGTAAACAAGCTCGACATCGAGACCGTACTTGGTGTAGAGACGCGCGTCTTTGGCAATCCACAATGGCCATGACGCCCCGCTTCTGGCGCCGACCATCGCCACGCTTTTCTGCAGCGACTGCGCGCTCGCTCTGACGGCGATCAAACTCAACGCAGCAGCAAGAAACGCCAATATGACTGGCATCCGCGCAAGCGCGCTGCCGATCCGACGCAAACGGTTGGGTTTCCTACTTCGAATCCGCTGGCTGATGTCCGGCTTTCGGCCGAATAAGCACTCTATATCTGAATCACCCATCGTTCGGCCCCAATCCTTCCATGATTTTTCGCCAGTCCGAACCTGCCGGCAAAACCCCCTTGATCGAGCGTAGCCGGGAGAAATCACTTTGGTCAGGATCGCGGAGAATATGCGGCGGTTCTTTCCCCTCCCTCATCGCGGTCAGCGCATTGAGCAGCATTTTGCGCAGGGCGATAATGGTCTTGTCACTGTATCCGAGGTGCTCGTTACTGCGGTCGAATATCGCTCCCATGCTTTCTGTTGCACAGCCGTCCTGTTCCGCGGCGTTGACTGCGTCTATGCCGGTGTAGCTCGTGCTCTTCTGACGCTCGCGGCTCTGGAAGTAGTTGTTGCCGGCGTTGCGAATTCGCCGATAGTCGCTGGCGATCCAACTGCGCAGCGACATTCGATCTTCATCGCTAAAAGGCTTGTTGCGCATGTTTAAGATATAAAGCCAGGTCGTTTGATCGTCGATCGGCGCCCAGAAGCGGAACCCGCGAATATCATCCTCTTCGAACCTCGCGGTCGGCGGTCCGGGCACGATGCTGAAAGACGGCATGATGTAGGGACTGGTGCGAACATAGATCTGGTTCGTGCCGACGTTTCGAATCGAAATCGCCCTCATGCCGTAGGGAGTGTCCTCCGCTTCCAAGGTCGGCGCGCCGTCGCGCTTCAAGCGCTCCGCGTTCTGGAGATTGTTATTGTGCAGAAACGACGTGTGCGAAGAATCGAAATCGCCCTCGATGCCTTGTAAGTAATTGCACTCGAGATAGGACTTGACCGGCCATACTTGATCTTGGCGCAGGCCTTGCCACTCGTAACGGGGCAACAGCGGTTGCTTTTCTTCCGGGCCCATGTAAGTGAAAATCATGCCGGCCATTTCTTTGCACGGATAAGCGATGTGCCTGAGCTTTTTTTTGAAGTCGCTCTGCGCCGGCTCAGCCGGAGTCTCCAACACGTTGCCGTCCACGTCGTATTTCCAGCCGTGATAAATACACCTCAGGCCGCACGCTTCGTTGCGACCGTAAAACAACGAGGTGCCGCGATGCGCGCAGTGTTCGCTCAGCAGACCGACCTTACCCTGGGAATCACGGAAGGCGACCAGGTCTTTGCCCAAAAGTCGCACGCGCACGGGCGGACAGTCCGGCGCCGGAATTTCTTCCGACAGAAGTGCCGGAATCCAATAGCGCCGCATCAGCTCTCCCATCGACGTGCCCGCGCCGACGCGCGTCAGAATTTCATTTTCTTCACGGGAAAGCATTAGCGTGGTCCCCCGGTTGGCTCAAAGTAGGATCTTTTCCTCTCACCCGGAGTTGCGGTTTGTTTCACGCTTCTATCTCCAGCCACCCCGCGAAGCAAGTGGCAATCTTGCGCAGCACCGATTAGGATGGACTGCAGATTTGGCGCTTGGACTTCCTTAAGGAGAACGACCCATGTGGTATATCGTGCTTTCCCGTTCGTTACCCGAAAAAGACCTAGACAAGCAGCGTAACTACGAAGCGCATCGACAATGGCTGGACGATCAGCACAGAGCCGGACGCTTACTTTTTTCCGGCCCGACCACCGATGGGAGCTACGGAATTTACATTGTGCTCGCGGCGAGCCTCGACGAAGCAAAATCGCTGGCTGCAAAAGATCCCCATCACGCGCAGGGCTTACGCGCAATGGAAGTTTTAGAATGGCGCGCGCACCGCGCCTTTCGCTTGGACGGCCCAACGATCGCCGACGTAGAAATGATGGCCCAAGGCAAGTAACCGCACAATCCCGTCGATCGCCGGGACTTTTTTCACTCCATGCGCCGGATTGCGACGCGTTTTCGACCCATTCCTAGCCGAGTTGTGCTAAAATCAGTCAGTTTTTCAATTCGCCGTGATTGGCATATGCATTGCTGATCCAAAACGTAAATAACTTGGAGCAATCGAAGAATCCTACGAAGGAGGCTGAAAAATGACGAAGAGTATTTCACTACAGTTAATCGCCATCGCTCTCGCGGGTGCAATGTTCGCGGGCTGCTCCGGCGGTCCGATGACGACGAGGGAAAAAGGCGCAGGCATTGGCGTGTTGGGTGGCGCGGCCGCCGGCGGGATTATCGGGGCAACCGTTGGCCATCCTGGAGCCGGCGCCGCCATCGGTGGAGCCCTGGGCTTAGGCGCGGGCGCTTTAGTGGGCGACTACATGCAAGGTCAGGAACAGCAGCAGCACCAGAACAATCAGCAACAGATCCAGCAGAACCAGCGCACTATCGAGAATAACAATCAGCAAATCCAACGCTCGCGACAGACAGAATACTGACTCCAGGTTAACTGGGAGATTCATCCCGTCGTCGGCCACGAACTGACTCTGCGCCCAACGCTGCTACCACCAGTAGCTCACCCCGCGCCCAAGCAAGGGTGTCTCGCCGAAAGAATGAAAAAGGGGATTCAGGATGGTTCCTGAATCCCCTTTTCAAAATGAACTCTCTACTATCTGTTAGTACTGGCCGCTAATCCCGGTAATTGCCGGTAGTTTGGTATTATTTACCCGTTGCGCGAGTTGATACTGCTGCAAAGCCGCTTTGGTTTTGGGCCCCATCACGCCATCGAATGGACCCGGATCGAAGCCGGCGTCACGCAATCGCACTTGGAGAATGCGAATATCTTCCTGCGGCGGCGCGAAAAGCGCGGGCGCAGCCGTCTGCTTGGTCGCGTCGATGCGCCCCGCCGAAGCCTGGCGCTGGGTCGAATTCTGCTCGGTGACCGGTACAGCAGACAACTGTTTGCCCGATGTGCCAGTCGAGGCTTCAACGATCCCGCTGAAGTTATTCACCGAAGGACAATTGGTTTTCAACTGCACAAGCACTGATTTCGTCTTGCTGCCAAACACGCCATCGGTGGGGCCTGGATCGAAGCCGGCGTTGCGAAGCTGGCTCTGAATTGTCTGAGTGTCCTGGCGGCTAGGAATTTTAGTTACCGTGTACTGCGATTCTGAAGTCTGCGCTGCTCCTTCGGGAAACTTTTCTATCAATGGCTTGATCCTCGCGCAGGCGGTTTGAAATCGAACGAAAGCGGCTTTCGTTTTGGCGCCGGCCACACCGTCGACCGGTCCGGGATCCAGACCGACGTCCCGCAGCCGCAGTTGCACGAGCCGAATATCGTCCCGGGTCAGACTTCGGGCTGGAATAACCGCACTTTCTGGACCAGGCGCTTGGACTGGCGTAACGGTTGCCGCAACGTCGTTTTCCACGTCGGCAACTGGCACGGCCTGTTTTTCTGTTGTCATTTCCGACCCGTCAAAAAGCGTGCAACCCGAAGCCAAAACGAAGCACAGCGGAACAATTGGGCTAAATCTAGTCATGGCATACGTCCTTCCTTGTTTGCGAACGGAAGAAGAACGCAAGCACTATGCCGGGCGCTGAATTGACGCCAATCGATGACAAACGGCAAAGTTGTTGGACGTGACTGACGCACGTTACATGGAAACGCAAACTTCCTAGGCGCCCGTGGTAAAGATTTGGATCTTCGTGTAAACCTTGCGATGTTGCATGAACAGCGACGGCCAAATTGTGTCGTGAGCTGATGAAGTAAATTGTAAGGAGTATACACTGACATGATCCGTCGGCCCTTGATCGTGGTCGTGCTCGCCTTTTGGCTCTCAGCGTTGCCGCTTTCCCGCAGTGACGCGGCGGCGCCATTGACAAAATTGATTTTCACAACCGGCTCGTTGACTGAGAGAGAAGGCGTGCTCTACGTCACCCAGGACCAGGGATTCTTTCGCAAGTACGGTATGGACGTTACCCTTGTCGAAGTACGCAACGGACCGGTGGGGATGGCCTCACTCAGCTCCGGCGAGTCCCAGTTACATTGGGGTTCGGTGTCAGCGGCGAATCTTGGCGCCATCGCCGAAGGTTCTGATTTGGTTTTTGTCGCCGGCTTTATCAATCGGCTGACCGGCGTGTTTCTCGCCAGTCCAAAAATCAAAAGTCCGGCCGAGCTCAAAGGGAAGACCATCGGAGTGAATAGCTTGAGCGGCGGTGCCTGGATATTTTCGATGTTGACGCTAGACCATTGGGGACTCGTTCCGGAACGCGACAAAATCCAGTTTAGATCCCTCGGCGATCAGTCGGTGATTGCTCAAGCGCTTACCGTGGGCACGGTGGACGCCGCCTACATGGGTTACACGTACGGAAAGATCGTCCAGAGCAAAGGCTTTCGCCTGCTCGCCGAGCTGGACAAGTTACCGATTCCCTATCAAGGCTCCGGAATTATGGCACGACGAAGTTTTATCGTTTCGTCGCCGGCCAGCGCAGAAAATATCTTCAAAGCGCTGCTCGATGGGCTGGAGTTTATCCGCAATCCCGCCAACAAGCCGCAGGTACTCAAGAGCCTTGTCAAAGGCATGCGCCTCGCACGAGCCGAAGATGCCGAAGAAGGTTATCAGAGCCTCACGAACCTTTACGAAAGGAAAATCTATCCGAGCGTTGACGGCGTGCGCAATGTCATCCGTTTGCTCGGCCCGACCAACGAAAAGATTCGCCGTCTCAAAGCAGAAGATTTGGTCGTCGACGGCATCGTCAAAAAGCTGGATAAGGAAGGCCGGTTCGCCGAAAGGCAATAACCATGCGCCGACGGAAAACCGGTGTCGGGATAAAGCGCGCTTTGCCGCAATGTCGGGGACGGCTCATCACGAATCTTTGTGCGCTAAGCGCGCTGCTTGCGATGGCAAGTTGCGCCGGGTCGGTACAGCATGATGAAACGCTCGCGGCTAAACGCGCCATCGAGTTCGCTCAGTTAGTCTTCATCGACAAAAATTTCGCCAAGGGCTACGAGCTGCTCTCCGACGGCGGCAAGCGGCATCTCCCTCTGGAAAAATTCAAAGAAACCGTCACCCGTATGCATCCGAGATCTTTCCCCACCAAAATCACGGCGACAGAATTTCAACCGATGCCTGGCGAAAAGGCAATCTGGATCTATCTCGCTGGACAGAATGCCGAGGAGCAGTT
>Ga0137369_10007935_pt1 | contig 10618 bp, 10 predicted proteins | sample SagtaG_12_FD_104918 | JGI IMG/M metagenome (GOLD analysis project Ga0137369, IMG submission 104918) | Vadose zone soil microbial communities from Sagehorn Ranch, Mendocino, California, USA - Sage1_L_113_16 metaG | ecosystem: Environmental > Terrestrial > Soil > Vadose zone | place: USA... | reverse complement strand
TAAAATAGTGTGCCAGATACCGCCTCCTCCCCAGGCTTGGGAAAGACTCGTGGAAGCACCCGCCGGACTGCCCAGCTACTTCAGAGACTTATCGGTCCGGTCGGGCTTGGTGCGGAACCCCTGTCGCGACCGCACGTACGGCGCCGCCCCCCGTGATAGGCTCGGGCGGGCACTCAAGGAGGCTCGCATGCCCAAGCCGCGGCTCCTCTCCGTGAAAGATGGCGACGTGCTGCTCCTGGTGGGCACCATGAAGGGCGCTTTCCTGCTGCGGGGACGGGGCCGCGCGTCCTCGTGGGAGATGGGCGGGCCCTACTTCCCGGGGGCCGCCGTCTACGCGATGGCCTACGACGACCGCGCGGGCCGCCACCGCCTTTGGGCCTCCACCGCCAGCATGCACTGGGGCTCCGTCCTCCGCACGCGCGACGACTTCGGCAAGACCTGGACGGACCCCAAGGAAGCGAACGTCCGCTTCCCCGAGGACACCGGCCTCGCGCTCTCGCAGATCTGGCAGATCTGCCCGGGCCGGGCCAGCGAGCCCGAGCTGCTCTACTGCGGCGTCGCCCCCGCGGCGCTCTTCGAGTCGCGGGACGCCGGAGGGAGCTGGCAGCTCGTGCGCGGCCTCTTCGACCACCCGCACCGCCCGCGCTGGTCGCCCGGGGGCGGTGGTCTCTGCCTGCACACGATCCTGCCGCATCCCACCGACCGCGGGCGCCTGCTGGTCGCGATCTCCACGGGAGGGGTCTACCGCACGGAGGACGGCGGCCGCACCTTTCGCGTCAGCAATCGCGGCATCCGGGCCGACTTCCTTCCCGACAAGCAGCCCGAGTTCGGCCAGTGCGTGCACAAGGTCGTGGGGCATCCGGCGCGCCCGGAGCAGCTCTTCCTCCAGAACCACTGGGGTCTCTACCGCAGCCAGGACGGCGGGGACTCGTGGCAGGACGTGGCGAACGGCGTGCCTTCCGACTTCGGCTTCGCCATGGCCGCCCACCCGCACGACCCCGACACCGTCTACATCGTGCCCCTCGAGTCGGATGGGTTCCGGTGCGTTCCCGAGGGGAAGCTCCGGGTCTACCGCACTCGCGACGCGGGACGCTCGTGGCGGCCCCTCGCCCGCGGCCTTCCGCAGGAGAGCGCGTACGAGACGGTGCTGCGCGATGGGCTTGCCACCGACCGCCGCTATCCCGCCGGCGTCTATTTCGGTACACGGAGCGGCCGCGTCTACGGCTCGCGGGACGAGGGTGCGAGCTGGAAGTGCCTCGTGGACGGCCTCCCGCCGGTCGTGTGCGTGAAGGCAGCGGTGCTGGGAGGCAAGGTGGGATCGCGCCGGGCCCGTCCGGTGCGGCGCATGCGGCTGGGCCGGGCCGCGCGTCGGGGCTGAGATGGCGGTGGTCGTCCATCTGCCGGGAGTCCTGGCCCCGCATGCGGGCGGCCGGTCCCGGGTCACCTTGGAGGCCGGTCCCGACGTGGGCGCCGCCCTGGCCGCGCTCTTCGTCCTGCACGCCGGACTGCGCGACCGCATCCAGAACGAGCGCGGCGAGCTGCGCCCGCACGTCAACGTGTTCGTGGGCAGCGAGAACGTCCGCGACCTGAACGGGCTCGCGACCCGGCTGCCCGACGGGGCCGAGCTCTTCATCCTGCCCGCGGTCAGCGGTGGTTAGCGCGCCCGGACTTCTGCCCCTATCATCATTGATATGCGGCAGACGTCGGTGGCCATCGTGGGGGGAGGGATCGCCGGGCTCACCGCCGCCTACACCCTGGCCCGGCGGAGCATCCCCTTCACCCTGATCGAGGCCGGTCCCCGATTCGGGGGCGTGATCCGCACCGAGCGCCGCGGCGGCTTCCTCCTCGAAGGGGGGCCGGACTCGATCCTCGCCCAGAAGCCCGAGGGGATCGGCCTGTGCCGGGAGCTGGGCCTCGGCGATCGCCTGGTTCCCACCAACCCGCGCCAGCGCGCGGTCTTCGTCCTGCACCGCCGCCGTCTCCATCCCCTGCCCGAGGGGATGATGCTGGCGGTGCCCACGCGCATCCTGCCCTTCCTGCGCAGCCGCCTCTTCTCCTGGCCGGGGAAGCTGCGCATGGGTCTCGACCTCGTGATCCCGCCCCGTCCCGCGAACGGCGACGAGTCGATCGCGGACTTCCTGCGCCGGCACTTCGGCCAGGAGGCGGTGGACCGCCTGGGGGAGCCGCTCCTGGCGGGGATCCACGCCGGCGACCCGCAGCGCCTGTCGATCCGCGCGACGTTCCCGCGGTTCGCGGAGCTGGAGGCCCGCCACGGCAGCCTGGTGCGCGGCCTGTGGGCCGCGCCTCGGCCAGCGGCGCAGCCGGGAGCTCCCGCCCCCTCGGCCTTCTACTCCCTGGCCGGCGGCCTCGTCGACCTGGTCGACGCGCTCGTGAAGCGTCTGCCCGCGGAGCAGCTCCTGAGGAACGCCCCCGTGGTGAGCCTGACGCGGAATGGGCACGGCTATGCGGTCGGCCTCGCGGGCGGCGACACGGTGGACGCCCGCGCCGTGGTCGTGGCCGCACCGGGTCCCCGGATCGCCCCCGTGCTCGCGCCGATCGTTCCCGAGGCCGCGAAGGCGCTCCGCGCGGTGCCGTTCGCCTCCTCGGCCACGGTCCTCCTCGGCTTCCGGCGCCCGGACGTCGCCCATCCCCTGGACGGCTACGGCATGGTGGTGCCGCAAAGCGAAGGCTTGCGCACGTCGGCGTGCAGCTTCTTCTCCACCAAGTTCCCCGGCCGCGCTCCCGAGGGCCACGTCCTGCTGCGCGGGTTTCTCGGGGGGACGCGCGATCCGGGCGTGCTCGCGCTCTCCGACGACGAGCTGGTCGGCCTCGTGCGGCGCGAGATGGGCCCGGTCCTCGGCCTGGTGGGGGCGCCGGTGATGACGCGCGTCTTCCGCTGGCCGGAGGGGACGCCCCAGCTCGAGGTCGGCCACCTGGATCGCATGGCCGAGGTCGAGCGCGGCCTGGCCGCGGTGCCGGGATTCTTCCTGACGGGAGCCGGGGTCCGCAGCACCGGCATCCCGGACTCCGTGGCGGACGCGACCCGCGCCGCGAACGCCGCCGCGGCATTCCTGGAGGGACGATGATCCTCGCCGCGCTCGCCCTGGCCGCGGCCGCCGCTGCCGCGCCCGACCCGCAGGCCCCCGAATCGGTGGTGCTCGTGCAGGTCTACCGCTCCCGCTACGACTGGAGCCTGCCCTGGCGGCAGGAGGCGGTCGAGGGGAGCCTGGGCAGCGGCTTCCTGATCGAGGGCGGCCGGGTGGTGACGAACGCGCACGTGGTGAGCGACGCCCGCGAGGTGCTGGTGCGCCGGCCCGACCAGGCCAATCCCTACGTGGCCACCGTGGAGGCGGTGGGCAACGACTGCGATCTCGCGGTCCTGCGCGTGTCCGATCCGGCGTTCACCCGGGGCCTGAAGCCGCTGCCTCTCGGCGACGTGCCGCGCTCGGGGAGCCGCGTCCAGACCTACGGCTTCCCGCTGGGCGGGCAGGACGTCTCCTCCACGGCCGGGATCGTCTCCCGGGTCGAGTCGCGTGGCTACGTGCACAGCGGGATCGACTCCCACCTCGTGGTGCAGACCGACGCCGCGATCAACCCCGGTAACAGCGGGGGCCCCGTGATGCAGGAAGGTCGCGTGGTGGGGGTGGCTTTCCAGGGCTACTCCGGCTTCGACAACATGGGCTTCTTCATACCGGTGCCCGTCGTGCGGCACTTCCTGGCCGACATCCAGGACGGGCAGTACGACGGCTTCCCGGACACCGGGCTGCAGACGACCCCGCTCCTGTCGCCCTCCTACCGCCGCGAGCGGGGCCTGCCCGAAGGGAAGAGCGGCGCGGTCGTCGACCTCGTGGCGCCCGACGGAACCGCCGACGGAGTGGTCAAGCCGGGGGACGTGATCGTTGCGGTCGAGGGCGTCCCCGTGGCCGACGACGGGACCATCCGGCTGGGGGATGCCCGCGTCACCTGCGAGCACCTGTTCGACCTCAAGCAGGTGGGGGAGACGGTGTCGATCACGGTGTGGCGCGACGGCCGCGAGCAGACCCTCACCGCGACCTCGCGGCGCATCGCGCGTCTCGAGAGCAAGCGCAACCGGTACGGGGTGGCCCCGCGCTTCGTGGTCTACGCCGGGCTAGTGTTCATGCCCCTCGACACCGAGCTGCTCAAGACCTTCGGCCGGGGCTGGCCGCAGACCGCGGACCGCAACCTCGTCTGGCACCACCTGTTCCGGGAGGCGGAGCAGCCGGAGACCGCCGACCGCGAGGTGGTGGTGCTGACCCGCGTCCTGCGCCACTCCGCGAACGCGCAGATGACCTTCAACGCGCCGGTGGTGGTGGAGCGCATCAACGGGGTGACCCTGCGCGGCCTGGCCGACGTGGTGAGCGCCCTCGCGGGGAACAAGGAGCAGTTCCACCGGCTGGAGTTCGAGGGGACGGCGGGGATCGAGGCCCTCGACCGCGCCAAGGCCGAGGCCGCCCACCCGCAGATCCTGAGGCAATATGCGATTCCCCGCGACCGGAATCTCTAGGAGAGCCGGGGGGTGCTGTGTCGCACCCCCCAGACCCCCCGCTCGCTGCGCCGAAGTGAATTCGGCTGCGCTCGTCGTCCTTAGTCTCATCCTCCCTGCTCTCGTCCTCTCCGCGTGCGCGAGCGCGTCGCGGCCCGCGACCGGTACGCGCGCCGTCCCGGCTCCCCCGTCCTTCAAGGACCGCCTGGCCGCGGGCATCGTGACCGTGCGCGTCACCGGCCAGGAGTGGAACTGGAAGACGCCCTGGGCCAAGCAGGGGCCGTGGACACGCACCATGACCGGGCTCGTGGTGCCGGGGCCGCGCATCCTGGTGGCGAGCCCGGGCCTCGGCAACCACGTGCTGATCGAGGTGCAGAGGGACGGCCGCGATCCGCGCACTCCGGCCCGCCTCGCCCTGGTCGACCACGAGGCGCCCCTGGGCTTGATCGAGGTCGGGGACCCGGCCTTCTGGCAAGGCCTCGCCCCCCTGCCCCTGGCGGAGCGCGCGCCCACGTCGGGGCCGGCCACCGTCCACCGCTGGCCGCGCTCGGGCCAGCTCGATTCCGCTTCGGGGGCGGTGCGCCTGGTGCGGGCCGGACGCCACGGCCTGTCGCGGCTCAGCCTGCTGACCCTCGACGTGACCACGACCATGGAAGGCGGGGGCGATTCGGAGGTGGTGGTCGCGGGGGAGGAAGTCATCGGCCTCGCCACCGGCAAGTCCGGGGACCAGGTCGCGGTGATGGCCTCGCCGGCGCTCCGCCAGTTCCTGGCCGACGCCGCGGGCGAGGGCTACCGCGGCTTCGCCCGGGCCGGGATCGGCTGGCAGGACCTCACGAACCCCGACCTGCGGGCCGCCCTCGGCCTCACGAGCGCCGAAGGCGGCATTCGCCTCACCCGGGTCCTGCCCCACGGCAGCGGAGCGGACGTGCTGAAGCCGGGGGACGTGATCCTCGAGATCGCGGGCCACGCCCTCGACCCCACCGGCCAGTTCGACCACCCGCTCTACGGGCGCATGTCCTTCCCGCTGCTCTTCACCGACGGCCGGCAGCCCGGGGACGCGCTGCCCATGAAGGTCCTGCGCGACGGCCAGCGGCTGACGGTGGCGGTCACCCTGAAGCGCATGCTGGCCCAGGACGATCGCATCCCGCCCTACGTCTTCGAGCGCGGTCCCGACTACGCGGTGGTGGGCGGCCTCGTCTTCCAGGACCTGACCGGGCCCTACCTGAGCACGTGGGGCGACTGGAGCCGGCGGGCGCCGCCGCGCCTCCTGGTCGCCTACGACCGGGAAGGGCAGGAGCCCTGGCCGGAGCGTCCGCGGATCATCCTCCTCACGAGCGTGCTGCCCGATCCCGCGAACCTGGGCTATCAGGACCAGCGGGACCTGATCGTGGACAAGGTCAACGGCAAGCCGGTCGGGAGCATGGACGACCTGCGGCAGGCCTTCGCGGAACCGCAGGGCGGGTTCCACGTGGTCGAGCTCGTGCCGGGACAGGCCATGCGGCGGATCGTCCTCGACGCCGCCGAGGCCCAGGCCGCGGCCGGGCGCATCCGTGCCGCCTACGGAGTGCCCGCGGGCCCCTGAGGCGTGACCCGTGAGCCTCGCCGCTTTCGCCCTTCACGTGACGCTCGCCGCCGCGGCCGCGGCCCGGCCGGCGGAAGGCCCTGCCGCGCGCGAGCAGGCGCGGCGGTGCGAAGAAGTGTCGGGGGAGGAGGGCCTCGCCGCCTGCCGGCAGGCGATCGCCCTCGGCCTGTCGCCGCCGCGCCTCGACGCCGTGCGCGAGCTGCTGGCCCGCCGCCTGGTGAGCCTGGAGCGCTGGGAGGAGCTGGTCGAGCACCTTCGCGAAGGCTTGGCCCTCCATCCCGACCGCGCGGAGGCCCACTGCCGGCTCGGCTGGGCCCTGCTGTTCGCAGTGGACCGGCCCGAGGAGGCGATCGCTCCCCTGCGCGAGGCGGCCCGCCTCGCGCCGGACGACCCGGAGGCCCGCCTGGCCCTCGGCATCGCCTTCAACGCGCTCGGCCGGGAGGCGGAAGCGAACGCCGCCTTCGACGAGGCCCTGAAGCTCGACCCCGGTCTCCTGGAGCGGCGGCCCGCGGCCCGGGCCGTCCTGGAAGCGACGCGCAAGGCCCAGCGCTGGCCCTGAAGGAGCCCGACATGCCCGTCCATCCGGTCGTCGCCAGCCTCCTGCGCTCGATCGACGAGGCCTACGATCGCCACTCCTGGCACGGCACGAACCTGCGCGGCTCCCTCCGCGGCCTCGACGCCCGGCGGGCGGCCTGGCGGCCCGCGCGCGGCCGGCACAACGTGTGGGAGATCGTGCTGCACGCCGCCTACTGGAAGTACGTGGTGAGGCGGCGGCTCACCCGCGAGAAGCGCGGCTCGTTCTCCCTGCGGGGGAGCAACTGGTTCTCCAGCCCGGCCCGGCCCACTGAGGCCGCCTGGAAGGACGCGCTGGCCCTGCTCGCGACCGAGCACCGCCGCCTGCGCCCCGTGATCGCCGGCCTCGCTTCCGCTGGCCTCGGCCCGGGCTCACGCCAGGGCTCCGAGCGCCTCGCCCGCGGCATCGCCGCCCACGACCTGTATCACGCCGGCCAGATCCAGCTCCTGAAGCGGCTCATGCCCGCGCGGAGGAAGGCATGAAGTCACTGAATTTCGTCGTCGCGTTGCTCGCCGCGAGCGGATCCACCGCGGGCACCGTCCCTTCGGCGGACGGCGTTCCCATCCGGTACGAGGTCGCCGGCCAGGGATCGCCCGCGGTCGTGTTCGTCCATTGCTGGACCTGCGATCGCCACTTCTGGGACCACGCGGCCGCGCGGCTGGCGCGCGACCACCGCGTGGTGACCCTCGACCTGGCGGGCCACGGCGATTCCGGCCGCGAGCGCAAGGCCTGGACGATGGAGGCCTTCGGCGAGGACGTGAAGGCGGTGGTGGAATCGCTCGGCCTCGAGCGCGTGATCCTCGTCGGCCACTCGATGGGCGGGCCGGTGATCCTGGAAGCCGCGCTGCGTCTGCCGGGCAAGGTGGTGGGTCTCATCCCGGTCGACACCCTCCTGAACGTCGAGGACCGGGCGAGCTCGGATCAGGTCGCCACCTTCCTGGCCCCTCTGCGGGCGGATTACAAACCCTCGGCCGAGAGCTTCATCCGGAAGTTCATGTTCGTGCCGGGCACCGACCCGGCGCTGATCGAGCGGATCGTGCGCCAGGCCGGGGCCGCCCCTCCGGAAGCCGCCGTCGCCTGGCTGGAGGCGACCTGGCGCCACGACGACGCGGCCGCTTTCGAGAAGGTCACGGTTCCCATCCGGGCCATCAACGCCGACAAGTTTCCAACGGACCGCGAGGCCAACCGGCGACACGCCCCCCAGTTCGACGCCGTGATCCTGAAAGGACTGGGCCACTACCTGATGCTCGAGGACCCGGGACGCTTCGACGCGGCTCTGGTGCGGGCGGTCCGCGACCTTGCCGCGGAGTGGGCGGCGGCGGGTGTGCTCCAGCAGCAGGTCCAGGCGTGGAACCGCGGCGACCTCGAAGCCTTCTGCTCCGTTTACGACGAGGACGCGACCTACGCCTCGCCGAGCGGCCTCGTCCGTGGCCCCGCCGCCGTGCTGAGCCGCTACCGCAAGCGGTACCCGGACCGGGCCGCCATGGGTACCCTCCGGCTGGAGGTGCTGGAGACGCGAGCCGCCGCGGATCCCGACGGCGACCGGGGAACGGTGCACGGCGTCTCGATCCTGGCCCGCTGGCGGCTCGCCTACCCGGACAAACCGGAGGCGAGCGGCCTCACCCTGCTCGTCCTGCGGCCCCGGGAGAACGGCTGGGCCATCGTCCAGGACGCGTCGTTTTGAGCCGGGGGGTGCTGTGCCGCAACCCCCAGACCCCCGCTCGCTCCCCTCCCCCTATCCCGCCTTTCGTACGGAGCCGACTCCTTCGGCAATGAGCGCGGCGCACACCCCGGGCATCGACAACCTGCGAAGAGGGAGGATGATCGGGGGGCCCAGGCGCGTTGCGATGCCCAGCTCCGACTCGGTGAGCTCGTACGACACGACATCGGGCCACCCGACCGTGCGATCGTCATGGACTTGAATGCCCTTCTGGCTCACGGTGACGGCACCAAAGTCGATGGGGCGGCCAGCCTTGAACTCCGCGAGCTGGCGCGGGGCCAACTGCTCCGTGGCGACCTCGCCAACGCGCTCGGCCAGCTCGGCGATGCCTTGGAATCGATTGCCAAAGACGATGCTCGCACCGTGGCGGTCAACCACCTGGATCCGGAAAGCGCGATACCACGGGATCAGACGGGCCAGGTAGCGCTGCCTCCACGAGACATAGAACTGGGCGACATCCTTCCACTGCATCTGCCGAGTGCCGGTCAGCGATTTGTAGGTGAGGCCGTGCCTGGTCAGCCGGAGGCGGACGGTTGCAAGCCAAACGAGGACGCCGGCAACGGCGACGGTGAGCAGGAACTCGATGCCCACCTCGTGCCGGTTCACCTTCAGCTCCCGGTTGTCCTGTACCGTGGCCCACGCCAGCCAGAGGAACGCCAGAAGGCCAACCGCGAAACGCGTCTTGTTGAAGGAGTACGAGTCCATGGTCGACCTCTAGAGCCTCGACCGGGGCTCACGCGGCGTCATGCGGGTCCCACGGCCGTGGGCGCGCGACCGCGTCCGCGAGGATCCTCGGCCTCGGAACAGCCATGGTCATGGTAACCGCGGGCGGGGGTTCGTTACCGCCACCGAGCCTGAAGTGCTCTTCGGCTTTCTGGTCCAGCTCGGTGGCCCGTCTCCCGTGCCCGAGCCGCTGATGGTGGCGCGCCAACCTTCCGTATCGGTCTGCGAGGAAGAGGTGCACCTCCGGACGCAGCTCCCTGGTCTCGGAAGGACGCGCCAGCCACACGAGCACTCGGGTGGATGCGAGATCCCAACGAAGCTGCCACGGCGAGGGCTCGTTCTCTTTCCGTCCCACTTTCGTCACTCCAGGGACCGTCGATGGATGGCATCGCCATCGTCCACCCATACGGACATCCAGACGCCCTTGTCGGCGCTTTCGTCGCCGTCGGGGCCGAAGGTCATCTTCACGCCACCGTTGCCACGGCCGCCCTGGGCGCCCTGACACAGGAAGATTTCGCACTCACCGGAGCGGACGCCCCCGAAGGTTGGAGGGTCGCCCCAATCCAAGCCCTTCCTCCCGCCAAGCTTCTCGAACACTGGGTTGAGCGGCGAGGCTCCGTCACTTGTGCCGGCCTCGTCCGCTCCAACCCTTTGTTGAACCAAAGCCGCTTCGCGGCGGCTCCTCCCTCTCTTCACTCCGACCGCGCGACGCGGTTCCGGCAGGTAGATGGCACCGACGTCCAGAGCTTCTTCGGGAGTGCCATGGTCACTCCCATTGTGGAAGACGCAGGGCGAGTAGCGCTCGTTGCTGTACGTGAAGAAGGCCAGAGTCCAGGCGTCCTCGTTTCCGAAATACCGAAGCCGGCAGAGGTGGAGCGGCCAATCTCGGCGATGCTCGAGGTACTCCTCACGTGTTTCGCCCAGCGTGTGGAGTTGGCTTCGGGTGGGAGGGTCCGGCTCGACGTAGGCGTCGACGTAGCACAGTGCGCCTTTGAAGCGGACCCGAGCCGCGTGTACCTGCCGGCATAACGCCTTTGCCCGTGCTCCAGGATGCGCCTCTCGGTTCGTTCTCGCACGGCAGGAGGAATGGTGCGGCCACCGAGATGCGGCGTATAAACCCAGGCTCGCCCACGCACCGTGCGTCCTACTCCTCGCTGTCCGCCCAACACCCGGATAAGCTGCGGGCGGCGCTCAACACCACGCGAGCACGGGAGGCGCGCGAATGCGCGCCGGAGCCAGGCGAGCCACCTTCGCCGCGCGTCAGCTTCATCCGGTTGTTCGGCAGCGCCGCCTCACGACAGCCAGCCTTTCGTGTGCTTGCAGTAATTGTACTCGTCGATGGCCTTCAGGGCGTTCGTGCAGCTTTGGTCGTAATTGTTTACCGGAGTCAGCTCAGTGCGTGAGGGGCTGTGGGCGAGGGACCGGGCTTCGGAGCATTCGGGCGAAGACCAGGAAGGGGTCGACCATCCGCTGCTGACAGGTTCGGAAGATGCTCATGAGGATCGCCTGGGCGCG
>Ga0137369_10007934_pt1 | contig 10619 bp, 8 predicted proteins | sample SagtaG_12_FD_104918 | JGI IMG/M metagenome (GOLD analysis project Ga0137369, IMG submission 104918) | Vadose zone soil microbial communities from Sagehorn Ranch, Mendocino, California, USA - Sage1_L_113_16 metaG | ecosystem: Environmental > Terrestrial > Soil > Vadose zone | place: USA... | reverse complement strand
TTCCGTTCCGGTGACGCGGGCGCGGACCTTGGCGAAGGCGGTGTCGCGGGAGGTGGAGGTGTCGTCCCCGAAAGGGGAGAAGCCGCAGTCGTCGGTCGTCCCGAGGTGAGACGGGTCGATCAACTTCGCGGCCTCGAGCACGCGGTCGCGAACCTCTTGGGGCGTCTCGACACGGGGGTTGATCGGGTCAGTGACACCGACGAAGATCCGGCGGTCGCCTGTCGCGTGTTTGCCGAGGATGGCGAGAACGCGCGGGCGATCGCTCTCGCTCGCGAGCTGAACGAAGAAGTTCTCGACGTTCATCCGAAAGAGTGCGGGGAGCAGCTCGGCGTAGTCCACATCGGCGCTGTGTGTGGAGTCCCGGTCCCCGCCGGGGCAGGTGTGGACGCCGATGCGCCTTCGATCCTCCGCCGTAAACCGCTCGAGCACCCGGTTGTTCAGGTCGACGAAGGAGTCGAGGAGCGCCTTCGACGGGTCGAGCTTGACCGAGAGCCGGCCTTCCGTGAAGTCGATCTGAACGGTCGCGCCGCGGTCCAGGCACTGGCGAATGTCGGCCTCCGCCTCGGAAACCAGATCCTCCAGGAAGGCTTCTCTGGAGTAACCGGAGATGCCGGCCTGCGGGTACAGGAGACTCAACGCCGAGGCGGAGATCACGGCTTCTTTCAGGGGGACATGGGCGTATCTCTTTGCGGCGTCGAGATAGGTCGCCGCGTGCGTCGCATATCGGAAGGGACCGGCGGTCAGGACCGGGAGCTGCCGCGTGTGCCCGTCCTTGAAGGGGATCGTCACGCCGCCGGGCGCCAGGTTCGCGAGGCCATGGATCGGGTAGGTCGCAAAGCTCGGCTTTCGCTGTTCGCCGTCGGTGATGACAGGAGAGCCGGTCTCCTCGAAGCGCTGGATCGTGTCGCGTACGGCGTCGTCGAAGAGAGCCTCGAGCTTCTCCGCCCCGATCTGTCCGGCGGCGGCCGCTCGCATGCCTTCGATGAGGGCCGCCGGGCGGGGAATGCTGCCAATCGGTTCGGTGGGTAGCGTCATGGAGGAAACTTACTCGATCACGCCATTTCGGGTCAAAGTGACACTCCGGCCGTAAACGTGGGAGAAGTTGGCTTGTTCGGGGAAGGAGGAATCAGGCGGTCGCGGGAATCGCGGACTCGTTCCTGATGAGAACGGAAGGATTCGAATCGGGGGGTGGAACCGGGAGCCCCTTCTCCCGGAGTAGGTCAACATGCTCCTTCATTCCCCAACGGGCCTTGTAGATGCAGTCCTCGATGGAGTGTCCGACGCCGGTGAAACCTTCCAAGGTTGGGGAGTAGAAGCCGAAAAAGTTCGCGTCGCTCGTGGCTTCGATGACAAGGGAATACTTCAGGTCGAGCACTAGCGTCCCTCCTTGAGTCCGGCGGCTTTGAGAATCGCATGGCACGTGCCGGCCGGCACTTCTTTGGCGCCGTGAAAGTCGACGCGGATCAACTTATCGAATCCCGTCTTGGCGTAATACCGAATCGAACCCTTCTCCTTCGTCAAACTGAACCCGTTCCGTTCGAGGACCCGGACGAGTTCACTGAACTTCACCCCTTTCAGTATATCTGGCGCCCAGCGCTTTGTTGCCTTGCCAAGCTGAACGGTCCTGTGGATTTCTCGGCACATTCCGGGAGCATCCTGCCCGCCCATGGACGAGCTGTCGCTCATGGAGGGGAGCTTGTCTCGGCCGTGGGGGCGCGGAGCGGGGCACATTGCGGCCATTGTTCCCCTCTCCGCCGAAGACCTCGAGCCGCCTCCGCGGATGAGAAACTGGTGATAGTCTTCGGCAAGCGGGGAGTAGATCCAGCCCGACATGGCGAACACACCTCCGGCGGAAGAGCCAGGCAGAGCGCCACTCTCGGAGCGGTTGACCGGAGTCAGAGCGCAGACGGCCGTCCCGGCGGGCGCCTCCGAACAAAAGGAAGACAAGAAAGACGTTCCGGAGCCCGAGCTCTCGCCTCTGTTCGTCACGAATCTGATGGCGATTCTCGTTGTCGGCGTGGCGCTCTGCGCCTGGATCCTCTACTACACGGAATGGTTTCCGGCGATCGGCGGCCTCCTGGCCCTTGGCGGCGTCCTGTCGTGGCTCGCGTTTGTTTCGCGGGTTCTTCCAAACCACCGTCTGGAGGCGCTGCAAACCTGGGCGGACCGGGCTATCCTTTGCAGCCGGATCACGCTGACCGTGCTGGTTCTGTTGGCGGTCGTCGGGCTGGCTTCCGCGAGCTTTCTCGGAACCGTGCAGGTGGAATCGCTGCGCGAGTCCACCGACAGGTTCCTGCGGGTTCATCCGGTCAATTCCTCGCCGGGAGACGAAGTGAGGCTCCGCGCCGGGGAGGCCTTTCGCCGGCCCGTGTGGACCTCCCTCTGGAACCCGGCGACGTTGCGCGTGAAGGTCAGCGGTTATCCCGACGAAGTCGTGACCGTGAGACCCTGGCGTCGCGAAGCGCTTTCCGTTCCGGCTTCGTTCGAGCGTCCCGTCGTTCTCCTGCGCCCGACGGTTGACCTGTTCGACGCGGTGCACAACAGCCCCCGGAGGCTCTCGGTCCGGGTGGCGTTTCCGAAGGGCCCCTCCTCTTCCCGCCCCCCGCGGGAGTTCCTCGCGCAGCCCGACGGGCAGCCTCTGCAGTTCGACGGGCGTTCTCTCTGGGTCGGCTGCGACGAGGACGTGGACATTCCGCTGCGGCTGGAAGCGGCCTGGCGAGCCGAGCTCGGGGCCAGCCAGCGGTCTTCCATGATCAATTACTGGTTGCATCCGCGCGCGCTCACGGGCGAGCGCCTGGCGCTGGAGACGGGGTCCGAGATCCAGGTCACTTTGTTCGACCACGAGGGGAACAAGTCCGTGCAGGAGTTCGTCGTCCGGAAACAGTCCGATTTCCTCCAGGAAGAGAAACTTGATTTGCCCAGGTAAGAGACTCCTTCGAGGTCTCCTCTTGGCGTGTTTCCTCTTCGCGCTCGCCGGTGCACACGGTGCGGCCCAGGAGCCTCAGGCGGTCTTCGTCTCTTTCACGTTCCGCGTTCCCGATTTCGTGACCAACCCGGGACCCGTTCTCGCCGGCAGCCTGGCGCCGCCGAAGCGAGCGGCGATGGAAGCGCAGGTCGGAGCGTCGCTCGCGAGGATTCTGGCGGCCCGACTGCCCTACTGGTCCTTCCAGCCCGGCCGCGCGGACGCGCTGCCGCGGCTGTCGATCTGGGTGGAGAAGGGGCGTCCAAATTGGGAGGTTCGGATGGCCCTGGTCAGTCTTCGGGGAGAAGTCAGTGAGGCCTGGAGGGGCACTTTGTACTCCCCCGGAGACCTGGAGCGTTTCGAGGGGCTGCCCGCCCCCGGAACCTGGCCGGACTCGATCCAGGCCGTTTTCGATGAGAGCCTCCTGGAGGAGCATCAGAAACAGACGATTCTCAGCGTCCTGCAGGAGACCATCCCGTTGGGTTTGGAGGTTGCGCCGGTCGGCCCGCTGCCTCCTCCAGACCCGCTCAAGGCGCGATCGGTGCTGCCGCTCAATTGGGACAAACACTGCCGCCTTGCCAAGTCGGAATTCCGGGTCGTCTATCGCTGGGCCGCGGAAGGCGAGGTCACCCTGCATTCCGTCGGCATCGTCGCGCACTTCCCTTACAAGCCCGGCAACCCGACTTTCGAGGGCATCGCCGTCAAACACAACAAGTGGGAGTTCGGGGAATCCATGGAGTCGATCGATCGACACCTGAAGGATCTCCGCGACCTGACCCCCGTGTCGTTTTACTTGAAGAGGTTCGTCAAACCCAACGAGCTTCCCGGGCCCTGCTCCGCCGTGGACGTGCCCCCGATGGTCGCGCCGTGAGCGAGACGAGGCGCTGCGGCAGAGCACTCCGGCTGGTCTTCGCTGGGATCGCCGCGGGAACCCTTCTCGCAGAAGCGCCCGCGCAGACACGGGACGCGATGTCGCGCTCGTCCAAGGTGCGCACGAAGCCCTCGCCGACCCCGATTCCGCGGGTCCGGCGTCCGGCCGGCGCGATTCTCGTCAGGACTCCGGCCTCTCAGGTCCCTGTCAAGCAGCCTGAGAAGGTCCGCCCTCCGGCGCCGGCGGTTCCGCCCTATCGGTTTCCGGCCAGAGATTTCAAGAAGATCCGCCCCACGGCGACGGCGATTCCGCCCTATCGGTTTCCGGCCAAAGATTTCGAGAAGGTCCGCCCCCTGGCGACGGCAGTTCCAGGCACCAAGCCAGCCACGGCCGGAGTCTCCGCCGCGCCGGCCGGCGCGAAGTACGGCTCGGCGGATCTCCTGCGCCAGGGTGGATATGCTCAGGCACAGGGTGATCTGGCGGCGGCGAAAAGCGTCTTCAACGACGCCCGCCAGGCCGCGAAGACGGAGAAGACGACTGGTCTGGAGGCGCAGGCGGCTCTCCAGTACGCTCGGACGATCCAGTCTCTCGAGACTTCGCAACTGACCAAAGAACACGTTGCAGAAGCCAAAACGGCCTACGCGGACGCCATCCGTCTCGGCACGCCGCAACAGCGAGTCCACGCCCAGAACGACCTGGCGATTCTGTCTCTGCGGCAGGGAGATCCCCAACAGGCCGTCGCCATGCTTCGGCGGGTCGATGTCGGGGCGCTCGAGCCCGGCGAGCGCAGCCTCTACGCATACAACTACGGCCGGGCGCTCGAGTTGAGCGGAAACGGACCCGAGGCTTACCAGAAATACACGCAGGTCCTGGAGCAGAACCCGGAGTTCGACCTGGCGAGCGAGGGCGCGTTTCGCCTGCTGCGAGACTCCCGGCCTGCCCGGGTGGGCGAGGCGGCCCGGCTTGCCGAGATGTTGCTCGCCCGGGGTCAACAGGAGTCCGCCGTCCGCGAGCTTCGCCGGGCGCTCGAGATCTGGGCCGCGGAACCCGATGCCCAGAGATTGCTGGCCGTTTTGGTGCGCTACTTCGTCGCGGCCAGGATCGATCCACGCCAGTTCCGAAAGAATGAATGGCCCGCGTTGAGGAGCCTTTCCGAACGCGGGCCGCGGCTGGCGCCGGCGATCAAGCAGATCGCGACGGCTTACGAGGGCAAGGTACCGACGTTCGTCGAGCGGGGGAGCGCCCGCGGTTTTTTCAACGCGTGGTCCCCCGAATCCTGGAAGAGCGAGCCCTTCTCCCGGCTTCTCAAGACGATCGGAGACTCCTATGATCGCGCCGAGCAGCCTCGTCAGGCCCTGGCGCTGTATTCGGGCGCGTGGTCGCTCGATCCGACGAACACCGAAGCGGCCCTGTATGTAGCGCTCATCCTGCGCGACCACGCACAGGGGCTCGATCCAGGCGGCCGGTTGCTCTCCCGGATGACGGAAAGCGTTTTCGAAGAGAAGGGAATCGCCTATCAGAAACAGGACTGGCTCAATATCCTTCGCCAGCACGTGCTGCTCGCGACCCTTTTCGAGAAGGAAGGCAAGTGGGGGCCGCGGGGCAATCCACGCAGCGCGATCTTTCAGTGGACGAACGCGTTGCGGGCCGACGACCGGATCCGGCAGCGCGACCCCAATTTTCCGCTGTCGCCCGCTATCTACCTGCACCTCGGGGAGTGCCACATGAGGGTAGGCGATCCCGATCTGGCCTGGAACGCCTACGCGAAGGCGTCGTACGCCTTCTTGAAGTCCTCCAAGCCGGAGGACGCGGCCGCGGCGCTCGAACGCGCCCGTTCGCTCGCCAAATTCATGACGCCGCAACAACTGGAAACGGTTCGGACGCTCGAGAACGCCATCGCGCGGGCTCGAAGAGCGTCCGGCTAGCAGGGCGATCGCGGGTGCCCTGGCCATGAAGCGCGCGAAGATGACCCCCTGGTTTTCCCCCTTCGAGCTCATACGCCACGCGCCCGACGTCCTGGCCGCCGCGGTCTTCGGGCAGCGGGCGGATACCCGCCTGACGGAGGCGCTCGCGGCGCCCGACGCGAGGTTCTTCGACTATTCCGGCGGGGAGTCTTCCGTCGGAGAGTTCTGGATGGACTTCGTGGCGGACACGGGCGACGGCTGGAACTCGACATACGCGGTGGCCTCCGCGGTGGCGCGGCCTGAGCTGATTCTCAAGGACTCCAGAGGGGCAGAGCACCGCACGATCCGGGGCGGGCTCCTCGTCTTCGGCGGCGACCAGGTCTATCCCGCTGCGAGCAAGGAGCTCTACAAACAGAAGCTCGTACAGGCGTGGAAGACGGCTCTCCCGCGGACCGATCCGCCCAATCCCAAAGTGTTCGCGGTCCCGGGCAACCACGACTGGTACGACAGCCTGGTCTCCTTCACCCGGCTCTTCTGCTCGCGCGACTGGCTGGGCGGCTGGGAGACGCCGCAGACGCGCAGCTATTTCGCTCTGAAGCTGCCGCGCCACTGGTGGGTCATCGGGACCGACGTGCAGCTCGGCTCCGACATCGACGCTCCGCAGATCGAGTTCTTCAAGCGGGTGGCCGGTGAGATGAAACCGGAGGACCGGATCATCCTCTGCACGGCCGAACCCCACTGGGTCTACTCTCGGATGTACGCGAAATACAACGCCGCCGTGTACAACGAGAGCGGCCTGCGTTTCCTCGAGGAGAAGGTCTTTGCGACGCCGGCCCAGGCCGGCGGCCGCGTCAGCGTGTTCCTTTCGGGTGACTTACACCACTACCGTCGGCACGCGGCCGCCGACGGCCGGCAGAAGATCACCGCGGGAGGAGGAGGGGCCGCTCTCCATCCAACGCACGGGCCCGACGTCTCGGCGCTCGAAGGAGGATATGCGCTGGCCACGTGCTTTCCCGACCAGAAGACTTCGCGCGCTCTCTGCTGGCGCAACCTCTTCTTTCCCTGGACCAATCCCACCTTCGGTTTCCTGACCGCCTTTCTGTATCTCCTGACCGCCTGGGCCGTCGGAGCGGACATCGGTCCCTTCCGGCTCTCCGAGATCCGACAGGCCGTTTCCACCACGCTGCTCGAGGTCTTGAACAAGCCGCTCGCGGGATTCTGGGTCATCGCCATCCTGCTCCTCTTCTTCCTCTTCACGGACACGCACTCTCCCGTGTATCGCATTGTCGGAGGCCTGGCGCACGGCCTGGCGCATCTCTGCGCGCTCTTCTTCATCGGCTGGGGCGCGACCTATTACTGCGTCTCTGTCAGGGGCTTCGCTCCGGGCTCGTTCGAATACCTCTGGCGATGCGCCCTCGCGGTCGCGGCCGGAGGGTGGCTGACGGGATCTCTCATCATGGGGATCTATCTCGCAATCTCGCTCAATCTCTTCAACCGCCACTCCGACGAGGCCTTCGCCGCGCTCCGGATCGAAGACTGGAAAGAGTTCCTGCGCCTGCGAATCGACGCCTCCGGAGACCTGACGATCTTTCCGGTCGGCATCCGGCGAGTCGCGCGCCGATGGAAGGCCCGCCCGGCGGGCGAGGCCGGTCCGTCCCTCGTCCCCGACGACCCCCGCGCCACGGCCCCCGCGATGATCGAAGACCCGATCCCCGTCCGCCGCCCCGCGGCTGTCCATTGACTCTCGTGCGCTGACCGGCTTTCGGCTCGAGGAGGAAGGATATGAAGAGGATCAGCAACAACCTGGACTTGTTCGAGGCGGCTTCCGGGGAAGTCATCACCGTCACGGTGGAGGCCGGCAACACGCCCTATCAGGCCACGTTCTCCGATCTCGAGAGCGGCGGCCAATGGACGCAGCTCCAGGAACCGACGCCGCAGAAGCCCGTCGAGAAGCTGACGTTCACGATGCCGGCCGGCTCGAAGGAGTTCTTCCAGATCGTCTATTCCTTCCCGCCGGAGGGGCAGATGGACCCGGACGCTAAATATCAGGTGAGCTTTTCGGGAAAAGGCGGGACGGGCGACGGGCCCAATGATGTCTTTCCGCCCGTGGCCGGCGATCTCGTCCAGCTTTCCTACGAGTTCCGGCGGGGGCAGCCATGAAAGAGCTGGAACGAGCGCGACACACAATGCGGTTTTCCACCGTCTGCCTGATCTTCGTTCTCGCGTCGCTGTCCGCTCCCTGCGAGGCGCAGATCTCCGACGTCTGCAAGGAATCGATCGTGGATCCCGCCGTGGAGCGCGTGATCAAGAGGATGGGAGACGCTAAAGAGGAGAGTGTCGGGGCCGCGAGAACCGACTTCAGGGCCAGACTGGCCGACACGACTACGATCTGGGCCTGCGTCGGGGGCCTGGACAAGAGGTTCGCCGGTGTCCTGGAGCGGCGCCGGATCGACAAGCAGGTGGGGGCGGCCAGCGGCGCCGCGGGATCCACCAGCCTGGTGCCCGGCGGCTCGGTCCCCGCGCTGCTGGGGCTCGCGGTGGAATACGGTGGTCTCACCCAGTCCTTCGATGGCACGACGATTACGTTTCGAACGACTCCAGCCAAGCTGATCGCGGCCATGGGGAATGCCTACGGGCCGAATGCCCCTCCAACCAGCGATAAGACGCTGGCGGTATTGCAGCGCGTCAGCCTGGCGGTGTCTTTCGATACCAGCCGAACCGATCAGGCCGACACGCCGAGCGGATCGAAGCTGCGCGCGGACTACCAGCAACTCTCCCAGGCCAGCGCGCGGATCATCGTGATCAACGACCGTGACCCGCTCGCGCCCAAGAACTGGCGGAAGATCCGCGAATTGAGCGCGAAGCCGCCATCCCGGCAGGTGGCCAATCTCGGACGTGACCTGATGGCGCCGCTGTTCGATATCAACGGATTCAAGGCGGCTGTCGACAAGGCAATGAATGCTTTCGACAAGCTCGACAAGGCCGAGCCCGACAAAGCCGTTCTGACCGGCGCCTTTACCACGTATCTGGAGGAGATCCAGCAGCTCACGATCTCGCTGCCGAATTGGCAGGAACGGGTGAACGCCTACGGCAACGCGAGGATGGAACTGGACGAAGAGCACAAGCGCGTTTACAGGGAGATCTCCAAGGCCCCGAGTCTGACTCTGGAATATGACTTCAACCGCCCGCCGGCCGTGAGCGCCGCGGCGGCAGGCTCCGCGACGCCGGGCGCGACCGTGACGGCTCCCGATCTCTCTTCCGTGCGGCTCATCTACGTCGGCAGCCTGATGGAAAGCGAATACACGGTGACGGCCTCGGCGAATTTCTTCAACCAGACCCGGCCGGGAATGGACGGATCCTTCCGGGACTTTCAGGTCGCCGCCAAATGGGACGTGGCCGTCGGCCGCCTGCCGGCCTTCATCGCCAACGGCGTCCTCACGTTCAGCGGTTTGTATGAGCACCTGCATCAGAAGCCGATGGGAATCGATGTCCTGATCAACGATGAGAAGGTCAACCAGCCGGGCAACATTGCCGTGTTCCAGGCCAAGTACTCCATTCCCGTGGGCGACTCGGGTGTTTCGATTCCCATTTCCTTCACGGCGTCCAATCGCACGGAGCTCATCAAGGAGAGGAACACGCGGGGCAACGTCGGGATCACGCTGGACCTCGACAAGCTCCTGACGAGGTAGGCGAGGTTGGCCCAATGAGGCTTTTTTGGAAGAGACGCGGAGGCGCAGACTCGGACAATCGGCAGGAAGCCCGGCCGGAGGGGGACGATTCGGCGTATCCCCGCCGGCTCCAGCAGCTGGAGCGCGCGGCCATGGAGAAGCGGCGCGCGGCGGCCGGGTTGGATCCGGCGGATCCGCAATTGCCGATCGGCCTGGCGTGCTCGGGAGGGGGGATCCGCAGCGCGACCTTCTGTCTCGGGGTTTTCCAGGCGCTGGCGCGGTCCGACTTCCTGCGCCGCATCGATTTCCTGTCAACCGTCTCCGGCGGCGGATACATCGGCACTTTTCTCGGGCATCTGTATCTCCGGCCGTATGCGGATCCGGGGAAAGATCAGGCCGGGCATCCGACGGATCCGGCGGGAGCGGACGGTTACGTACTCGGAGCGACGGCCGCCGAGCGGGTCTCCAGCATCCTCGACGATTCCCACGCGAAGCCGCTCGCTCACCTGCGGGAGAACGGCCGGTATCTCTCGCCCAACGGCAGCGGGGACTCGCTCCTGGCGGGGGCGGTCGTGCTCCGCAACTGGGCGGCGATTCAGTTCGTCCTGCTCACGATCTGCGTCACGGTGCTCTTCGGCTTCCTCCTCGTCAGGACTCTCGTCGCGGCGGCCGTCGGAGAAGTCTTCGGCCCCGACGCCCTGAACGTCGGCCCGAAGTCGTTCATCGCCGGCTTTCTGTCGCGTTTCGATCCGTCCCGAGCGCACGCCGTCTGGATCAGCGATTACTTCCTGCTCGCAGCGGCCCTCGTCTTGATCCTGGCCGTGCCGGTCGGTCTGGCCTACTGGTTGACGCGGCTGGGAGATCTGCTCGGCGCCGCGGCGTTGGGCGGGATCGCGGTGGCCTTCCTCTGGAACGCCCGAGGCCTGGACGCGTTTCTCCTCGCGGTCGCGGCGTACTGGCTCCTGGCGGCGGTCCTGTGCGCCGTCGTGGCGCAGGGGGGCTGGACCGCCCCGACGGAGGCGGCGCGCTGGAAGCGAGGCAACCGGCTTTCCCGCGTCCTCATGCAGGCGTTCCTGGCCGCCGGCGTCGTCTCGGCGGTCGCGGTCATAGACAGTCTCGGTCAGAACCTTCACGCGCATCCCGCGGCATGGGATGCCGCCAAGATCCTCGCACTTCTGGCTACGCTCCTCACTTTTGGCAAGCGCCTGGCGCCG
>Ga0137369_10007931_pt1 | contig 10621 bp, 8 predicted proteins | sample SagtaG_12_FD_104918 | JGI IMG/M metagenome (GOLD analysis project Ga0137369, IMG submission 104918) | Vadose zone soil microbial communities from Sagehorn Ranch, Mendocino, California, USA - Sage1_L_113_16 metaG | ecosystem: Environmental > Terrestrial > Soil > Vadose zone | place: USA... | reverse complement strand
GACCAAGCTGCTCCGGGCGCTGCAGGAGCGGACGATCGAGCGCCTGGGCGGTCAGGACCCGATCCGCATCGACGTGCGTGTGCTGGCCGCCACCAACCGCGACCTCGAGGCGCTGATGAAGGAGGGGCGCTTCCGGGAGGATCTCTACTACCGGCTCAACGTCGTGACCGTGCATCTGCCGTCGCTCCGGGAGCGTCGGCGCGACATCCCACTCCTGGTCGAGCACTTCCTCGCGAAGTATGCTGGAGACCTCGGCGAGCGCGTCGTCGCCCCCGAGGCGTTCGATCGTCTGGTCGGCTACCATTGGCCCGGCAACGTGCGCGAGCTGGAGAATGTGATCCAGCGCGCGATGGTGATGGCCACGGCCGGCGTCATCCTGCCCGAGCACCTGCCCATCGGTCCGGTGTCGGCCGCCGCTGCGGTCGCCGTGGACGCGCCGCTCGAGGAGGTCATCGAGCGGAAGCTCATCGAATGCGTCCGCGGTCTCCGCGAGCACGCCAGCGCCAACCTCTACGACCTGATGATCGGCCTCGTCGAGAAGCCTCTGCTGCGTGCGGTGCTTCGGGAGACGGGCGGAAACCAGGTGCGGGCCGCGCAGATTCTCGGCATCAACCGGAACACGCTTCGCAAGAAGCTCGTCGAGCACGGGATCGACGCCGGCGGGCTCGAGGGCTGACCGCGCCGTGAGCTATCCCTCCGAGGCGCGACGGAAGCGGTCAACCGGGGCTCGCGCCTGTGCGGTCTTGTTCGGACGGGGGCCGCAAGGTAAGCTTCTGCCATGAAATGCCCCGGGTGCGGGCAGGAAAATCCCGGCGGCGCGCGCTTCTGCAACGGGTGCGGGAACCGGCTCGACGGCGCGGCGGCCAAGGCCTCGCCGCAGGCGTACACGCCCCAGCACCTCGCCGAGAAGATCCAGACGTCCGGGGTCGCCCTGGTGGGCGAGCGCAAGCAGGTGACGGTGCTCTTCGCCGACCTCAAGGGCTCGATGGAGCTCCTCGCCGACCGCGACCCCGAGGAGGCGCGCCGGCTGCTCGACGCCGTCCTCGAGCACATGCTGGAGGCGGTCCACCGCTACGAAGGCCTGGTGAACCAGGTCATGGGCGACGGGATCATGGCGCTCTTCGGCGCCCCGGTCGCCCACGAGGACCACGCCGCGCGCGCGTGCTATGCCGCGCTCCGCATGCAGGCGGCGGTGAGCCGCTACGCGGAAGAGCTCGAGCGCACAGAAGGGATCGTCGTCCGGATCCGCGTGGGCATCAACTCGGGTGAGGTGGTCGTGCGCTCGATCGGGAGCGACCTCCACATGGACTACACCGCCGTGGGTCAGACGACCCACCTGGCGGCACGGATGGAACAGATGGCCACGCCGGGATCGATCCTGATCAGCCAGCGGACGCTCCGGCTCGCGGAGGGCGTCGTCAGCGTCCAGCCGCTCGGCGCGCGGCGGGTCAAAGGCCTCGACGTGCCGCTCGAGGTGTACGAGCTCGTCGGCGCCGCGCCCACGCGGTCGATCCTCCGAGCCGCCGGCGCCCAGCGGCTCTCCCTGTTCGTCGGGCGGCAGGCAGAGCTCGAGCGGCTCGAGCGGCTCCTCGGCGAGGCGGGGAAGGGGCGCGGCCAGCTCGCGGCGGTCACGGCCGAGCCCGGCGTGGGCAAGTCCCGCCTGGTTTACGAGTTCGTCACCTCGCAGCTCATGCAGGAGTGGCGCGTCCTGGAGTCGAGCTCGCTCTCGTACGAGAAGAGCTCCGGCTGGGCACCGGTCATCGGGCTCCTCAAAGCGTACTTCGAACTGGACGATCACGATACGGCGCCCGAGGTGGCGGCGAAGGTGTCGGACAAGATCCTGGCGCTCGACCGGGAGCTCGGTCCCGCGACCCCTGCTATCCTCTCGCTGCTGGACGCGCTCCCCGTCGATCACCCGTGGCACGCGCTTGACCCACGCGAGCGCCGGCGCCGCGTCCTGGACGCGCTGACGCGCCTCATCGTGAAGGAGTCGGACCAGCGGCCGCTCGTCCTCGTGCTCGAGAACCTCCAGTGGGTTGACACCGAGACGCAGGCATTTCTGGATGCCCTGCTCGAGCGCGTCGAGACCGCGCGCTTGCTGCTCCTCGTAGACTACCGGCCCGAGTTCGCTCACGCCTGGGGGAGCCAGCCGAGCTTCAACGAGGTCCCCGTGCCGTTGCTCTCGCCTGAGGCCGCCGAGGAGCTCCTCCGCGCGCTGCTCGGCCCCGACCACGCGCTGGCGTCGCTCCGAAAGCTCCTGATCCAGCGGAGCGGGGGCAACCCGTACTTCCTCGAGGAGATCGTCCGCACGCTCACCGAGACCAAGGTGCTCGTCGGCGAGCAGGGCGCCTACCGCCTGGCGGGGCGGCTCGAGGACCTGCAGGTGCCGGCGACCGTCCAGGCCGTCCTCGCCGCCCGGATCGACCGGCTCCCGTACGACGAGAAGCTCTTGCTCCAGTCCGCCGCCGTCATCGGGCTCGACGTGACGTTCGCCCTCCTCGAGGCGGTCACGGACCTGTCCGCCGAGCGGCTACGGAGCGCCTTGGCCCATCTGCAGGCCGCCGGGTTCCTCGAGGAGACACGGCTCTTTCCCGACCTCGAGTACCGGTTCCGCACCGCGCTCACGCGCGACGTCGGCTACGAGAGCCTGCTCCGGGAGCAGCGGCGCGCCCTCCACGCGCGGATCGTCGAGGCCATCGAGACGCTCTACAGCGACCGCCTCCCGGGCTGGATCGACCAGCTCGCCCACCACGCGTTGCGCGGCGAAGTGTGGCCCAAGGCCGAGATCTACAACCAGCAGGTCGGCCGGCGGGCGGTCGCGCGCGCGGCGAACGCGGAAGCGGTCCGCGCGTTCGAGGCCGCGCTGCATGCTGTCGGCCGGCTCGCGCAGACCCGTGAGACGCTCGCGCGCGCGATCGATCTGCGGCTGGAACTGCGGCCACCGCTGCTCCAGCTCGGACGCCTCGACGACGTGCTCACCGTCTCCCGCGAGGCCGAGCGGCTCGCGCGCGAGCTCGGCGACGAGCAACGTCTCGCGCGCGTGTACACCTACCTCGTCAACTATCACTACCTCAAGGGAGAGACGAGCGCCGCGCTCGACTACGGGGCGCGGTGCCTGGCGGTGGGGGAGGCCACGGGCGACGTCGAGCTTCAGGCGCTCGCGCGCCAGTACCTGGGCCAGAGCTATCACGCCCAGGGCGACTATCCACGCGCCGAGGGCGTCCTGAACGAGAACCTGACGGCGTTCGATGCCTCGCCCACGAGCACGTCGTACGTCGGCACCTGCGCCTGGCTCGTCTTTAGCCTGACCGAGCGCGGCGATCTGCCGACGGCCCACGCTTGCCTCGACCGAGCCCTCCGCGCCGCGGAGGCGAGCCAGCACAGCTACGTCCAGGCGATTGCGTGGACCTTCGCCGGCCTCGTCTCGATCAGGGAAGGCCACCTCGCGCAGGCCGTGCTGCCGCTTGAGCGCAGCCTGGAGCTGTCCCGTCGCAAAGGGCTCAAGATGTGGGAGCCGATCCCGTCCTCGCTGCTCGGTTTGGCCTTCGTCCGCATGGGCCACGTGAGCGAGGGGCTCCGGCTGCTCGAGGAGAGCGTCGCACTGAGCCGGGAGCTCGGCATCCGAGCCTACTTTCCACTGTGGATGCTGAACCTCGCCGAAGGCTACCTCGCCGCAGGCGAGGCTACGCGGGCCGCAGAGACGGCGCGCGAAGCCCTCGAGCTCGCGCTGGCCAGCGGCGAGCGCGGCCACGAGGCGTACGCGCATTACCTGCTGGGCGAGATTGCCGTCCGCGGCGATTCGCCTGCGCTCGACGAGGCGCTGGAGCGCTACCAGACGGCGCTCGGGCTTGCCGAGAAGCTGGGCATGCGTCCCCTCGTCGGCTGGGCCCACCTCGGCCTCCGTGCCGCGCACACCCGGGCGGGCCGCCGGGCGGAGGCGGAAACCCACGGCGCCACCGGGGAGACGCTGCTTCACGAGCTCGGGATCCGCGTCTGGCAGGACCGCGCCGCGACCGAGCTGACGGAGCTCGGGCACCTCTTCATCGTGCCGCCCTCGAACCCCGAGCTGTACGAGTTCCTCACGCAGGAGCTCGCCGGCGACCCACGGATGCGGGTCGTTCTCGACCGGCGCCAGAGCGAGCTTCGCCACGAGGATGGCGCGACGGGCGAGGAGCCGAGGCCCGGCGAGCGCCGCCAGAACCAGATCGATGAGGACCTCCACAACTGGGGCCTCGCCGTCGCCGCCCGGCGCCAGGGATGACGTACGAGGTCTCCGATAGTGTGTTAGCATCAGGCGCCGTGGGGGTTTCGTGATGCACGCTTCGCGACCGAACGATGGGCTCTTGTTTGTGATTGCGGTGGCGCTCGGGGCCGTTCTCTTCCTGGTTTTGTCCGACCCCGTCTCGGCCCAGCCGGCTGCACCCAACGCTGAGCTCAAGCGCGTCATCGGGCGCGTCGAAGTCCTCCGCAAGGGGCAGACGCAGTGGGTCCCGGCGGTGATCGGGGACCGGCTGGTGGAAGGAGATGACATCCGGGCGTTCTCGGGCGCCCAGGTGGAACTGGTGTTGCCTGACACGAGCACCGTGGTGCTCGCCGAGAACAGCCGGCTCCTTGTGACCAAGCTGGAGTTCGACCCGCAGAGCCAGAGCCGGGTCTTCCTCTTCCACCTCGCGGTCGGCAAGGTACGCGCCACGGTCGCCCAGGCCGCCCTCACACTTGCGCGGATCCGGCAGTCCAACTTCGCCGTCTCCACCCCGACCGCTGTCGCAGCGGCCAGGGGTACGATCATGTGGGTTTACACGGACGGCGCGTCTACCACGATGGCGGTGGAGCCCGAGTCTGGCTTCAACGAGGGGATCTCGGCCGGCGCCTGGAGGATCTAACCGGTGTGGCCGCGACTGGCGGCGCTCGTTCTCCTCGTCCCCCTCCTTCTCTCCGGCTGCGCGACAGCCCCGTCGGATACCGCCGTCCCCGCTCGAGAGAGAACTGTCACCGACCAGGTCCTGGCGTTTGACTCGTCCAAGGAGGCGGGAGGCGACCCGGGCTGCGGAAGCCGCAAAGTGGTCAACACGGAGGTGACGCGTCCCTTCGAGCCGGGAAGTCAGGGAGCGGCTGGATACTGGAGCGAACGCTGGACGGTGGATCGCTGTGGGCGGCCAATCCCCTACCTCATAAATTTCATACGGGCCTCGGACGGGCATCTTGGCGTCACGATCCTGCGCGAGGAAGGTGGCGAACGAGCGGTCATCCCTGGGAGCACGATTGCTGATCGGACTCTTCAGCGCGACACCTTCCTGCTCCTCGTGCAGAGGGATCTTTCCGAATTAGAAGGGGGCCCCTGTCGTACCCGAAAGGTTACGGACACGGAGGTTCTGATCCCGGTGGACGGGGCTCAGGTCGAGGATGGACGGCCGGTCGCCGGACAGTGGGCTGAGCGATGGACCCTCGACCGGTGTGGGGCGCCCGTTCGCTACGTTATTCGCTTCGTCACCACGCGGACCGGCACGACGTTCACCGCAGAGCGTGAGAAGTGAGCGGGATTCTCCGTGACAGCCTGCCTGACGCGCGCTGGTACGCGGTGCGTACCCGGTCGCGGCACGAGAAGCGCGTGCGCGACGAGCTCGGCGGCCGCCCCAGCGTCGAGGTTTTCCTGCCGCTCTACCATCGGTCGAGCTGGTGGGGAGACCGTATGAAGCAGATTGACGCGCCGCTCTTCCCGGGCTACTGCTTCGCGCAGTTTCGCTATGCGGATCGTCTCGTCGTCCTGAAGGCCTTTGGCGTAGTCGATCTTGTCGGTCCGGGAGGCCGGCCGGAGTGGATTCCAGAGGCCGAAATTGATGGGATCCGCGCCCTCGTGGAGAGCAAGTTCCGCTACGATCCGCATCCGTTTCTGACCGAAGGGGCCGAAGTCGAAGTGGTGCGGGGACCGCTGAGCGGGACGAGGGGGCGTCTCGTGAGAAAGGATCGGGCCGTTCGCGTCGTGCTGTCGGTGAACCTCATCCGCCAGTCGGTCTCGGTGGAAGTTCCGGCGGCGGACGTGGCTCCGGCGTAAAGGTTCGGGAGGCGCTAGTTCCGCGAGCCGCGGACGGGCGTTCCGTTCTGGTCGAACATCGTGGTCCCGATCTCCCGTCCGTTCTGATCGTATTGCCAGCGGATGGTTGCCGCGCCCAGGCGTCGGTCCGCCTTCGACCGCTGATCGGTGCCGAGATATCGCTCCTCGACGGTGTTCCAGTCAGCGTCGTACTCCCAGCGCACGATGGCCACGCCCCGATTCTTGTCCTCGGTGCGCTGACCATCGGGGCCGAAGTAGCTCTCCTCGACGGTCTTTCCGTGCGTCCCGTATCCCCATCGGACGGAGGCTACGCCGCGAAGCCGGTCGCCCGTCGGGCGGCTATCGACCCCGTAGTAGCTCTCCTCGAGAGTGTTCCCCTGCCGGTCGTATCGCCAGCGCACGATGGCCACGCCGCGCCGTCCATCGGCCTTCAGCTGCTCGTTCGCACCCCGATGGCTCTCTTCGACCGTCCGCCCCTGGGCGTCGTACTGCCAGCGGACGATGGCCAGACCGGAGGTCTTGTCTTCCAGCAGCTCTCCACCGGCGCCGAGGTTCCTCCATTCGACCGGGTTTTTCGTCCAGTCGTACTTGAGCTGGATCGCGTAGACACCGCCGGCGTTGGGCGCGGGCCGCCCGTCGGGCCCGAGGAAGCTCCGCTTCTCGGTGCTCCCCGAATACTCGACGCGGAGGGACGCCACGCCGAAGGAAGGATCCGGACTCAGCGTGCCGCCCCGCCGATAGTCGACGCGGGCGATCCGACCGTCCTGGTAGACGAAGCGGTAACAGTCGCCGTCGTCCGTCGCCGGTCCCGACCCACCGTAGGTGCCATGGATCGCATAGCGATTGTCGAGATAGATGTGGGGGTAGCAGCGCGCCTCGGTCCGGACAGCCTCCGTCCGGGCGGTGGCGCAGCCCGCCAGGGCTGTCAGGGCGACACCCAGAGTGGTCAGGAGGAAGCGGTGTTGATTCACGCCTCGCCTCATGCTTCCGGTCAGATGCTACACCGCGGCGGCTACTGGTGGAAAGCTCCTTCGGATCTGTGTCGTTCTTCATGGGCAATGCACGCGGCATTGTCGTCCGTGCACACGATGACATGGCGCACCGTATGGCAGCCGCCGACCCGACCCAACTGCATCGTGCGCCCCTCATTCGCGGCCCAGCGCGCTTCGGCCCGCGTCACGTCGCCGCCGAGGCCCGCGCAGAGGCCTCGACTCACGCCGTCGCTACGGGCGAACAAGTAGAGAGTGTCGCCTTTGGTCTGCAATCGCACATCCTGGATGGAAAACGCCGTGGAGCCGCAGCCCGTTGCGCCGGCGGCGAGGAGGATCACGGCCATGGCTCTGAGCCGCATATAGAGGTCTCCCTTCGCGGCAGACCCCTCGATCCGAGATCGCACGACACCCTTCCTTCGGTAGCCCGGCCGTCAGGCTCTGAGCCTGACCCGTGGCTTTGCGTCCCCACCTCACGATGGGTTTGCCCTTGTCGAGAAGGGATCTTCCGCTCTGACTTCCTGAAATTGCAGCCCCTATGCCAACCGGTGGCGCTCAGCGGCGAGAGGGACAGAGCGCCAAGGAAATTGATCTGTTACGGCGGGGCTGGGCATTACCTGCCATCGGTCCGGCGGCCCGGTACAGTGGAGGGTGAACAAAGCTGGGCACGATGCTGACGAAAATTGCGCTATGGCTCAGCGCAATAGTTAGAGGTTGCGAATGACGCTTGGCGTCGCAGCTCTTGCAATCACTCGCGCGTCACTCTGCGTCTTCGCACTGGCAGGCTGCACCGTGTTTGTCTGTCGCCCGGTGACGGTGACTGTGGCGAACAAGAAGGAGCTGGCGCGCTTCGAAACCGTCCCCGGTGCGATACGGACGAGCGAGACGGGACGGCTCGAAGAAGACGTGCGCCAGTCGAGGACCGTCCGCGAGTACTGGGTGCAGGCGCGAGAGGGCACGTGGCACCGCGTGTCCGCTGAGCAGTTCCGCGCCGCCGAGATCCATCGCGCGCTCGAGATCTGCCAGTAGGTCACGCCGCGTCGGATCAAGGTTCCGTGACCGTAGGATCGCTTGGGCGGCAGCTCCGAGAATGGATAGCCCTGCGTTCGCTCAGAGCGATGCTGACTATCGCCCTCGAATTGACACCCGATTTCGACTGTGTAATCTTGGCCGGGCACGTTTGCACCAACGCCAAGTCCTGGGTCGATGGTGCGGTGATCCCCTGAGCGTCCGAGCCCAATGCACGCAGTGGAACCACTTCAAACGGGTCCTGAAGGACAGAAGATAGCCTCACGCCGCTGGGCTGTATGGCGCGTGCTCCCTCTGCTTCTGGCAGCGATAATCCTTTCGAGTGCGTCGCCAGGAAGCGGGGTCTTCGTACGCTTCAAGCTCCTGGAGCCCACCGAGACTAGCTACTACGTTCAGATCGGGGGATATATCCACATCGAGCCATGGCGTCTCTCGGCGACGGTCTTGCCGGCCGGGGCCGACAGCGATCACAGCAAGCGTGTGGGCAGCGGGGTGTTCACTGACTGGTTCGACCTCGGGAAATACGCCGGGACCAAGCTGCATGGCCAGCTCAGCCGCTCCGGCGGTGTCGCCGAGTTTCCCAACATCACCGCCAACTTCGTCACCAGTGCGACCAGCCCCACGCGGAAGGTCGTGATCGAGCTAGCCACGGCGCCGGACGATAGCGCCGTGGTCAAGCGGTTCGAGGAAGCTTTTACAGGGAGTTTGACTAGCTTCCTTGTTTCGCCACTCCTGGTAGCGGACAAGGACCGTCTGGAGACCGCCGTCCAGATGACCACACGTCGGCTTGCCTGGGCGCGTGAGGCCAGTGGGGGTACGCGCGTGTCCCCGAGCCGGCTCATCGTTCAAACCCAGTTCTGGGATCCCCAACGCCCGGAGCTGAATCTGCAAGAGGCCGAAGTGTTGTGGCTCTTGGGGTTCAACGTCGTCAACCGCTGGCCCGAAGTCCGGGAGAAGTATGACTTCGTGGATCCGGGTGGCCATCATTGGGCGCAGTTCGGCCCGAATCTGACGCGGGAGGACATCGACAATCAAATCCGACCGCCGGCCGTGGCAACCCAAGCCGCGCCGCGCCCCACGCTCTTCAACTTCTCAGACGAGATCACGTCACCGCCGATCGACACGGACAAGGTCGCGCTGCGACACTTTCACGCCTGGCTCCAAGAACGGAACGTGCGCCCGGCAGAGCTGGGGGTGAAGGCGCTCGCCGATGTCGCCCCGATCGAATCACCCGCAATGCTTCGTCAGCGCCAGAAGCAAGACCCGAAGGCGGCCAACCGGATCTTCTACTACACAGCGCGCTTCCGACAGGCGGCGGCTACCGAGCGGCTGCGGTGGCTGACAGAAAGCTTTCACCGGTATGCCGCCACCAACATCCTGACGTCCAGTCTCGTCGCGGATCATCCTTACTTCTCGGGCTCCGGGCTCGGCATGGGCATGGACGAGCCGAACATGGCCTGGGGTGGCCATCCGCTGTCGCTCGACTGGTTCGACCTGGCTCGTCAGAGGGCGGTGGATGTGATCGGCATCGAAGACTGGATGGGTCTGCAGTACATGTACGGGCCGCGGTATACCTGGGAAGGGTTCCAGCTGATGGGGTTTCAGGCGGCCATCTTTCGCAGCGGCAGCCGCGGTATGCAGCCGATCATCGCGTGGATCACTCCCAGCGATGAGACAAACCTCGTCCTGAAAAGTAGCTCGGCTCTGGCACAGGGCGCGAAGCACTTCTACTACTGGACCTACGGCCCAACCGCCACGAGCACCGAGAACTACTGGTCAGACCTACGCGGCGCGTACGACGGGATAGTCCGGATGACCCGTCAGCTGGCGCGCGCAGAGCACATCATCGCACCGGGCGCGACCCGGAAGGCGCGAATCGCCCTCCTCTACAGCATCAGCTCCGATCTCTGGCAACCCTGGGGCTACATCCATATGCTGGAGCGCCGTGCCACCTACCTCGCGCTTGTGCACGACCATTACCTGGTCGACATGCTGACCGAGGAAGACGTCGCTGCGGGTCGGCTCAAGGACTATGACGTGCTCTACGCCGTGGACCCAAATATCAGCGCTCGCGCGACAGCAGCCATCGAGCAGTGGGTCCGGGACGGCGGCTATCTTTTCGGCTCGTGTGGCGCGGGCAGCCGCGATGAGTTCGATCAGCCCGGACCTGGTCTTGCGCGGGTGTTCGGGATCGAGCCCATCGTCCGGAGCGAGGTCCACCGCGCCGAATATCGGGTGCGCGGCAGCCTCAACGCGATCGATTACGTCGATATGGTCAGGCTGGACAGGACTTCTCTTCTCGGCGAGCCCACCACGTTTGGTGCGCTGGGCGTGCGAGTCACCTTCACACCCGCCGGCAGTCAGATCATCGGTCGTTTCAAGAGGAACAACGCTCCGGCCGCGGTCTTGAATGAGTTCGGCAGCGGCAAGGTGGAGTTGCCCCGGTTCGGTGGAGGGTGAACTGCTTTCGAGAGCGTCACTGTACCGCCCCCGAGGGGGATAGTAAGGTAGCACCCCCCTGGTCGATCGTAGCTCCTGAGGTCACTGTGCG
>Ga0137369_10007930_pt1 | contig 10622 bp, 12 predicted proteins | sample SagtaG_12_FD_104918 | JGI IMG/M metagenome (GOLD analysis project Ga0137369, IMG submission 104918) | Vadose zone soil microbial communities from Sagehorn Ranch, Mendocino, California, USA - Sage1_L_113_16 metaG | ecosystem: Environmental > Terrestrial > Soil > Vadose zone | place: USA... | reverse complement strand
CGAGAGCTAAAAGAAAAAACAAAAACAATCGTTTTGTATTCAAGATACTGTTACTCCTACATAATTATGGAACTGGATCATACCCGCCCGGATTGAACGGATTACAGCGCAATACGCGCCAGCCAGCCATGAGCGAGCCTTTTAGCGCGCCATATTTGTAAATGGCTTGATATCCGTAGTGTGAACAAGAAGGGTAAAAACGACAGGTGTTTGCAGGTAGGCCGCGCGAGAGCGTCATCTGGTAGAGGCGAATTAATGCAAGTAAAGCAATGCGCGGCCAATTGCCTGGCGTACGCGGTATATCCCGCAAACGCGGCTCGTTTGGATAATCGTGCAAATGGAATTCAGGATTCATCAACAGGGATAAGTTGGGCGCGGCGCAGAAGCGTCAGTAACGCGGCTCGGGTATCTGCCAAAGTGGCGGAGACCAGTGCAGGCCGGGCGATCAAGATCAAGTCCCAGCCAGAAGCGAGCGAAGGTAAGAGCGGACGCATCGCCTCGCGCAACAGTCGCTTGGCATGGTTGCGATGAACCGCATTTCCGGTCGTCTGCCCTGCGGCCACCCCCACGCGAACTTGAGGTAACTCGCTGGCTTTTGTTACTAACACAACAAGCGGATGGGCATAAGACTTGCCATTTCGCCGCACCCGCTTGAAATCCTCCGACCGGGTCAGGCGAAATTTCCTCTGCACCCGTGCCTCAAAAAGAAAACCCGTCCCGCGCCTTCTGGTGACTTGGATTTACCAACGAGTCCGCTTGACGTGCTCGTTGGACTTGGTCGCTAATTTATAGCGGCCCTTCAAACGACGACGTTTGAGAACCGCTCGGCCATCGGCCGTAGCCATTCGCGAGCGAAAGCCATGCACACGCACGCGGCGGCGAATTTTCGGTTGATATGTACGCTTAGGCATTCTTTTATACTTCCTTACTCAAAAAGATAAATGCAAGTTCTAGCTAAGTTGCAGTGACGACCTTCGTGCTTTAGAAGCGGCAGTAGAAATACAACAACGAAAGTCGCTACTATAAATTAGCCGGAACAAGCTGGTAGGTAACGGCGGACAATTATATCGCGAGAATATGGAATCGGTCAATTTTGAAAGCTGTTTGTTTCAAGGTTTTAACAAGTCCTATTATCACCAACCAAACTCATCGAACGAAATTCCTCCTTGATGGTTTTCTATCGCTCTTCGAACATAGGGGATCGTATTCTTTGGCAAAGCATCTACATCTACCCAGCATAGCTCATCACATTTTTCAGGCTCGGCATTGAACGGTTCACCCTTCCATTTAAGGATATGGACAAAAAAGTCTACGCGTTCATCTCCTTCATTGCGATGCATCACACTCGAGAAGACAATATCTTCCGCATCAATCTTGACCCCGGTCTCTTCTGCGGCCTCACGGACAGCCGCGGCCATCACAGTCTCATTGCCATCTAAATGCCCTGCAGGGACACTATATTCCCCATCGCGAAAACCCGTGTTGTAACGGCGTAACACTAGGATTTGATTGTCTCGAAAAAAGAAAAGATGAACGGTGGCAGGGAATTTTGCACGCATGATTCATTTTCCTTGCACTCCCGAAAGAACACCGGGACGATGTGAGCGGAGTGCAACGAAGTCGAAGCGCGGGCAACTTGGAATATAAGCTTCACTAGAAACCCGCCCTTCGACTACAGGTTTCCCTGGCCCGAACACCACCATTCATGCCGCGAGCACGCCGGTGCGAGACGACAGGACGGGCGATACACCCGACGAACACGGGCTACTCAACCCTCCGCTCAGGGCGAAATGTAATAGTTACTAAAATACTTCTCCCAAATCCTCTTTTTCTGCTCCTCGGGCAAAAAGGAAGCCTCAAACGCGTACCGATTGCAAACGGCAATATCTTCCATGCTCATGCCAAGCACTTCATGTGCAATGTAATATTCATTATTTAAATTGGTTTCCAACACCTCGGGATCATCTGAGTTAATGGTTACGCGCACACCAAGATCAAACAACTTTTTCAGTGGGTGCTCCTGGATCGTTCGCACGGAATTAGTCAGGTAATTACTCCAAGGGTTTACCTCCAGCGTAATTCCACATTCTTTGACTAATTCAACTGCGCGCATATCATCAATCACATGGATGCCATGACCAATCCTATCCGGGCTGGCAAGTTTAATCGTATCTACCACGAAGGAAGCAGGTGTATCTTCACCTGTATGCATGGTCACTTTCAGACCCGCGTCTTTGGCTTTCATCACAGATGGAATGAAATCACGCAAGGGAAAATCCCGCTCGCTATCTGCCAAGTCAATGCCGAGGATATCACCTTTATGATGAATGGCCCAATCTACCGTTTTGACGCAGGAATGAGGGCCCATACTCCGCGAAGTAATAGCAATAAAGCCAATCGCCATATCAAATTCGCGCTCGGCATGCTTCTGGGCGCGCAAGAGACCTTCGAGACAGGCATCCCAATCTAAATTATGTCCATGAAATGCCCAATCCGGCGAAAAACGGACTTCAAGAAGTTTGATGTTTTGCCTTGCTGAGTCTTCGAATAATTCCCACGCGATACGCTCGACAACCTTTGGAGAAGTGATACTGTTTTGAAATATAGTAAAGGCTTCAAGCACAGTATCCAGATCGCGCATCTGGTCGTAGATTTTGACGTGCTTATCCAGTTCGCCAACTTCATAAGAAGGCAAATTCAAGTTGTATTCTTTGGCAACGTCAATCAGCGTCTGCGTGCGGATCGCACCTTCGAGATGAATATGGATTTCTGCCTTGAGAAGGTCGTTATAACGAGGATCAAAGATCTTCATGTATGCATGACTATAGCAAGGAATTGAATTTCTCTATTTACGCTCGCGCGTAAGTGAGGTTGGCAACCCGACTTACAAAGGCGGTTACTGGTGCTCAACTTGAACCGCGACGTTCAGAATACGGTCAAGGCGGAAAGTCCGTTCCGCTTCACGCGAGTGGCAATAGGCTTGAAGATAAATATAATCTTTGAGTCCTATCACTTGCACCGGTGTAACCCACCGTTCTGAAATTTCCCCTTCTTTATTCATGTATTTAATAAACAAACGTTTACCGCTTTGAATGGCTTCACTTAACTCAGTAGGAAGATAGATACCTTCATCAGGCCATGCTGGCGAATTGTAAATGCCGATGAAATTGTCCAATGGTTTGTTCAATTCCCTGATCATATCCATCATGCCAAAGAAAACATTTTTGGTAGTCATTGCATCGGCCAGCGCACGTGAACCATGTTCGATAACCGGGACTTGAAAGGCCTTCGCAAGCGCATGCAGGCTATAAGAGGGCAACTCAAAGAATTGACGCGCGACTAATATCGTATCAATCAGATTCGGAAATTCAATTTCATGTCCAAGACGGCGATATTCACTATCGATAAATTGAATATCAAATTTTGCGTTATGGCAAACAACGATAGTGTCTTTGATTAGGGATTCTACTCTGCCAATAAGCTTCTCAAAGGGCAATGCTCGGGCAAGTTCTTCTTCGTCCAAGCCATTCACGTATGCGGCCGCGGGTGAAAGACCCCGTTCAGGGTTGACAAGCGACTCAAAGGTCCGCTTGATGCGTTTGCCCTCAGTAAGGACAATTCCAAGCTGGCAGATACGGTCTCCAAACCAAGGCGAAAGGCCTGTGGTCTCGATGTCCAAAAATGCAAAGCGGGCACTAGAGAGATCAAACATGAGATTTTCCATTTCAGGGTAGGCTAATCTTAACGGGTTTTGGATTTACACGCAACTCATTCCAAAGAGCAAAACAAACCCGCAAATCTAATTTGGACTTGACAGGTAATAGATAAGGGGTAGAATCCTTCCGTTTTGGAAATATTTTGAAATGGAAGAAAGTCTGAATATTTTAAGGAAGGCAATGAATTATGAAATCAATCGCAGTTTTTGGCGCATCAGGTTACACAGACAGGCAGGAGTTCTTAAACGTGCTAACTCAAAGTCCAAATTCTGAAACATCCTCACCCAATCACAACAAGCATGATGAGGAAGCCTGCGTTCCTAATATCAGTCCGCGCGAACGGTTGAAACGATTGATAGGTGGTGTGATTCCGTTTGTTATTGCCCTCGTCATTCTAACCTGGCTAATCTCAACGAATGCTGATCGTTTGTGGCGGTTACCGGTGTTCATCCTGTTTGTGTCGGCTGCTTCAGGCTTCTTTCAATGGCGCGACAAGACTTGAGTAGGGTTGGCTTCGCGCGGTTCGCGCCAACTAACAGACGAAGTAGAAAAGATTGAAGATGAGGCCGAACTTGCTCAAGTACGACGGCAGGCACGCAGAGTGATGATCAAGGCGTTTCTGGTTGCCATCCCGTTAACACTGATCGTACTGGCATTGCCAAAATAATATCAAAACCTAACCCAAGGAAAATATTAGGATATGAACCAAATACGGCAAGACTTTGAAGCTCCCGAAATGAAGTTGTAGCTGGTTTAAACAAATGAGAAAGACATTGAGTATGAATAAACTTGATCGGCTTATCGCCAAACTAAGTCGCTTGTGGAAGGATGAGCAAGATCATATGCTGATTTCAAAAACCGTTCAGGCGCTTAATACGCATTATGACCTGAACAGGAAAATAGCGAATGAGCCTGGTGTCGAAGAAATTATCAAGCAAATGTTTGGCAGGCTGGCAAATTCCTTTGGAAAATTATCAAATGTTCAAAACAAAAGGATTTTGGATATTGCCTGTGGGTCCAATACGAGTAAAGCGCCAGCCTCACTTCATATTGACACACCTTTCGGCGAGATGACGATTGGACGGAAGAGCAATGGCTATACTTCCCAGTTCGAACCGTGGTTCTGCCGCATCCTGTTTGAGTTGGGGGCAATTCCTGTTGGGATTGATTTTGGAAACCTGGACCGTGAACTTTTCACACATTATCGCGTTGATCTTGGGCAGATAGGCGCTTTGGATTTTTTGCCCGATCATTCATTTGACGCCGTTCAGGATAGCAGGCTTTTCGGCTCGCCTGAATTCACTGCTCAATTTCCGAATCAAGCAGACCGCTCGAAGGTCGCGCAGGAAATCAGGCAACAAGAACAACGCTTATTGAAAGCTGATGGAATTATCATCCATTCGGACGCTGAAGCGTTATGACGATAAAAGATTCTAGAACGAGGATATTCAATGTCTAATACGGAAAAAACCGCTGAACAATTCATAGAGCTTATGCAGAGATATATTTGTCTGCGCCCAAAGATGATCCTGCCCGAGCATGTTGTTCAATTCAAGAAAAAAATGGAAGGACTTAAAGGCGCTGGCGGCAGCCCTGAGGATCATTCTTTCCTCTTCCGCATTTTGATTCTGTTGGACCAAAGTGAAAAGCCTGTGACCATGAGCGAGTTGAGCACCGAACTCAATGTACCGATGAGCACCGCCACACGCATTGTGGATTGGCTCGTGCGCGGTGACATGGTGGAACGCGTCAATGACCCCAATGACCGGCGTGTGGTGCGCGTGGGCATGAGCAAGAGCGGGCGTGATTTATACGAAACTGGCATGACCTATAACAAGCAGCGCATCGAAAAATTGCTTAAGGATTTTTCAAGCGATGAACAAGCCCAATTATTAAAACTTATGCACAAACTATTCAACTCATTAGTCAGTGAAAATGAACAGCAAAAATAAAGGAGTAGGCCATGAGACGTTTTAGAGCATTGATAAAAAAGGAAATGATCCACATGCTGCGCGATCCGCGCACGCTGATCTTTATCTTCATGATGCCGATCTTGCAACTGGTCTTGCTTGGTTATGCTAATAACAATGAGATTAAGCATGTGCCCACAGTGGTCTTTAACCAGGATAACAGCAAAGCCAGTCGCGCCTTGTTGGATTCATTTCAGGCGACGGATTATTTTTCGTTCGATTACGCCGTGTACAGCCAGGCGGAAGTCTATCGCCTGATTGATGGCGGCAAGGCAAAGGTCGGCATTATTATCCCGCCCGATTTCAACCAGAATGTTGCCACACGCAAAAATGCGGATGTATTGGTTTTACTCGACGGCGCAGACCCAACCATTGCAAGCGCGGTCATGTCGGCGGCGGCATTGGTAGGTCAGGCTCACGGGTCAAATATACGTTCACAGCAGTTATCTCTTCAGGGTCCAACAGGAGGCGGTTCGTCGCCTGTCGACATACGCACGAGCGTTTTATACAATCCCGATCTCCGTGGAAGTTACAACCTCGTGCCAGGTCTGATTGCGATGATTCTGTTCCAAACCGCCACGAGTCTTACGGCACTTGCCATCGTCAAGGAACGTGAACGCGGAACCATCGAGCAGTTGATCGTCACGCCGATCCGCAGTTGGGAGTTGATCCTTGCAAAAATCATTCCGTATATACTGGTTTCATTTGCAAATACAGTTCTTATTATGGCGGTTGGGACATTCCTCTTTGGGGTCCCATTGCGTGGAAGTCTTATCCTGTTGTTCGGGCTGGTAGGTTTGTATTTGCTCCCAACACTTGGGCTTGGGCTCTTGATCTCCACGGCGGCAAAAACACAACAACAGGCGCAGCTCATGACCATGCCCATCATGTTGCCATCCATGATGTTATCAGGAGTCTTCTTTCCGATTTCATCACTGCCCTTGTTCCTGCAATTTGTGGGCAACCTCATGCCGCTCACGTATTTCATTTACATTTTGCGTAGCGTACTCGTCAAGGGGGTTGGGATTGATTTAATCATCCCGCAAATTGTTGCGCTGACCATTTTTGCTATCGTGCTGCTTGGTCTTGCCGCCAGGCGATTCCAAAAAACATTGGATTAATTTTTTCAGGAGTATCTTCATGTCATTAAAACTTACACGTTCCCAGATCTTAATGATCGTGGTTTTCATCGCAGCCGCCATCTATTTCGGCTTTCGCGTGATCGCAAACAAGGATGATGGAAAACTGCGTGCATCTGGCACCATCGAAGCCGTTGAAGTAAATGTTTCCCCCGAAAGCTCAGGGAAGGTAAAAGAAGTACTGGCAGATGAAGGCCAAACGGTCCAAACTGGTGACCCACTTCTTCGGCTGGACGACAGCCTGCTGGCTGCACAACGAGCCGTCGCGGTCACCCAAATGGATGCAGCAGGGGCGGCTGTGTTGACTGCCCAAAACGCTTTGAATACGGCAAAAGCCCAATATCAAGTTGTGCTTGAAACAGCACTTGCGCAAGATAAGAAGACGCGGCTGAAAGATTGGTTCTCGTCAGACCCGAAGCAATTTGATCAGCCCGGCTGGTATTTCAGCCGCACTGAACAAATCCAGGCCGCACAGGCTCAGGTGGATGAAGCAAAAAAAGCATGGGACGAAGCACAGGCAAGCCTGGCCAAGGTCGGCGGTTCGTTAGCTCAGACTGATTTCCTGAAAGCCGAAGATCGCCTATTGAATGCACGTCTGGCGTACCTAATAGCCCGGGATGTCAATAATCGAACCCAAAGCTCGACCAGTTCAAATGTACCCGTGGGCACGTATAACAAAACTCACTGTGGAACTAATAGTGGTTATCGCGCCACAAATGCGCGGCTGACCAATCTGGTTTACGACTGCAACGGCGATCCACAACTCTCCGATGCCGGTCAAACATCATACGATAATGCCCAGGCCGAGTTGAATGTTGCCCAACAGGCCTATAATGATCTTTTATCCTCACAGGCAGCCGATGAAGTGCTTGCAGCACGCGCAGATGTATCGGTAACACAAGAGCGCTATTATTCAGCATTGGACTTTCTGCGTTCATTGCAGACTGGCGACCAGTCACCAAATGTGACTGCCGCGCAAGGCACCTTGGATCAGGCTCAAGCCGCGTTGGATCAGACACAAAAAGCAGTTGCGCAGGCGCAAGCTAACCTTGATCTGCTTGACGCACAAGCAGCAAAATTAACAGTCTACGCGCCGATGAACGGTGTGGTGCTACAGCGCAATGTCGATCCTGGTGAATTCGTCCAGCCTGGCGGGGCAGCGATGACGATGGCGGATCTAAACGGACTAACAATCACGGTATATGTCCCTGAGGACCGGTATGGCGAGATTTCTCTTGGCCAATCCGTTAGCGTAAGTGTAGATTCGTTCCCTGGAGAAACTTTTACTGCCAAGGTCTCATACATATCAGATCAGGCCGAGTTCACCCCGCGCAACGTTCAGACCGCGGAAGGACGAAGCGCTACCGTATACGCTATCAAACTAAAAGTCAGCGATCCCGAAGGCAAACTTAAACTCGGCATGCCTGCCGACGTTATCTTTATTGGGAAATAAGCATGGCAAGCGATATTCTGCTGGAAACTGAAAATTTAGTGAAAACCTTTGGCCCACTGCGCGCCGTGGACGGACTTAACTTACAAGTCCGCGCTGGAGAAATGGTTGGCCTTGTGGGGCCCGACGGCGCGGGGAAGACTACAGCCATCCGTCTGATGTGTGGCGCCCTCCGGCCTACAAGCGGATTGGTGCGAGTCGCTGGTTTTGAGGTCCCAGCTCAAGTGGAGAAAGCGCGCGAGCAGATTGGTTATCTCGCACAACGCTTTGGCCTATATGGTGATCTAAGTGTTAAGGAAAATATTGATTTTTTCGGCGAAGTTTTCGATATCCCTGAAGCCGAACTCGAGGAACATTCGCTTGAATTGCTTCGCTTCGCGGGCCTCAGTGATTTTATGGATCGTCCAGCTGCAGCACTTTCAGGAGGGATGCAGAAAAAACTTGGACTCGCTTGTGCCCTCGTTCATCGTCCTAAGGTTCTTTTGCTAGATGAACCTACAGGTGGTGTTGACCCTGTGGCGCGGCAGGAATTCTGGCATTTGCTGATTGCGTTATTGCGCAGCGGTTCAGCGGTGCTTGTTAGCACGCCCTACATGGACGAAGCCATGCGTTTCAATCGTGTCATCTTTATGAATCATGGCCGCATCCTTGCTCAAGGCGCGCCGCGCGATTTGATGAAACGTCTCGAAGGCCGTATTCTGGAATTGGATGCTGATCCACAAATGTCTGCGCGCCAGATCGTCGTCGAAGACCCGGAAGTCGAGGATGTGCACACTTTTGGCGAACACATGCATTTACGAGTCCACTCCCCTGAAGGACCCAAGCAGCGCATCCCAGTGCGGCTGGAGGCTGCTGGCATTTCGATGACTCATCTTGTATCGGTACCACCTACGTTGGAAGACGTATTCATTCATTTGCTAGAAACGGAAGGAGCAGAATATGAGCAACCAAACCCTTCCGCTTGAAGTTGAGGGGTTGACCAAGAAATTTGGTGATTTCACCGCGGTCGACCATGTTTCTTTCACGGTACAGCGCGGAGAGGTGCTGGGTTATCTTGGTCCGAATGGAAGCGGAAAGACGACCACCATCCGCATGTTGTGCGGATTGTTGAAGCCGACCGAGGGTTCAGCAAAGATCATGGGTATCGACGTCGTAAAAAACCCCGAAGCAATCAAGCCGCTCATTGGTTATATGTCACAGAAGTTTTCGCTATACGATGACTTAACCGTGCTTGAGAATCTTCAATTCTACGCAGGTGTTTATGAGGTGCCTGTGTTGGAAGAAAAGAAACGTATAGGTGAGATTTTACATCTGGCGGGTTTGGAAGCCCGCACCGGATCCCTGACGAGCGAACTTTCAGGAGGGTGGCGTCAGCGCCTCGCGCTGGGTTGTTCCATGCTCCATCGTCCGCGGTTGATGTTCCTCGATGAGCCGACCAGCGGCGTTGACCCTGTTGCCCGCCGAGAGTTTTGGGACCTGATCTATGAGATGGCCTCCCATGGAACCACGATCTTTATTACCACACATTACATGGATGAAGCCGAACATTGCAACCGTGCCGCGTTCATGTATCGAAGTAAACTACTGGCATTCGATACACCCGCGGCGCTCAAGTCAACCTATTTACACGGGGCGGCCTGGGATCTCGAGGCAAACCCGCTTCTTGAAACTGTGGAGGAGCTAAGCAAAATGGACGGTGTCGCGCAAGCCAGCTTGCACGGCGATCGCGCTCACGTCATTGTGGATCCAAGTGTGTGGACTCCCGACGGTTTGACAAAAGAGCTGGCTGGAAAGGGCATCACTGTTCACTCGGTGGAGAAAGTCCAATCGTCGCTGGAGGATGTATTTACTCTACTGGCTCACCGCGGTCAGTCATCTTTGGCATAGTCAGAACACAAGAATCCATCATAAAAAATCAGCTCCTCCTTTCCAGTGATAATGCTGGACACGGAGGAGCTGTTAATAACCTGAGTACGATATATTCACTAGGCCCTCTGAGCAAATTGCTCCAGGTTGACCGCCACAAGCGGTAAGGCTTCATCCACAAAATTCTCCAGCGCAGGGCGTTTCTTGCTGTGACTCCAAAATGAAGCAAGCCCATAAATTGCCCATGTTGCTACAGTGGCCGGGATTTCAGTTGAGATACTAGTCTTGACCTGAGTTAACCATAAGGTCAGCAAATCATAAATTTGCTTTTTGATCTGTGTCTCTACCAGAGATTCAAATTGAGGATGCGGTTGAGCGCAATCGGTATGAAGGCGCGAGAGAAATTCACAAACGGTTAGGATCAACATCCGCAGGTTTTCGGGAGTGTAATGACAGGCATTGAGTGTGCGTTTTTCAAGTT
>Ga0137369_10007929_pt1 | contig 10622 bp, 9 predicted proteins | sample SagtaG_12_FD_104918 | JGI IMG/M metagenome (GOLD analysis project Ga0137369, IMG submission 104918) | Vadose zone soil microbial communities from Sagehorn Ranch, Mendocino, California, USA - Sage1_L_113_16 metaG | ecosystem: Environmental > Terrestrial > Soil > Vadose zone | place: USA... | reverse complement strand
GAGCAACCAGCGCCGGGAGGAGAAATCCTCCCGGCGCTTTTGTTTTTTGTGAATGTGGGAGGGACCTTGGTGTCCCGACGGTCGCGGCTCTGAGGCCGCTGCCACATTTTCACGATCCGGCGGTCGGACACCGCCGCTACATAAGGAGAGATTCCGAAATATCGGCGTCCGCAGGTAGTTCCGGGGTAGGGTCCACTGTCCCCCAGTGGATAGTGCGCACGTGACCTGGTTCGCTCCAAAGGGACTGCGCTGAGGACAGCGCACGCTACAGCATCAAAGACGTGGCGTGCCCGACGCACACGATGCAAGGAAACTTTACCGGCGCAGAAGCTAATCCACCTGCTCAGCCGTTCGCGAGAACGGCTGAATACTAGTCAGGCAACGCTGCGGATTATTCGTGGTGCTTTACGAAATTCCCGTTCGGATCCACCTCAAACTTCGACTCTTTACCGTTCGCTTTGACCAACACTTCGTAATTCCACTTGCCATCGGGATCGTCTTCCCTCATTACCTTAACGACGTTTCCGCCGGCGGCCTTTTCCTTGATTGTCTGTTGGACAGCTGCGGGGAGCGACTTTAGGTCGACCTTTTCGCCCGGATGTTTTCCAGGTTCAGCTGCCGTGCTCAAACTAATCCCCACGCCGATTGTTATCGCCAGGACTGCTTTCGTCGTTTTCATAGTTTTAGGCTACGGCCTAACTAAAGGACCGTCCAAAGTTTTAGTATTACATTATTGTCAGTGAGCGATCGCAGTCGTCTCCTGAATACGATCTCAAAACGCGTGGAAGCGAATGTAAGATTCCCAGCAAAAACTTTTGTCTTGCCAAACATTACGATTTTGTAATAATTGGGCATTCCTTCAGGAAGATTAGGCGCGCGGTTAGTCACCGCGGCTTCAATGAAGTGGATGAAGTGGATAGGCCGCAGCCTGGTGGAGCGGGCTGCGGCCGCTGCTCTTCCCGACCCGCGTAGACGCTGTGCTTAGCGGACACTAAATCGCCGCGCCCAACTCTCCGCCGTGATTGAGCATTCGAAATTAACGGGCTAACAAAAAAAATTTCAGCGGCTTCTTCGTACGCGTGGAAGTCTCATCCGCATCTATTCGCTGTGCTGTAGAGTCCGCTGTCCCCAGCGGAGTTTTGGAGTTGAATGCGCTGGGGGCAGAGCGCGCGAGCGCTACAGCATCAGCATCGGCGTCTGACACAGGACCCCGCATCGTTGAGGCGTTTGATTCAAACGCGCCCGCTGCCTCACCTTTCAGGCTTCCCGTCTAATCTCGGGTGTCCTCGCCGCGAGCTTTGATTCAAATGCCTGAGCCGGTGCTCGCCGCGACGAACACGGCTACACCGAGCCGCATGCGCGTCCTTAAGTTTTTTCTTTCCGTGCATCAGTGGACACTGTTCTTTGTTCGCCGACATGGCTTTGGCGGCTGGGACCCAGCGAATCAGCACACGCGCGACCGGTGTGGTCGGCATCGCGATCCTTTGCAGCCGCGTTCTCGGGCTGATTCGCGAGGTAGTTTTCGCCGCCATGTTCGGCGCCAGCCGGAACATGGACGCGTTCCTGACGGCATTTCGCGCGCCCAACATGTTGCGCGATCTGTTTGCCGAGGGGGCGCTCTCTACCGCCTTCGTGACCACGTTTTCGCGGCGCATCGCCACCGAAGGCGAACGGTCGGCTTGGGACCTCGCCAGCAAGGTCGCGACACTGACGCTCGTTTTCATGAGCGCGGTCTCGCTGCTCGGCGTCGCATTCGCGCCCCTGCTCATCGATATCCTTGCGCCGGGTTTTCCCCCGGAAAAGGCGGACCTGACCGTGTTGCTCACACGCATCATGTTTCCGTTCATTCTGCTGGTCTCGCTCGCCGCGCTGGTGATGGGAATGCTGAACGCGCGACACGTCTTCGGTCCGCCAGCCATGGCATCGGCCTTCTTCAATATCGGATCGATCGTGGGTGGCGTGACGCTTTGCTACTGGCTCGATCCGCAGCCTGATTGGCGACATCCACATTTCGGGGAGCGCGGCCTGGTGGGGCTTTCGATCGCGACGTTGATCGGCGGTCTGTTGCAATTAGCCGTACAACTGCCGTCGCTGCGGCGCGTCGGGTTCCGTTTTCATCCCGACTTCAAATGGCGGGACCCGGGCGTGCGCACCATTCTCGGAATGATGGGACCGGCGATGATCGCCGCCAGCGCCGTGCAGGTGAATGTGGCCGTGAACAGCATTTTCGCGTCCGGGTTGGGCGACGGCCCAATTACATGGCTCAACATTGCGTTTCGCCTGATGCAATTGCCGCTGGGAATTTTCGGAGTGGCGGTTGCGACCGTGACGCTCCCTTTGGTGTCGCGCAGCGCAGCAGTGGGCAACGCCGATGAGTTTCGCTCGGCGCTGGCGCACTCGGTTCGGCTCGTGCTTACGCTGACGATTCCTGCAGCGATCGGTCTGATCATTCTGGCGGAACCGATCATTCAGCTGATTTACCAGCATGGCCGGTTCACGCACGAAGCCACGATCCAAACGGCCGCAGCGCTTCAGTTTTATGCGATCGGCCTCGCTGGATATTCCGCGGACAAAGTGCTTGCCCCGGCATTTTACGCGCTCGACAAACGGCACCTGCCAATGTTCGTGAGTCTCACTTCGATCGCGGTGAATTTTTCGCTGAACTGGTTCTTTACTTTTCACCTTCATCTGGGACATCGCGGGCTCGCGCTTTCGACGAGCCTGGTGGCGATCACAAATTTCTTTTTCCTTTACTCGATGATGCGTCGCTACACGAAACACTTGGAAACCGGCGCGATGCTCAAAACAATCGGGAAACTGCTTATTGCCGGCATCGTGCTGGCTGCCATTTGCTGGCTAACGTGGGAGTTTTTCTTCATGCGCTACCCGCACGCGCCGGGATGGCAAAATCTGCTGGTGATGTTGATCACGATCGGCTGCGGCGCGGGCGCATTCTTCTTCGCCGCATACTTCTTGCGCGTTTCCGAAGTTCACGATCTGGTGGATCTGGTGAGGCGACGATTTCGCCGTGCGACGTGAGTGAGGTGCAGGACATCATCACGTGTTCCGGCGGAAAGTGGGCCGATCGGTGTAGAGGCGTTTGTGTCAAACGCCTGCTGAATTCTCCAAACCCGATAGGCGCTTGGCACAAGCGCCTCTACAATCCTAGCGCTTGATCGAGATCCTCGATCAGGTCATCGGCGTTTTCGAGGCCAATGGAGACGCGCAACAACCCTTCGGGCGAGGTTGTGCCCGGGCCTTCGATGGATGCGCGGTGCTCGATCAAACTTTCCACGCCACCCAGACTCGTCGCGCGAATAAGGATTTTCGTTTTCGCCGCTACCGACATTGCCGCGTCGTACCCGTCTTTCACTTCAAGGGACAGCATCCCAGCAAACTCCGACATCTGTCCGGCCGCGATCTTATGCCCCGGGTGCGATTGCAGACCGGGATAATGCACGTGCGCGACTCTCGGATGTTGCGCGAGAAACTTTGCGACTTTCAGTGCGTTCTCCGAATGCGCGCGCATGCGCCACGGCAATGTGCGCATCCCGCGCAGGATCAGCCAGCAATCGAAAGGCGAGGGGACCGCGCCGCCCTCGTATTGGATGCTGCGGATCCGCTGAAAAAATTCATCGTTCCTTTTCGCAACGACAATTCCTCCAAGAACATCACAATGCCCGCCAAAATATTTCGTCGTGGAGTGCAGGATTAGATCGGTGCCGAGATCGAATGGTCTTTGCAGCACCGGCGCCCACGTGTTGTCGCAAACGAAAATCGCGCCGGCGTCGTGCGCGATTTCAGCCAGCGCGGCGAGATCGACAACTTTCAGCAGCGGATTGGACGGCGTTTCGGCCCAGGCCAGTTTTGTATTTGGCCGCAGCGCTTTTTTAACCGCAGCGAGGTCGCTCATGTCCACGAAATCGGCCTCTAGTCCCCAGCGTACAAAAATTTCGCGGATCAATCGTGACGTGCCGTAATACGCGTCGATATGCGCGAGGACGTGATCGCCGGGTGATAATGCCTGCAAGATCGACATGGTTGCGCCGGTTCCAGAGGCGAAGGCTGCGGCCGCTTCGCCGCCTTCGAGCATGCTCACGCCGCGCTCAAGCGTTTTCCGATTTGGATTGTCGTTACGCGAGTACATGAACCCGCGCGAGTACGTGCCCTCGATGTCGCGCTCAAACGTGGTGGACAGATAAATCGGGGCGGCCACCGCCCCGGTTGCTGGATCCACCTCGTGTCCTGCGTGAACGGCTACAGTTTCGATTTTCATTTGCGGACATTAGCCAGGTTCACGCGCTCTTGTCGATCTTTCGAGTGTAGCGTCCGCTGTCCCAGCGGAGTCGTTTAGCTGTAGCGTCCGCTGTCCTCAGCGGAGTTCTTCGTGAAAAGATCGAATGCGCTGAGGACAGCGCACGCTACAGCATTCGAGCTTGAGCGTTGGGTTTACTGCCGGGTACAAAGGTGCGCTGTGCACCGTGTGTTCAAGGATAAGCCGCCGCGATTGGATCTGATTTTTCAGCGCTCCAATGCGCCGATTTATTTCGTAACGTTCAACACGCATACGCGTGCGAGCCTGCTCGCCACGCCCGAAGTGCACGACGCCTTCATCGAATATTGTCGGCGCGCAGCCGACTTTCGCATTGGCGTCGGGCGGTATGTACTTATGCCTGATCACATTCATTTGTTTGTCCGCTTTGGAATCGGATGCACCTCGACTTTGGGGCGCGTGGGTTAAGGGATTGAAACGCGAGCTCGATCGCGTTCTACTTTCCGCGGGACATCAACCGGTGCAGCTAACAGGTCAAAAGCTCTCGTCCTTCTGGCAACCAGGATTTAACGACCATCTTCTGCGCAGCGACGAAAGCTACACCCAGAAATGGGAATATGTATTTCAGAATCCAGTGCGCGGCGGGCTCGTTGCTCGGGCTGAAGATTGGCCGTACGCCGGTGAAATTATTTGAATCGACCGAACGTGATGTTGTAGCGTCCGCTGTCTTCAGCGGAGTTGTCTGCCGTAGCTTGCATTGCCGGTTGCGGATATTCTTTGGGAAGAGCTCCGCTGGGAACAGCGGACGCTACAGATGCGCTGAGGACAGCGCACGCACTCCAAGTTTCGCAGTTGACGACGCCACGTGCCCAGCGCAAATAGCAGCTTCCCATGGACGCCGAGAGTTGCGCTGATGCAGCGGTTCACACGATTTACGACGACGAAGTTTTCCAGATGGCTTGCGAGCAGTTTCGCGTCATCGCCGATTACCTGAACATCGATCAGGACGACCGCGAATGGGCGACGTACCCCAAACGCGCCGTCGCCGTGACGCTGCCTGTGCACATGGACGACGGGAGCACGAGAGCTTTTCAGGGTTACCGTGTTCAACATCACATCGCTCTCGGACCGACCAAAGGCGGCACGCGGTTCGCGCCTTCGCTTTCGATGGGCGAAACCGCGGCGCTGGCGATGTGGATGAGCTGGAAATGCGCGCTGACTCAGTTGCCGTACGGTGGCGCGAAGGGCGGCGTAGCCGTTGATCCTTCGAAACTATCGCGGAGGGAACTCGAGGCCGTGTCGCGCCGTTACATGCAGGAAATGATTCCGTTCGTCGGTCCGCACACCGACATCATGGGCCCGGACATGGGCACCAATGAACAAATCATGGCGTGGTTCATGGACACCTACTCGGTTTACATGGGCTACGCCGTGAACGAAATCGTTACCGGTAAACCGGTCGCCATTGGCGGGACCGAAGGCCGGCGTGAAGCGACTGGTCGCGGCGTCGTGTATCTCGTTGAGCGCGCCATGAACATGCTGAAGATGGATCCGGAAAAATGCACCGCGATCGTACAAGGATTCGGCAACGTCGGTTCCGTCGCAGCTTTGTCGCTGGCCTACAAAAGCGGCGTCAAAGTCGTCGGGATCAGCGATCACACCGCTGCAATTCACAATCCGAAAGGGATCGACGTTAAAGCAGCGGAGCAACACATGCTCAAGAAGGGGAACCTGCGGGCGTTCGCTCAGGATGATCATGTAAATCCTAACCAGTTTCTAACGCTGCCGTGCGATATTCTTATTCCGGCGGCGGTCGACCGCGTGATTACCGGAAAAAATGCCGGTCAACTCAAGTGCCGCATCCTTGCCGAAGGCGCGAACGGTCCGACCACACCCGATGCGGATCTGATTCTCGACCAGCGCTGGGACGAAGTGTTCGTGATCCCGGACATTCTCTGCAACGCTGGCGGCGTGATCGTTTCATACTTCGAGTGGGTGCAAGGTTTGCAGGCCTTTCTGTGGTCGGAGTCAGAAGTGACCGACAAACTTTTCCGCATTCTCGAGCATTCGTTTGCGCAAGTAATCAGACGCGCGAGGGACCACAGGGTGTCGCATCGCACAGCCGCGATGGCCACCGGTGTTGAGCGCGTCATCAAGGCCAAACAAGTGCGCGGCTTGTTCCCATGAGCGGTTGTTTTCCAAAATGTCCGCCTCTCCCCTGGCGAAGGGGAGAGGATTGAGGTGAGGGGATCGAAGTCGCTCGTGCTGCCAAGCGAACCCTCACCCTAACCCTCTCCCTTAGGAAGGGGGGCGAAAAGTTTGCCCGACTGCCTTATGAAGTTTTCGCACACAGAAGAAAACCGTGACGGTCGGCATCTGGATGTTGTTACTGACGAAGAGGACGGGCTTCGCATCATTGTGTCGCGTCTCGGTGCGGAACTGATTAGCATGGCGCGAATCAATGAAGCCGGCGAGTGGATTGGCTTTCTTTACCGGGACAACGATGTGACGCCGTCCGAAGGCTGGGCAAATCACGCCACGGTCATGGGTTATTATCTCCATCGACTGAAGAATGGCAGCAGTCTCTATCGCGGCCACGAAATCAAGGGCGGCACCCACGGTTTTCTTCGCGCGAAAACATGGCATCTCGCCGGATCTTTTACCAACGAGAGCGGCGCTTCGCTGAAATACCGAATCACACCGGATGATTTTTCACTAATCGAATATCCGCTGAAGGTGAGTGTGAATCTCATTTATCAGATTGGCGCTAACGGTGTGGGTGTGCTCTTCGAGTTTCGGAACCATGAAGCGGAACTGACCGCACACGTGTCGTTCGGATTGCATCCAGGATTCGGTGCGGATTCATTCGAGACCTTTCATTTACAAATGCCGCGTGGATTGTACCGACGATATTTTTCGCCGGGCAATTTCTTGTCGGGCGAAACGCGTGAGGTTGAATTTCGCGGTGGCGAAATGCCGTTTCCAAGAGATGAGTTACCCGGTTCGGTGATTCTCGAACTAGCGGATGTGCCGCGACGAGTTTTTTCCTTTGTCGATCCACCAAGCGGCCGATGGGTGACTCTGGACCTGACCAGCGTGCCGTACGTGACGTTGTGGTCGGACGGTGGGCCATTTCTCTGCATCGAGCCGTGCTGGGGGTTGACCGATCATCACGAGCAACGCGCATTCGAGAAGAAACAAGGTATCCAAACCATTCCGCCAGGCGGCGAATTGCGCGCCTCCTTCAGCATGACTCCGCAATTCGCTTCGTGCGATTAGACGGCGGCGTTATCACCTTACGGTTTCTGCTGTAGCCACGGCGCTGTGCACCGTCCTCGCTTAAGCAGAAACTCAAACCCGGACGCCCCACACGGGGTGGCTACAAGATTTTCCTCGTGTCCATTCGTGTGCATTCGTGATTAGCTTTTCGGCGTTATGGCCGCTTCCGCTTCACTTCGCGCCCTGCTCGACCAAGCAATTGATTACGCTGGCATGTTCCCGCCCTGCGGCCTGGCGCTGGAACCCGCGTTGCGGAACCACGTAAACTATGTGCGTTCGCCAGAAGCGTGGATGCTCAACGGATTCGTTCTGCCGGTCGAGCGGTTTGATGCCGCAAGCGAACTGCTTTCAGAATTCGAGCCTCATCATCCGCTCCACGTCGCCGCGCTCGGACCGAAAAGCACAAGTGCGGATACCTTTCTCGCCGCGGTCGCGAACGCAGCCACAGCGATTCGTTCATTCTCGAGATCCGATGTCGATCTCGTCTCGGTCAGTCATCTCGAAATGTTTTTACCGGACGATGTGGATTCTGCTTCTCTCAAAGAGGCGAGATCCATTGTGGGTGAGTTGCCGGTGTTTTGGGAAGCGCAGCCTGAGCGAGCAGAGCCAACTATTGCATTGATTGCCGGACACAACTCCGACAAGGACACGGCAACATTCGGTTACAAATTGCGAACCGGCGGAGTGACGGCTGACGCGTTTCCAACTTCGGCGCAGATCGCCCGCGCGCTGGTAACGGCAGCGACGCATCAGCTCCCGATCAAGTTTACGGCCGGGCTGCACCATCCAATCCGGCAATTCCGAGACGAAGTGAAAACGAAGATGCACGGATTTCTCAATGTTTTGGGAGCCGCAGTCCTTGCGGCGGAACATCAATGGGAGGCCGATCACGCCGTGACGATGCTCGAGGACGAAGATCCGCGCTCGTTTACGTTGACCGACGATTTCTTCGCGTGGCGCGACTGGAAAATCGATACGGGACGCCTGCAATACCGGCGCAAATTCGTGAAGTCTTTCGGCAGTTGCAGCTTTGATGAGCCGCGCGACGATTTGCGCACGCTCGGTTTCCTGTAAGGTAGGGGCGGTTCACCTGAACCGCCCAGCCAGCCTAAACAAACACATTTCGGGCTATTGAGGTCAATCGCCCCTACCATTTATGGCGCTCAAATCGTTCATTGAGGTTTCACCGGATTCGCATTTTCCGTTGGAGAATCTTCCATTCGGTGTTTTCCAACCACGACAAGGCAAACCGCGTGTGGGCGTTGCGATTGGAGATTTGATTGTTGATCTCTCCGCGTTGGAAGAACTCGGTCATTTCCGGTCGTCGGAATTTCAGAACCAAAAGGTATTCTCTGACGATTCGCTGAATTCATTTCTCAGGCTCGGGCGACGCGCGTGGCGGAAGACGCGTGAGATTCTTCAGCACCTGCTCTCGGCGGATACTCCAATACTGCGGGATGACGCTCGACTGCGAAAAATTTTTCATGCGCAAAAGGATGTGGCGATGAAACTGCCGGCGCGCATCGGCAATTACACTGATTTCTATTCGTCGTATCACCATGCGCATAACGTCGGCACGATGTTGCGTGGTCCTGAGAACGCGCTGATGCCGAACTGGAAATGGTTGCCAGTCGCATACCACGGACGTGCGAGTTCGGTGGTCGTCAGCGGGATGGATGTGCGCCGGCCGAGCGGACAGACGAAAGCGGTGGACGCAACCGCGCCGACATTCGGCCCGAGCAAAAGCTTCGATTACGAGTTGGAAATGGCGTTTCTCATCGGGCCAGGAAACTCGTTAGGCGAACCGGTGCCGATCGATTGCGCCGCAGATCACATTTTCGGACTGGTTCTGATGAACGACTGGAGCGCGCGCGACATTCAGGCGTGGGAATATCAGCCGCTGGGCCCGTTCCTGGCGAAGAATTTCGCGACGAGCATTTCGCCATGGGTGGTGACGCTCGAAGCGCTTGAACCGTTCAGGAAACCGCTTCCGCCGCAGGATCCCGACCCGCTCCCGTATTTGCGCGGAAAAAATGATTTCACATTCGACATCCAGCTCGAAGCGCAGCTTCAAACGTCATCGCTGCACACGCCGCACGTGATCACGCGCACGAATTTCCAAAATCTTTACTGGAGCATTTCGCAGCAGCTTGCCCATCATACGGTCAACGGCTGCAATCTTGAACCAGCCGATTTACTCGCAAGCGGCACCATCAGCGGAGCAACTGAAGAATCGCGCGGCTGCATGTTGGAGTTGACCTGGCGCGGCGCGAATCCCTTGAAACTGCCGAACGGCGAAACACGCAAATGGCTTGAAGACGGCGATCGCCTAACGATCATCGGCTGGTGCCAGGGCGATGGTTACCGTATTGGTTTCGGCGAAGTAACGGGGAGTATTTTGCCGGCGTCCTGAGTTCTAACGCGTTTCTCTCATTTACTGCCAGGCTTAAAGGCGGGGATTTTAGCGAGATCGGGCGGGAGATTGTCTGCGGGGAACGTCTCGACATTCATTTCGATTAAGCTCACAAACGGACAGCGAAAATTCGGTTTAGCTGCACCACTTCGATCCACAATTACGCCGACTGCCGAGACGACGCCGCCATGCGCGTGCACGATATCGATTGTCTCCTGCACGCGTCCTCCGCGAGTGACGACGTCTTCGACAACAACGAATTTCTCGTTGGGCGAAATTTGAAAACCGCGACGCAAAACGAGTTTACCTTCGTCTTTCTCCACAAAAATATGGCGTTTGCCTAACGATCTTCCGACTTCCTGGCCGACAATGATGCCGCCGAGGGCGGGGGAGATGACTGTGTCGCAATCAAACTGGCGCACTTTGTCCGCAAGCCATCCACATACCTTTGCGGCGATCTCGGTGTGCTGAAGAAGCAGCGCGCATTGGAAATATTCGCGGCTGTGCAGACCCGAGCGCAAGACGAAATGGCCGTCCAGCAGCGCGCCGGTTTTGCGGAAAAGTGCCAGCAGATCTTCGCTCATTTTCTTGTAGGGCGTTTCTGTGAAACGCCACTCAGATTGGCGTCTGACACAGACGCCCTACAAATCCGCCCTT
>Ga0137369_10007928_pt1 | contig 10623 bp, 9 predicted proteins | sample SagtaG_12_FD_104918 | JGI IMG/M metagenome (GOLD analysis project Ga0137369, IMG submission 104918) | Vadose zone soil microbial communities from Sagehorn Ranch, Mendocino, California, USA - Sage1_L_113_16 metaG | ecosystem: Environmental > Terrestrial > Soil > Vadose zone | place: USA... | reverse complement strand
CTCCTGAAGGACATGTTGATCATCGGCAACGCCGAGAGCCACCTCACCGAGGACGGCGGCAACCGCATCACCTTCGTCGATCGCAAGACGGGCAGCTTGCGCGGCGAGGTCGAGCTCGCGCTGAGTCGAGCCAACCCCGGCTTCCCCTGCGCCGATGCCTTCAAGGTTCCTTTCGTGTCGCCCAACGGACCGCCGACGTTCCCCAACGGACCTGTCGTCACGCCTCCTCCGCGAGCCAGCAACGCGATCTCGCCGGTGCCGCTTCTTTCCCCGGATCCGTCCTGGGGCTGCTTCCCGGACACCAACGGCCTTGCGCTCGGCCATGCCAGGAGCAGCAAGACCTACCTGTTCGCGGCGAACGGAGGCACGGACGACGTTTCGGTGATCGATCTCCAAGCCGCGCTTGCCGGCGACAGGACGGCGGAAATCGCGCGCATTCCTACGCAGATCGGACCCTGGGGCATCGCCGCCAGCCCGAACGGCCGTTACATCGTCGCCGCCAATCGGGAAAGCCAGAGGGTCGCGTTCGAAGGCAACACCATCTCGATCATCGACGTCGAGAACCCCACCGTTGAGGCGGCGCGGGTGCGGGTCGGTACCGACAGCGACACCGGCCAGACGCGGCCGTTCATCCCCTCGTTCACGCCCGACGGAAAGGAAATCATCGTCCCCAACTTCCGCGCCAACAACCTGTCGATCGTCGATCTGAACCTCGCGCTCACCGATCCTGCGAAAGCGGAGGTTGCGCGCATTCCGCTCACCCGGCCGGATGGACGCGTCGCGCGCCCGAAAGGCTCGGCGGTCACATCCGACGGCCGCTACGCCGTCATCTCGGGCGGGGCGCGGGTCACTCCCTCCGCCCCGAGCGGAACCGTCTGGATCGTCGACCTGCGCACACGCAAGCTCGTCGCCACGGTCACCGGCGTCGGCAACGATCCGTACGGCCTCGCAGTGGTGGAGGCGGACGACGACTGACTGAAAGTCCGGTGCGCGCTTCAATGCTCCGAAGCGCGCATCAAAAATCGCGTCAGTCGAGCTTGATGCCGAGGGCTTTCACCACCTTCCCGTAGCGGTCCGCTTCCTGCCTGATCAAGGTCGCGAATTGCCCGGGGGTGTTGCTGATCGGCTCGGCGCCGTTCTTGTCCATCGCTTCGCGGAAGTCCGGCGCTGCCACGATGGCGCTCAATTCGCGGGCGAGGCGCTCGAGGACACGCGCGGGCGTTCCGGCCGGAGCAACGATGCCGAGCCAGAGCGCCGCCTCGAATCCCGGATAGCCCAGCTCCGCCACCGTCGGAACATCAGGCACGGCCGGCGATCGGCGAGCCGTACCGACCGCGAGCGGCCGCAGCTTGTTCGCCTTGACTTGCTGCAGCAGCGCCGGCATGGAACCGAAGATGGCCTGAACTTCGTTCGCGAGGACCGCGATCTCGGCGGGGCCGTTGCCCTTGTAGGGGATGTGCACCATGTTGATCGCCGCGGCGTCCTTGAGCATCTCCATCGCAAGGTGCGTCGTCGAACCGGCTCCCGCCGAGGCGTAGTTGAGCTTGCCGGGCTGGCTCTTCGCCAGGCTCACGAATTCCTTGAGCGATTTCGCCGGCACCTGCGCGTTGACGACGAGGAGGTACGGCGTTACCGCGACCAGCGATACCGGCGCGAAGTCCTTGATCGGGTCGTAGCCGAGCTTGGAATAGGCGCCGGGCGCGACGGCGTGCGTGCTGGTCGTGCCCACCGCAAGCGTATAGCCGTCCGGGGGCGCCTTCGCCGCCGCGTCCGTCCCTATCGTGCCACCGGCGCCGCCCCGGTTGTCCACGACGATCTGCTGCCCCAGCTTCTCGCTGAGCCGCTGCGCGACGATGCGGCCGATGATGTCGGTCGATCCGCCGGGCGGGAAGGGAACGATCAGCCTCAAAGGCTTGTTCGGGTAATCGGACTGCGCCGAAACGGCGCACGGGAACACGGTCGCTGCCGCGGCGATGCACGCCGCGACTGAAGCAAGCTTGCGCAACATGTCGTCTCCTCCTATTGATGCCGGTCTGCTCGCCGGCTCAGTGCGTAAACCTACCACAGCGCGGCGCCGCGCAGCGCGAATTCGCCTCCGCTAGCGCTCGAGGTCCGAAGGCTTGTCGATGTCGCGCACGACCGCGGGATCATCGACCTCCAAAATGTTCACCCATTCGGGGTGCTGCTTGAGGAATTGGCGCGCGCCGTCGTCCCCGCGCAGCGAAGACAGCTCTTCAAGGAACCGCCGCGCGAATCCGACCGGATGTCCGCGCTCGCCGTGGAACGAAGGGGCGGCGATCGCTGCGCCTTCCTGCAGGGCTTTCGCGACGATCCGGATGGTTTCAGGACGGATGAACGGCATGTCGGCAAGGGCGACCACCCAGCCATCAGCTTCCGAAGCAGCGCGCACGCCCGCCGCGAGGCTCGTTCCCATGCCCTCGCTCGCGTTCTTGCACACGACGGTGTTGCAACCGGCATCGCGCAGTATTTTTCCGAGCTTTTGTGCCCGCGGCCTGACTACGGCGATGGACTCGGGCAAGGCCTCCAGCAGGTGTCTGGCCGCGGCGAGCCCGATCGGCGTCCCGGCCTCGGGCGCACCCGCAGGCAGGGCCTGGAGCAGCTTGTTCGAGCCGAAGCGCTTCGAATACCCGGCTGCAAGAAGAATGCCGCGGATACCGGCGGCCATGAACTCCCCCTTGAAGGGGAGGGAGAATAACTAGTTTTGCGGAACCGCGCAGCCGGCCGAGACGTTCACCTTCGGCTGCTCGATCGTTTGGGGAATCTGCACGCCGCGGCGCACCGCGGTCATCTCGGCGAGGATGGCCACAGCGATCTCGGGCGGGGTCTTCGAGCCGATCTTCAGACCCACCGGCCCGCGCAGGCGCTCGATCTCGGAAGCGGCGAGGTCGAACTCGGCCAGGCGCTTCCTGCGCGCGTCGTTGTTCTTCTGCGAGCCGAGCGCGCCGACGTAAAACGCCGGCGACTTGAGCGCTTCCAAGAGCGCCGCGTCGTCGAGCTTGGGATCGTGAGTGACGGCGACCACCGCGCTGTGCGCGTCGAGGTTCATCTGCACGACGACATCGTCAGGATAGCCGCGATGGATGGGGACCTCCTCGAAATCCCAGCCGTCGGCGTATTCGCCGCGCGGATCGCACACGGTCACGTGATAGTCGAGCGCCTGCGCAATCTGCGCGAGGTAGCGGCTCACCTGGCCCGCGCCGATCACGAGCAGCCGCCAGCGCGGCCCGTGCACCGTCTTCAGCACCTTGCCGTCGAACTCGAGCAGGTCCGACCATTTTCCCGGCTCCATGCGCACTTTGCCGGTTTCCATGTCGAGGAAGCGCGCCGCGAGCTCGTGCCGCTCGATCACGGTCAACAGATCCTTCAGCTTCGATTCCTTGCCGAGCGGCTCGAGCACGATCTGCAGCGTCCCGCCGCAGGGAAGCCCGAAGCGCGTCGCCTGCTCCTGGGTCACCCCGTAAGTCGTCACCTCGGGCTTCTCGGCCGCGATCGCCTTGCCTTTCACTTTGTCGATGAGATCGTCCTCCACGCACCCGCCGGAGACCGAGCCCATGACTTGGCCGTCGTCCCGGATGGCGAGCATGGCGCCCACCGGACGCGGCGCCGAACCCCAGGTGTGGACGACCGTGCCCAGGGTGGTGCGGTGGCCCGACTCGGTCCATTTCAGTGCGCTGCGTACCACTTCGAGATCGACGCTGTCCACGGAGAATCCTTATAGAGAAAAACGCATGCGGGAAGATTGCTGAATGCTGTCAAACGATTATACGCGATAGCGTAGACCTCGCTTAAGGTTGGGTCAAGCCGGCGCAGCTTCAAGCTGCGGTTGATAGCCGCGCGAGCATGGTCTAGCATTTCTCCCGTCGGTCCAGGAGGCTTTTTCCCTGAAGAATTCTGTTTGAACACCGCGCAACAAGAAGTTCAACCTACGCCAAAGGAGTGGAAATCATGACCGTCAAGGTCTCCCTGACCGTCAACGGCAAGCCGGCGAGCGCGGAAGTCGAAGAGCGCACGCTGCTGGTCAACTTCATCCGCGACAACCTGCGCCTGACCGGTACCCACGTCGGCTGCGACACCGCGCAGTGCGGCGCCTGCACCATCCACATGAACGGCCGCGCCGTGAAGTCCTGCAACATGCTGGCGATGCAGGCCGAAGGCGCCGACCTCGTCACGATCGAAGGCATCGCCAAGGCGGACGGCACGCTGCACCCGATGCAGGAAGCCTTCCGCCAGCACCACGGCCTGCAGTGCGGTTTCTGCACCCCCGGCATGGTGATGAGCGCGATCGACCTGGTGAAGGACTTTCCGAACCCGACCGAGGAGCAGATCCGCGAGCAGCTCGACGGGAACCTGTGCCGCTGCACCGGCTATCACAACATCGTCAAGGCCATCAAAGCCGCTTCACAGTCGATGAGAAGCTAGACATGGCGACCCCCTACATAGGCGCTTCGATCCAGCGCAAAGAGGACTACCGCTTTCTCACCGGCGCCGGCAGCTACACCGACGACGTTGCACTGCCGAGGCAGACTTATGCGCATTTCGTGCGCTCGCCGCACGCACACGCGAAGATCAAATCGATCAACAAGGACAGGGCGCTGAAGGCGCCCGGGGTCGTCGCCATCTTCACCGGCGACGATCTCGCCGCCGCCAAGGTCAACGGCCTTCCCTGCGGATGGCTCATCACGGACATCAACGGACAGCCGATGAAGGAGCCGCCGCACCCCTGCCTCGCGCAGGGCAAGGCGCGCTACGTCGGCGATCATGTCGCCATCGCCATCGCGGAGACGCACGAGCAGGCGCGCGACGCCGCGGAGCTCGTGAAAGTGGACTACGAGGAACTGCCCGCCGTGGTACGCGCCGGCGAAGCTCGCAAAAAAGGTGCGCCGGTCGTGCACGACCTCGCGCCGGACAACACCTGTTACGTCTGGGGCCTCGGCGACAAGGCGGCGGTGGACAAAGCCTTCTCAGATGCCGCGCACGTCACCACGCTCGAATTCCTCAACAACCGGCTCATCCCCAACGCAATCGAGCCGCGCGCCGCGAACGCGACCTACTCGCGCGCCGACGACAGCTATACGCTCTATGTCGCCAGCCAGAACCCGCACGTCGAGCGGCTGCTCATGACCGCGTTCGTGCTCGGGCTGCCCGAGCACAAGGTGCGAGTGGTCGCGCCCGATGTCGGCGGCGGTTTCGGCTCGAAGATCTATCTCTACGCCGAGGACGTGGTGTGCACCTGGGCGTCGAAGAGAATCAACCGTCCGGTGAAATGGACCGCGGATCGCAGCGAATCCTTCGTCTCCGACGCGCACGGCCGCGATCATGTGACCAAGGCCGAGCTCGCGCTCGACCGGGACGGCAAATTCCTCGCGATGCGCGTGACCACTACGGCGAACATGGGCGCGTATCTCTCCACCTTCGCCTCGTGCATCCCGACCATCCTCTATGCGACGCTGCTCGCCGGGCAGTACACCACACCGTCGATCTACGCCGAAGTCACCGCGGTGTTCACCAATACGGCGCCGGTGGACGCCTACCGCGGCGCGGGACGGCCCGAGGCGACCTACGTCGTCGAGCGCCTGGTCGAGACCGCTGCGCGCGAAATGAAGATGGAACCGGGCGAAATCCGCCGGCGCAATTTCATCAGGAGCTTTCCCTACCAGACTCCGGTCGCGCTCCTGTACGACACCGGCGACTACGACGCCACTCTCGCCGAAGCGCTGCGCGTCGCCGATGTCGCCGGCTTCCCGGGACGCAAGGCCGAGGCGGCGAGCCGCGGCAAGCTGCGCGGCCTGGGCTATTGCTGTTACATCGAGGCCTGCGGCATCGCGCCGTCGAACGTAGCGTGCGCGCTCGGCGCGCGCGCGGGCCTGTTCGAGGCGGGAGAAGTCCGGGTGCACCCCACCGGCAAGGTGACCGTGTTCACCGGCTCGCACTCGCACGGCCAGGGACACGAGACCACTTTTGGGCAGGTGGTCGCCGATCGCCTGGGCATTCCGATCGAGGACGTCGACATCGTGCACGGCGACACCTCGAAAATCCTCTTCGGCATGGGCACCTACGGCTCGCGCTCGATCGCGGTGGGCGGCACCGCCATCGTGAAGGCCGTGGACAAGATCGTCGCCAAGGGCAAGAAGATCGCCGCGCATCTGATGGAAGCGGCGGAGGACGACATCGAGTTCAGGGACGGCGCCTTCGTCGTAAAGGGCACCGACAAGAAAAAAGCGTTCGCCGAGGTGTCCCTCGCCGCCTACGTCCCGCACAACTACCCGCTCGACAAGCTCGAGCCCGGGCTGAACGAGAACGCCTTCTACGACCCGGCCAACTTCACCTTCCCGGCCGGCAGCCACATCTGCGAGGTCGAGGTGGACCCCGACACCGGTAACGTGAAGATCGCCAAATTCACCGCGGTGGACGACTTCGGCAAGATCATCAACCCGATGATCGTCGAGGGACAGGTTCACGGCGGGCTGACGCAGGGCATCGGCCAGGCGCTCACCGAGGGCTGTTACTACGACAAGGACTCCGGCCAGCTCGTCACCGGCTCCTACCTCGACTACTGCATGCCGCGCGCAGACGACGTTCCGACGTTCAAGGTGCGCACCAAGGAAACGCCCTGCACGCACAATCCGCTCGGGGTGAAGGGCTGCGGCGAGGCGGGCGCGATCGGTGCTCCGGCCGCGGTGATGAACGCGCTCACCGACGCGCTCGGGGTTCGCGACATCGAGATGCCGGCGACGCCGCAACGGATCTGGCGGGCGTGCCAGGAAACCAGGATGAAGATAGCTGCCTAGGAGACGCGCATGTATTCGTTCAACTACCAAAAAGCAAAATCGGTCGACGACGCGGCCAAGGTGATCGCAAAGAACGCGGAGGCCAAGCTGCTCGCCGGCGGGCAGAGCCTGATCGCGGCGATGAAGCTGCGGCTCGCAAAGCCCTCCGACCTCGTCGATCTAGGAACGGTCAAGGGTCTCTCCGGAATCAAGGCCGACAGCAAGGCCGTGACGGTCGGCGCGATGACCCGTCACGCCGAAGTCGCCGCCTCGGCCGCGGTGAAGAAGGCGATTCCCGCGCTGGCGAGCCTCGCCGCAGGCATCGGCGATCGCATGGTGCGCAACATGGGAACCATCGGCGGCTCGCTCGCCAATAACGATCCGGCCGCAGACTACCCGGCAGGCGTATTGGGCCTGGGTGCAACCATCCTCACCAACAAGCGCAAGATCGCGGCCGACGAATTCTTCAAGGGAATGTATGAGACCGCGCTCGGAAAAGGCGAGATCATCACGCAGGTTTCGTTTCCGATCCCGAAACGCGCCGCCTACATGAAATTCAAGAACCCGGCCTCACGCTACGCCATCGTCGGCGTGTTCGTCGCCGACTTCGGCGCGGGCGTGCGCGTCGCGGTGACGGGCGCGGCCGCGAGCGTATTCCGCGTGGCCGCGATGGAAAAAGCGCTCGCGGTGAAGTTCACCCCCGAGTCGGTGGCGGACATCAAGATGCCTGAAAAGGGACTGAACTCGGACCTGCATGCAAAAGCCGACTATCGCGCGCACTTGATCACCGTGATGGCAAAGCGGGCAGTTGAAGCCGCGATGAAATAGAACATTCGGGAGTCCCCGGTTCCCGGGGCCCGCATGCCGTCCTCTCAGGCGGCGTGAACGGTCGGGGATCAAATCTCCCGGACCCGATCTCGAGGGTTGATCGCCTCGAGGGGATCCCCGCCGGCCCTCCCCCAAAACCCTTGGGGGAGGGTTTTTTATTTGCGGGGCTGGCATAATTCGCGGATGAGCACGCTTCCGAAGTCGATCGACGACACCCTCGCCCTGCTCGCGCGCGCCGACTACGTGGCCGAGCGCAGCCTCGCAACGGCGGTATTCCTCGCTCTCAAGATGAGCCGGCCGCTGTTTCTCGAAGGCGAGGCTGGGGTCGGCAAGACCGAAATTGCCAAAGTCCTGGCCGACAGTCTCGGGCGTCCGCTCGTACGCCTGCAGTGCTACGAAGGTCTCGACATCGCCTCGGCCGTATACGAGTGGAATTATTCGCGCCAGATGATCGAGATAAGGCTGGCCGAGACTCAAGGGACGTCGCGCGACGCGGTCGCCAAGGACATTTTCTCCGAGCGCTTCCTCATCAAGCGGCCGCTGATGCAGGCGCTCGAAGGCGGGAAAGGCGCGGCGCCCGTGCTGCTGATCGACGAATTGGACCGCACCGACGAGCCGTTCGAGGCGTATCTTCTGGAAGTGCTGTCGGACTTCCAGATCACGATCCCGGAGATCGGCACGGTGAGAGCCACGGAGCCGCCGATCGTCGTGCTCACCTCCAACCGCACGCGCGAGATCCACGACGCCATCAAGCGGCGCTGCTTCTACCACTGGGTGGATTATCCGGACGCGGCGCGGGAGCTCGAAATCCTCAAGCGAAAAGCCCCGGAGGCCTCCGAAAACCTGTCGCGCGAGGTCGTGGCCTTCGTGCAGCGCCTGCGCAAGATGGATTTGTTCAAGCTGCCCGGCGTCGCCGAGACGATCGACTGGTCGAAGGCGCTGGTTGCGCTCGACAGGATGACGCTCGACCCCCAGACCATCAACGACACGCTCGGTACCCTGCTCAAGTACCAGGACGACATCACGCGGGTCCGTGGAAGCGAGGCCGAAAAGCTGCTCGCCGAGGTTAGGGCCGAGTTGGCGACCGTCTGAAGCGCGGCGGTTTCAGATCGACGCGGGCGATCAGGATCTGGCGAGCTTCATCCACTACCTGGGTCTGGCCGTCGCGCTGGCGGCGTTGTTATCCCTATAGGGCGGCGTACAATGGCGCCTAAACACGGAGCGACTGGTGGATTTGACGCTGAAGACGATAGTCGAGTTTCGCGAGGAAATGCGCGAGTTCCGAGTTGAAACGCGCAAGACGCTTGCAGAGCACTCACACCGACTGAATGTTATCGAGGCCACCATTGCCAGCCTCAAGGCCGACGTAGGCATACTGCTCAGCTCCGTGCCCGTGATGAACGAACGCCTGGACAATCTCGAAGCGCGGGTGGCCGCGCTGGAAGCCCGCGGTTAAGAGCCATAAAAGCACAGCTGCTTCGGGGTTTCCTCCGACGCGCCTCAGACCGGACGGGCCGGCGGCTCCGGCGCGCGCGGCGAGCGACGAGGAAAAATGCGACGTGAGACTTGTCGCCGTTGTCTTGGGCAAGAGTCCGCGCGGCCACTGTAAAACACCGCTTTCAACTCGTTGCGCGTCCTCCCGGACGCCGGTACTCTTGCGGTACAGATGCTTCCTTCCGGTTTGCGCGCGGCGTGAAAATCTTCTTGGAATCCCCCTCGCTCGAGGGCGTCGATCTCCAGTGCACGCGCGGCGAGCGCACGTTGTTCGATGGCCTGGGCTTCGCGCTGCGCGGCGGCGAGCTGTTGCGCGTCGGCGGGGCCAACGGCTCCGGCAAGACCAGCCTCCTGCGCATCGCCTGCGGGCTGCTCGAGCCGACGGCCGGAGAAGTGCGCTGGGACGGTGAAAATATCCGGAGGCTGCAGGAGGAATTCTGGCGGCGGCTCGTCTACGTAGGGCACGCCAATGCGATCAAAGACGATCTGACCGCCGCCGAGAATCTGCAGGTGGCGTGCACGCTCGCCGGTGTCCGGGCGCAGCCCGCGCGGATCGGCGAGGCGCTCGACCGGCTCGGCCTTGCCGGTTGCGAGAATCTGCCCGCGCGGGTGCTGTCGCAGGGGCAGCGGCGACGCGTGGCTCTGGCGCGGCTCGCCTTGAGCGACGCCAAGCCGCTGTGGATCCTGGATGAACCGTTTGCCGCGCTCGACGCCGCCGCGATCGACTGCGTGCAACGCCTGATCGCCGAGCACGTTTCGCGGGGCGCAGCGGTGATCCTCACGACGCACCTCGAGGCGAGAATAGCCGCCGCCGCGACGCTGCGCATCGATCTCGAGGCGAACTGACATGCTCGCGGCGCTGCGCTGCGTGATCCATCGCGACCTGCTGCTCGCCGTGCGGCGCAGCTCCGACGTGCTGACGGTGCTGCTGTTCTTCGTGATCGTGGTGAGCCTGTTTCCGCTGGGCGTGGGGCCCGACCCGGCGCTCCTGCGCACGATCGCGCCGGGCGTCATCTGGGTCGCGGCGCTGCTCGCCTCGATGCTCGCGCTCAACCGGGTGTTCGCCTCCGATCATGCCGACGGGACGCTCGAGCAGATGCTGCTCGGCGCCACCCCTCTTGGAATGACTGTCGCGGCAAAGGTACTCGCTCACTGGCTCGTCTCCGGCTTGCCGCTCGTCCTGATCTCGCCCGTTTTGGCGCTACAATTTGATTTTCCTCAAGAGTTCGTCTGGACATTGACCCTATCCTTGGCCCTCGGAACCCCGGTCCTCGGCCTGATCGGTGCGATCGGCGCGGCGCTGACGCTGGGATTGCGGGGCGCGGGGGCGCTGCTCTCGCTGCTGGTGCTGCCCTTGTACGTCCCGGTTCTTATCATCGGAGCGGGCGCAGCTGAAAGCGCCGTCTCGGGGCTCGGCGGGCAGGCGCAGCTTCTGCTGCTCGGCGCGTTCCTCGTGTTCGCGGGGGCTTTCGCGCCCTGGGCGGCGGCGGTGGCGCTGCGCATTTCATCGGAG
>Ga0137369_10007919_pt1 | contig 10633 bp, 7 predicted proteins | sample SagtaG_12_FD_104918 | JGI IMG/M metagenome (GOLD analysis project Ga0137369, IMG submission 104918) | Vadose zone soil microbial communities from Sagehorn Ranch, Mendocino, California, USA - Sage1_L_113_16 metaG | ecosystem: Environmental > Terrestrial > Soil > Vadose zone | place: USA... | reverse complement strand
TACGGCGCCGGGTCATTATGGCAGAGCTGCAAGGGCAGCTGACAATACGGCCCGTCAACAAAGGCTGCCAAGCGCGTGGCTTCCTGGTGCCACCAGGCGAACAAATCACATGTCGCGGCTGTGTCCGGCGCGCCGATCTGGGCCGGCGTGAGCAGCAACGGGTCACGCAGGGCGGGCGGGAAGCGAAAGAACTCTTGGAAGAGCGCGCGCCCTGGGCGCGGGGTGGTCGGCAGCCTGGCCAGAGCGACGTGCAGCTCGCCGAGGGCCGCGCCGAGGGACTCAACCTGCCCGAGGTCGCTCGGGTCAAGATTTGAGCCGGGGAGGTCGGGGATGAGGGCCAGCCAGCCGAGCGGTGTAGGCTGGAGTATCTCGCCGTGGCGGTCTGCGAGGGGCACGGGTAGGGCAAACGAGAGATCACTTTGCGCCAGGGCCTGCAGGAGCAGCTGCTCGTAGCGCAACGCCTCTTCAGGGTGCGCGTCGGAGAAGACTTTGCAGCGCAGGATTTCCGCCCCGGTGCGAATACGCAGGTTCAGGTTGTTGACGCCCTGCTCGGCTCGCGGCTCGATATCGAGTGGCGCTGGAAGGTCATAGCGTGCGAGCGCGGCGTACAGGCTATCGAGGTCAATTGGATCCACGGCAGGTTCAAGGGTGATCTCGCGGCACCGTGACTCGATCCTATCTCGGTACGTTGATACTGTCCATATCGCGCGCCTGAGGACGGGCTGATAGACAGAAGGCTCTGACCCAGCCGCCGAGAAGAACGCGGCAGGAAAAGAGGGAATTGGGCGAGAAGCTGGTGGTTTACGAATCACCAGCTTCTCGCCTAATTCCTTGTTTGCCCCGTCCATTGACCTCGCGCATGGTAATGTGCGGTATAGTACATCAGACTTCTCTATTGGCGACAGCTCGGCACCGCTTACCGACTGTGAGGGAGATCGTCGAGGTGCTACATTGATAGTCATGAGATCCGTTTTCAGACGCCATTAGATTTCTGCGCTCAATCGGCGCCTGGCCCGGCACTTGCTGCTATCCAGGATGCCTACGACAGCAGACCTGCCATCGTCGCATGGCATACCGATGCAGGAAACACGAGCAAACCCGAGAACGCGAGCGAAAGGCTGAATCCATGACCGATCCGACGGTGGCGGCCCTCGCCGCGAAGTACGCTAAGACTCCCGGGCAGGTCGTGCTGCGCTGGCACATCGAGCTTGGTGTGGCGGCAATCCCGAAGTCGGCCAACCCCGTCAGGATAGCCCAGAACATCGACATCTTCAACTTCGCGCTTATGAGCGACGAGATCGCCGCCATCTCTGCGCTCGACACGGGCAACGAGCCGGGCGTTGACTCCGACACGATGGGGCACTGAAGGTTGCCTATGTGTGATAAAGCGCGGAGCATCACCCACACCACTCAAGCCGAGGAAGCGTACCATGCGAATCTCGCGAACGAATACACCGAGCATCCCTGCGCCGCTGCCCTTGCCGGGGTACAACTCGGCGCGTGTGCTCGTGCGCTGCCTGACCTATCTGCGGCCGTATTGGCGCATGACGCTGGGCGCGTATCTTACGCTCGTCGGTATCAACGCGCTCACGCTGGCGATCCCGCAGTTTATTCGTTGGATTGTGGATCGCGGCATCGGCGGCAAGGACACCAATTTGCTGCTGGAGTCTGTAATCGCGCTCCTGGTGTTGACGCTTATAAAGGGCGCGCTGACGTTCTGGCAAGGGCGCTGGGCCGAGCAGGCGTCGCAGAGCGTCGCGTACGATTTGCGCAACGCGCTGCATCGCAAGTTTGCCGAGCTGTCGTTTTCATATCACGATCGCACGCGGACCGGGCAGCTCTTGTCGCGCACGATGCAGGATGTCGAGCGCGTGCGCTTTGTGACCGGGCGCGCGTTCTTACGCCTGGTCGACAGCACCGTCTTGATGTTGGGCTCGGCCGCGATCCTGATCTGGATGAATCCGCGATTGGCGCTGCTCGCGCTGGTGATGTTACCGTTCCTCGGGCATCGCGCGCTGTATCTGGGGCGGCGGTTGCGCCCAATCTCACTGGCGGTGCAGCAGCAACTCGCGGTGCTCACCACGCGGCTCGAGCAGAATCTCCGCGGCGCGCGGGTTGTCAAAGTGTTTGCGCAAGAAGACGCCGAGGTCACGCGCTTCGATCAGGAGAACAATCGCTGGTTCGATCTGTCAGTGCGTTCATCACGCCTCGAGGCGATCCACACGCCGCTGATGGATCTGATCGCGAACATCAGCACGGTGATTATTATTTGGTACGGTGGGCGGCTGGTGGTGCAAGGGCAGCTCACGCTCGGCGAACTGGTGGCGTTCACGACCTATTTGGCACAGCTGGCATCGCCGGTGCGCCGGCTGGGACAGATCGTGCCGGCGCTCGCGGTCGCCTCCGCGGCAGGAGCCCGTGTGTTTGAGATTCTCGATACGCAGTCGGATGTGCGCGACACGCCTGATGCGATCCGCTTGCCGCCTATCCGCGGCGATGTTCGTTTCGAGCATGTGTCGTTCGCGTATGCCGGCCGCCTGTCCGTGCTCGACGACATCTCGTTCGAGGCCCAGCCGGGCCAGGTCATCGCGCTGATCGGCATGACCGGCGCTGGCAAGTCGACCGTGATCAATCTGATCCCGCGTTTTTATGATGTGACGGCCGGGCGCATCACGATTGACGACCACGATATTCGCGACGTCACGCTCAGCTCGCTGCGCGACCAGATCGGCATTGTGCTCCAAGACACGCTGCTGTTCGCGACGACTATTCGCGAGAATATCGCGTTTGGTCGCCCCGAAGCGGGCATGGAAGCGATTGTCGATGCCGCGCGCGCGGCGCAGGCCCACGATTTCATTGCCGCGCTGCCAGATGGCTACGAGACGCTGGTCGGCGAGCGCGGCATCACGCTTTCCGGTGGGCAGCGCCAGCGCATTGCAATTGCACGCGCGCTGCTCAAAGACCCGCGTATTTTGATCCTCGACGACGCGACGGCGAGCGTGGACACCGAGACCGAGCAGCTGATTCAGCAGGCGTTGGAGCGCCTGATGCGCGGGCGCACGTCGTTCGTTATCGCGCAGCGGCTCTCGACGCTGCGTATGGCCGATGTGGTGCTTGTGTTGGAACATGGGCACATCGCCATGCGCGGCACGCACGATCAGCTATTACGCACATCCGCGCTCTACGCAGAGATTTATCATCAGCAACTACGCGGAAGGGATGAGCAATGAGCGATGAAGACAGATTGGGATTACAACGAGGGATTATTCACCACAGAGACACAGAGCGCACGGAGACGGAAAAAATACAGCCTCGCCTCTGTGTCCTTTGTGCCTCTGTGGTGCAATCTCCAGCCAGCGCTCGTTGGCGTAGTAGGATAAGATAGCGTCGTATGAGTATCTCGATCGGTTCTTCGGGCTCGAACATGGGTCCGCGCGGCGCCATCCGCGATTTTGGCAAACAGCAGACGGGCAAAGCGTTCGACCTGCGCATCGTCGTGCGGCTTTTGGCGTATCTGCGCCCGTATTGGCTGCGTATGACCATCGCGATCACGTTCGTGCTCATGTCGGCGGCGCTGACGCTGAGTGTACCGTACCTGATCAAAGTTGCGATCGACCAATCGATTGCCAGCCGCGATATCGCGGGGTTAACGCAGCTTGCGCTTCTGCTCATGGCGATTTTCATCGCAATTTATGTGACGACAGCCGTGCTCCAATATGTTTTATCCTGGATCGGCGATCAAGTCTTGGCAACATTGCGCGGGCAGCTGTTTCGTCATTTACAGGATCTGCCGCTCGGCTACCACGACACGCACATCGTCGGCGTGACGATATCGCGCGTGATCAATGATGTCGCGGTGATCAACGACCTACTGTCGCAGGGCCTGATTACGTTTGTGGAAGATGTATTCGTGCTGATCGGCATCATTGTGGTGATGCTTTCGCTGAGCCTGCGCCTCGCGCTGATCACGTTCACAGTCCTGCCGCTGATGATACTCGTGACCTGGCTGTTCGCGCGCCGGGCCCAAGTCGCATTTCGGCAGACGCGCAACCGTATCGCCGAGGTGGTTGGCAATTTAGCGGAGAACATTACCGGAATTCGCGTCATCCAGGCATTTGCGCAAGAAGAACCGTCGCAGGAGCGTTTCGACGAAGTGAATGGCGCGAACCGCGATGCGAACGTCGCCGCGATGACGCTATCGTTTCTGTTCCTACCGGCGGTCGAGTTTCTGGGCATGCTCGTGACCGGGATTGTCTTGTGGTTCGGCGGGCGAGCGGTGATCGACAATCAGCTGACGATCGGCGTGATTGTCGCCTTTCTCGCGTATGTCACGCGCTTTTTCGACCCGATTCAAGAGCTGAGCCAGCTCTACACGACGATGCAATCGGCGATGGCGGGTGGCGAGCGCGTGTTAGAGCTGCTCGATACGCCACCCGAGGTGCGCGACGCACCGAATGCGCCAGAGATGCCGCCGATCGTCGGGCGGATCGAGCTTGCGGATGTGTCGTTCGCGTATCGCGACGCGGCGTATGTGCTGCACGACCTGAATCTGGTCATCGAGCCTGGGCAAACCATCGCGCTGGTCGGGCCGACCGGCGCGGGCAAGTCGTCGATCGCGAACCTGATCGCGCGTTTGTACGATGTGACGAAAGGCGCGGTGCTGATCGATGGCACCGACGTGCGTGGGGTCGCGCAGCGCTCGCTGCGGCGCCAGACCGGTATCGTGCCGCAGGAGCCGTTTTTGTTTTCGGGGACGATCGCCGACAACATTTGCTTTGGGCATCTTGACGCGACGCCGCGCGAGATTGAAGACGCGGCACGCCTGGCCAACGCGCATGACTTCATCGCCGCGCTGCCCGATGGATATGCGACCGAGATTCAGGAAGGCGGCGTCAATCTCTCGGTAGGCCAGCGGCAGCTGATCTGCATGGCGCGGGCGGTGCTCGCCGATCCGCATATTCTGATCCTGGATGAGGCGACCGCGAGTGTGGACACACTGACGGAGCAGCTGATTCAAGAGGCGCTGCAACGCTTGCTCACGGGGCGCACCGCGATCGTGATCGCGCATCGTCTCAGCACAATTCGCAACGCCGATCTGATTTGTGTCGTAAATGCCGGCCGCATCATTGAGCGTGGGCGACACGAAGCCTTGGTAGCGCAAGGCGGGGTGTATCGGCAGCTGTATGACCGACGGTTTGTGGATGTGGCAGCAGATAGCCATGAATAACGCACATTATCAATCGTCAGCCCGGATACACTGCTTCTCTTCTCTCTGTCCTGAAGGTAGACCAGCGGCGCCAGGCTCTGCGCCGCCCTTCGCGCAGCTAAACCACACATCACAGCACCGGTTGCGCTGATCATTGCTCGGCGCGCGTCAGCCGAAGTCCCGTCTTCGCAAGCAGTTCGATACGGAACGGGCGCATGTCTCGCCACTATGGGTACAGAAGTCTGCGGGCGGCGGCCGCCGTTCGCTCCTTGACCACTGCCACCTCACCCTGCCCATCGATTTCAAGCAGCAGCCCGGCGGCCTTGTAATACTGGATCAACGGTGCTGTCTGAGCGTGAAAGGTCTTGAGGCGGGCGCGGATGGTTGCCGGGTTATCGTCAGCGCGCTGCTCGAGCGCGCCGCCGCACACATCACAGATGCCCGCCTGAGCTGGCGGCTTGAACGTCAGATGGTACGGCGCCTGGCAGTTGCGGCAAATCCGGCGGCCGGCCAGGCGAGTCACGATCTCCTGATCGACAACGCTGATGTAGAGCACGCTGGTCAGCTGTCGGTGCTGCTGGGCCAGGATATCGCTCAAGGCCTCGGCCTGGGCCAGGGTGCGCGGGAAGCCATCCAGCACAAAACCGGCTTGGGTATCCGGCCGCGCCAGCCGCTCTTCGACCATGGCTTCGGTGAGATCGTCCGGGACCAGCTCGCCGCGGTCCATATAGCTCCTGGCCAACAACCCGACGGCCGTTCGTTTTTCCAGATTGGCACGGAATAATTCGCCGCTGACGACATGCAGCATCTCAAAGCGGGTCGCCAGTTTGGCGGCGTGCGATCCTTTGCCGGCACCAGAAGGGCCGAGGAGTGCAATATGCATCGAAGCCTCCTTTGCCGATCGAGTGGTGGAACGTGTCGGTGTAGGTCATTCAGCCAGATTATACGTCAGTTCTGCGCTGAGCAAAACAATGACCATTGCAGCGCAGTTGTGAGGTTGGGGATGAGGGGTTTGGCGACGCAGGGATATCGAGCGTCTGCCAAAGTCTCCGGAAATCCGGAGGTTTCGAGGAGCGGGGTTCTGGAGCACAGTCTGGTGAACAAACATGCGCGATATTGATCATCAAGTTGAGCTATCCTTCTGAGCGTGTCTGCGAAAGAGTCGTGGATAGTCACCGAGCCTCAAACGTCGGTGTTGTGGATATCGCGTTCCGTAATGTGCGCTAGTGAAGGCAAAATTGGCGCAAGAAGGGCAGAAGCTCTTGGTCCCTCTTCGACGGACGCAAAGAGCTTCTGCCCTTTGTAATCACCTGAAAGCGCTCTCACGATTTATAATGTGCGGTATCCATGTTGAGCAGCTTGAACGATGGTTATAGTCATAACCTGACCAGGAAGTAGTCTATACTATCCAATGAAACTCTGCGTTTCACCTTGTTAGCCTGAACTGTCTATCAGTCTCAGTTCACTCGATGGAAGCAGGAGTATTTGGAGATGGCAGAACGATGCCATACAATGCTGGTTGGAGCTCGCGTGGCGCCTGCGGTCGCCAATAGCCAGCGAATTCCGTCTGTAATGATCGCGTTGGCGCAACTCCGGCAGACACCTTTGTCTGTGTTGACAGACAGGCTTGGAATTCCCCCAGCCCATGCCTGAGTACGCATCAGTACAGAACTACGCGAGCAGGTCACTGAGCGCGGATGGAAGTTGCGAGTATTATCGCATTCAAGCCCGCTATGCCACGCAGCCCTTCTCCGCGGAGCGCATCATTCTGCCTTAGCGCGCTCGTGAGGGTCGCTTGGCGGTTACGCTTCATAATCGATCGCCAGCTCACACGTTGCAATGTGTTCGGTGTCGAAATTCGTTACTCTCATATGCCAATACCCGTCGCCAATCGCCCGGAGATCCGCATCAGCGATGTCGATGGTGATGGTCAGCGTCTCGCCATCGCCGCCATCCTCGCGGGTCCAATGTTCACGGTTCTCCCCCATAAAGAGCAGCATCACGCTATCGGAGCCCGCAATCGTAAGCCTGGCCGAGAACATGGTCGGCTTCGAAAATCGAAGATGCCATTCATGCCCCGAGGCTTCAGTCGTCGACCGGCCTAGGGCCAGCGTGAGTGGATACACACCTGGCTGTAGAGTCTCCCACACCGCGCGGGCGAATGGTTGCGCCGCATAGGCATGCAGCGCGTGGGCGATCGCACGAAACAGATCGGCGTACGCCGGCGTCCACGCTTCTGGCGGGGAGGCCAAGCCGATCAGGATATGGTGGCCCTGGCGCACGATCAGCGCATAGTTGAGGTCAAACTGTACACGGGCGATCACGTCGACCACATCCACAAGCTGGCTTGTCTTCGGGATATGCAGCCCAACGTGGTCGACCGGTCCCGTCGCATCGCCATGTGGAATACCGGCCGGATCGCCAAGCCCTGGCAGGTGTGCCAGTCGGTTCGGCTCAACCAACAACCGCATCGACATCGTGCCATAGTGTGCGCACGCACCATCATTGATTTCTAGCCCAAGCTGCGCAAAAACCCTGGCGGCGCCATAGCCAATCCCGATTACCTTGCGATTCTGTAGGCGTGTGATCTGATCATCCACGAGGGCAACCGCCCGGTTATTCGTGAGAAGCAGTATCAATACCTCAGCCGAAGATGCGATTGCCACATCAAGCGTCCGCGCCGTGTCGACGGCGAGGTTCGAGCCGCCGGTCAGCGTAGCTCGCAGCGGTTCGATCGCCGCTTGATTTGCAGGCGACTGGAAGATCATGAAGGCTGCGTTGCCCGGGATCTCACTCGGGGGAGCGTCCTCCACACTATCGGGGTGTTGGTGTCCGGCGTCGCCATCCGTATGGACAGGCCGCTCATCAGGCAGCAGGTCAAGCCGAACCTGCAGGTCGATGACTCGTGGGTGCTCGGCGCCCAGTATCGGCGCGCAGACGTCGCGGGCGCGGAGGTAGAGCTCGCGCGCCGCCGCGTACTCCCCAGCCTCAGACAGCGCCGCATCAATGCTGCGAATCAGCCTGAGCAGATCCCCATCAGGGACTGCGAGGGCCTGCGGATGGATTTCCAGTGCGCGATAGACCATCGGGATGACCGCCACTTGAGCGTCTTCTCCTTCGTGCATCAGCCGCTGCGCCCATGCGATTAGCACGGCGGCGATATTGGGGTGATCCGGCCCGTACTGCTGCTCGCTGAACGCCAGCAGCCGCGCGAAGAGCGCCAGGAGCGCGCTGCCACCATCCGCAGCTGCGGTATCGGCTCTGATATCGTGCAGCAGGCCCAGCGCGTTGAGGCTTGCAATCAGCGGGGCAGGGTTTACGCAGCGCCGGAGCAGCTTCTCGAAAAGGTCGCTTGCGCCCGCCCTATCCCCCTGTCGCCAGAGCACGGTGAAGAAGGCCGTCATCGCATAGATGACTTGGTCGCCCTGAGACCCGGTACGCTCGTAGCCAGCGATCAGCCGCTCATAGATCGGGCGCGCCTGGGCCAGGTCATTGCGCGCCTGATAGTGTCCGCCGACCAGTGAGAGAAATGTGAGTGTGCTCGGGTGGTCATAGCCGAGCTCAGCCTCCAGCCGCGCCAGGGTTTGTGCGATCTCGGCATCGGCCTCCGCCACATGGCCCTGCTTCCGCAGCACGTCGCTGATCTGGACGATCAGGGAAAGCACGGACGGGTCGTAGTCACCAAGGGCGCTGCGTTGCCGCGCAAGCTGGTCGCGCATCAGCGCTGCCGCGGCGGTATTGTTGCCGATGGCCCGGTGAGTCCATGCGATCTGGCCGAGGGTATTCTGGGTGTGGTTGTGCTCTTCCGGGCCGAAGACGCGTGTGTAGATGGCGAGCAACCGCTCGTAGATGGCCAGGCAGTGATCGTAGTCGCTCTGGAACCGGAGCAGCATCGCCAGCTTCTCGAGCGCCGCACAGGTGCGCTCGTGCTCGGGGCCGAAGGCGCGCTCATAGATCTGCACGGCTCGCTCTGCCATCGGCAGGTAGGGCTGCATCGGCGCCCAGAGTCGCCCCTGGCTAACGATCTGCATCAGACTCTCGGCCACATCGGGGTGATCGGGGCCGAGCAGCCTCTCGCGGATCTGGAGCGCCTCCTCGTGCAGCCGCTGCCCGGTCTGGCTCTCCTCGCGCGTGGGATGACCATCGTCCCCGGTGACATCGCCGTGCTCGTAGAGATACACGCGCGCCCATTCGTGCAAGGCCTCCGCCTCGCGCCGCTGATCCTGGAGCCGGCGCGCGATCGCCACCGCCTGCTCGGCGTGATTCTGCCCACGCGCGGTGCCCATTGCCCAAACCAGCCAGATCAGGGCGCGATGCAGCTCGTAGCGCCGCTCTAGGCTCGCCGGGTCATCCCGATGAGCCAGCTCCTGCAGCTCGGCGGTGAGCGCCCGCTCCTTCGCGGCGCGGTCTGCCTCGAAGGGCTCATCTGTCGGTGGCAACACATCCATCACAAGACTCCCTCCACCGCCCGCCATTGGCGCCTCTGGCACGATCCACTGCGCGGCATCTTCGGCTGGCGGCCACGGCATTCGCTCGTTGGAGGCCATTCCTCCGTGTGGCTGTATGGCACACTCGATATGATTGAGACGATTGTCACGAGGACGGCCTGATCCAAACCTATCACGGCTATCTACTTAACGCAAGAAGGAGCATAATTGGGGCACGTAGCACTTGGGCGGCGCAAAACCGAATGTGCGCTCCTCGACATCCGCCAGAAATGCACCTATCAGGAGCGGGTCGTGTCACAACTCAGCCAATCATGGTTTCTTCGATTACCACAAGCGCGTGCGGTGTGGCGACAGCTGCTGACCGAACTCGGGAAAGGCGTGCTAGAAGACTATGTCAGATAGTAGTCAACCTAGATATACGCGTCTAAGTCAGATACGGTACAGAGGAGGGTACATGAATTCAACCCCAGCATGGCATGCAGTTTAGCGAGCTGCAACAAATAGGAGACACAGAATGTTCTGTGTCTCCCAAGCTTATAAGCACCTAAAATGGTGTGATGCGTGTCTGAAAGTATATCGTGTACGAAACGGCCAACATATGGTGCGCGTCACACAATTTTATTGTAATTTAGGTAGTGTCATCCAGTTTTCGCGGTGACCGGGTATACTGAACGGCGTATTCGCCGCCCATCAACAGGATGATCATGTCGACGATTGCCCACGTTAAACAGTAGGTTGAGCGCATCTGGTACGCTAGCTTTCAAACCGACCTGGCCGATACATTGGCATCCCACTTACGCCGCCATGCGCTTGCCGGTGTCCAAGCGGCGCTGGAAATGGCCCTGGTCGAGGAACGGGAGGTGCATCGCCAGCCCTATCGCCAGCAGCACCTCCCGGTACCACTCCAGCGCTCGGGCACCTACACCCGCCGCGTGCTCACGACCCACGGCTTTATTCCCGATCTCCACGTACCCAAACT
>Ga0137369_10007918_pt1 | contig 10636 bp, 7 predicted proteins | sample SagtaG_12_FD_104918 | JGI IMG/M metagenome (GOLD analysis project Ga0137369, IMG submission 104918) | Vadose zone soil microbial communities from Sagehorn Ranch, Mendocino, California, USA - Sage1_L_113_16 metaG | ecosystem: Environmental > Terrestrial > Soil > Vadose zone | place: USA... | reverse complement strand
GCTTTAGAAAATTCCCCTGATTAGACCACCGACCGCGCGAAACGGCAGGGCAATCACCTCGCCGACGACGTCTACGGTGCTGCTCAACACGCCGCCGGATTCACCTCGAGTCTCTGTGGTCGTTTCGGTTCTTCGGTCGACAGACCGATCGGATGGATACTCTCTCGTTTCCGTGGTTACGGTTCTGCTATGGGTCGAGCACCCGACTCCGATCATTAGCATAACCGCCATCAAAATATTAAGAGTTACTCTACGCATGACGACCTCCTTGGCGCAAAAGAGCGCGGTCCTGTTAAGCTCTGCCTAGTCATCCCAAACTCCCCAATGTTAAATATGAGCAAGGCTTGTACCAGTCTGGTTTTTGATCGTGGTGACTACAATTAGACAGGATTTTTCGACGGACGGGCTTATTCGCTCTGGGATTTTGTCGGAATTTTCCGACTGTGTGAGCATGTTTTCCGACTAAGACTTCCACTTTTAATCGGAGGTCGCTCCATCCCCAGGATGAAAATATTATTGGTTCGGGTTGTGATAAATGCTGTGAGATCGCTTCAGTCTGAGCTTTTGAAATCCTGAATCTTGATTCCGTGCTTTTTCAGCAGGTCGTAAAAATCGGCGCGATACTTGCCGGCGATTTCCGCCGCCTTCGCGGCCTTGCCGTCGCAGGATTCTAAAACGCGAATGAGGTAGGCCTTTTCAAATTCTGCTCGCGCTTCTCGCAGTGATTTAAGCGGCCCGTCTAATGATAAAACAGCGCTCGGCTGCGAGCCATTTTGGGAGCTGGCGTCGATGGCGATTTTTGTCTGCAGAACATGATTGTCAGTAATCAGGCCTTCAGCCATGACCACGCCATATTCGATCGTGTTTTCCAGCTCCCGCACATTCCCCGGCCAATCGTACTGCATCAACTTTTTCATCGCTTGCGGCGTGAGGCCTTTCACCTCTCGCTTCGTCTGCTCAGCAAACCTTTTCAAGAAATGATCCACCAGGTACGGGATATCTTCCTTTCGCTCGCGCAGCGGCGGCAAATGAATCGGGATGACATGAATCCGGTAAAACAGGTCCTCGCGGAAAAGCCCTTTTTTGACTTCCTCTTCCAACACTTTGTTAGTTGCCACGATCACTCTGACATTCACCTTTACGGGTTTCTCGCCGCCCACGGGATAATATTGGCGTTCCTCCAATACCCTGAGCAGCTTCGCCTGAAGCGGCAGCGGCATATCGCCAATTTCATCCAAAAAGATCGTACCGTCGTGGGCCTGGGCAAAAAGCCCTTTCGTGCTGCGAACCGCGCCGGTAAACGCTCCCTTCTCGTGGCCAAACAATTCGCTTTCCAGAAGATTTTCCGGGATCGCCGCGCAATTGATCGCCACGAACGAAGTATCCTTGCGGTCGCTCGCTAAATGGATCGCCTTGGCGATCAACTCCTTGCCAGTTCCACTCTCGCCGTGAATGTAAACCGTGGATTCCGTTTTGGCGATGCGAGATACGGCCTCCAGCACGGTGCGCATCGTATCGCTTTTGGAGATGATGTTGGTAAACCCATATCGCTCTTCCAAAAGCCCCTTCAAGCGCCGATTTTCCGCCGTGAGCCTTTGTTTTTCCAGCGCGCGAGAAATTTGCAACAGCAGTTCACGGGCATCGAAGGGCTTGGTCAAATAATTGTAAGCGCCCCGTTTCATCGCCTCGACGGCGCTGTCGATACTGCCATATCCGGTCAAGATGATGACCGGCAATTCCGGGTGGCTTTCATTCAGTTCCTCCATCAAGGAAATGCCGTCGTGCCCCTCGAGCTTCATATCGACGACTGCGAGATCGAACGCGACGCTCTTTGCGGCGGTTTTCGCCTCCTCCGCGCTAAGGGCCGTCGTCACATCATAACCTGCGGTCCCGACCCGGGTCTTCATCAGCTCGAGAAGATTAGTGTCGTCATCAACGACTAGTATTTTGCCTGGTGACATTTTCATCCTTATCGTTCTGAGCCGCGCCTGTTGTTGCGATCATGACTTTTCCCGAGTGAACCATTCAGATTCCAGCGCCAGGCCAGGAATCAGCCGACCGGCGACCCGCCAAGGAAATGTAGTCTAGAATTCTTAATGGATCATCGCAAGACGCAAGGTCTGGCGGGACGGGCGCGCTGAGTGACGCGAGAGAGATTTGACTGCCGGATTCACCGGCGCGTAGTGCACCGTCGGGTGCGAATCTCGTGCCGGTGACTTTAATACGTCGGTAGGAAAGAAAACCAGCGCTTGTTGCTCTGTTTCATCGAGCATATCCTTGTCGTTTGGATTGCGCGGTTCAGCCTACGGGAAGCGCAAGGATTTCAACCCGCACTTGAGCGACACCAGACGCCAATATCCCGAGCGCTCCGGCGGCCGCGCGTGACAAATCGATAATGCGTCCATCGGCAAACGGTCCGCGGTCATTGATTTTTACTTCTACCGAATTTCCATTCGCCAGATTAATAACTTTCGCCTTGCTGCCAAGTGGCAAAGTATTATGCGCGGCGGTCATCAGCGCTTGATCAAAAACTTCGCCGCTGGCAGTCGGCTTTCCGTGAAAACCGGGACCATACCAAGAAGCTTTACCGGATTGCATATTCTTACTTCGTGGGCTGCGAATTTTGTTTGATTCTTTTACCGTTTGGGCTTGATCCGCTTTCCTCTCCTCCGGCTGTGGCGCCGGCGTAGGCGTGACTTCCTGCTGTGACGCCGGCATCAGCGTGGCAATCGTTACGCCAGTTTCCTGGAAAGTATCGAGCACGCCGTAACTTTGGCACAAGAACAACAAAGATAGCAGTATCGACAGGATACTTTTCCGGAGATGCAACATAGTCGGAGCGGTGCACATAAAATTTGCCGTCTCGGCAGTTGCCTATTGATATGGCAAATGTGATGCCACATGAGTGGAAATTCCGTCAGCATGGCAATTTTAAAAACAAAATCGCGAACCGGGAGCATGACTAATTTCAGTTGATATGTAGGGATTCTTTACCGGTCTGTATGAAATCCCGTACATTTCTCGACATGCAAAAATGCAGAAATAAGCGCTCTGAAGTTTTCACGATCAGAGAATCAAGTTTGCGCGGCTCTCGATTCGCTCTGCTTTTGTAGCCTAGGATCTTTATTAAGCGGCAGACGAACCACGAAGGTCGTTCCTTCACCGGGCTCGCTGTGCACGCTAATCGTACCGCCGTGCGCTCTGACAATCCGGTCGCAAATAGAAAGACCCAGGCCCAACCCACGGCGCTTTTTTGCAGTGAAGAACGGCTGGAAAATTTTCCGCGCGGTTTCAGCATCGATTCCGTAGCCGGTATCCGCCACGGTTACAGTGATGTAATTGGAAGAGTCTCTCGCCGCGCCCACCGTAAGCTTGCCGCCATTCGGCATGGCATCCACGGCGTTCAGGCATAAATTTAAAATCACTTGTTGCAATTGCTGCGCGTCCACATAGATTCGCGGCAAATCCTCCGCAATCTTCGTCGCGGTTTCGACATTCCTCTTCGCGGCGTGGCTTTGCACCAGGTCTAGCGTCTTGTCAATGATTTCCTCGACCCGCGTCAGAGCAAAGTCGAAGCTCTTCGGCCGGCCAAATTCCAGCAGCTCCTGCACCAGCCGCTCGCAGCGTTTGGCCTCTTCAGCAACGATCTGCACATGATGGTAGTTTGCGTCCGAGGGGTCCATGGTGCTGAGCAGTCCTTGGGCAAATCCCAAGATAATTCCCAGCGGGTTATTGAACTCGTGCGCCATGGACGCAGTCAATTCTCCAACTGCAACCAGGCGACCGGATGCCAAGAGTTGCTGCTCAAGCTCCTGAGCTTGGTTGCGCAGCCGCTCTTCGCTTTGGCGCAGCGCTTCTTCCGCGCGCACGCGTTCGATGTATTGGCCAACCTCACTGCCGATCGCTTGCACCATTTTAAGCAGGTCGGGGTCCTGTTCGCGGACTTTGTCGCCGACAAATTCCGCGACGGCGAAAATTTCATCGCGTAACATGATGGGAAACGCAAACGCGCCGCGCAGACCTTCGTCGGCCGCGGTTTGTTTGCGAGCAGAGTCCGTTGCTTGGACAATGTCGGAGACCCACGCGGGTTCCTTGCTGGCCCAGACCTGGCCAGGCAAATCGCTGCCGGGTGCAAGAATAAGGTTGCGGCTGTGTTCGACAAATTGCGGAAACGCCTTTGAAAAACGTTGCCAAGTTTCCAAGCATCGGAGCCCCCGCGGGTGGCTGTCCACCGTCCAGAAAATCGCCAGATCCCATCCCAGAGCTTCACCGATGTTCTGCAGCAAATTGCCGCATGCCTCCTTCATGGTCTGGGATTCGGCCAAAATCCGCGTCACGGCTTGCTCCATCGCCAGACGTTGGGTTGTGCGCTTGCGGCTGGTAATATCGCGCGTGCACTCCAGCACGACGCCACCTCCCGCCCGATCGCTGATAAGCTTGAGGCGACTCTCGACGATAATCTGCCGGCCACTTTTGCTTTTGTGTGTGAGTTCGCCGGCCCATTCGCCTTGGTCCGCAAGCGCTCGTTCGAAGGACTCCTCGGTCTCGGGGAATTCGCTGCAGAGTAACTCTTGACTCCCTCGCCCGATCGCTTCGCTCTGAGAGTAACCGTAGAGCTGCTCGGCGCCGCGGTTCCAGAAAATGATCGTGCCGCGCAGGTCCCAAGCGAAGATGGCTTCGTTGGCAAGATTCAATAGATCCGCCTGGCGCCGCAAAAATTCTTCTTGCCGGCGAAGCGCATCTTCGACTCGGTCCCTCTCCTTTTCCCGCTGTTGCAAGAGCTCGGCCGCCCGTCCCATCTCTCTCCCGAGAGAATCAAGTTCGGCGATGGGCGAGGAAATCGGTGAAGTAATCAAGTGTCCGCGGCCGAGCGCATGGGCTGCGAACGAAAGCTTGCGAATTGACCTGGAAACTTGGCGGGCGAAAATCAAAGCTACGCCAATGCCGATCAGCAACAGAAGCAGACCGCCGCCGGCTACCATGCTAATTGAGCGGCTGACGGCGTCGACCTCCGAGGCCGGAACCGTCACTGCCAAATACCAACGTGATAGCTGCGAGCGGCTGATCGCGGCATAGACGCGCGTTCCGTCCTCCGTGTTACCGCTAAGAAGTTGCTCGCCTGACTGCAGACGGGCCTTGCCGAGCAGAGGTCCCACCGGCTGGCCCACGTACCTTTCGGCGTCGCGGGTGCTGGCGATCGTCACTTGCCGAGCGTCAAACAGAGTCGCTAGCCACGTGCTGGGAATCTGCTGCCGCGTGAGAATATCGGTAAAGATCTGCGGCTCGATCGCCGCGCTAATGACGTAAACGATCTTTTTTTCGCGGCGAACCGGCACGTGGATATTGATTGCCTTCTCGCGCGAGTCGGCGGCGGGAAAATCGCTGATCAGAGGCCGTCCCGTGCGCAGAACCTCGGTCAAATTGTCTCGGCTGATATTACCTGGGTCGGCAGCTAGAGGCTCTGCGATGCTGAGCAGGCGCCGCCCGGAAGTATCGAAGAGCATGATGCTCTTCCAGCTTTGCTGGGCGCGGAAAATCCGCTCGGCAACCTGACGAAAACTATCTACCAAGCCGAAGTCCAACGGATCCGACGTGGCGAGCGCCTCGAGATTCGTGATCGAGGCTTTGATCTCCAGGTCGATGGCGAGAGCCAACGCCCGTGCCGTATCTTCCAGTCCGCGTCGTCGATTGGCCTGCTCTTGGCGCGCAAACAGGACCATCATGACGATCGAGAAGATCAGCAGCGGAGCGAGTCCGCCGACGATCAGCCGGATCAAATGAAGATTGAGCGATGTGGAACGAGAAAACCAGCGCGCCGAGAAGAGGCCGACGAAAGACATGACAGGTACATCGAGAACACTGAATTTTCGTTTTATCTGGAAATCAACTGTTCGATGGCGTGCTCCCCTGCACTGTGAATTGCGCGATCGCCGCGATCAACCAAACCAAACTCGCGCCGTGAAAAAGCGTTGGAATTGTCAAAGGCTCTTGAGGGTCTCCGACAGTTCCTGCAGATCAACCGGTTTGGTGAAATAACGTGAAGCGCCCTTGTCAAACGCCTGTCTGATGCTGCTGACCGTCGGATAAGCCGTCATGATGATAACTTTCATTTCAGGCTGGCGCTCAGTCAACGATTCCAGTAACGACAATCCGTCGGCCGCTCCGAGCCTGATATCGAGCAATGCTACGTCAAAAGTACGCTGCTGGACGAGATCCAAAGATTCTTCCGCGCTCGGCGTCGTCTCGATGTCAAAACCTCTTTCGGTTAAGAACCATTTGAGCAGGGTGAGGAAATTTTCCTCATCGTCGACGACTAGAACCGAGCGGCGATGGCCGTGCTTGAGAACGTCTTCAGGTTGTTTGGCCGGCGAGGTGAGCACGGTCTCGTGTGCGGGAGCGGCGCTAATTTTGTCACGCTCTGCAGGGCTCCCGTTCGCGATGTTTTTTCGCGACGCGAGATATCGGCTTACGTCGATCCCTCCGACCCGCCGTGGCGGCCGCCAGTCTACTCGCCGCGGTCCAGGTAATTTCTCCCTACTATTACTATTGGACAGCAACTGCACCTTGTCACCATTACGAATTTGCGAGGGTTTCACCGATCTCGCAAATCTTCCCTTAAGCGTTGGTTCTCTCTCCTCAGCTGCTCGAGCTCGCCTGCGTTTCGATCAATTTGTCTTTGTTGGTCATCCTGCCTTACTTCCCGGCCCATCAGCTGGTCGCCGATCAGTGCCCCGGCAACCAATCCAACCGGCCCGCCGATCAATGCGCCCGCTGCCGCATGACCCACCGTGCTGCCGATAATTGCGCCGGTTCCGGCTCCCAAGCCGGCGCCGACAAGTCCGCCTTGTTCTCTCGTCGTCAACGGCGAGCTACAACCGGTGATGATTAACAACGCAGCGCTGATCATCGTAACCCCTAGTCTATATCGGACTTTCATCGGGTTACCCCCTTCCAAAAACCTGGCTCGACTATCAAAACCCTTGACTCATAGTTTGTCCCCGTGCGGCGTTGTTTCGTTGATAATAGCCGATTCACACATTCCCTAGTTATAGTAAAACGCAATGCCTGTGCCAGTTATGTGACAGCCAAATACCATACTTGTTTGGGTGCTACTTAGCCTTTCAGCGAGCCGCTTCCGAAGGATTTTCTACGTACAAAAAAATCAACAGATTGAGGAATATTGGTACGACCCCAAATAGGGTTCACAATAGGGTTCATAGAAGCTATCGGCGACTATGCAGCGCACGCGTCCGAGGACGGGATATGAGCGAGCTTGGCGAATCAGCTTGGAATTTTTACGTGTCATTTCCCAGTGACGATCTCAGCTGCGCAGTCTCTCACAAACTGCATTGGCGCGACACTTGTTCACCGGCCCGAAGATTACATACCTCAAATAAAATATTCACGAGCAACTGGCATGCCAGTTGCTCGTGAATTATAGTACTATCTACGATCACGGGAATTTCAATAGCTCAGCGTTTGAAATTGAAGGGTTTCTCCTACCAAACCAGTAGGGAAATTAGCTAGCATGTTTTTGCGGCTCTAAAGGGAGCCGCTTAGCAAGCACCGAGAGCGACAACGCTGCCGACTGCGCAGCCAGAACACGCCCGCTTGAAAAGGTCGCATGCTCAATCCATTTTTCAACATTAGATTGGCGGACGTCGTCGATATCTTGTTTGTCGCCATGATGTTTTACACGGCGAGCGTCTGGGTCAAACGAACGCGCGCCGCCTTCGTCGTGCGCGGACTTTTTATTCTCGTTGTCATATACATCATCGCGCGCCAGGTCGGGCTCGAGTTGACCGCTTGGATCTTTCAAGGCTTCTTCGCCATTTTCCTGATCATGGTCGTGGTGATTTTTCAGGAAGAGTTGAGACAGGTTTTTGAAAGGATCGCGGTGTGGCGCTTTGCCCAGAGACCTTCGCCGCTTCGTTCCGAAACCGCCGACATTCTGACTCGAAGTTTGGCGGACTTGGCGCGAGACCGGGTGGGCGCGCTTGTGGTGATTCAGGGCAAGGACCCCCTGGGGCGACATATTACGGGCGGAATCGAGTCGGACGCCAAACTTAGCGAACCGATATTGAAAAGCATATTTGATCCCCATTCTCCCGGTCACGACGGCGCGGTTATTATCGAAAGAGACCGAATGTTGCGATTTGCGGCTCACCTACCGCTGTCTAAGGACTTGCGCCAGTTGTCTGACGTCGGCACGCGCCACAGCGCCGCTCTTGGACTCGCCGAGCTGACCGATGCGCTTTGTCTCGTCGTCTCGGAGGAACGAGGACGCATCTCGGTCGCCCGAAACAGTCGACTAACCGCGATTAACAATCCTCAGGAGCTAGGATTGGCGCTGCAGCAATTTTTGCACGAGAAGTATCCGCCGGCTGCCGAGCAGAAATGGATGTCGATGCAGTTGGTGAGAGAGAACTGGCTGGCCAAGGTCGTGACCCTGGGCCTGGCAATCGGGCTGTGGTACGTCCTGGTGCCCGGGTCAGAAAAGATTGAAGCCACTTACTACGTGCCCGTGGCGGTGGACAACCTGCCCCAGGATCTCGCGATCGAGAGCGTCAAGCCCGAGCGGGTGCAGGCTACCTTTGTCGGTCCGAAACGTGCGTTTTATCTTTTCGACCCGACCAAATTGAGGGTCAGTGTCGACGCCTCGCTAGTCGAATCCGGCCGCCGAACCTTTAAGATCACCGAACAAAACCTCCGTTACCCTAAAGACCTAAACCTACAGGATTTGAACCCGACGACCTTGCAAATTTCCGTCAGCAGATTGTCCGCTAAAAACGATCAAAAAAATAGGCTGAATGCGCCATGATGATCGAGAGCAAATTCAATGACACACGGGTCACCATCGAGAGGGTCGCACCGGAAGTTGACTTTGGTGCATACCCCATCAAGCGGACCGTCGGCGAGTCCGTCCGGGTGGAAGCGGACATTTTCACCGACGGTCATGACGCCTTGTACGGGCTGCTTCTGGTGCGCCGGGAGGCGGAGAAAAATTGGGCCGAGCTGCCGATGGAATTCGTTGCCAATGATCGTTGGCGCGCGAGCTTCATCACCCCCGAGATCGGCCGGTATTTTTACACCGTGCAGGCTTGGATTGACAGTTTCGGCTCTTGGCGCCGCGATCTCGAAAAAAAGCTGGCCGCGCGCCAGATCGAGCCGTTGGACTTTCTGATCGGCGCTCAGCTGGTCGAAGAAGCGAGCCGGCGCTCCTCGGGCGTCGATGCCACAAAGCTCAGAGAGGCGGCAGCGGCGTTGCGAACGGTAAAGCCCGGCGACGATCTATCTCTCGCCCGAGACGCGGACCTCGCTCGTTTGGTCAATCGTTATCCCGATACGCGTTTCGTCACCCGTTACGACAAGGAGCTGCCCGTCGTCGTCGATCGCGAACGGGCGCGCTTCAGCACCTGGTACGAAATGTTCCCGCGCTCGTGCGCGACGAAGCCAGACACCCACGGCACTTTCAAAGACTGCGAACGGCGCTTGCCATATATTGCTTCGATGGGCTTCGACGTGCTCTACCTGCCGCCGATCCATCCGATCGGCCGCGCTCATCGCAAGGCAAAGAATGGCGCGCTTCACGCCGATGACCGCGATCCCGGCAGTCCCGGGGCGATCGGCACGAAAGAGGGCGGACACAAATCGATCCATCCCGAGCTCGGCACCTTGGAGGATTTTCAAAGTCTGGTTAAACAGGCGCGCCAATACAACATCGAGGTCGCTTTAGATCTTGCGTTCCAGTGCAGCCCCGACCATCCCTACGTTACCGAACATCCCGAATGGTTTCGTTGGCGCCCGGACAAAACGATCCAGTATGCGGAAAACCCGCCGAAGAAGTATCAGGACATCTATCCGCTGGAATTTACCGGCGCGGGCGCCGAAGAGCTTTGGCAAGAGCTAAAATCCGTCATTCAATTCTGGATCACGCAGGGCATTCACATTCTCCGCGTCGACAATCCGCACACCAAACCCTTTCCCTTCTGGGAATGGGTGATCGACGCGATCAAAAAAGATTTTCCTGACGTTATCTTTCTCGCCGAAGCCTTCACCCGCCCCAAGGTGATGTACCGGCTGGCAAAACTGGGGTTCTCTCAGTCTTATACCTATTTCGCCTGGCGCAATTCCAAATACGACATCACCGAGTATTTCACCGAGTTGACCCAAAGCGAAGTGCGTGAATATTTCACGCCCAACCTCTGGCCCAACACTCCCGACATTCTCACCGAGTATCTGCAATTCGGCGGGCGGCCCGCGTTTATGGTGCGGCTGATATTGGCAGCGACGCTCGGCGCTAGTTACGGCATCTACGGTCCGGCTTTCGAGCTATGCGAGAATCAAGCCCGCGAGCCGGGCAGCGAAGAATATTTGAATTCGGAGAAATACGAGATCAAGTTGTGGGATCTGGAGCAAAAAAATAGTTTGCGCGAATTGATCGCCCGGGTGAACCTGATTCGCCGGGAGAACGCCGCGCTGCAAAGCGATCGCGGGCTCGAGTTTGTGCCGGTGGATAACGATCAAATCATTTGCTACGCGAAGCACAGTGAAAAGCCACAGAATACCATCTTGACGGCGGTCAATTTGGACCCGCACCACGTGCAATCGGGATGGGTCGATGTGCCCTTGGAGG
>Ga0137369_10007917_pt1 | contig 10636 bp, 11 predicted proteins | sample SagtaG_12_FD_104918 | JGI IMG/M metagenome (GOLD analysis project Ga0137369, IMG submission 104918) | Vadose zone soil microbial communities from Sagehorn Ranch, Mendocino, California, USA - Sage1_L_113_16 metaG | ecosystem: Environmental > Terrestrial > Soil > Vadose zone | place: USA... | reverse complement strand
CCTGATAAGTTTTGCCCATCTGATCGCTCCTTTTTTGCAACGGAATGATATTTAAATCGCGCCCACCGGATTAGATCAAGATCTCTCACTTCGTTCGAGATGACAGATCGCCTACTTTATTGTCATTCCGAGCAAAGCGAGGAATCTTTCTCGGCGTGGGGATTCGGTGTACTCAAACTGAACCACTGCTGGATGAACGATGCTACCGGGTTCCCAGTGAGCCGCGCGCAATGACCTGCCGCGCCGCGATCGCCAATAGCGCCGTTATGCCAATCAAGATGACGCCCAACGCAGCGGCCATGGGAATATGTCCGTTCTGCCAGTGAATCCATATCCAAACCGAAAGAACCTCGTTTTTCTTTGTTCCCAGTACCAGCGGAAGTGAAAACGCTCTGAGCGAGTGCGCGACGACCCAGACCCATCCCGCTACCAGCGAGGGGATCTATAACGGAACGGTAATCTTCCGCAGGGTTGTTAATTGCCGAGCGCCGCTGGCCGCGCCCGCCTCCTCCAGTTCGCTGTGAATCTGCATGAGCCCCCCGTTCGTCGTGCGCGTCGCAAAGGCCAGATATTCGGTCATCAAGCCCAAGATGATCATCCAGATCGTGCCGTAAATGCCCAGATAGCGAAACGGCGGCTTGAGGTAAACAAAAATCAGCGCCAGCGCCAACACGACACCGGGAACGGCGAAGGAGATGAATGTCAGACCATCGAGAATAAACCTGGCGCGGCTTTTTCCGCGCACGACGACCCAAGAGATAAGCAGCGCGACCGCCATGGTCGCTGTGCCGGCACCGAGGGCCAGGTAAATCGTATTTAAGAAATCAGTCATGAACCTGGGATCGCTGAGGATGGCGAAATAGTGTTTGAACGAAACCGAGCTTAAAGCTTGCGCCGAGGGCGCCATATAGTAGGGCAGAAGCGAAGCCCAGGCCAACACAAGAATGGGAGCCGCAACGGTCAATAAGAAATAGGCGCCAAATAGCGCTACGGCGACAAAGCGCCACTTCCCCAGACGATACCTGCTGGGGTTAAACCCTCGTCCGCGGATCACCGCATAACGCTCTGAACTTCTGATCAATCGCGCATAAAAAATTGCCATGAGGGCCATGAGCGCCATAAAGAACACGGCATACGCAGCACTCAAGCCATAATCACCTGGAACCGACAGCATCGCCTGAAAATAAATTAACGTCGCGAGAACGAAGATCCCCGCCGGCAAGCCCACAGCCAGCGGTGCTTCAAAAGAATCGAGATGGGATACGAAGGAATAAGTGGCGGCGGCGAAAAGCGCCGGCGCAAGCAGAGGCAGGGTGATTTTAAAGAAGACGACCCAGGGCCGTGCCCCCGAAATTCGCGCCGATTCTTCCAGTCCGGGATCCATCAGCCGAAAAAGCCCCACGATCATGAGGAAAGCCGTGCTCACGCCGCGCAGCGCGCCTAGATAGATGAGCCCGCCCAGAGATTGGATATTCAGCGGTCCCTCCTCAACGTTCCAGCCAAACGCGGCTAAAGCGGCACGGGCGACAACGTTGATCAAGCCGGTTTTGGGCAGCAGCAATAACATCCAAGCCAGCGCAAAGAGGACTCCGGGAATCACCAGCGGCAGCAAGACCGCGACCCAGGCGGCGCCGCGAAAGGGCATGTCGGTGCGCTCGATCAGCCATGCAAACACAATGGCGAGGCCGACCGCCGCGGCGGTGGCTCCGGTGGAAACGATGAAGGTGTTGACAAGGCTGCGAAAGAAAAACTCGCTGCTGAACGCAACCGCGAAATTTCTCAACGTCCAGGGACCGGGAAGACTGGGCGGCCCAGTGCGCAAGCTGCTCGCGATCAGCATGACCACCGGCACTACCAGCAGCCAGAGCACCACGACAATCACCAAAGGCAGGAGAAGCCGGTTCAATTTGAACTTCAAAAAGAAAAGTCCGTTCCGTGCCGTCTCTGGAATCGTCAATTCGGTATGACGCGCGGTTTCTTGCATTGATCTAGTTCGAGATTATTCACCGTGCGGAAAACCCACGCTGAGTATAGGCGCGAGGAGTATGTTTCCTATGAATTGGGTTCAAAACGTTCAAGTTGTTCCCCCTCCTTAGTCCTCCCCCGCGTCGTCGCAGACTGTGTCGCAATATCGAAAACATCGTCGCGTTAGCCTTTCTGTCATTTCGACCCGCAGGGAGAAATCTTAGATCCCTCACATTCGTTCGGGATGACACCCGCTTCGGATGCGTTGCGACACAGCCTCTCGCGGGGGGAGGAAACAGAGCCTGCCCTGGACTTGATCCGGGGTGGGGGCTGGAACGATTGGAACTTTTGAAACGACTGGAACCAATGAATTTCGCGACGGGTTTCTCAGTTCTTTGCTTTTGGGAAGCCCCAGATTTCCAAAATTCGCCTTTCGTACTTCTCTTCCTCGAGCAATATCTCCCAGGGCTGTACTTTGATTTCTCTGCCCATCCGTTTCACTTGCGCGCCCAGCTCCGAGTTCGGATGAAAAATACTTTCGCGGCCGGTACGCATATACGTCACGCCTTTGCCGCCAATCCAGCCGGTCAACAACAACGCAGCGTTGGGATGGGCAGCTCCCTTGATCGGTGTGAGGAGCATGTCGCGGTCCGTCGCAATGGGACCTTCCGGAAAAACGGCGGCAAGCGGCGCACCGGGTTGGTCTTTGACATAGCGATACCAGGTGCCATGTCCGGTGGGACAAACCATTAGCATCTCCCCGGTAGCGACGAGGTTCTGCGCATTCGTATTGCCGCTGACCCAGCGCGGATTGTTGTTCAAAAGTTTCTTGGTAAAATCGAGACCCCACTTCTCGCCGAAGGCGCTCCACAGAGTCACCACTTGGCTCGCCCCCACCAGTACTGCCAATTTGCCCTTAAAAAAAGGATCGTAACAATCTGCCCAACTCTTGGGGACGTGCTGCTTAGGAACGAGATTTTTGTTGTAGGCGATGACCGCGGGATTGGTGATCACCGATACCGCGATGCCGTCGGGATGGACCATTCTCGGATCGACGCTGAAGATACCCTTCCAATCGATGGGATCGATCAAGTAACCGAGCTGGCGATGCTGGCCGATAAGATTGGGACGAATGGCGAACGTATCGTAGGGAAAAGTTCCCGCTTGCATCTCCAACAGCAGACGCTCGTAAGGCGGTCTGAGGCGAGTGTATTCGACCTTGACGAAGGGGAACTCCTTTTGAAATGCCTTATTCAGATCCCCCACTTCAGCGTCATCCAGATAACTTCCCCAGGAAACCTTGCCTTCTTTTTTCGCGCCTTCGATGATCGCATTCATCGCGGAGCGACCGGGCGCGTCCGCGCTCAGGACTAATTTCGCCGTGCAAATCGCGCCGATCAGCGTTGCTAGCGCAATTGCTTTTATGCCGGATCGTATGTTTTTCATGGGTGTCCTTTTCGGAGTAAAGAGAGTGCTTCCATTGTTTGGTAGCGGTTCAGTTAGCTCAAGATCTCTCACTTCGTTCGAGATGACAGATCACTTACCTTGTTGTCATTCCGAGCAAAGCGAGGAATCTTTCTCGGATTCGTGGTTAACCGAAACTGGACCACTAACCATTGCTTTATTCAGTTTGCCAGCGTCGAACTGAGTTCTCGCACATCCGCGACCAGCTCCAGATTCTTCACGAGCGCCAGCAACTTTTCGCATTTCTCGCTGCCCAAGACCGGCGCTACGAGATCTCGCGCCTTGTCTTCGACCTCGCGATCGCTCATCGGATTGTCCGCGGTTCCGCGCACGCTTTTCACGTGCACGCGCAGCGTTCTATGGTCTTTGGTATGGAGTTCGACAATTCCCTGGCGGCGCGGCCGGGCGTGTGTCAGCTCTGGGTCGAGTTCGAGTTTGATGCGCGACTTCACGGCCAGAACGCGCGGATCTTTCATTCTCTCGTAAGCATGGGCGGCCGCGAACGTGAGCCCGCCGTCGAGCAGAGCGACGGCTAGAATATACTGGAGATTGACATTGGGCATGTTGCGGTCGTTGACGATTCGCCCGCCATTTTCGGGAACTCGCGCGACGAGATAATCGACGTCATCCGCGGTGACGCGATGCTCGCCGATGATTTGCAGCAGCGCATCGAGCACCGCCTGTATGGCGGAGCCGACGCAAAATCTCTTAATGTTCGCGCGCATGATTTCGAAGTCAGAACCCAGGCCGCGAACCAGCTCTTCTGCTTTAGGATCGTCGGAGTAGGCTTTGAGAAAATTTTGTTCTCCCTGAAAGACGTCGGCCACGCCCGTGAAGCCGGCCTGGACGAGGGTCACGGCGGTGACGCCGTTGCGCGCCGGCATGCCGGCAAAATCGAAAGCCTTCTCGATATGATCTGCACTCTGCACCCAGGCTTTGACTCCGGACGCTTGTTGCGCCGCGTAGGACAGGGCGTAACTAACCTCGATTGGATTCAGATTGGCCAGACTGGCCCCGGCGGCCGCGGCGCCGAAGGTGCCGCCGATGCTGTGGCTGCTCAGTCCTTTGCCGGAGAGAAAGCTCGGCCCCAACGCTTGAGTCACGCGACAGCCAACGTCGTAACCGGCCACGACAGCGCGGAGTAAAGCCCTGCCATCCGCGCCCTCTCGCTCAGCCATCGCCAGAGCTGCCGGCACGATCGCGCAACCCGGGTGGGTCGAAGATGGAGCGTGGGAGTCGTCGGTCTCGTCGGAATGAGCCATGACGCCGTTGGCAAGCGCCGCGTTGACGGCCGTCGTCAGCAATTGACTGCCGATGACGCGCGCTTCTTGGGCGCCTGCCTGTCCGCGGGTGTATCGAATGGCGAGGCGCCCGGGCGGCAGCACGGAGCCGGAAATCATTGCCGCGATGGCATCGAGGATGTGATGCCGAGCCCTGATCGAAACGTTCTCTGGCAACTCGATACCCCGAGCCCGAGCAATGTACTCGGACAATTGGCCGATGATTGATTTGTCGGCTGCTGTGCTAATCGGTTCGACCTCCGCGCCTGTGATGTAATATTTTATTGCGTCGTTAGAGGAAATACTTGCCGCCATTCACCAGGTAGCACTGACCGGTAATGTAACCGGCATCTTCGCTTGCTAAATAAATTGCCGCTGAGCTGACTTCTTGCCCTGTGCCGTATCGAGCCAGAGGGTCATTGAGCCTCGACACCGGGTAAGCGCCCGGGAAGTTGTCCAGGCCGTCGAAGCCGCCATAGCCGATGCAGTTAGCAGTGATGCGATATTTCCCGTATTGCGTCGCAATGCCCCGCGTTAGCCCGATAAGCCCCGCATGGACGGTGCTGGTCGCCGGATCGCCGCCGACAAAACCCTCGAGACCTATGCACTGGATCAGCCGTCCCCAGCGCCGCTCGACCATTCCAGGAAGAACAGCGCGGCCCATGTACAAAGAGCCGGTCAGTCCCAGGTGTATCGCGCGTTTCCAACTCTCGAAAGACATGGCTGCAAAAGACTGTTTCGCCGCGGCCCATGCCATATTATTCAGCAGAACATCGATATGACCGAATTCATCGAGCCCTCTTTGCACGAACTGCTTGACGCCATCTTCACTGGCGGCTTCGTAAATTGCGGCGACCACTTTGACTCCGAGCGCGGCGGTTTCTTGCTGTGCCGCGATGAGCGAATCTGACTCGTGTAAAGAACCGAGAACAAGGTTGGCCCCTTCACGCGCAAATGCGAGAGCGCTGCTTCGGCCCAACGGGTTGCCAACTTCCGTCACAAGCACGTTCTTACCTTTGAGATCCGTTTCCATGTCGTCAAAAATTAAGATTCTTCAGGTTTTTGTGTGAAGCAGGGCTCGGAGACTTCACCGCCGAGGCGCGGAGGGCGCGGAGTGAAAAGTTTTGGTTAGGAAATTCTCCGAACTCTGCGAACTCAGTGCCTCTGTGGTGAATTCCTTTCACACCAAACTCGCAAAAAAAACTCGAAAGTAAACGCCTAGCTAAAATAAGCTCCGCCGTTCACCGAGTAATTCTGACCCGTGATGTATCCCGCTTTGTCGCTCGCCAAAAACACCGCCAGCGCAGCGCATTCCGCGATCGTGCCTCTTCTCGGAATTGCCTGGCCTTCCACCCTCACCGCGGTTATTCCGCTACTTACATGGCCCGCATTTCTTTCTACCGTTATCGCCCATGGAGCGATGCAATTGGCCGTGATGTTAAATTCGCCATACTCCTGGGCGATGGCGCGAGTGAATCCGAGAGTCGCCATCTTTAGCGTTCCCGGACCCAGAATGCCGCGCATGAACGAGTTCCCCGTATAGTTGATAATCCGTCCCCAGCGTCGCTCCGCCATCCCCGGAAGCACGGCTTTGCAAGTGAGAAACAGCGCGTGGACGTTGACGTCAAGTCCCGCCCGCCATTCCTCCATGTTCAATTTCATGATGTCGCCGTGCACTCGCTGTCCCGCGTTGTTGACCAGCACATCGATGCGGCCAAACTCAGCGAGACCACTTTGCACCAGATCGTTGACCTGAGCTTCGACGGTCACGTCGCATTGTTTCGCGAGGACTTTAATCCCACGATCTGCAGCGAGTCGGGCGGTGTCCTCGAGCAGGTCCATGCTTTTTCGTGTGCAGATCAAAAGGTTTGCCCCTTCCGCTGCAAACGCCAGCGCAGTGGCTTTGCCGTGATTGCGGGTTGCGCCCGTGATCAGGACGACTTTGTTTTTAAGTCCCGTATCCATTTTCCGTTGATGGTCCGATGTCGGTACGACCGTAACGCTTCACTTCAAAAAAACCTCGCGGAACTCTTTGACTATCTCACCGTATCTGTCCGCGACCGACACCGGGACCGGAAAGAGTTTGAGTCCCTTGGTCAATCTCGGATAGGGCGGCTCGACCTCCGTTCGCGCGGGAATTTTTGCCACGCTCTTACCGACCTCTTGCCCTTCCTTGGATAAGAGGAAGTCTACCAGCAGCCTGGCAGAGTTAGGATGCGGGGCATTGGCGGCCATTCCCACCGGATTGAGAGAAACGATGACAGGTTCCAATGCTACCCAATCGATCGGCGCTCCCTGGGCCTTGAATTTTTCGATATTACTGCCGAAACCGTCCAGGTAGATTGGGAACTCGCCCCCAATGAGCAACTGGGTCAACAGCGAGTGGCCGCTGCGTATGATGAGATCCTGCTGCGCCAGTTTTTTCATGAAAGACAATCCGCGCTCGCGGCCCATCATCTCGAGCAGGCTGCCGTACAGTATGTAGTCAGCGTCATCCATGGCCATTTTGCCCTTCCACTTGGCGAGCAAAAGTTCCTCATATGTCTTCGGCACGTTGTCACGATTAGCCAAGCGGGTATTGTAAGCCAAGAACCCGCGTATCCATATAATACGCCGTCCAATAACCATCGGGATCTTTATACTCGTTGGGGAAAGCCTTTTGTTCAGCGGATATGTATTTCTGCAAATGGCCCGCTTTCTTATGATTGATCATCGCCAGATGGCTGCCGCTGAAAACGTCGGCGCGAAACATCTTCTGTTTATGCTCGGTAATGGTAATCGTTAAAAGCCTTTCACTTCCGGTGCGGCGCACATCGAATTTGATGAACGGGTACTTCTTTGTAAACGCCTTCTGTAATGCCTGCACGGTGTCGAGGCCCCAAGCCGTGTAGAGAACGACCTCTCCTTCGGCCTTGGCTTTTTCGACGACACCGACGTCCGTCGCTGCCCGCACGCTCTCGCTAGAGAGGTTCCATAGCAACAAGCAGAGCGAGAACAAACGCAAGGCATTTCTTTTCGATTTCATCGTTCCCTTCTTTTTTACCCTCGCGAGCCGCTGACAAACCTGCTTTGCAGGCTGCTCAAAAAGATCCAGAGGCGAGGCGCGCGAAAAATCGACGAGCGAAGGCGTACTTGACCAGTACGTTGTAGCGAGGCGATTGAGCGCAACGAAGCATATGGTCTTTTTCAGCAGCCTGCGTTGATGACACCAACGCCGTCCTCGACTTTTACTTCTGTTCCATAGAGTCGCGAGAGGCGTTGCAGCCGCGTAAGCACGCGCTCGCCGACGATCTTGTCAGCCAGCAAGGGTCTCCCTCTTTGCGCGCGGGGCCGCCCGTGTCCAAGATCAATGGGATAGAGCCGCGCTTCGCTAAACTGTTTATCTTTAAAATGGCACACCGCAACAAAGTTCTCCCAATAGAGCGGGTTCGCAGGATGACCCTTTTTGCCATGATCCGTGCGCGCGTCCCACCAATCGGCGGGCGTTGCCTTAGCGTCAAGGTTGAAGCGCTCATACGCATCGGCGGGAAAGGATTTCACTGTCTCGTTCTGGAAAATAAAATTGCCAACGCTGTAAAAAATCGGCTTGCCCTTGTAAATCTCAATTCCAAGAGGGACATGCGGGCCGTGCCCGACGAACAAATCGGCGCCCGCAGCGATCGCCTCGCGGGCAAAAGCCGGGATGAAATCGGCCGGCTCTTCGCATTCAGTGACGTTGCGTGCTTTGCGCAGGCTCTCGCCACCGAACTCGTGCCAATGAAGACTCACCACCACCCAATCGGCTTGCCGGCGGGCTTCGCGAATCCACCTGAGATTCTCTTCGAGATCTTGGTTGTCCACACGTGTGCACAAGGAGAATCCCTCGCTGGCGACGAATCGGTTGCCGCGAACGTGAATTGTTCTTTCGTGGGATTCGCCCTGACGCTGCTCCCTTTCCTTCTCAGGATCAAAGCCCAGCTCACGCTCGATCCGACTCAACTCCTCGAAGGCCCTGGGATCGACCGTGTAGGCGGTCTCAAATCCCAACGGGTTCACACCTGGTCTTCCTTTATGGTCGGGTCGTTGGCTGCCAGCCTTGCCCCAAGGGGCGCTGATGAGAGAGCGCGTGCTCGTTGCATTCGCGGCGATCAACGCGATTCGCCCATTCGGAGTGTCCAGGTAACCTGGAGCTCTAGCCTCCGCAAGGTTTCTCCCCGTGCCTGCGTGCGCGATGCCGCCATCATCCAAATGTCGCATTGTCGCCAAGACGCCTTCCTCGCCGAATTCGAACGCATGATTGTTAGCGCAAGAGAGCAGATTGATTCCCATCCAGCGCATTTCTTCCACTAACCAGGGCTCTGTTGTCATGAACGTGCCTCGACCCATGCGGCTTATGGCAGGCGAGCCTTCGTCCCACCCGCGAACGGTAGTTTCGAGGTTCGTGAAGCACGCATCCGCGCCACGCAAAAGTGCGACGAGGGCCTGGTAGCGCTCTTCGGTAAACGTGGACAGCTTTCGTGTCAACATCGAATCCCCGGCAAGGGCGATCTTACAATTACCTTTTTCTGATTCGTACAGCATCGCTTTACCGCCTATACCGATCGAAGTGTAATCCCAATACTTGGTTCAAAGTTTCAGGTTCAAGGTTAAACGGCAGATCCGGTTACGACTTTGAACATTGAACTCTCGATTGGCACAAGTTGCTTTGGCATCCAACCGAAAGGTTACACCGCGGTCGCAGTTTCACTGCGGATGTGCGGCAGCACTTCCGTTCCCATCAGATCGAGGCTCGCTGGGTCATCTCCGGGAGAGCTTAGCCAGAAGTTGTTGAGCCCCAAACGCGCCAGACTCCGAATTCGCTGAACAATATCCGCAGGCGTGCCCGCGACCGCGAAGCGGTCGAGCAGGTATTCAGTCAACCCCAGCTCGTCAATGAGCCGAGCGTTCTTGCCGGTTTTGTCGCCGTGCTGAGAATAGTCGTATTCTTGATGAAATCGCCGATGCTTTCCTTGAGACGGTCCGGAACATGTTTTCCCGCAAGGCCCGATCGCAACGCATGGATGCGATGCTGGCTCTTATGTCTTTCAACGCTTTTTCTCTGCTCGCAGCAATACTCAGCCGCGGCGCCCACCAAACTTCCAGCTCGGCCGGATCCCGCCGCGCCGCTTTTGCACCTTCATGAAGTTGCTGTAAAGAAGCCTCGACGATATCCGATGTTAAACCGGTGCCGATCAGAACTTGATCGCCGACCTGCCCGGCCAAGCGGAGCATTTTTGGTCCCTCCGCTGTGACGCAAATGGGAATGCGCTGCCGCATCTCGGGGCGCGGCCAGATGAAGCGGTTGTGCCGTCCTCGGTACACGGTTTGCCCGTTCTCTAAGAGTTCACGGACGGCAATGATGTAGTCACGCGTTTCCTCGACGGTCGCCGGCTTGAGCCCAATATTGTGAACCGAACTGTCGCCCCTACCAATGGCAAGAACGGCTCTGCCCTTTGAAATCAATTCTAGGCTGACTATTGCGCTCGCCATCACAGACGGCTCTCGTGTCACCGGGTTCGTGACGCGCGGTCCGATCTCTACCCTTTCGCTGTTGAGCGCCATCAGCGTCAACGCCACAAAACATTCCATATTGTGCCACTGTGTGTCGCCGGTGCCGATGCGCGCAAAACCGTAGCGGTCCGCGCGCCTTACCGCGCCGGAAAACGCATCCAGGCTTTGTTTCGGAGGAGGGTGCAGGTGAAGGCCTATGCGAATTTGACCCATAAGAAACCCGAAGAGGTTGGAATGTTGGAGTGTGGGAGTACTGGAGTGTTGGGTTTGAAATGTATTACTCCACCACTCCAATACTCCGATCAATTCATCTTACCTCGAAAATATTTTGGAATGTGCGCGCGTACTTGTCGACCTCCTCGGCAAGTTCCGGCTCGCTGGCATAGAACTTAATGCCT
>Ga0137369_10007909_pt1 | contig 10641 bp, 10 predicted proteins | sample SagtaG_12_FD_104918 | JGI IMG/M metagenome (GOLD analysis project Ga0137369, IMG submission 104918) | Vadose zone soil microbial communities from Sagehorn Ranch, Mendocino, California, USA - Sage1_L_113_16 metaG | ecosystem: Environmental > Terrestrial > Soil > Vadose zone | place: USA... | reverse complement strand
CGGCGCCTGCACCGGAAGGTCGGTCGGCTTCTCGCCCTTGAGGATGCGATCGACGTAGGCGGCTGCACGCCGGTACTGATCGATCGTATCGGGCCCATAAGAAATCAGGCCGCCCGCAGCAACGTAGAAGCGGAAGGCGTAGACCGCGGGCAGCTTGTGCCGGGCCGCCAGCGCGGTGATCAGCTCGCGATGACGGCTCGCCACCGGGCTCGGCGTCACGATCAGGCCGCTATTGCCGGAGCGCGCGAATACGGTGACGGCGCGCTCGATTTCGGGCCCATCGCGCGTGTCGACCGGGCTCAACTCCACCCCCAAGGACGGCGCCACCGCCTGGACGGCGGCGAACTGCCCGATCCCGGAGGCGACGGCCGGATCGCGGAGAACCGCCACTCGCGTCACGCCCGGCGCCACCTCCTTGAGCAGCTCTAACCATTTTCCGCTGGTGCCGTATTCGAAAGCCGTGAATCCGGTCGCGTTGCCACCCGGTCGCGCCAGGCTCGCGACGAAACCGGCGCCGACTGGGTCGATGACAATCACGAACACGATCGGCACGGTGCGGGTCGCCTGCAGCAACGGCGCTGCGGTTGCGGTGCCAGTCGCAGCGACGAGAACGTCCGGCGCGAGCGCGGCCAATTCGGCCGCGTGTCTGCGAAGGTCGTCGGCATTGGTCGTGGCCCAGCGGGTATCGATCAGGACGTTGCGGCCGTCGCTCCAGCCCAATTGAGCCAAGCCCTGCAGGAACGCCGCCATGCGGGCCTGATTTTCCGAATCATCCGCGGCTGAGGCCATCAGCACTCCGATGCGCCGCATGCGCTCCGGCTGCTGCGCGCGCGCTGCGAGCGGCCACGCGGCCGCGGCGGCGCCAAGGAGCGTGATGAAATGGCGGCGCTTCAACTTCGCCGTTCCAATTGCTGATCGCTGTCTATTTTGCATCGTTCCGCAGCCGCAGCTTCGGTCCGCCCTCATGGTGAGGAGCGAAGCGTCTCGAACCATGAGGGCAGCCTCATGCTTCGAGACGCCGCCTTCGGCGGCTCCTCAGCATGAGGCCGTTCGAGTTCGCGGCGTCTCATTCGATCACCTCGTCGGCGCGGCCGATGAGCGGGAGCGGCACGGTGAGGCCGAGCGCCTTGGCGGTCGTGAGGTTGAGGAAGAGCTCCAACTTTGTGGACCGCTGGACCGGCAGGTCGGCTGGCTTCTCGCCCTTGAGAATTCGGCCGGTATAGACGCCGGCTTGCCGGTAGGCATCGGTAATGCTGCCGGCGTAACTCATCAGTCCGCCGGCCGCAGCAAACTCGCGATACTGGTAGGCGGCAGGCATCGCATGGCGGAGCGCCAACGCAGCGAGTTGTGCGCTGCGCGTATTGAAGAATGCATCTGCACCGATCACCAAGCCGCCCGCGCGCAACTCGTGCAATTTTGCGAACACCGCATCGAAGTCGCGGTCCGAGCTCGCATGCAGGATCTGCAATTGCAATCCCAGCGTACGCGCGGCCGCCTGCAGGTCTCGCGATTGGTTCGCGGCGTTGGGATTGCTCGGATTGACGAGCAGCGCCATGACCGTCGCCGCGGGGACCAATTCGTTTAGCAGTTGCAGGCGTTTCGGCACGACCTCCACGTTCAACATGCTGGTACCCGTGACATTGCCGCCCGGCCGGTGGAGGCTGCTCACCAGGCCAAGGTCGACCGGGTCGAATCCGGCCGCGAACACGATCGGAATAGTCGTGGTGGCCGCTTTCGCCGGCAGTGCCGCCGGGCCGTTGGCGGCAATCACGTCGACTTGGCGCCGCACCAGCTCCGCCGCCAATGCCGGCAACCGATCATATTGGTTCTCGGCCCAGCGGTATTCGATCGTGACATTGCGGCCCTCGACATAGCCGGTTTCACTCAGGCCTTGGCGGAACGCCGTCACCAGCGCTTCGTACCCCGCCGCCGACGCGCTGCTGAGGAATCCGATCACTGGCAGCGCCGGCTGCTGCGCGCGCGCCGCCAGCGGCCATGCGGCCGCCGCCGCGCCGAGCAGCGAGATGAACGCGCGGCGTTTGATTTGGATCGTGCCAACGTTCCGTTCGTCATGCGCGGGCTTGACCCGCGCATCCATCTTCTTGCGAAGAAGGATGGATTGCCGGATCAAGCCCGGCAATGACGACGTGAGGCGCCGTTTCATTCGAGCAACTCGTCAGCGCGGATGAGCAGAGACAACGGCACCTCGATTCCAAGCGTCTTGGCGGTCTGCAGGTTGACCAGCAACTCGACCTTGGAGGGCTGCTCAACCGGAAGATCGGCAGGGTAGGTGCCTTTAAGGATGCGGTCGACGTAGAGGGGCGCTCGGCGGTACATGTGGAGATAGTCGGGGCCATACGCGACTAATGAGCCCTCTCTCGCAGCAACCGGGAAAGCAAATATCGTCCCCAGACCATTCTTCATCGCCGAGTCGATGATCCGTGCGCGTTGCCCGTAAGTGAATGGGCTCGGCTGAACGACGAGCGCCGTCGAGCCGCTCTGCTTTATCGTCTGAAGGGCATCGTCCAACTCGGCAATATCCGCGATCCCTTTTGACTGGAGGTTCATTCCAGCTGCCTGGACAGCTTGCTCGGTGAGCTGGTAGCGATTTTTACCATCCGGCCATGCGGTGTGCCAAAGATAGTCGATCGTTATTCGCGGCTTGGTCAACTCCCTGGAAAGATCCACCAGCTTGCCGCTGAGATCCGCAAGGATGTCGCTGAACCCGGTAGCGTTGCGGCCGGGACGCGGCAGGCTCTCGACGAGTCCCATCGCGATAGGGTCGCCGACGCTGACGAACACAATGGGAATAGTCGACGTTTGACGTTTGGCCGCTACCGATGCGCTTGAGCCGCACGGTACCAACAATTCCGCGCCACGCCGCAACACGTCGCTCACCGCTTGATCGGGGTCGCCGCTAACCCAGGCGACATCGAGAATGATGTCTCGATTCTCGATCAGGCCAACGCGGCGCAGACCTTGTTGAAACGCCTCAACGAGCGAGCGGTCGTAAGCGTTGGAGGGCGAACCAAGAGGCAGGAATCCAAGCCGGACCGGACTTTTACCCTGCTGCTGCGCGCGCGCCGCGAGCGGCCACGCGGCCGCTGCGCCGCCGAGCAGCGTGATGAACTCGCGCCGCTTCACTCGATCACCTCGTCGGCGCGGCCAATGAGCGGGAGCGGGAACGCGAGACCCAGGGTCTTGGCGGTCTTTAGATTGACCACGAACTCGACTTTTGTGGACTGCTGAACCGGCAGATCCCCGGTCTTCTCGCCCTTGAGAATGCGACCCGTATAGATGGCGGCCTGGCGATACATATCCGTAACGCTCGTTCCGTAGCTCATCAGGCCGCCGTCGAGAGCGAATTCGCGCTGATGGAAGATTGCGGGCACCGCCAGCCGGGTTGCCTGGGCGACGATTTGTTGGCGACGGCCGTTGAAGAACGGATCGGAGGCAACCACCAGCGCGCCGATGCGCAGTTCGGCGAGGGTCGCGAAGGCCGCATCGATCTCGGGTTCGGTGGCGGCGCTTACAAAGCGAAGCTCGATCCCCATCGCCCGCGCCGCCGCCTGTAAAGCCTGGACCTGGATTTCGGCGCTCGCATTGTTCGGATTGCGCAGGACGGCGACGACAGCAATGCCGGGTACCAGTTCGTGCAAAACCTCCAGCCGCTTGGGATCGAGCAAAACGGTGATCTGGGTGATGCCGGTCATGTTGCCACCCGGCCGATTGAGGCTCGCAACTAGACCGAGCACCACCGGGTCGCCGCCCATTGTGAAGACAATGGGCAGTGTCGTCGTCGCCCGCTTGGCGGCCAGCGCAGCGGGGTCACCGCCGGTTGAGGCGATCACGGCAACCTGGCGCTGCACTAGGTCCGCCGCCAGCGCCGGCAATCGGTCGCCTCGACCCTCTGCCCAGCGCCATTCAATCGCAACGTTTCGGCCTTCCGCATAGCCTGTTTCATTGAGGCCCTGCCGAAACGCGGCAACAGCATGCGGCAAGGCTTCCGCCGACTGAGCATTGAGAAACCCGATCACCGGCATCGCTGGTTGTTGCGCGCGCGCCGCGAGCGGCCACGCACCCGCAGCGCCGCCGAGCAGCGTGATGAACTCGCGGCGCTTCATTCGATCACCTCGTCGGCTCGGGCGAGCACGCTCGTCGGTATGACGAGACCGAGCGCCTTGGCGGTCGTCAGGTTGATGACGAGATCGAACTTGGTCGGCTGCTCAACCGGTAGATCGGCGGGCTTTGCCCCGCGAAGAATCTTGTCGACATAGCCCGCGGCACGCCGGAAGTGGTCTGTGAAGCTGGTCCCATAGGACAACAGACCCCCTGCTTCGACGTATTCCCGATTGAAGCACATCGTCGGCAATCGCGCGCCGAGCGCCAATGTGTTGATGCGAATGCGGTTGGCAAATAGGAGCGAGTCGGGAGCGACATAAAGTGCTTCCGCGCGATCCCTGAGCGCCTCGAAGGCCGGCACGACGTCCTCCGCCCGCCGGATTTCGAAGACATCGAAGTCGAGGCCGAGCGTGCGGGCCGCTACCTGCGCCTCGCTGATCTCTCGCACGCTGAAGGGATTGCCGACATTGCCAATGATCGCCAACCGGCGGAGACCTGGGACAACCTCGCGCAAAAATTCGAGCCGCTTGCCAGCCGTTTCGGTCGCTTGGCTCGACAGGCCGGTAACGTTGCCGCCCGGTCGTCCCAGACTCGCGACGATGCCGGTGCCGACCGGATCGCCCGCCGACGCGAATACGATCGGGATGATCGACGTCGCCTGCTTCGCCGCGAGGACCGGTAGGGTGTTATGTGTGAGAATGACGTCGACCTTCAGCCGGACAAACTCGTTTGCGATCTGTGCGTAGCGCTCGTCGCGTCCTTCGGCCCAGCGAACCTCGATCGCAACGTCGCGACCTTCGATCCAGCCGAGTTCGCGCAAGCGCTGCACAAAAGCGGCGATATGTTGGCTCTGGGACGAAGGCGTCGTCGGGCCCAGGAAGCCGATCGTTGGTACCTTCGCCGCTTGCTGCGCGCGCGCCGCGAGCGGCCACGCAGTCGCGGCGCCGCCGAGAGCCAAGATGAACGCGCGCCGCCTCATTCGATCACCTCGTCGGCGCGGGCAAGCAGCGTTGTTGGGACTTCGAGGCCGAGCGCCTTGGCCGTCTTGAGATTGATCACCAGCTCGTATTTGGTCGGTGCCTGCACCGGCAGGTCGGCCGGCTTCTCGCCCTTGAGAACGCGGTCGACGTAGCCGGCCGCGCGCCGATATTGATCGATATTATCAGGTCCGTAGGACATGAGGCCGCCGCTCACCACGTAGTAGCGGTATGGGTAGACCGCGGGGAGTCGATACCGGGCCGCGAGGTTGATGATTAGCTCACGATTGGTTGCCACTCCCGCGCCTGCCGCCACGATCAGGCCGCCATTCCTCTCGCGCGCGAACGCCGTGATGGTGCGCTCGATCTCGCCGACGTCGCGCACGGCGACCGGCCGCAACTCTATCCCCAACGAGGGAGCCACGGACTGGACCGCGCCCAACTGACCGGCTCCGGCGGCTATTGTGGCATCCCGTAAGACTGCCGCCCGCGTTTACCTGGGGCGCGAGCTCTTTGAGCAGCTCCAGCCATTTCGCGCTGATGCCGTATTCGAACACGGTAAAGCCGGTGGCATTGCCGCCCGGGCGCGCAAGACTTTCGACGAAGCCTGCACCGACCGGGTCGGCCACCTGCACGAACACGACCGGGACGCTGCGGGTCGCCTGCAGCGGCCCCATGGCCGCGCTGCCAACGGCGAGGATGACGTCCGGTGAAAGCGCGAGTAATTCCGCAGCGTAGCTGCGATAGCGATCAACTTGACCGGCGGCCCAGCGATAATCGATCCGCACGTTGCGGCCCACGGACCAACCCAGTTCCTGTAGCCCCTGCGCGAAAGCCGTGAGTCGGGCCTGACCTTCCGGATCGTCCGCGGCGAGCGTCATGAGTACGCCGATACGCCGCATCCGCTCGACCTGTTGTGCGCGCGCCGTTAGCGGCCACCCCGCCGCTGCGCCGCCGAGCAGCGTCATGAATTCGCGGCGCTTCATTCGATCACCTCGTCGGCGCGCGCGAGCAGCATCGTCGGCACGTCGAGCCCGAGCGCATTGGCGGTTTTGAGGTTGATGATCAGCTCGTATTTGGTAGGCGCCTGCACCGGAAGGTCTGCTGGCTTCTCGCCCTTGAGGATGCGGTCGACATACCCCGCCGCGCGCCTGAACTGGTCCATCAGATCATATCCATAGGAGACCAGGCCGCCGCTGGCGACGTAGTAGCGTCGGTAGTAGACCGCGGGCAGCTTGTGCCGCGCCGCAAGTGCGATGATTAGCTCGCGATGGCGCACCGCTAACGCGCTAGACGTCACGATCAGGCCGCTATTCGGAGCGCGGGCGAAGGCCACGATACCGCGCTCGATCTCGCCGGCGTCGCGCACGTTGACCGGACTTACCTCCACGCCGACCGACGGCGCCACGGACTGGATGACCGCGAATTGACCAATGCCGGAGGTCAGTGCGGCATCCCGCAGGACTGCCGCTCGCGTCACGCCCGGCGCGATCTGCTTGAGCAGCTCCAGCCATTTTCCGCTCAAGCTGTATTCGAACTGCATGAAGCCGGTGGTGTTGCCACCCGGCCGCGATAAGCTATCAACAAAGCCAGCGCCAACCGGGTCGGCCACATTAACGAACACGATCGGCACGGTGCGAGTCGCCTGCAACAACGGCCCCATGCCCGCGGTGCCAGAGGACAGGATGACGTCCGGCGCAAGCGCGGACAATTCCGCCGCGTATTTGCGAGTGTTGCTGGCATCACCCGCGGATAGGCGATATTCAATCTTCACGTTTCGTCCGTCGGTCCAACCCAATTGCTGCAACACTTGCAGGAACGCCGCAATGTTGGCCTGCATGTCCGCATCGTCCGCGCCGGCGCCGCCGAGAAGCACGCCGATGCGCCGCACCCTTTCGCCCTGCTGCGCGCGCGCCGCGAGCGGCCACGCGGCCGCCGCGCCGCCGACGAGCGTGATGAACTCGCGCCGTCTCATTCGATCACCTCGTCGGCGCGGGCGAGCAGGATCGGTGGCACGTCGACACCGATCGCTTTGGCGGCCTTGAGGTTGACGATGAGCGTGAACTTGGTCGGCTGCTCAACCGGCAGATCGCCGGGTTTCGCGCCCTTGAGAATCTTGTCCACGTAATCGGCGGCCCGTCTGTGCATATCCTCGTAACTCGGCCCATAGGACATCAACCCGCCAGCTTCGACGAGTTCTCGATACGCATTCACGCTGGGCAGGCGGTGCTCGGTAGCGAAATCCATCATGCGCTTGCGATCGTGCAGAAATATACGGTCCGCCAGAATGAGGAGCGCGTCCGGCTTTTGCCGGACGATCGCGGCAAATGCCGCGTCCAGTTCCCCCGATGTGCGCACTTCCAGAGGTTGCAGCTTTATGCCCAATGCTTGGGCCGCGGCGAACGCTTGCTGCATGGATACCATATGAAACGGATTCAGCGGATTGATGAAGAGGACGACGTGCGAGAGCTTGGGAATGACTTCCCGGAGCAGCTCCAGCCGTTTGCCCTCCAGGTCCGGCGCGATCGAGCTTAGCCCCGTGATGTTTCCGCCGGGGCGCGCCAGGCTCGGCACGATGCCTGTACCGACCGGGTCGCCGACTGCGATCATGACGAGAGGCACGGTCGATGTCGCCTTCTTGACTGCCAACGTTGCAGGCGTCCCGGCCGTCACGATCACATCCACCGGTACGGCAAGCAATTCGGCCACAAGCGCGGGAAACCGCTCGTACTTTCCTTCTGCCCATCGGTACTCCATGACGATATTGCGGCCTTCCTGGTAGCCGAGTTCATGCAGGCCCTCGCGGAAAGGAGCGACGAGATTAGCTTCGAGCGCGGCGGTCGAATTGCCCATGAAGCCGACACGCGGAATTTTTCTCGCCTGCTGCGCGCGCGCCGCGAGTGGCCACGCGGCCGCCGCGCCGGCGAGAGCCAAGATGAACTCGCGGCGTTTCATTCGATCACCTCGTCGGCGCGGCCGAGCAGCGGCAGCGGGACGGTCAGACCCAGCGCCTTGGCGGTCTTGAGATTGATGATCAGCTCGACCTTGGTCGCCTGCTGCACGGGCAAGTCGCCCGGCTTCTCGCCCTTGAGAATGCGGCCGGTATAAACGCCGGACAGACGATATGAATCCGTCACGCTGCCGCCGTAGCTCATCAGCCCGCCGGCCTCGACAAACGCACGATACTGGAAGATCGCCGGCAGGGCGTGGCGCAGCGTCAGCGCCGCGAGCTGTTCGCTGTGGCTCACGAGGAATCCGTCGGTGCCGATCACCAGCCCGCCCGCTCGCAACTGCATCAAGGCGGCGAAGGCCGGCTCGAACCCGGCTTCGGTGCTCGCATGCAGGACGTGGAGCTTGAGCCCCAGCGTGCGCGCCGCTGCCTGCAGGTCTTTCGATTGAGTCTCGGCGACCGCGTTGGTCGGGTTGAGGATGAGGCCGATCGTGCTCGCCGCCGGCACAAGCTCGTGGATCAGCTCCAGCCGTTTCTGCCCGGTATCGATGTTGAGCGTGACCACGCCGGTCATGTTGCCGCCCGGCCGGTTGAGGCTCGCGACGAATCCGGCTTCGACCGGATCGACGCTGCCGTGAAAGACGATCGGAATTGTCCTGGTTGCCGCCTTTGCCGCCATGGCGGCGGCATTTCCGCCGATCGTCGCGATTACGGTCACCTGACGCCGAACGAGGTCGGCGGCCAGCTCCGGCAGCCGCTCGTATTGGTCTTCCGCCCAGCGATATTCGACGGCGACGTCGCGGCCTTCGACGAAGCCTGCTTCGTTGAGCCCGCGCCGGAACGCCGCGAGCTGCGCCGCGTATCCGTGCGCCGTTGTGGCACCAAGGACGCCGATCACCGGCATGCGCGCCTGCTGCGCGCGCGCCGCGAGCGGCCAAAGAAATGAAGACGACGCCGCGGCGCCGCCGAGCAGCGATATGAAGTCGCGGCGCCTCATTCGATTACCTCGTCGGCGCGCTGCTGGAGAATCCAAGGCACGTCGAGGCCGAGGGCTTTGGCGGTCTTCAGATTGATCACCAACTCGAACTTGACCGGGAACTGGACCGGAAGCTCGCTCGGCTTCTCGCCTTTCAAAATCCTATCAACGTAAGTCGCCGCACGCCGATAATTGTCTCTGACGTCGTTTCCGTAGGACAGCAGACCTCCGGCTTCGGCGAAGGAGCGAGCCGAATAGAGCGCGGGGAGACGGTAGCGTGCCATCGTCGCGGCGATCTCGACGGTATGCCCGCTCATGAAGGCACTCGGCATCGGAACGACACCGGTATTCGGTTCGCTCGCCTGTGCGGCGGCAAAGGTCTCGAACGCAGCCATGTCGGCAATCGATGCCGCTATGACTTGCACGCCGAAGGTTGGAGCAGTGGATTTGAAGTAGCTCAGATAGAAGTCCGCATAGGGAGACGTTGCGGGATTGAACGGGACGGCGACCCGCGCCAAACGCGGCATGACCTCCTTGAGCAGCTCGAGCCACTTGCCGGCCATTGAAGCTTCGAGATTGACGAGACCGGTGGCGTTGCCGCCGGGCCGCGACAGACTCGCGACAAAGCCCTGGCCGACCGGATCGACGATGTTCGTGAACACGATCGGGATGGTCCGCGTCTGCTGAAGCAATATCGCCGTGGTAGGAGAGCTCGACGATATAATCAGGTTGGGTTGCAACGAAACGAGCTCTTTGGCCCCCTGCTGAATGCGATTGGGGTCGTTCCCGGCCCAGCGAAACTCAAATTGGATATTCTGGCCCTCCGTCCAGCCGAGCTTCCCCAGTGCTTCCCGAAACGGGGCGAGCCAAGCATGAATTTCCGGGTTGCTTTCATTCCACGCCATCAGCATCCCGACGCGCCGCACGCCACCGACCGGCTGCTGCGCGCGCGCGGCGAGCGGCCAAAGAACTGAGGGCGCGGCCGCCGCGCCGCCGAGGAGCGATATGAAGGTGCGCCGGTTCACTCGATCACCTCGTCGGCGCGAGTGAGCAGCACCGGGGGCACGTCGAGGCCGATGGCTCTGACAGTTTTGAGGTTGATCAGGAACTCGAATTTGGTCGGTTGCTCGACCGGAAGCTCGCCGGGTTTGGTGCCCTTCAATATCTTGTCTACCTGAGCGGCCGCGCGTTGACAGATGGCGTTGTTATCGGCGCCATACGACATGAGCGCGCCGGCCATTAAGGTCTCCCGCGACCAGACGGATAAGGGTAAGCGGCGCTCGATCGCCAGCCGCGAGATGAGATTTCGGTGTGTGTACGCCGCACCGTCGGGGCAAGTGATCAGGCCCCGCATATCTGCTTGCTTCATTGCATCGAATGCAGGCACGAGTTCATCGGGCGAGCGCCATGGATACGTGCCACCGAACAGGCCGAGGTTCGCCGTCGCAGCCTTGAACACATCTATATAGACGGAAGAGATTTGCGCATTCGAATTGACGAGCAACGCTACGCGAGAGAGCCCGGGGACAATCTCTTTGAACAGCTCCAATCGTTTGCCGATGAGATCAGCCGCGTAGTTCGAAACTCCGGTCACATTGCCTTCGGGACGCGCCAGG
>Ga0137369_10007908_pt1 | contig 10644 bp, 11 predicted proteins | sample SagtaG_12_FD_104918 | JGI IMG/M metagenome (GOLD analysis project Ga0137369, IMG submission 104918) | Vadose zone soil microbial communities from Sagehorn Ranch, Mendocino, California, USA - Sage1_L_113_16 metaG | ecosystem: Environmental > Terrestrial > Soil > Vadose zone | place: USA... | reverse complement strand
TACGAGACCCAGCTGGCCGAGGCGGGCTTCAGCGACGTGTCGGTGACCTTCACCCACGCGGTCGGCGACGGCATCCAGTCGGCCATCATCAAGGCCACCAAGCCCGCCGACGTGGCCGCCGCGGTGCCCACCGGCGCCCACCGGGAGCTGCCGGTCGTCCAGCAGTCGGACTGCTGCTGACCTGAGCAGCCGGCACCGGACGAGGCGTCCCCGCTCGTCCGTGTGCCGCGCTGCGCTCACCCCGACCTGGGCCCGGGACCACCGCGGCCCAATATATCGATACTTTTCGATCTAGTCTGAGGAGTACCCATGCCACCCGACAGCAGCCAACCGATCTGGATTGACGACCCCGACGCCGCCCCGACCGCCCGCACCCGACTCCCGGTGGTGGTCATCGGGGCTGGCCCGGTCGGGCTGGCCGCGGCCACCCACCTGCTGGACCGCGGCCTGGAACCCCTCGTCCTGGAAGCCGGCCCACAGGTCGGCGCCAACATCGCCCAATGGCGGCACGTGCAGTTTTTCTCGCCCTGGTGCCTGGCGCTGGATCCGGTCAGCGTGCGCCTGCTCCACCAGGCAGGCTGGACCGGTCCCGACCCCGACACGCTCCCCACCGGCGCCGACCTGCTGGAGCACTACCTGCAGCCGCTGGCCGCCCTGCCCGCCCTCGCAAGCCGCATCCGGCTCAACACCACGGTGGTCGCGGTCGCCCGCCACGACCTGGACAAGGTCCGCAGCCCCGGCCGCGACCAGCTCCCCTTCCTCGTGCGCGTCCGCGACCCGCACGGGCAGCTCCGCGACCTCCAGGCCAGGGCGGTGATCGACGCCTCCGGCACCTGGACCCAGCCCAACCCCCTGGGCGCCTCCGGGCTGCCCGCCCTCGGCGAGCCCGACGCCGGCTCGCGGATCGCCTACGGGCTGCCCGACATCCTCGGCGCCGACCGGGGCCGCTATGGCGGCCGGCGGACGGTAGTGGTGGGCGCCGGGCATTCGGCCGCCACCAGCCTGCTCGCCCTAGCCGAGCTCCAGCAGCAGGCGCCGGAGACCGAGATCGTGTGGGCGGTCCGCTCGGCCACCCCGCGGCCGCTGGTCGGCAAGGGCGACGCCGAAGCCGACGAGCTCCCCGCCCGGGGCCGGCTGGCCACCGACCTGGCCGCCCTGGTCGACGCCGGCCACATCGAGCTGGCCACTGGCTTCCGGATCCACACGGTCGAGCCGGCCGGTGACCGGGTCCGGCTGGTCGGCGACCAGCTGCACGACCAGGACCTCGCCGACGCCACCGGCCTACGAATCGAGGCCGACCAGGTGATCGCCGCCACCGGGTTCCGTCCCGACCACGCCATCGCCGCGGAGCTCCGCCTGGGCCTGGAGCCGGCCCTGGAGAGCCCGACCGCGCTGGCCCCACTGATCGACCCCAACGTCCACACCTGCGGCACCGTGCCCGCCCACGGCATCGCCGAGCTCGCCCACCCCGAACCCGGCTACGTGATCGTAGGGATGAAGAGCTACGGCCGCGCCCCTACCTTCCTGCTGGCCACCGGCTACCAGCAGGTCCGCTCGGTGGTGGCCGCCCTGGCCGGCGACCGCGCCGGCGCCGCCCACCGCGACCACGGGCCCCCGGCCGCAGCCATGTGCGCCAGCAATCGAACCCTGCTCGCTCACGCCCGCCGCCACCGGCTCGCCGCAACCCTTGCCGAGCCGACTGGCGCGGTGGCGCTGGGCACCGCGGCCGACTGGAGCGCCGCCACCTGCTGCCCCTAGCCTGAGAGTGATGACCAGCAAGCTGCCGACCTCGCCGCGCGCCAGCGGCTGGCCGGGACCTCGGCGCGGCTGGCTGGTGGTCGCCACCCTGGCGGTGACCGAGACCACCTCCTACGGGGTCCTGACCTACGCCTTCGGGGTGTTCCTGCTGCCCATGCAGCACGACCTCGGCTGGTCGAGGACCGCCATCACCGGCGCCTACTCGCTGGCCATCATCCTGTCGGGGGTGGCCGCCATCCCGGTCGGCCGCTGGCTGGACCGCCACGGCGCCCGCGCCCTGATGACCGCCGGCTCGGTCGCCGCCACCATGCTGGTGCTGGCCTGGGCACGCGTCACCGACCTGCGCGCCTTCTATGCCATCTGGGCCGGCATCGGCGTCGTCATGGCCGCCGTGCTGTACGAGCCCGCCTTCGCGGTGATCGCCAGCTGGTTCCGCGACGGCGCCGAGCGGACCCGGGCCCTGCTGGCCCTCACCGTGGTCGCTGGGTTCGCCAGCGTCATCTACGTCCCGCTGGCCGGCTGGCTGGTCCAGACCCAGGGCTGGCGCGACGCCCTGGTAGCGCTGGCGGTCCTGCTCGTCCCCCTCACGGTCCTCCCAAGCGCCACGCTCCCCGGCCGGCGGCCCGATCACCTCGAACGCCAACCAGGCCAGCAACCCGCCACGCCGCCAGCCACCAACGGGCCCGACGGCGTCCCGCTGGCCCGCGCGCTGCGCGACCAAGCGTTGTGGTGGCTGGGCGCGGGGTTCTTTGCCGCCACCCTGGCCACCTCCACCGTCACCGTCCACTTGGTCGCCTACCTTCGCGAGCAGCAGTACTCCCCCGGGTTCGCGGCGACTTGGACCGGGCTCCTCGGCGCCATGTCGGTCGGCGGCCGCGTCCTGGTCACCGCCCTTGGCCGCCGCTGGCCGCTCGCGCTCGCCACCGCGGCGGTCTTCGCCCTCCAAGCCGTCGCGGTCGTGGTCCTCACCTTGTCGAGCGGACCAGCTGGAGTAGTGCCAGGCCGTGCAGCAGCATCCACAGCCCGGTGGCCTGGGCGGCCAGCAACCCCACCAGCCCGTCGCGGATCGCCAGGGCCATCGGCGCCGGTGCGCTGGTGCGGACGAAGGCGGCCAGGGTCATGGCGGCGATGACCAGGATGGCGATGGCGACCATCACCGCGCCCAGGGTGAACAGGCGCTCCTCCAGCACGGTGGTGTCGTTGAAGTGGGAGGGCACCCCGCGGGCGTGCTGGACGGCGACCCAGGCGACCTCGTAGCTGGTGGCGGCCGCCAGCGGACCGAGCAGCAGCCAGCGCGTGCGGTCGGTGATGTACAGGTGGCCGGTGACCCAGGCCAGGGTGATGGTGGTCAGCCCGAAGGAGATCCCGAAGGTGGTGGGCTTGCGGAAGGAGACCGGTCCCTGCCAGGCCCCGCCGACCGCCAGCCACCCGGCCAGGTGGCCAGGCCGACCAGGACCAGGGCGCCGCCAACCAGGTAGCCGAGCCGTTGGGCGGGCCGGGCCCGCTGCCAGGCGCCCAGCAGCGAGGCCCGCATCCTGGCCGGTGGGGAGGTGGAAACCATGGCTGGTGCTGGGTGCTGCATTCTAGGTGCTCCTTACCGTTTCGTCGCGCCGGTAGCCCCATAGCGCCAGGGCCGCGAAGCCCACCGCCCAGGCCGCCAGGCCCAGCCAGTCCCCGAGCGCCGAGGGCTGGCCTAGCACCGCCGCCCAGGTCACCTCCCCCCACAGCCGCGTAGGGAGGTAGGGGGAGACAGCTTCCGTCCAGCTGGGGAGCTCGGCCGGGAGGGCCCACAGCCCGCCCAGGTAGGCCAACAGCAGCCAGGCCAGCATGGCCACAGCGGTGGCGGCCCGCCGGCTGACCCAGTACCCCATGGCGATCCCCCCGAGGGCCACCACGATGCCCCCGGCCAGCAGCGCCAGGGTCCAGGGCAGCCACCGATCGGCGGCCACGCGCACCGGGTTGACCAGGTGCGCCTCCACGATCACGACCGCCGCCGCCGCGGCGGCAAACAGGGCCGCTGACAGCACCCGCCCGCCAAGCCGCTGGCCGGCCGACAGCGGCAGCGTCCGCAGCAACCGCTCCCAGGCGGTGGTCCGCTCCTCGGCGATGCCCACGCCGAACTGGAAGAACGCCACCCCCAGGATGGCCCACATCGCGTAGGAGGCCATGAGGTGGGTGACCAGCCCCACCTCGGTGTCCTGGCCCTCGAACAGGAAGTAGAACAACCCCGGCATCGCCATGGTGGGCAGCAGGTACCCCGGCGCCCGCAGGTGCTGCAGGGTCTGGTCCTTGAAATGCGCCAGGACGATCCTCACGACGCACCTCCGGTCAGGCTCAGAAACGCCTCCTCCAGGCTGGCACGCTCGACTTGGAGTCCGCTGAACGGCACTCCTTGGAGGCTGAGCGCCCGGACCAGCTCGTCGGGGTCGGCGGTGTACAGGATGTAGGAACCGTTGGTGACCTCGACGCTGGTGACCGCCGGGAGCTCCGGCAGCGACGGGGCCCGCAGCCGCACCCGGCTGAGGCCGACCCGGGCGGTGATCTCCTCCACGCTGCCGTGGGCGATCACCAGGCCCCCGGCGATCACCACCACGCGGGAGGCCAGGGCCTGCGCCTCCTCCAGGTAGTGGGTGGTGAGCAGCACGGCGCCGCCGTCGGCCACAAACGCCCGGACGACCTCCCACAGCCGGCGGCGGGCCTCCACGTCCAGACCGCTGGTGGGCTCGTCCATGACCACCGCCTGGGGTCGCCCGGCGAAGGCAAGCGCCACTGCCAGCCGACGCTGCTGGCCGCCGGAGAGACCGCCGGCGCGCCGACCGGCCACCTCTGCCAGGCCGAACCGCCCAAGCAGCTCTGATGTTGCGGCGGGGTGCGGGTAGTGGACGCGGACCAGGTCGACCACCTCGGCGACGGTGAGGTTGTCGGGGAACCCGACCTCCTGGGGCGTGACCCCGACCGACCGACGTGCCGCGGGCCTGGTCGGATCCCGGCCGAACAGCCTGGCCGACCCGGCGTCCGGGCGGCGCTGGCCCAGCAGGATGCCGACCGCGGTGGTCTTACCCGCCCCGTTGGGGCCCAGCAGCGCCACCAGCTCACCCGCATGGAGCTGGAGATCGACGCCTCGCAGAGCCTCGACCTTGCCGTAGCGCTTGTGGACGCCCCACAGCTCCGCGACAACCTGGGCGTCCACGGCGTCAGTCGTCATCGGCGGCGGTTCCTTTCCCGAGAGGGGTGTGACACCAGCCAGCCTGATGGCGGTCGGCCCCCAGGGCATCGGCCGTGGGGCTATCCCACCTCCGCCTCCGTGATGAACCCGCTGACGTGGCGATCATCAGCAAGGGGGATGCGGGTGGTGCCGGTGGCGGCTAGCGTTTGGCCGTGGACCGATGGAGCGCTGTTCGTTCGCGGCTGCCGCGGCTGGACCCGCTGCTGGCAGACGGGCTGCTGGCGCTGGTGGCGGCCGGGCTCTCCCTTGCCCAGATGCAGGGATATCCGAGCCCGCGCGACCGCAGCACCCTCAACATCGCGCTGGTGCTGCTGCAGACCCTCCCCCTGGTCTTCCGACGGCGGGCCCCGTTCACGGTGTTCGCCGTCGCCGCGGTGGCGGTCGGCGTCCAGGGGGCCCTGGAGTTGCGGGGCCCCCTGTTCGCCTTTCTGGCGCTCAACCTCGCCCTGTACTCGCTGGCCGCCTACGGGGACCATCGGCTGGCCGTCCGGGCCGTCGCGGTCTGGGCGTTGCTGCTCACCGTGCGCCTGGGCTACCTGATCGCGGCCAGGTGGCCACAGGTCACGATCAGCGGCCTGTCCGACGTGGTCGACGACTACGTGCTCCTGGCCGCCGCCTGGACCCTTGGCGAGGGCGTCCGCCAGCGGCGGCTGCACGCCGCCGAACTGGAGGACCGCGCCGCCCGGCTGGAGCGGGAACGAGAGGAGAAGGCCTGACAGGCGGCCACCCAGGAACGCCTGCGGATCGCCCGCGAGCTGCACGACGTGGTGGCCCACAGCCTCAGCGTCATCGGGGTCCAGGCCGGCGCGGCCCGGATGGTGCTCGACTCGGAGCCCAACCCAACCCGGGCCCGGGAGGCGGTCGCCGCGATCGAAGCCACCGCCAACCAGGCCATGGCCGAGATGCGCCGCGCCCTCGGCATCCTCCGAGACACCGAGCGATCCGGGGTCGCCCTTGCCCCGCTGCCCGGCCTGGGTCAGCTCCCTGCCCTCCTGGACCAGCTGCGGAGGGCGGGGCTCCCAGCGGACCTGAGGGTGGAGGGCACCCCGCGGCCCCTGGCGGCCAGCATCGACCTGTCGCTGTACCGGATCGTGCAGGAGGCGCTGACCAACACCCTCAAGCACGCCGCCGCAGCCCACGCCGAAGTCGTGGTCTGCTACGGCACCTACGACATCACGGTGGAGGTCACCGACGACGGCCGGGGAGCATCGCCCTCGGCGGCACGCTCGCCGGGCGCCGGCACGATCGGGATGCGCGAACGAGTGGCCCTATTTGACGGGGAGCTAAAGGTGGGCGCCCGACCTCAGGGCGGCTACGCCGTCCGGGTCCGCCTCCCGACCTCTGCCGGGGAGCCATGACCACCCGGGTGCTGCTCGCCGACGACCAGGAGCTGGTCCGAGCGGGATTCCGGATGATCCTGGAGACCCAGGCCGACATCCAGGTGGTGGGCGAGGCCGGCGACGGCGTCCAGGCCATTGCCGGCACCCGGCGGCTGCAACCCGACGTGGTCCTGATGGACATCCGGATGCCGAACCTGGACGGGCTCCAGGCCACCAAACAGATCATGGCGGCAGGCTCGGCCTCCCGGGTCCTGATCCTCACCACCTTCGACCTGGACGAGTACGTCTACCAGGCGCTGACGGCAGGCGCCAGCGGCTTCCTGCTCAAGAACGCCCCACCCGAACAGCTCATCAGCGCGGTGCGGGTGGTCGCCGCCGGGGACGGGCTGCTGTCCCCGTCGATCACCCGCCGAGTCATCGAGCAGTTCACCCGGCTCCCCCCTCCCGGCGGCACCGACGCGCTCAGCGGCACCGACGCGCTCAGGGGATTGACCGACCGCGAGCGGGAGGTCCTCAAGCTGATCGCCCGGGGGCTGTCCAACGCCGAGATCGCCGCCCAGCTGGTCGTCAGCGACGCCACCGTCAAAAGCCACGTGGCCCACCTGCTGGCCAAGCTGCAATTGCGGGACCGGGTCCAGGCCGTGGTGCTCGCCTACGAATCCGGCCTGATACGGCCAGGAATCACGTAAACGGTCGTCGGCCCCTGCAACGGTGCCCAGACGACTTGAGTAACCGAGTCCTACGGGAACCAAGTCCGCAGGCCAGCAGCACGAACCCAACACCGAACCATCGCTCCAAGTCCCGATCCCAGCGAACCACCGGAAGCCAGTCCTCCGACGGTCCCGCGTTGCTGCTCCTCGCCCGCAAGCAGCTCCATGCTCGTACGCCACCCTGAGCCAGATACCGTCCCACTCGCCCAGTGGCACATGCCAATCATCGTGGGCCAGGTGGCTTCCGGACGGCGACGGCCAGGAGCTGCCACCCCGAGGAGTCCACGATGGAGACCACCGACGACGCCCAAACACCGGGCCCGCATCGACGGCATCGGACCGCGCTCACGCTGGTGCGGCAACGGGCGTGGCCAGCGACCACCCGTTCGGGCCGAACACGGCCTCGATCCTGGCCACCGAACAGATGAAGGTCACGCACCAGCCCGTGGCGCCAGAGCCCGCGTCCCAGTCCGCCGCCACCAGGACCGGAGGGTTGCGGTCCGGGGAACCTGGCGGGTGGCTTCGGCCATTGACGGGGTGACAGGACTCGGACGCGTGAGGAGCCCCCGACGAACGACACCGAGCTGATCGCCGCGTCGCTGGTGGAGCCGGCCCGCTTCGCCGAGGTGTTCGACCGCCACTACCAGGCGATCCTGCGCTACCTGCGGCGGCGGATCGGCCCCGACCTGGCCGACGACCTTGCCGCCGAGACCTTCACGCTGGCGTTTCGGCGGCGCCACCAGTACCGCGGCGAGCATGCCGACGCCGCCGCCTGGCTGTACGGGATCGCCGCCAACCTGCTGCGCCAGCACGCCCGCGCGGAGGTGCGGCGGCTACGCGCCTACGCCCGGGTGGTGCCCGACCCCGTCGGGCCGGACATCGGCGACGGCGTCGCCGAACGGGTCGACACCGCCGCGGCCGGACGTCGTGCGGCGCTGGCGGTGGCCGACCTGCCGGCCAACCAGCGCGAGGTGCTGCTGCTGTTTGCCTGGGCGGAGCTGGATTACGTCGGGATCGCCCGCGCGCTGGACGTGCCCGAGGGCACCGTGCGTTCCCGTCTGCACCGTGCCCGCCGGCGCCTGCGCCGCCAGCTCGGCCTGACAGAGGTCACCGGGCAGCCGGGGCTGCTTGCGCCCACCCCGCCTGGAAGGAGCGATCCCGCATGAACGTCGACGAGCTTGACCTGGTTCGAGGTATCGCCGCCGACACCGCGGCACCGGAGGCGGCCACCACCCAGGCCGCGCGGGCGCGGCTGCTGGCCGTGATCGCCGCCGAGGCCGCGGCCGGCCAGGCGCGCCCAACCCGCCGCCGCGCCGCTGGGACGGACGGCAGGGTCGGGCTGCGTCGGCTGCTGCCAGCCAGCGCGGTGGTGGCCGCCGCGCTGACCGCGGCGGTGGCGGCCCCGCTGCTGCAGCAGCGACCCGCCACGGTCACTCAGGCGCCTGGCACTGGCACCCAGCCGCCCAGGAGCATCGGCGAGCCGACCGCGGTCGGCGTGCTGACGGATGCGGCGCTGGCCGCGGCCCGGGAGCCGGCGCCGGGGTTCGGCCCCGGCAGCTACTGGTATGTCCTGGAACGCGGCGTCAAGCTGGGCACCAACCTCGACCAGGCCGGGTCGACCAAGAGTTTCTTCTACCGGTTCGGCTACCAGAGCGAAACCTGGTGGGCCCCCGACGGCTCACTGTCAGGGCACCAGCGCAACGGCCGCGCCAAGTTCCTGGACGCCGCCGGGCGGGCCGCCTGGATCACCGCCGGCCGACCCGACCTGGGGCTGCCCAACACCGAGGTTTACTCGCCCAGGGTCAAGCAGAAGGTCATGGGTATCGGCTGGCTACCCCCCACCTACCAGGAACTGGTGCGGCTCCCAACCGACCCGGCGCGGCTGGCGGCGACGCTCACCGAGCGCGTGCGCGCCAACCCCCAGCTGCGCGGCGCCAGCCGCGCGCGTCTAACCGCCGAGCTGTTCGGCACCATCGGCTACCTGCTGGAGCACTACCCCCTGCCACCGCAGCTGCGAGCCGGGCTATACCAGGTGCTGACCCGCCTGGAGGGGGTCAAGCTGATCGGCCAGGTCACCGACCTGGCCGGCCGCCGCGCCGTCAGCGTCGCCGTCGATGGGGTGGACCAACCGCTCCCGGAGCGTCACGAGCTGCTGCTGGAGCCCGCCACCGGCCGGCTGCTGGGAGCACGCGTCGTCCTGACCCGCCAGGTGCCCGGCTGGCGCCTCCTAACCGGGACCGTGCTGGAGGAGCGGGTGTTCCTGCAGGCCTCGGTGGTCGACTCCCGCACCACCCGGCCGGGATCCCACCCGACCGTGGGCCGGTGGCCTACAGCCCCGCCCTGCTCGCCCTGCTCGTTGGACTGACCTGCTGAGAGGTGAGGGACAACATCCGTCCCGTCAGGCCGCAGCACAGCCGGCAGGGCCGGCGTGGGTTTCGCCGCGGCATCGGCGTGGTCGCCTTCCAGAAGGTCAACGGCCTGGCCCGCGACGGGATCGTGGGGCCGCGGAACTGGTATGCCCTTGGCCAGGTCACGACCCGCAGACGTCCGCGCACCCGATCGTGTACAACGCAAACGGTGCGCCGTCGTGGACGCCATCCAGACCTTCCACCAGGCCTCGGCCGGCGAACTCGCCGACGTAGCGCATCCCCAGCCGCTCCATCACCGCACGCGACCGCCGGTTGTGCCGTTCGGTGAACGCCACGACCTCCTCCACGCCAAGGTCCTCGAAGGCGAACCGCAGGCCGGCCCGGCCGATCTCCGTCGCACAGCCGCGCCCCCACCAGCCTGCCCGCACGGTCCAGCCGACCTCCAGGCGCTCCCGCGCCCAGCGCCCCGGTGGCAGCGCGGACGCGATCTCCTGGGCCGCCGCCGCGTCCGCGCCCATGCGACCCAGCCCGCCGCGACCGACCAGCTCGCCGGTGTGGCGGTCATAGGCGATCCACTTGCCGACGCCGGCGGTCTCCCACGCCTGGCCCATGGCGGTCGCGTTGCGATGCGCGGCCTCGACGGTCCAGCGGCCGCCGTGCCAGGCCGCCACGGCGTCGTCGTGGTGCAGCCGCCACAGGTCCTGGGCGTGCCCGGGGCCGACCGGTTCCAGCCGCAAGCGCTCGGTGAGCCGGATACGAACCGCCTTGGCGACGATGTCGCGTAACTGGCGGTCGCCGTCGCTGCGGCCCTGCATCATCAGCTCGAGGTTGTCGGGGCCGACCCAGGCGTAGGCGTCGTGCTTGCCGGTCTCCAGCCGGGGCGCGTCCAGGTCGCCGTCCACCTCGACGAGGTAGTCGAGCTCGCGGCGGACCACCCCGCCGTACTCCCACTCCCAGTCAGCGATCACGGCCTCCACGTGCCGCAGTCTCCAGCCGGTCTCCTCCTGGAGCTCGCGGGCCAGCGCCTCCTGGGGCGTCTCGCCCGCTTCGAGGTGGCCACCGATGATGTCCCAGGTGCCGGGCAGCAGCCGCCGGTCAGGCGCACGGCGGTGGGCATAGACCCGGTTCCGCCCGTCGCGGACGACGGCCCCGACACACGCTGGCTCACGCATGCCGCAGACGGTAACAAGCCGCGACCCCAGGCACGACGTGATTTGGCCTCGGGCTCAGCGACCGTGATC
>Ga0137369_10007905_pt1 | contig 10647 bp, 9 predicted proteins | sample SagtaG_12_FD_104918 | JGI IMG/M metagenome (GOLD analysis project Ga0137369, IMG submission 104918) | Vadose zone soil microbial communities from Sagehorn Ranch, Mendocino, California, USA - Sage1_L_113_16 metaG | ecosystem: Environmental > Terrestrial > Soil > Vadose zone | place: USA... | reverse complement strand
GCTTCGGATCACCGGTCTCGACGGCGTCGTGCACACCATCGAGGTGACGGCCTTTCCGCTCCTCGACCGCGAAGATCGCCCCGTCGGGACGGTCACAGTCTTCTGGGAAGACTAGTGCCCCTTCCAGTGATGCTGCCGAGTTTCTGGGTCGCTAGCACCAAGCCAGGGGCCGCACTCGGCGGCGGCCCAGGCTGGTTGCCTGGGTCGGCGGCGAGGGTGGTTCATGGCGCAGCGTGATAGCGGGCCAGAAGCCGGCGAGCATTGCTGGGAGGGGCACTAATTGCTGGCGCGGATCTGGGGGTGCCGTGGTTCGCTGGCGACGCCCGGCCCCGACACGGTCACGTACGGCGGCAACACGTCGTGTGTCGAGGTGCGGCTGAGCGACGGGACGTTGATCGTGCTCGACGCGGGAACGGGCATCCGTCGCCTCGGAGCCGATCTCGGAAGCGACGCGCCGCGCACCATCCACTTGCTGTTGACGCATCTCCACATCGACCACTTGGAAGGGCTCGGATTCTTCGCCCCGATCTGGCGAGAGACGACCGACCTGCACGTCTGGGGACCCCCGTCGCCGCGTCGCAACCTCGCGCAGCGCGTCGCGCGCTACCTCTCGCCACCGCTCTTCCCGATCGAGCTCTCGACGCTCCCGGCGCAGATCACCTTCAACGACGTGCCGGGCGAGCCGTGGCGGATCGGCGACGCCATCGTCTCGGCCGACAGCATCTTTCACCCGGGACCGACGGTCGGCTACCGGATCGAGGAAGACGGCAGTGCGCTCGCGTACCTGCCGGACCACGAGCCGGCGCTCGGGCCCGATCTCTCCGTCGTGACGCCGGACTGGGTCTCCGGCTACGGCGTCGCGGGCGGCGTCGACGTGCTTCTCCACGACGGTCAGTACACCGAGGACGAGTACGCCGAGCGAGTGGGATGGGGCCACTCGAGCGTCGATCACGCCGTGCGGGTCGCGGAGCTGGCGGAGGCCGATCGGCTCTTGCTCTTCCACCACGACCCCGAGCACTCCGACCGGGACCTGGAGGAGCTGCTCGAGCAGGCGTGCCGAGCCGCCGGCCACGACGGAGTGACCCTGGCCCGCGAGGGGATGGAGATCTCTCTCTAGACCGCGTTTAGCGGAGGACGGTGAGCTGCTTCTGGACGCGCTTCGTCGCGTCGATCGCCTCGGCGATCTCGATCAGCGCCCGTGACGGCTCACAGTCCGGATCGGCGAGGACCAGCGGCTCGCCCGCATCGCCGGCCTCGCGCAGGCGCGCGTCGAGCGGCACGGACCCGAGGAACGGGATGCCCAGATGCTCCGCGAGGTGCGCGCCGCCGCCGGAGCCGAAGACGTCCGAGGTCATGTTCTCGATCGTGCCGATCAGGCGCATGTTCGTCTTCTGCGCCATCAGCGCCGCCCGCACGGCGACCTCCTGCGCGAGCGGCTGCGGGGTCGTCACGATCACCGCCTCGGCCCGCGGCAGCAGCTGGCCGAGCGAGATCGCGACGTCGCCGGTGCCCGGTGGCATGTCGACCAGCAGCGTGTCGAGCGCACCCCAGTGAACGTCCGAGAGGAACTGCTCGAGCGCGCGGTGCAGCATCGGCCCGCGCCACATCACCGGCTGGTTGTCGTCGAGGAAGAACCCGATCGACATCAGCTTCAGGTCGTGCCGAACCGGCGGGACGATCATCTTGTCGACGAGCACTGGCTTTTGGTGGATGCCGAGGAGATGCGGGATCGAGTGCCCGTACACGTCGGCGTCGAGCACGCCGGTCCGGTGGCCGAGCCGCGCGAAGGCCGCAGCGAGGTTCGCGGTGACCGACGACTTGCCGACGCCGCCCTTGCCCGAGGCGATTGCGAGCACTCGGGTCGAGCGGTCGACCGACAGCCCCTTCGAGCGCTCCGCGACCCCGCCCCGAAGCTTCGTCGTCAAGGCGGCGCGCTCGTCGGGCGTCATCACGTCGAACTCGAGCCGCAGGCTCTGGACGCCGGCGAGCCCGGCGACATGCGTGGTCACCTGCTCCTGGAAGGCCGACCGCAGCGGGCACCCCGCGACGGTCAGGGCGATCGTGATCGTGACCGCTCCGCCGTCGATATCGACTCCGCGAACCATGTCGAGCTCGGTGACGGGCCGGCGCAGCTCAGGGTCGATCACGTTGGCGAGCGCCTGGTAGATCTCCTGGCGAGAAGGCTCCATCCTCGCCCGAGGGTACCAGCCGCTCGCCGGCCTCCCGGCGCCGGGCCTTGATCTTGCAGCAGGCATCTGTCACGTTCTCGGACAGGCGAATGAGGAGGGGCGATGGGGCGGTTTGCAGCAGGACTGGCGCTAATAGCGATCATGGTTGGGATCGCTGCGGCGACTGCATCAGCCCACAACACGACGTGGTACTGGTCGGAGCGGTTCGCTTCCAACTTCCTGAACCAGAAGGACTTCTGCTTCAACGACGGCTCCTGCCGGGACATCGATGTCTCGCTATGCGCTGGCAGGAAGACGGACGCCAACGGCAGGAAGGAATGGATCTGGAACAACACGCGCACGATCAAGCTCTACAAGCACCTGTACTGCTCGTTCCGGTTCACGAACGGGGCGATCTGGACCGCGCTGGTGCACGTCACGGGCGAGAAGACCTGGGTCTCCGACCACATGAAGCTGGAGCGGCCCGCGACACGTTGACGGCTCGCCGGCTCTGACGCGGGGTCCCGGCTCGCGCGCCGGACCCCGCGTGCCTCCGCGTCAAGGCCCTCTTCACGCTCCGGACTGAGTAGGAAATACTGTCTCGGTGGCCAGTGATCCCATGATCGGCCAGGTCCTCGTCGGCCACGTCATCGAGGGCGTGGTCGGCGAAGGCGGCATGGGAACCGTCTATCGCGCCCGTCATGCCCGCCTGGGCCGGATGCGCGCCCTGAAGCTCCTCCCCCCACGGTTTGCGGAGGACGAGAGCTACCGGGAGCGCTTCGAGCGCGAGTGGCGCTCGGCTGCGGCGATCGAGCACCCCAACATCGTCGAGGTGCTCGACGCCGGTGACATCGAGGGGCAGCTGTTCATCGTCATGCGCCTGATCGACGGGCCGGATCTCGGCAAGCTCCTGACCGACGAGGGGCCGCTCGAGCCCCGCCGCACGCTCAACCTGCTCACCCAGGTCGCCGACGCCCTCGATTCGGCGAACGAGCGCGGGCTCGTCCACCGAGACGTCAAGCCTTCGAACATCCTGGTCGGACCGGGAGACACCGCCTACCTGACGGACTTCGGCGTCGCGAAGAACACCGGCACTCGCGGGCTGACCCAAAAAGGCATGTTCGTCGGGACGATCGACTACGCAGCGCCAGAGCAGATCGAAGGGCAGTCGCTCGACGGCCGAACCGACGTCTACGCGCTCGGCGGCGTCCTCTACACCTGCCTCACCGGGGCCGTCCCCTACGAGCGCGAATCCGAGGTGCAAGTGATCTACGCCCACCTCCGCGATCCACCGCCCGCGCCGAGCTCCCGCCATCCCGAGCTCACGCCGGCGCTCGACGCGGTCGTCGCGAAGGCGATGGACAAGTCGAGGGAGAACCGCTACGGCAGCTGCGGCGAGCTGATCGCCGGGCTGCGGGCTGCCCTGCGGGCGAGAGCCACCGAGCCGGGCCTTCCCGTGCCGCCTCCGCCGACGCGGATCGAGGAGCTGCCGGAGCACGCGCAGGCAGAGGAGACGCGGGCCGTGGAGCGCCCGCGGGTGCCGGACACGGCGGCTCTCCCGGGCGGCGTGGAGACGAGCCACGCCCGCGAATCCGACCCGGGCGTGATCCAGCCACCGCCGCCCGACGAGACGCGGGCGAGGGAGCGACCGCCGGCCGAGCAGACCGTGCTCGCGGACACCGGGGCCGAGACCCGGCTGGAACGCGACCAGTCAGAGGCGACGACGATCGACAAGGGTCCCGTGTACCGGCCACCCGAGCCGCCACCGCCCCCGCCGACCTGGGGGCCGCCCCCCGAGCAACCCGCAGCCGGAGGGGCAGGCGGGCGCCGTCGCCGCCGGACCGGCCTCCTGCTCGGCGCCGTCGGTGGCCTGATCCTGATCGGCGGCGCGATCGTCGCTGCGTTGCTCGTCCTCGGTGGCGGCACGAACACGCGAGACGTGACGGGGAAGGTCGTCGACGACTCCGGGCGGGCGCTGTTCGGAGTGCGCGTAAGCGGCGGCGACAAGAGCGTCGAGACCGCGGGTGACGGGACCTTCACGCTCGCCGGCGTGCCCAAGGACGCACCGATCGCGTTCGAGTCGTGCGCGTACGGAAGCAAGACGATCGAGGATCCGGCCGCGGTGGGGCAGACAGTGACGCTGACCCGACGACCCGTCTCCGGACGCGTGACGAACGGGGTCACCGGCAGGGCGCTCGCGGGCGCCGCGGTGAAGGACGAGCAGACGAGGTCGAACGGGCGCTTCGAGCTGTACGGCGTCTGTCCGGGGGACTCGATCAAGGTCAGCAAGAGCGGCTTCCTTCCTGCCTCGGTCCGGATTCCGGACAGCAGGGTCGCCAACGTGACGCTGCAGACGCCGCGGTCGATTCGGGAGACGTTCTCGTCGGGGGTGGGCTGGTTCGACGACGAGGCCGACGGCAGCCTCTCGGCCTCCTCGATCGTGAACTCGGCTTACCACATCCGGGTCAAGGAAGCCGGCTACAGAGTCTGGGTCGATTCGACGTTCAACCCGGTGACGAAGGGAGACGGGTTCGCGGCCGTCCCGAGAGACGCCGCGCTCAGCATGACGGCGGTGCGCACCGAGGGACCCCTGGACAACGGCTTCGGCTTCATCTGCGCCTGGAGCGCCGACCGCTACTACGCACTCGAGGTCTCGAGCGACGGCTATTTCCGCATCTGGAAGCGGAACGGAGCGAACGAGAAGGACCTCCGCAAGTGGGCCGCGAGCTCGCTCATCCACGACCGCCTCACCCGCCTCGGAGCCCGCTGCACGGGCGGGAGCGGCGGTCGCGCGGCAAGGCTGACGCTGAGCGTGAACGGCCGCGTCCTCAGCAGCGCCACCGATCCTTCCGGCTTCCCGTTCCGGTCGTTCGGCTTCTTCGCCGACGCGATCGACGAAGGCGGCCTCGAGGTCGAGTTCGACAACTTCGTGTTCCAGCGGCTCCGCTAGTCGAAACCGAGGCGCACGTCTCGCCCGCCGCTTGACGTCAGGAAGGTGAACGTCGCCTTGTCGCCCTTGCTGAAGTTCCCGACGGCGCGACAGTAGGTCGGGTAGTTGTTGTCGATCTCCCGTCCGTCGATTCCCGTCACGACGAGCGTGTTCCCACCCTCGAGCGCGTCTCCGAGCTCGCGATCGGCGGGCGTGCCCGGCATCGCTCCGGTGACGAGAAAGCTCGGGGGCAGGCTGTTCTGCTTCAGGACCTCGTCGCTGGGAAACTGGATCCACATCCCCGTCCAGCCGAGCGAGCGGCCTTCCCGCAGGACGTCGGTGACCTCCTGGACGTGGTCGGACCGGATCGAGTAGTTCTGGTTCTGCCGATCGGCGGAGGTGTTGGCGGCAAGCGTGTTGACGCCGATCAGCTTGCCGTCGAGACCGACCAGCGGCCCCCCCGAGTTTCCGGGATTGATGGCGGCGTCAGTCTGCACGACGTCCGTGTAGTCGATGAAGTCGCCGCCACCCGACACCTTCCCGCGGGCGATCGAGACGACGCCGGTGGTTGCGGTGAGCTCCTGGCGGTCGAGCAGCGTACCCGGGAAGCCGACGGCGACGACAGGCTGGCCCTCCTTGATCGACTTGACAGGCTCGAGCGGCAGGGTCTCCAGGCCGTCCTTGTCTTCGACCTTAAGCAGCGCCAGATCCTCGCAAGGTGCGATGCCGACAAGCGACGCGTCGCGGCGGAACTTGTTCACGCCCACCTCGTAACGCTTGCCGCCGTCGACGACGTGCTCGTTCGTCACGATCAGGCCCTCGTCGGCGTCGAGGACCCAGCCGGTCCCGCTGATCTGGTCCTGGCCGTCGAGGATGACGCTGACGACCGACGGGCGCACCTGGTCGACGACCTCCGCCGTCGAGAGCGGCCCCTCGTCGCCGCCGACCACGCCGGTCAGGAAGAGCGCTCCGACGGTGACCGCGGCGGCGACGCCCAGGGCGCCCAGCACGGTCGCGAGTATGACCGAGCGGCGCGTCGAGCGCGACTGGCCCTCGAGCGCGTCCCTGACGATCCGCTGAATGGTCGACTGGCTGGCTGGTCGCGGCGCGTCGGCTGCCGGCGCGGCGGCGGGCCTCGGGTCGGTGGCCGACGTCTCGAGGACGGTGTCGCCGACACGGACGCGCTCGCCGCCCCGCAGCAGCAGCGGCTCGTGGATGCGGCGCCCGTTGACGAACGTGCCGTTGCTCGAGCCGAGGTCGTGGATGACGGCCCGCCCGTCGTCGAGGACGTCGAGGTAGGCGTGATGGCGAGAGACCTTGTCGTCGTCGAGGACGACGTCGGCGTCCTCTTCGCGGCCGAGCATGAAGCGGCTTCCCCGTGCCTTTACGGACCACTCGCGTTCACCGCCCGAGCGAATCGTCAGCCACATCCCTGCCTCCAAGCCATCGGTGTCACGCGCTGCTCGTGCCGTGGCCGATCCGGCTCGCCCACGTCGAACGATTGTCGAAGAGCGCCCGCGCCCGGTCAAGCGGCGGCCGGAAGGACGAAAGAACGCTCCGCGCGCGAACCCGCCGGAACCGATGACCTACGTCATCCTCGCGATCCTCTTCGTCGTGCTGCTGTACGCGCTGATCCGTGTGCGCGGTCGCCGCAACCGGTAGCGAGGCCGTCCAGCAGCTCTCCGAGCCCGAGCGCATTCGCCACCGCAAATGCGTTCCAGTCGTTGTTGAAGTAGGCGAAGACGTCGACCCGGCGGCGCCACTCGTCGATCTGCGCCGCCCACTCGGCGAGCTCGTCGTCGCCGTAGTTCCCGCCCTCCGCGCGCCCGGTATGGAACCGCACGTAGGTCCAGCCCGTCGTCAGCTCACGCGTCTGAAACGGACGCATGGGCGTGTCGCCGATCACGAGCGCCGCACCGTACTCGCCGAGCGCCCTGTAGACCTCGGGCACGAACCAGCTCGCATGCCTGAACTCGAAGCAGTGCCGGCCCGGCGGAAGCCGCTCGAGCGCGGCGGCGAGGCGCTCGTCGTCGCGATGGAAGCTCTCCGGCAGCTGCCAGAGCACCGGTCCGAGCTTGGGCGAGCGCGCGAGCGGCTCGATCGCCGCGTAGTAGCGCTCGACGCCCTCGTCCAGGTCGCGAAGACGCTTGACGTGCGTGAGGTATCGGCTCGCCTTGACCGCGAACAAGAACTCGGGCCGCGTCTGCTCGAGCCAGCGTGCGACCGACTCGGGGCGCGGGAGCCGATAGAACGTCGCGTTCACCTCGACCGTGTCGAACAGGCTCGCGTAGTGCTCGAGCCAACGGCGGGCCGGCAGCCCTTTCGGATAGACGGCCTCGCGCCAGTGCTTGTAGGTCCAACCCGAGCAGCCAACCCGAACGGGTCTCAGCTGCGAAGCGCTGTTGCCAGCAGCGTGCACTGGTCAGGTGTACCCGCCGCGACGAGGCGCGAACGTGCTTCGACATCCAGCGGCGCGGCTCCGAACGGAGGCGTCTCGAAGAGGTCGATCGCTAGGCCGCACTCGCGCACGAGCAGCTGCCCCGCGGCGATGTCGACGGCGCGCGCCCCCTTGAGCGAGCAGACGCCGTCCACGCGGCCGGCGGCGAGATGGCAGAGCGAGAGGGCCAGCGAGCCCATGATCCGCAACCGATACGCGATCCCGACGACGGCCGCCGCACGCTCGGCGACCGAGGACGTCAGCGTCGCCTCGAAGGAGAGGATCTCGATCCGGTCCTTGGGCCGCTCGCTCCCTAGCCGCACGCCGTCGAGCCAGGCTCCGCCGCCCCGCTCGGCCCACCACTCCTCGCCCGAGCCGAAGTCGTAGACGTAGCCGAAGAACACGTCGTCCATCGTCCAGCCCTCGGCCACCGCGATCGACAGCGAGAAGAACGGGATTCCGCGCTTCGCGTTCAGCGAGCCGTCGATCGGGTCGACGACGATCACCGGCGGCCCTTCCCCGAAGGTGCCCGCCTCCTCGGAGACGATCGCGCCGCGCCGCTCGAAGCGGGCGAGCACGACCGCCTCGGCAGCGGCGTCGATGGCCGTCGTCTCGTCGCCGCCCTTCCCTTGCGAGACGACCGGCTCTCGCTCGGCGCGGCCGCGGAGCTGCGTGAGCACGCCGCGAACGTCTTCCGCAGCCCCGCGCGCGAGCGACAGCCAGTCCGTCGTCACAGTGGGTGGAAGAGGAGTCCCGAGAGCAGCTTCGGATAGAAGTAGGTGCTCTTCTGGGGCATGACCTCGCCGCGTGAGGTGACCTCCCAGACCTCGTCGAGCTCGGGTGGGCGCAGGAGGAAGGCCGCCTCGGCCTCGCCCGAGTCGACACGCGCGATTGCCTCTTCTGCCCGGGGCGTGTACGTCACGCCGTGCGGCTCGAACGTCTCGACGAGCTGTGTGTCGAGCTCGTCGCCGCCGCGGACGATCGTGGCGCCGCCGCGGCGGTAGAGCACGACCGCCGACTGGCCCCTCGGCTCACCCTCGAGCTCACGGAGCGCTTCGAGAGGATCCGCATCGGCAGCCGGCGGCTCCGTCCCGAGCAGCTCGACCATGCGGTGCGTCGGGAAGATGACGAGACCGGGAGCACGCGCGCTCACGAGGACGCCGAAGGTGTGCGTCGCCGAGGGCTCCTCCTGGCTGAACGCGACCGCGGTCTCGTAGCGATGGTGGCCGTCCGCGATCAGCAGCGGCACGCCGAGGTCGATCTCGGCGCCGGGGATCCGCCACGCGCGCGTCGTGACGCCGCCCTCCTCCGCCGCGACGTCCGGGGCGCGATCCGGGCGCGAGATCGGGGGGTCGGCGTCGTAGAGCAGGAAGATCGGCTCTAGCTGCGTACGGGTCGCTCGGACGAGGCGCAGGCGGCCCTCCTTCGGGCCCGCGTGCGTTCGCTCGTGCGGGATCACCGCGCCGGTCTCGTACGGCTCCACGCGCACCGAGCCAGCGAAACCCTCGCGCGTGCGCGCGACCCCGTCCGGGCCGACGTAGTCCTGGGAGAGCCACCAGAGCGCCGGCTCGTCTTCGACCAAGACGCCGTCGCGACGCCAGGCGGCGAGATCGTGCGCAGCCTGCTCCTCCGAGTCCGGCAACGTCAGGTGCACGACGTTGTACGGGCTCTGGCCGAGGAACCGCCGGCGCTCCTCGGGCGAGATGATGTCGTACGGCGGCGCGACGAGGTCTTCGAGCGGCCCCGCGACAGCCTCGTCGTAGCGCAGCGCTCGGAACGGCCTGACCTCGGGCACGCGCTGGAACGTATCAGCAGGCGGCGTCCATACACTCCGCCCATGAACGCCATCGCAGAGCTTGCTGAAGACCGGGTCATCGAGGGCATCTACGCGGTCTCCCGCAAGCGGCGGCTCCGCACTCGGTCGGGCGCCGCGTACCTCGCGCTCGAGCTCGTCGACCCGAGCGGGCGGATCGAGGCGCGCGTCTGGAACGACGTCGACCTACTCGATACGCGCTTCGGCGAGGGGGATGCGGTGCGGGTGCTCGGCCGGGTCGAGCGTTTTCGCAATCGCCTCCAGCTAGACGTTCGCTCGCTCGAGGCGGCCCCGGAGACCGATGCGGCGTCGCTGACCCCGTCGCTGCGCCGCGATGCCGACGAGCTGGACGGCTTTCTCGAGTTTCTCGCCGGCGAGATCGCGCATCCGGGCGTGGCGACTGTCGTCTCCGCGTTCCTCAGGGATGGAGCCGTTCGGCAGGGGTTGCGCACGCTGCCGGCCACGCAGGAGGGACACCACGGCTACGCGGGCGGGCTGCTCGAGCACACGGTCGGCGTTGCCACGCTCTGCCGGGAGACTGCGCAGCTCCATCCGCGCCTGCGCGCCGATCTCCTGGTCGCGGCAGCGCTGCTGCACGACGTCGGCAGAACGCTCGAGCTCGGTCCAGGCCCGGCTTTCACGCAGACGGACGAGGGGCGCCTACTCGGTCACGTCCATCTCGGCCTGCGGCTGATTGAAGAGCGAGCGAGCGACCTGGTCGTGTCCGTGCGGGCCGAGCTGCTCCACGCTGTCGCCTCGCATCACGACGCGCGAGCCGCACGGACCGCCGAGGCAGCCGTCCTCTACCACGCGAACCAGCTCGACGCCGCCGCTGCGGCTCGGCCCGTGCCGGACTAACGCCTCTTGATCACACCGCCCCGGGTGCGTCCGTCGCCTTCCGTGGCGTTGATTTTGCGCCGCTGCGCTCGGGGCACCCCATCCCACCACCCACTGAGAATTCTAAAGAGGAAACGCGTACGGGTGTGAAACGGAACTGCGCCAAATGTGTGCCAATGCCGCCGTCGCTACGCGAGGTTGCGCCGCCAGAGGACGATCCCGAGCGGAATGAGGGCGAGCGCGGCAACGGGTGCCGCTAGTCGCCGTACGCTGCGTGCTTCGGTCCTGCGCTCGGCTCTGCCGGTATGTGCGAGGCGCCTGATCTCGGCCACCGCCCCGTTTAGCTCGTCCTCCTCGAACGCGGCGCCACCGACGTCGGTGGCCAGGCGTGACACCGCCAACCCGCTCCCGGGGTCGGCGCGATACGCCTCGGTGCTCCCGCCGCCGCGCCAGATCCGCTCCT
>Ga0137369_10007904_pt1 | contig 10647 bp, 10 predicted proteins | sample SagtaG_12_FD_104918 | JGI IMG/M metagenome (GOLD analysis project Ga0137369, IMG submission 104918) | Vadose zone soil microbial communities from Sagehorn Ranch, Mendocino, California, USA - Sage1_L_113_16 metaG | ecosystem: Environmental > Terrestrial > Soil > Vadose zone | place: USA... | reverse complement strand
GCCGTCGGTGCGGATGCTCCTGCTGAAAGGGTTCGACGAGCACGGGTTCGTGTTCTTCACCGGGCTCACGAGCCGGAAAGGGCGCGAGCTCGCCGAGAATCCGCGGGGCGCGTTGCTGTTTCATTGGCCCGGCCGGCAGGTGCGGATCGAAGGGCCGGTCGAGCAGGTGGGCGAGCAGGAGTCGGACACCTACTGGGCGACTCGGCCACTCGCGAGTCGCCGCAGCGCCGCGGCCTCTCGGCAGAGCGAGCCGATCGAGAGCCGGGAAGCGCTCGAGGCGCACGTCGCGGCGATTGGCTACGACCCGTCGCGCCCCGCACACTGGGGTGGCTTTCGGCTCGTCCCGGAGACGTTCGAGTTCTGGCAGCACCGCGACGACCGGCTGCACGACCGTGAGCACTGGACGCGGACGCCGGACGGGTGGCACGTCCGGCGTCTGCAGCCGTGAGTCGGCGATGTTCGCCGCCGCTCTTCGCTAGACCGGCCTGCGGGCGCCGAGCAGCGCCACGATCAGCGCCACGAGCAGGAGGAAGAAGAGGAACTTCGAGATCGCGACGCCGCCGCCGATCGCCAGGATCAACAGAACGAGAACGAGCAACCAGATCACAGGGACACCCCCTCTCTTGGACAGCGCACGGGTACCCGCCTGCTTCGGCGAGAAACGTCGGTCACCCGGCCGAGGGAGGTGACCGTGCGTGCCGCCATCGCCGCCGCCGGCCTCGCGCTGCTCGCCGGTGCCGCGGCCGGATCCGTTCAGGCGCCGCCGCGAGTCTCGGGCTGCCCGGTCTTCCCGGCCACCAATCCGTGGAACCGGCGCGTCGATTCGCTGCCGGTGGCGCGCCGCTCCGAGACGCTGATCCGCTCGATCGGGCTCGACGCGGCCGTACATGCGGACTTCGGCTCAGGGCTCTGGGACGGCGGGCCGATCGGGATCCCGTTCACGGTCGTACCTGGCAAGCAGAAGAAGGTGGGGGTCCGCTTCGACTACGCCGACGAGTCCGACAGGGGCCCGTACCCAATCCCGCGCGACGTTCCGATCGAGGGCGCACGCGCTCCGGTCCGCTCCGGCGCCGGCGGAGCCGCCACCTCCGCTACTGGGCGACTCCGTCGAGCCTACGCCGCTGACGGTGACCGGCACGCGCTCATCGTGGATCGCGATCACTGCCGGCTGTATGAGCTCTATGCGCTCTACTCGGTTGCCGGCGGGGGCTGGAAGGCCGGCTCGGGCGCGATCTGGAACCTCCGTTCGAACCGACTCCGTCCGGCTGGCTGGACCTCGGCCGACGCGGCCGGGCTACCGATCCTGCCCGGGCTCGCTCGCTACGACGAAGTAGCCCGCGGCTCGATCGAGCACGCGCTGCGGTTCACAGCCGAGCGGACGCGACGGGCGTACGTCTACCCGGCACGCCACTACGCCTCGGACTCCGACGACCCCGAGCTGCCGCCGATGGGCCTGCGGGTCCGCCTCAAGGGCGGCTTCGACACGCGCTCCTTTCCGCCGCAGGCGCGAGTCGTGCTCGAGGCGCTGAAGACCTACGGGATGATCCTCGCCGACAACGGCTCGAGCTGGTTCGTCTCGGGCGCCCCGGACGCGCGCTGGTCGAACGACCAGCTGCACACGCTCGGCCGCGTGAACGGCTCGGACTTCGAGGTCGTCGACGCGTCGTCGCTCCGGCCGTAAGGAGGTTTGCCGAAGTCGAACGGCTGCGGGCTCGTCATCTCCGAAATGAAGTCGTGGAGGATCGCGAGTGCATGCACCGGCAGCGGGCGTAGCGGCTTCCTGCTCCGCCTCCGGGCACAGCGGAAGCTCCGCAGCGGGCGGGAAGCTACAGCGGGAGTCGCGCTCTCTCGAAGCTGTCGCTAACCGCGTCCGTGTTCGCGCGTCGTACCGGTCAGGTCAGGTGTACTCACAGAGGACGTGCTGGCGACGTCTTCGCTGAATAGGTAGGAGCGCTCGGTGGCGAACGACCGCTGGCTGGGAATCGAGCTCCGCCATCTCACCGCGCTCGACGCGGTCGCGCGCGAGGAGTCGTTCAGCCGTGCGGCGACGCGCCTCGGCTACGTCCAGTCGGCAATCAGCCATCAGATCGCGGTGCTCGAGACGCTCGTCGGCGAGCGGCTGATCGAACGCTCTCGCGGGTCACGGCCACTCGAGCTGACAGACGCCGGCGAGATCCTGCTCGAGCACTCGAACGGCGTCCTCGCGCGCATCCGCGCCGCCAAGGCCGACTTCGCCGCGCTCGCGATCGGGGCCTCCGGAACCCTGCGGGTCGGTACCTTCGCGACCGTCAGCACCCGGATCCTGCCGCCGCTCCTGCGGCACTTCGCCGACGGGACTCCCGGCGTCGAGGTCGTGCTGCGGGAAGAGGCGAGCGACGCGACGCTGCTCGGGCTCGTCGCCGACGGCGCGCTGGATCTCACGTTCGCGGACCTGCCCGCGCCCGATGACGTCTTCGAGACGTTCGAGCTCGTCACCGACCCGTACGTCCTGCTCGTCCCGTCGGGGTGGACGCTTGCTTCGCGCACCGTCCCGGTCTGTATCGACGAGCTTGCCGGGCTGCCGTTGATCGGGCAGAGCGAGCGGGAGCCGCGGGTCGAGGCGGCGCTCGACGCGGCCGGGGTCCGTCCGCGGTTCGTGTTCCGGTCGGATGTCGGCAGGACGGTGCAGGCGCTCGTCGCGGTCGGGCTGGGTGCGGCGCTACTCCCCCGCCTCGGCATCGAGCCCGACTCACGCACGACTGCGCTCGAGCTCGAGGAGTCGCCCGCCATCGAGGCTCGGAGGCTCGGCCTGGCGTGGCTGCGGGACCGATCGCATCGCGCCGCGGCGTCGCGGTTCGTCGACGCGGCGCTCAGATTCTCCGCATCGCTCAGTTGAGGGCCGCTGCGACCGCACGCGCCGCGGCCCTCACGGCCTCCGCTGCGCGGCCGTCGAACGGCGCGAGCGAGACGGCGCCCACGCTCGCGTCTGCGCGCCCGTCGACGACGACCGGGGCCGCAATCCCGACGGCGCCCGGCTGGATCTCGCCGGCGCTCGACGCGTAGCCGCGCTTGCGTGCGAGGGCAACCTCGCCGGGCTCCCCGGCGACGGCCGGTCGCCCCGCCAGGATCGCCTTGCCGGACGCGCCCAGCCGGAGCGGGTGACGGCGGCCAGGCCGATAGGCGACGTGCATCGAAGCGCGAGTCGGCTCGACGACCACCAGCGCGACGGCCTCGTCCCCCTCCGCCATCGTCAGCGCCGAGGTCGCTCCCAGCTGATCGGCGAGGTCCGCCAAAACCGGGAGCGCGGCCGCCTGCAGGTCCCCGGCGACGCCCCGAGCGAGCGTGAGAACGCCGGTCCCGAGGCGATGGCGCCCTTCGTCGTCGCGGCGGACGAGGCCGTGCAGCTCCAGCGTCGCGACGAGGCGGTAGACGACCGCGCGGTGCACGCCCAGCGCGTCAGCGAGCTCGCGGACCGATAACCCGTCACGCGCCTGTGCGAGCTGCGTGAGGACCCGCAGGCCGCGGTCGAGTGTCTGCAGCGGCGGGTCAGAGATGGCTGGTCACCCCGGCCGGGTTCTCGTCCGTCGACTCCCCTGCCGCCGCGCCCTCGTACCACGAGTAGGCGTAGCGGCCGTCGTCGAGCTCGCGCGCGAAGGTCGACAGCCGCAGCGGGTGGAACGTGTCGCACATGACCGCCAGCTCGTGCGTCTCCGTCATCCCGATCGACTTCTCCGCGAGACCCGGCTGCGGGCCGTGCGGGAGCCCCGAAGGGTGGAGCGTGATCGAGCCGATCTCGATCCCCTTCCGCGACGAGAACTGCCCGTCGACGTAATAGATCATCTCCTCCGACTGGAGATTCGAGTGGTGGTACGGGATCGGGATCGCCCGCGGGTCGAAGTCGAGCTTGCGCGGGCAGAACGAGCAGATGACGAAGTTCTGCCCCTGGAAGGTCTGGTGCGACGGCGGCGGCATGTGGATGCGCCCCGTGATCGGCTCGAAGTCGTGGATCGAGAACGTCCACGGGTAGCAGTAGCCGTCCCAGCCGACCACGTCGAAGGGGTGGTAGTCGAGAACGTAGGTCTGATACCCGTCGCGGACGCGCACCTTGACGACGAACTCGCCGCGCTCGCGATGCGTGTGCAGCTCGGTCGGCGGGTGAAGGTCGCGGTGGTAGTAGGGCGCGTGCTCGAGCAGCTGGCCGTAGTCGTTGCGATAGCGGCGCGGGATCTCGATCAGACCCGGCGACGTGAAGACGACGTAGCGCTGCGGGTCCTCCGCCTTCGTGCGATAGGTCGTGCCGCGCGGGAGGACGACGTAGTCGCCGTCTTTGTAGGGCAGGTCGCCGAAGATCGTCTCGACGACGCCCGACCCCTCGTGGACGAAGATCACCTCGTCGCCCTCGCCGTTCCGGTAGAAGCCGTCGAGCTCGGCGTCGGGGCGACAGAGCGAGATCTCGACGTCGTTGTTCCACATCAGGAGCCGGCGGCCCGAGACGACGTCGCCGGCCGCCTCCATCGCCCACGTCTTGAAGTGCCGATGCGCGTGCGCCTCCGGCACCCACTCCTCGCGCTCGATCGGCTCGAACTCGCCGAGCTCCTTGATCCGGCACGGCGACGTGAGGTGGTAGAGGATCGACTCGTTGCCGCTGAAGCCCTCCAGCCCGAGCACCTCCTCGGTCAGCAGCGTGCCGTTGTCTCGGAACTGGATGTGCCTCTTCGGGGGAACCTCGCCCAGGCGGTGGTAGAAAGGCATCCTCGGCTCCTTTTTCGGATATCGCACAAGTCGTTCGCTTTCCGAACACTACAAGAGGAGGCGTGCGTGTTGCATTCGGCTTGAGCAGGGGTCCAGCCGTCGGCTAGCCTGGTGCAGATGAGCCGCCCAGCGAGTCTGACCGAGCTGGAGATCGCTCCTCGCCGCGACGAGGACGTTCGCGTCCTCTTCATGCTGGCCAAGGACGTCTTCGGGACGAGGCCCGGCTGGGACGACGAGCGGACGCTCGACATGCTGGGTCGTGACACGGTCTTCGTCGCCCACGAGCACGGCGAAGTGGCGGGCTTCGTCGCCCTCGGTCGGCAGCGCCCGGAGACCGTCGTGATCGAGCTGATGCTCGTTGCTCCGGCTCACGAGGGGCGGGGTGTCGGCCGGCGGCTCCTCGGGTTCGCGGAGGGCTGGTCGATCTATGAAGGCGCACGCTCGCTCGCGGCGCTGGTCGAGGCTGACAACGCGCGTGCACGCAGCTTCTACCTGCGGTCCGGGTTCGTCGCCCTCGAGGAAGAGCTGCTCGAGCTCGTCCTACCGCGCGAGGGCTAGCAGTTCTAGTACTCGGCTGCGTCGGCCTCGAGGTCGTCAGCGAGCCGGTCGAGGACGCCGTCCTGCTGGAACTCGAAGACGAGCTCGGCTCCGGGGAGCTTCGCGTGCGAGCAGAGCGTCACCAGGTAGGTGACGAGCAGCGTGTGCGGATCGGGCTGGTAGCCGAGCGACCTGCAGATCCGAGAGACCGAGCGCCCGCCCTGCTCGAGCGCCTCGACGAGATCGAAGCGGAAGGCGGCGTCCTGAAGCTCTCGCTCCTGCGCTTCGCGGGTTTCGGCCTCTGGCGCCATGTGCGAAGAATCGCCTGCTAGGGGCCATATTGCTTCCGACCTTGGTCTAGGTCTGGCCGACCTGACCGGAAATGAGTGAATAGAGCAGTGCCTGCTGTGTCGGCAGCCGATTTGCGGCCTGCTGCCAGACGTGCGAGCGCGGCCCGTCCAGCACCTCGGCGGTGACTTCCTCCTCACGGTGGGCCGGGAGGCAGTGGAGGAAGATCGCGTCCTTGCTCGCGAGCGCCATCAGCTCGACGTTCACCTGGTAGCCGGCGAGCGCGCCCAGGCGCTCCTCGCGCTCGGCTTCGTCGCCCATCGAGATCCACACATCGGTGTAGACAGCGTCGGCGCCTTCGATCGCCTCGAGCAGGTCGTCGGTGACGACGATCGCGCCGCCGTTCGCCTCCGCGAGGGCGGTCGCCGACGCGGTCACCTCCGGGAGCGGCTCGTACTGCACCGGCGCAGCCACGGCCACGGTCATCCCGGCGAGGGCTCCGGCCTCCATCAGCGAGTGCGCGACGTTGTTGCCGTCGCCCACGTACGCGACCTTGAGGCCGGCGAGGGCGCCGAAGTGCTCCTTCAGGGTGAGCAGGTCGGCGAGCGCCTGACAGGGATGGTGCTTGTCGGTGAGCGCGTTGACGACGGGCACCGTTGCCGCCGCCGCGAGCTCGACGACGCTCTCGTGCGCGAACGTGCGGATGGTGATCGCGGCGACGTACGCCGACAGCGCTCGTCCCGTGTCCGCCACGGTCTCGCGGCGGCCGGTCTGCAGCTCGCCCTGGTGGAGCGGCAGCGGCGGCATCCCGAGCCGGGCCGCCGCCGTCGCGAGCGACACGCGCGTGCGCGTCGACGGCTTGTCGAACAGCATCGCGAGCGTCTCGCCGCGGAAGGCGTCGACCCAGCCGCGCTTGTCGGCCTTCATCTCGGCCGCCAGCTCGAGCAACTGCTCTAGTTGCTCGGCGCCGAGATCGGAGGTGCGCAGGAGGTCACTCGCAGGGCTCGTCGTCGTCTTCGTCGTGGCGGTGATCGCGGTCATCGTCTACCTCGTGCTCGTGGGGACAGGGGGAGACCTAAACTCGGGCGACACAGAGTCTTGGAGGGGTGGACCGATACGGCCGCGGCGCCGCGTCTTGCCGGCGGCGCGGAGCGCACGGAAGTACGCGTCGCTGACGGTGTCGCCGGAGGCCATGACCTCGCCGGTCGAGCGCATCTCGGGGCCGCGCGTCCCGGCCTCCGCGAACCGCTCGCTCGGGAAGATCGCCTCCTTCGCCCAGGCGCGTGTCGGCTCGGCGCGCTCCGGCAGGTCGAGCTCGGCGAGTGACGCGCCCAGCAGCAGCCGGCACGCGTGGTCGACGAGCGGGATGCCGGTCGCCTTGGCCACGAACGGGACGGTTCGCGACGCGCGCGGGTTCGCCTCCAGCACGTAGAGGGCGCCGTCCTTCAAGGCGAGCTGGAGGTTCAGCAGGCCGCGCGCGTGGAGGCCGGCGGCGATCGCCGACGCCAGCGCGCGGATCTCCTCCTCGAGCGCCGGTGTAACCGACGGCGCCGGGATCACGCACGCGGAGTCGCCGGAGTGCACGCCGGCCGGCTCGACGTGCTCGAGGATGCCTGCCACCCAGCCGCTCTCGCCGTCGCAGAGGATGTCGACGTCGAGCTCGAGCGCGCCCTCGAGGAACTGGTCGACGAGTGCGGGCTCGTTCAGCTCGAGCTCCTGCACCGTGCGAACGACGCGCATGCGCCGGCCGCCGAGCACGTGGTGCGGGCGGACGAGCACCGGGTAGCCGATCCGCTCCGCGAGCGCGCGGGCCCGTCCGGTCGAGTCGGCCACACCCCACTCCGGCGCGCGGAGGCCGAGCTCGGCGAGGAGCTCGCCGAAGCGGCCGCGGTCCTCCGCCCGGTCGATCGCCGGTAGCGGGTCGCCGAGGAGCGGCACACCCGCCGCGGCAAGATCGTGCGCGAGCGAGAGCGGCGTTTGCCCCCCGAGCGAGACGACAACGCCGACCGGCTGCTCGAGCGCGACGAAGTCGAGCGTCCGCTCGAGCGTGACCGGCTCGAGGTAGAGGCGGTCGCTCGTGTCGTAGTCGGTCGAGACGGTCTCCGGATTCGAGTTCAGGAGCGCCACCTCGTACCCGAGCTGCCGGAACGCGTGCGCGGCGCGCGAGCAGCAGTAGTCGAACTCGATCCCCTGGCCGATCCGATTCGGGCCGGAGCCGACGATCAAGATCGAGGGCTTGCTCGTCGCAGGGGCCGGGTCGCTCTCCTCGTAGGAGAGGTAGAAGTACGGCGTCTCGGCCTCGAACTCGCCCGCGCAGGAGTCGACCGCAAGGCGCCCCGGGAGCGGCCGCCGGGCGCGCACCTCGGCCTCGTCGATGCCGAGCACGTTCGCGATCACCGCGTCCGGGAGGCCGAACCGCTTCGCCTCGACGATGTCGCCGGTCGCGGCGAGCTCGTCCTCGGCGGCGGCGATCGCCCGCAGCTCTTCGGCGAAGTAGGGGTGGATGCCGGGGACGTCGACGTGCCTGCGAGCGGCCTCCAGCAGCAGGTCCCAGCGCTCGGGCACCGGCTCGCCCCGGCGGCCGAGATCGAGCTCGCCGAGCTTCTCCTCCCGGCCCTGGAGCGCCTTGAGGAACGCTTCGGCGAACGTCCGGCCCAGGCCGAGCGACTCGCCGACCGCGCGCATCTCGCTGCCCAGGCGCGGCTCCGTCCCGGGAAACTTGGCGAAGTCGAAGCGCGGCGCCTTCACCGCGACGTAGTCGAGCGCCGGCTCGAACGCGGCCGTCGTCTTGCCCGTGATGTCGTTCGGAAGCTCGTCGAGCGTGAAGCCGACGGCGAGCAGAGCCGCGAGCTTCGCGATCGGGAAACCGGTCGCCTTCGAGGCGAGGGCGGACGAGCGGGAGACGCGCGGGTTCATCTCGATCACGACCAGCTCGCGCGTCCGGGGCTCGTAGGCGAACTGGACGTTGGCGCCTCCGGTTGCGACGCCGACGGCGCGCGCACACGCGAACGCGGCCTCGCGCAGGCGCTGGTACTCGGCGTCCGGGAGCGTCTGCTGCGGTGCGACCGTCCACGAGTCGCCGGTGTGGACACCCATCGGGTCGAGGTTCTCGATCGAGCAGACGACGACGCAGTTGCCGGCGCTGTCGCTCATCACCTCGAGCTCGTGCTCCTGCCAGCCCTCCAGCGACTGCTCGACGAGCACCTGGCCGATCGGGCTTGCGGCAAGGCCGAGCGCGACCTGACGGTACAGCTCCTCCTCGGTGTAGACGAGACCGCCGCCGGTGCCGCCGAGGGTGAACGCGGGCCGCACGATCGCCGGCAGGTGGGCGCCTTCGAGCTTGTCGAGCGACGAGACGATGCGGCTCTCCGGGACCGCGACGCCGGCTGCGACGACCGCCTCCCGGAACGCGAGCCGGTCCTCGGCACGCCGGATCGCGTCGACGCTCGCGCCGATCAGCTCGACCCCGTAGCGCTCGAGCACGCCCGCCTCGTCGAGCTCGAGCGCGAGGTTGAGCGCCGTCTGGCCGCCGAGCGTCGGCAGCAGCGCGTCGGGGCGCTCGAGCGCGATCACCTGCTCGAGCGTCTCGGCGTCGAGCGGCTCGAGATAGGTCGCGTCGGCCCACTCGGGGTCGGTCATGATCGTCGCCGGGTTCGAGTTGACGAGCACGACGCGGTAGTCCTCGCGCCGCAGCACGCGGCACGCCTGCGCCCCGGCGTAGTCGAACTCGCAGGCCTGCCCGATCCGGATCGGCCCTGAGCCGACGATCAGAATCGAGCGAAGGTCTTCGCGCTTCGGCACGACTCTGTTGGTTTTGCGCGCGCAAAGGCGCGCGACGCTACCTGGTCGAAGAAGGGCAGGGCGTCGAGCGGGCCGGGCGCGGCCTCCGGATGGAACTGGACGCTCGCGAAGCCGTCGCCGGCGAGGCCCTCGACGGTGCCGTCGTTGAGCGAGACGTAGCTCACGTCGACATCGTCCGACGCTGCGACCGCGAAGCCGTGGTTCTGCACCGTGACCAGGACGCGGCCGCTGCGAACGTCGCGCACGGGATGGTTGGCACCGCGGTGGCCGAACGGCAGCTTGAAGGTCTCGAGCCCGAGCGCCAGCCCGAGCAGCTGATGCCCGAGGCAGATCCCGAAGACGGGCACCTGGCCGAGCAGCGCGCGAACGGTCTCGATCTGGTCGGTCAGGACGGCGGGGTCGCCGGGGCCGTTCGAGATCAGCACGGCGCGCGGCTGGGTCTCGAGGATCGCCTCAGCGCCCCAGGTCCCCGGGACGACCATCACCTCGAGGCCGCAGTCGACGAGTCGCTCGGGGATCGAGCGCTTGCAGCCGAGATCGACGACGGTGACGAGCGGGCCGTGCCCGAACCGGTACGCGACCTCCGTGCCGACCGTGCGGTCGAGCGGGCGACCGTCGATCGGCGGCTGCGCCAGCGCCAGCTCGTGCAGCACCTCGACCGACTCCTCGCCGAGCGCGCAGCGCAGGACGCCGGTATCGCGGATCTTCCGCACGAGCGCCCGCGTCTCGACGCCTTCGAGTGCGACGACACCCTGGTCGGCCAGCCAGGCAGACCAGGCCGGCCGAGCCTTCCGCATCACGATTCCTTCGGCCTGGACGCGCTCCGACTCGAGCCGGCTGGGGTCGACGCCGTAGTTGCCGACGAGCGGATAGGCGAAGCAGAGCACCTGCGCGACGTAGCTCGGGTCGGTGGCGGCTTCTTCGTAGCCGGCCATGGCGGTCGTGAAGCACGCCTCGCCGGCCGCGACGCCCGAAGCGCCGACTGCGTAACCGTGAAAGACAGTGGCGTCCTCGAGAACTAGGTGTGCGGGCCGCTGCATGAAGTTTGCATTATAAGCTGACATCTGCATAATACGCAAGGTGATCTCGACCGCCATTCTGGGTTGCGCCGGCTACACCGGTCAGGAGACGCTCGATCGGGTCCTCGCGCATCCCGAGCTGGAGGTGATCGCGCTCGGCTCCGACACGCTCGCCGGGCAGAACGCCTCCGCGCTCGACGTCCGCCTGAACGGCTCGCTCCCGGCCTTCGTCTCGAACGAGGTGGCGCTCGCGGCCGGCGCGGAGCTCGTC
>Ga0137369_10007899_pt1 | contig 10650 bp, 9 predicted proteins | sample SagtaG_12_FD_104918 | JGI IMG/M metagenome (GOLD analysis project Ga0137369, IMG submission 104918) | Vadose zone soil microbial communities from Sagehorn Ranch, Mendocino, California, USA - Sage1_L_113_16 metaG | ecosystem: Environmental > Terrestrial > Soil > Vadose zone | place: USA... | reverse complement strand
TAGCGGCGCGCGAATGGAGCGAAGATGCTCTGTTCGGAGTCTTCACGCGCGCCTACCCCTACGCGAGCTTGACGCGCGACGAGTATCTTGCCGTGGTGCGCATGCTCGCCGAAGGGTTCACGACGCGCCGAGGCCATCGCGCCGCATACCTGCACCGTGATGCGGTGAATGGCGTCCTGCGCGGCCGCCGCGGCGCACGGCTCACTGCGATCACTTCGGGCGGAGCGATTCCCGACACCGCCGACTACGACGTCGTGCTCGAGCCCGCGGGCCAGCTCGTCGGCACGGTCAACGAGGATTTCGCCATCGAGAGCCTGGCGGGCGACATCTTCCAGCTCGGCAACACTTCGTACCGCATTCTGCGCGTCGAGGCGGGGCGGCTCCGCGTCGAGGATGCGCACGGGCAGCCGCCGAGCATCCCGTTCTGGCTGGGCGAAGCTCCCGGGCGGACCGACGAGCTCTCGCTCGCGGTATCGCGGCTGCGCGAAGATGTGGTAACGCGGCTAGCCGACGCTGCGGCGCTCGGCTATCTGACGCAAGAGCTCCGGCTCGGCTCCTCGCCGGCGGACCAGCTCGTCGAGTACCTGGCCGCCGCGCGCGCCGCGCTGGGCACGATACCGACGCAGACCACGATCGTACTCGAGCGCTTCTTCGACGAATCCGGCGGCATGCAGCTGGTCATTCATTCGCCGTTCGGCAGCCGCATCAACCGCGCGTGGGGCCTCGCGCTGCGCAAGCGTTTCTGCCGCAAGTTCAATTTCGAGCTGCAGGCGGCGGCAACCGAAGATGCGATCGTGCTCTCGCTCTCGACCAGCCACAGCTTTCCGCTCGACGAGGTGCCGCGGTATCTGCATTCGAACAGCGTGCGGCCGCTGCTGATCCAGGCGATGCTCGATGCGCCGATGTTCGCGGCGCGCTGGCGGTGGACCGCGACGACTTCGCTGGCGCTTCCACGCTTTCGCTCCGGCAAGAAAGTGCCGCCGCAGCTGCAGCGCATGGCCGCCGAGGACCTCCTCGCGGCGGTTTTTCCCGATCAGGTCGCTTGCGGCGAAAACCTCGTGGGAGAGCGCGAGATTCCCGACCATCCGCTGGTGAATCAGACCGTTCACGATTGCCTCTACGAGGCGATGGACATCGAAGGTTTAGAGAGACTGCTGCGGGCGATCGAATCCGGAGCGATCCGCATCGAGCACCGCGACCTGACCGAGCCCTCGCCGCTCGCGCTGGAGATCCTGAGCGCACGGCCGTATGCCTTCCTCGACGACGCGCCTCTGGAGGAGCGTCGCACCCAAGCGGTGATGAGCCGCCGCTGGCTCGACGAAGAGGCTGCCGCGGGTCTGGGCCGACTCGATCCCGACGCGATCGAACGCGTGCGCGCGGAAGCGTGGCCCAGCGTCGCCAACCCGGACGAGCTGCATGACGCGTTGCTGGGACTTGCCTTCGTCACCGAGCAGGAGGTCGCTGACAATGATCAATGGGCACTGTTTCTCGCGGAGCTAGCGGAGGCCAAGCGCGTCACCCGGCTGACCGTGCGAGCACCTACGTCGACGGCAGCGACCCCAAGCGAAAGAGCGCTATGGATCGCGGCGGAGCGCCTGCCCCAGTTCGCCTCCGTGTTTCCGCATGCGCAGCGATCGCCGGCGATCGCCGCGCCGGCGGAGTTTGCGGCACGTTCATGGTCCGCTGAGGAGGCATTAACCGAAATCGTACGCAGCCGGCTCGAAGGCCTGGGACCGGTGACCGCCAACGCGCTGGCGGACTCGATGTCGCTGCCGCTCGCGGACATCGAAGCGGCGCTGGCGAAGCTCGCGGCGGAAGGATTCGCCATGCGCGGTTCGTTCACGCCTGGCGCGAGTCAGTCCGAATGGTGCGACCGGGCGCTGCTCGCCCGCATCCATCGCTATACCGTCAAGCGGCTGCGGCAGGAAATCGAGCCGGCATCGAGCCAGGATTTCATGCGCTTTCTTTGTCGCTGGCAGCACGTGATTCCGAGCGAACGGCGCGAGGGCCCCGATGCGCTGGCGGCACTGCTTACGCAGCTCGAGGGCTTCGAGGCCCCTGCGGCGGCGTGGGAGGCCGAGATCTTGCCGGCGCGGCTCGACAACTACGACTTCACTTGGCTCGACGATCTGTGTCTCGCCGGGCGTGCCGTGTGGACGCGCCTCACGGCGCCAGCAATGGTCGCTGCAAGGAACGCCGGCCCGATCCGCACGACGCCGGTCACGCTTTTGCCGAGGCGCAACCTGGGGTTGTGGAACCGCGCGGTACCCGCGCCGGTCGAGCCCTCTCCGGTAAGTGCGCGCGCCCAACGCGTGGTCGAGCATCTGAAGGATCATGGCGCCTGTTTTTTCGACGAGATCGTCGATGCGACCGGCATGCTGCGCACGCAGGTCGAAGACGCGCTCGCCGAGCTGGTCGTGCTGGGATTCGTACACTCCGACAGCTTCGCCGGGTTGCGCGCGCTGCTCACGCCCTCCGATCGACGCAAGCCGCTCACCAAGGGCAAACGGCGCCGGCGCACCGCGCTCTTCGGCATCGAGGACGCGGGACGCTGGGCGCTGGTCCGGCGGCCCCCACCGAGACTCGCGGCCACCGGCGCGCTCTACGAACCCGAGCACGAAGTCGTCGAGCATATCGCCGATACCTTGCTGCGTCGCTACGGCGTCGTGTTCTGGCGCCTGCTCGAACGCGAGGCGGCGTGGCTTCCCCCGTGGCGCGAGCTGTTGCGCGTGCTGCGACGTCTGGAAGCGCGCGGCGAGATACGCGGTGGCCGATTCGTGGCGGGCATCACGGGGGAGCAGTTTGCGCTACCCGAAGCGGTGGGCCTAATGCGCGAGATGCGCCGCGCGCCGCCATCGCCGGCCTGGATTTCGCTCTCCGCTGCCGATCCACTGAACCTGATCGGCAGCATCTTGCCGGGTCCCAAGGTGCCCGCCCTGACCAACAATCGCGTTCTTTACCGCGATGGCGTGGCGGTGGCAGCGCTTGTCGCCGGCGAGACGCAGTGGCTGCAGCAGCTCGAACCCCGCCAGATGCGGGAGGCCGAAAGCGTGCTCGTCAAACGACAGGCGGGATCGCCGCTGCTGGCATACCTGCGGTGAGCGCCTAGCGGCGGCGCGCGCCTCGGCCTCCTTGAATGCTTGGCGCGGCATGTTTTGCCGTGCGTCGGCCTCAAGCGTCGACTCGCCTCGCGCGATCCCCGCGCACTGCGTGCGCAGGGCCCCTCGCTGCGGGCTCGCGCCGCTACCGCAGGAGAACGCCATCCACCGTCTCGGGCGAAGCCGGAGAACGGAATAGGAGCAGCGTCGTCCCGCCATCCGCGGCCTCGATGCGAAGCCCTTTGTGCGCTCCTTCTTCCGTCTCCTCGAGCGCGATGCGGGTCGGGCCGTTTATGATGTGGTTCACGTGATCGTCGGACCGATCTCCGGCGATGATCGAAATGGCGTTTGAGCCGTTCTTCAGATCGGCACTGACGCCGATCAGACGTTTTTCCCGCACCTCCCTGTGTGCACCGAGCCCATCGGTGACGACTTCCACGTTGACCAGCCACCCCTCATGCTGACGGCTGAAGCTGTCGAGGAACGTCACCCACTGTTCGCGTGGGATGTCCCGGCTTGGCATGGTGCGCTCCTCTCAAACACCCGTGGGAAATGTTTCCGCGACTTCGCCGCTCGGCGCCGCGACGCGCTCGAGAGGCTCCACGGCGCGCGTTTCGTCGAAATGCAGCACGGCATCGAACTGATCGGACAGCCGCGCATGGAAGTAGTGGCTCATCCGTTCGGTCTCCGGCCGGTAGATGACGCCGATCGCCCGCTCGAGTCGCGGTTCGCGCAGTCCCTCCATGGGAGCGCCGCTGCGCAGTCCGAGCATGAAGCGGCCGATGCCCACCTCGTGAAACAGCGCTTCATAGCTGCCTGGGAGAGCCGGGCGCACCCGCTTGCGTTCCGCAGGCGAGTCCCAATTCGAAGCCGCGGTCACCGTGCCATGATGGGTGGTGAAGCCGACGAGCACCGCTTCCCCGGGATAGCGTTCGCGGACGAGCTGACCCACGTTGAACTCGCCGCCCTCGCCGATCTCGGTTGCGCGCGCGTCGCCCAAATGCGAGTTGTGCTCCCAGAGCACGATCTTCGCTGCGCGTCCGCGGCCCTCGAGGTGCGCGGCCAACGCCTCCAGCGTCTCCGCCATATGCGCGTCGCGTCTGTTCCAGGATTCCACGCGACCGCGAAACATCGAGCGGTAATACTCTTCGGCGTTTTTGACCAGCCGGGCGTTCTGCTCGGCGAAGAAAAACTCGTCGTCGGCGACGCGCCCGTCCCGGCTCGCATAGGCAACGGCGCGCTGCTGCAGCTCGATCAGTTGCCCGAGCACTTCTTCTTCGCACGATTCGGCAAGCCCGAAAGTCGCCGCATAGCCGTACGCCTGCGTGTCTTCGCCGAAATGATCGAAGCACGAGTACCGGTTGCGCGCGCGCCTTGCTGCCTCCGGATCGACTTTGTGCAGATAAGTCAGCACTGCGTCGATCGATGCATGCAGACTGTAGAGGTCGAGGCCATAGAATCCCGCCTTCTTCGCAGGCGATACGCCGTCGTTGTGCTCGCGCAGCCAGCCCACGAAATCGAGGACGTCGGAGTTGCGCCACATCCACGTCGGAAAGCGCCTGAAACCGGAGAGCGCCTCCTCGCTGTCGGAATCCGTCGACGCAGCCTGGACGTAGCGGTTCACCCGATATGCGTCCGGCCAATCGGCCTCGACGGCAACGGCTGTGAAACCTTTCTCCACGATCAAGCGCTTTGTAATCTGCGCGCGCTGATCGTAGAAATCATGCGTCCCATGCGACGCCTCGCCCAACAGTACGAAGCGCGCATCGCCAATCAATTCCAGCAACGGATCGTAGTCTCTTGTCGATCCCGCGAGCCGGCGAGCGGCCTCACGCAGGCTCCTAACAAGCATCGCGTCTTTTGCATTCGTCATCGCATCCGCCTTCGATCAGCCCACGTAGGTTCGCGCTTGCGCGAGCAACTCGTGCACCTCGTCATCGCTCGTCTGGGAAAAGTCCTCGTACCAGCGACCGACGCCGTTGAACATCCGTGGCGTCGCGGCACAAACCGTTTCGTCGACCTCCGTCTTGAATTCCTCGCATGTCTCCGGCGCGGCGACGGGCACCGCGACGACGATCCGTGCAGGCCGTTGCTTGCGAAGCGCAGCCACGGCCGCGCGCATGGTCGAGCCGGTCGCCAGACCATCATCGACAAGGATTACCGTGCGGTCGCGGACGTCGGGTGGTGGGCGAGCGCCACGATAAATGCGCTCGCGCCGCTCCAATTCCCTTTCTTCTCTCGCCGCGACGGCATCGATCACCTTGGCACTCAGGCCCAACGGGACCACCACGTCCTCGTTCACGACGCGTACGCCGCCCGTTGCGATTGCGCCCATCGCAAGCTCGTCCTGACCGGGGACGCCCAGCTTGCGAACGATGAAGACATCGAGAGGAGCTCTGATCGCGTGGGCGACCTCGAATGCAACGTGCACACCACCGCGCGGCAGCGCAAGGACGAGCACATCGTCGCGATCGGCGTATTTTGTCAATAGCCCCGCCAGTACTCGTCCAGCATCGCGTCGATCGGCGAATAGCATGGGCAGAACCCGCGCTCACACGCCCTTGCCCGGCCGGACGCCTGCATCCGGGCGACCATGCAAATGCCGCCCGAACCATTCGCCGGCGAGGCGAGCGACTTCCTCCAGCGCCCCGGGCTCCTCGAAGAGATGCGTCGCTCCCGGTACGATCCGAAGCTGCTTCTCGCACCGCAAAAGCGCGAGAGCTTCCTCGTTCAATTTAATGACCGGTTCGTCCAAACCGCCGACGATGAGCAGGGTTGGCGACTTGACCCGGGTCAGCGCGTCTGCGGCCAGGTCCGGCCGGCCTCCGCGAGAAACAACGGCGCCGATTTCGTTGCCGAGCTCGGCAGCCGCGACCAGCGCCGCACCGCCTCCGGTGCTCGCACCGAAGTAGCCGATCTTCAACTCGCGCGTTTCGGGCCTGCTCCGGACCCAGCGGCTCGCGTGCACGAGGCGCTCGGCAAGGAGCCCTATGTCGAAGCGAAGATGACGCGTGACAAGGTCGACCGCTTCTTCTTCGCGGGTCAGCAAATCGAAAAGCAGGGTCCCCAAACCGGCGTCACGAAGACTCCGCGCAACGAGCTGGTTACGCGCGCTGTGGCGGCTGCTGCCCGAGCCGTGCGCGAACAGCACGATACCGCGGCTTTCCTCACCAACATGGACCTCGCCTTCGAGCACTGCCGAGCGCGCGGGAATGCGCGCTTCAAGCGTATATCCGTTACCGGCATCTGCGGTGCGATAGCGCATTGCGAAACCTCTGCGCCTGGTTCATGCGCCCACTACCTTTGCAGCCCTTGACGCTCCTCTAATCATCCGCACTGCCGAGGTCATCGCCTATAGGCGCGCATCCGATTCTGGCGTAGGCGAATCGGGCTCGCCGCGTCGGAAGAGCGCTGACAGAGCCTTCGCGTCCTGCCTACAGGCAAACCAGACAGCGGCCGCTACCGCGCCGGGATCGCAAGATGCAGCATCGCCGCTAGTTCGAGAGGGCTCCCCAAAGTCCGCGCATCAATCAATTAGGCGGAATTGGAGCCCGCTGCTCGAACCTCTTCAGGTCAACCCAACTCGTGGAGCATTCTCATGGCTACTTCAATTCCTCCAACCCAAACGACCCGCGCCCGCGGCGCGAACATCATTCCAGGCGACGACGAGTTCGATGCCTCCGCCGGACCCGGACCGGAAGTCATGGATGCCGGAACGCTGATCGGCGACAAGGTCGTCAACGCGCAAGGCGAGAGTCTCGGCGAAATCGAAGCGATCATGCTCGATGTCAGATCCGGACGCATCGCTTATGCCGTGCTGTCGTTTGGCGGCTTCCTGGGCATGGGCTCCAAGCTGTTCGCGATTCCGTGGAGCGCATTGACGCTCGACGCAAAGGAAAAGCGCTTCGCGCTCAACGTCAGCAAAGAGAAGCTCGAGACCGCGGAAGGCTTCGACAAGGACCACTGGCCGTCGATGGCAGACACGGCGTGGGCGGTCAAGGTGCATGAGTACTACGGGGTCGTGCCCTATTGGGAAGATCCGCTGCGCGGAACAGCGGATGCGCGCACCAGTAGCGGATCGCTCCGCGAGCGGCCGATCGAATCCTTGGGGGGCCTCGATCGGGAATAAGGCGAGGCCGTCAACTGACACCTCCGATCAGTCCTACAAACAAATCAGTCTTTCGCCGATAGCCGCGGCAATCCAGCCGCGGCTATCGTACCTGCGGTTCGCCCAAAAAAGGGAGTACGGGGATGACGATCGACGCAACCGGACTGCACCGCTGCGATGGGGCGACCAGAATGCGCCGGCAGATTTTTCATCGCGCGACTGCCCTGCTCATTTTTCCCGCAGTCGTCCTGGGGGGTTGCGCGACCGCACCGAGCGAGCGTGCATCGGCTGACGTCGCCCCCCTTGAGTTCGTACAGGTCGCCGCGCGCACCCAGCCTCGCCAGCTCGACGCAGCGCAGGAAAAGCGCATTCTCACCCTTGACCCGGAGCGGATCAGCGAGGCGGACCTGCGTACGACGCTTGCCTCCGCGCCCGCGCCGCGTATCGTTCTCGTGCACGGCGGCGTCGTCGGGGTTTACCTGCTCATGGAATCCTTCGCCAAGTTTCTCGTCGGCATGGGCTATCCGGAGACGAAGATTCGCGATCCGCACGACGGCGCCTATTCGCAGAATCCGTACGGGAGCAGCGAACGGCTTGCCGGCGAGGTGGCGTGGTACTACGAGCACGACGCGATGCGGCCGATGTTGATCGGTCACAGCCAGGGCGGAATGCAAACGGTCAAGGTGCTGCACGAGCTCGCCGGCGGTTTTGGCGACAGGATCGCGGTATGGAATCCCGTGACGGACAGGCGCGAAGAGCGCTACACCATCACCGATCCATTCGCTCACGTAGAAAAGCCGGTCGTTGGTCTTTCGGTGGCGTATGCTTCGGTCGTGGGCGCAGGCGGCGTCGAATTCTTTGCACCAAGCGTATGGAACATGGCGGGCCGCCTGCGGATCATTCGGGACAGTGTCGACGAATTCACCGGCTTCGCCATCGCCGGCGACTTCGTGGCGTGGACCGCGCCGGGCGGCGCGACCAGCGCCGACGAATATCAGACCACGGGTAACGCGGTCGTTCACAATGTGAATCTTCCCTCGAGCTACAACCACGTGTTCGTACCGAATACACAGCATCTGGCCGACGACCCCAGGATGCGCGACTGGATCAATCGCTTCGCCACCGGGAAGACTGCAGATCTTTCTAATCTGCCCGGGGGTCCGAGCGACAACGTGCTCTGGGCGGCGGGTGTCTGGCACGATATCAAGAAGCACTGGTGTCTCGAGGCGCAGCGCCTGATTCGCGCGCGCCAACTCGACGCGGCCCCAGCGAGCCAATCCGCTCAGCTACGCGAGACGACCGGCGAGTGAAGATGGCGTACAGCCGACATCTGCCGGAATCGAGGACTTCGCGAACGCAACGCTGCTTGCGAGCTATCGCCGTGCTGACGCTGGCGATGCTTCCGGTCGCGGGATTGCAAGCTGCGACGGACGAAGACATCGAGGTCCGCGTCAAGAAAAACGGGGCGGAAGTCGCGGTCGATGTCGATTGTCCCGTGAACGCGTCGGTCGCCGTGATATGGGAGGTTCTGACCGATTACGATCACATGTCCGAATTCCTGTCCGACGTCCAGCACAGCAGCGTGCACGCCCGGGACGGGCACACGCTGCAGGTCTACCAGAAGGGCAAGGCGACGAGAGGCCTGCTGTCGATCACCTTCGAAAACCTGCGCGAAGTCGAGCTCGTACCCCGTCAGGAGATTCGCTCGCGCTTGATCAGCGGCGATCTGAAAGCGTCGGCCTTCACGACCCGCGTGGTCGACGATGGGACCCTTGTTCACATCATCAACAGCGGGCGGTACACGCCCAAGATCTGGGTGCCGCCGGTCATCGGCCCGACACTGATCGAGGCTGAAACGCGCAAGCACTTCGGTGAACTGCGCAACGAGATCCTGCGCAGAGACGCGCTCCGCGTGAAAGCACCTTCCGCCTCGCCTCGTCCTTCCCCGCCGCCTCGGGGCAGCTCGCTCGCTTCCGAAGAGCCGCGCTAGCCGGTTGCCGGTCGAAATCACCTGAGAAATCAAGCGCGCGCTCCGCTAATAGGGGACGCCGCCTCGGTCCCGCCGCCTCCGTGCGCTGAACCCGCGCGCCGATACGGCGTCAAATAGGTGACGGCATAAAACCCTGCCGCCGGGTGAAGAATTGCATCATCAACCGCATCTCTACCGACCGCCCCCGCACGATCTTGGTCGTCGGGTGCATGAGCTTGTGCATGGCTATCGGCCATTCCACGGCGGCGGGCCTCCGCTCTCGGCACCGCATTTGCGCGCTTTGCTCGAGCTCCTCGAGGCAGAGGGCCATGATGTCATGGAGCTACGCGAAGAACTCGCGCATCTGCTGCGGGCGTTGATGCGTGCACGGCACAGCGCCGTCAAGCTCGAGAGCCGGAGAGGGCTGCGCTGATTACGAGCCCCTATGGCACAAAAACACGCCGCCACTAATCCGCGCAGCGTTCCGCGCGGCGAGATCCGCCCCGGGGCGATCGTGCGTTTGCGCGATCCCGACGGGAGAGTGTGCGAAGGCGTCGTACATCACCTCAACGCTTTCCACGAGCCTTATATCCTGCCCCACGAGGCGCTGAGCGAGCCGTTCTACGCGCAGCCGGCCGATATCGAGGAAGTGCTGGGCTTCCACGCGGAGCTCGTAGGGCCGCGCCCCGATGCCCAAGCTCGCCGGCGTCCGGCGAGCCGCCGTCACCGGCCGCATTGATGCAGTGGCCGGCGCGCTGCGCCAGGCCACGAAGGCCGCCGGGGCGCGTCATCGCGCTTGCCGCCGAGAGCGCATGGCGAGGAAACCCATCGCGATGATGAGGCACATCAGGCTCCATGCGCTCAAGGTCGGAATCGATTGACGTGTTCCCGCTGCGCCAGCGGTGCCGACGACGTCGATATCGGCTACTGAGTTGTTGCTGGCGTTCGGATCGCTGACGCCCGCCGGCGGGGTTACGCTCGCGCTATTGGACACGCTGCCTTTGGTCGCCGTGACGCTCGTCATGACGGTAAATGTCACGCTGCCTCCCGCCGGCAACGCGGGAATCGCGAGTCCAGCCTGCAACTGAGCGACCGTCGGATTGCTCGGGCACTGTGCGCCGCCCGTCGCATTGCCGCAGCCGACGCTGCTCTTGGTGAGCCCGGCGACTGCCGCATCGGTCACGACCGCACCGTCAGCGGCTTGCGGCCCGGCGTTGCTGACCACGATGGTGTACGTCGTGACTGTGCCGGACGTCACTATCGAGGCGCCATTGGTCTTGGTGACTGCAAGGTCGGCGCTGCTCGCCACCACGCCGATGCTGTCGGTGTCGGTTGCCTGATTGTTGGCGCCGTTCGGATCGGTGACACCAGCGGGTGCCGCCACGCTTGCCGTGTTGGATACGCTGCCACTCGCGGCCGTCACGGTGGCAAGAACGGTAAAGGTGACGCTGCCACCGGAGGGCAACGTCGGGATC
>Ga0137369_10007896_pt1 | contig 10653 bp, 12 predicted proteins | sample SagtaG_12_FD_104918 | JGI IMG/M metagenome (GOLD analysis project Ga0137369, IMG submission 104918) | Vadose zone soil microbial communities from Sagehorn Ranch, Mendocino, California, USA - Sage1_L_113_16 metaG | ecosystem: Environmental > Terrestrial > Soil > Vadose zone | place: USA... | reverse complement strand
TAAGTAAGTGCTTCTTGGATCAATACAGTGCCGTATTTGAGTGGGCGCATAATCTCAAGCGGGTGACGGCGGACTTCTTACGGGCCATGATGATCCCCTTCACCTCTGAGCCGACATGAGCCAGTTTTGATTGTCGACTTGGGGCGATGCGACCCTGAAACACGCCGGCTGGTGGGAAGTTTAGTCACCACTGGTATGGAAATGGCGGCCATGAGCCGGATTGATGAGGTGGGGGAGCGCAGGCCGTTTTACTTGTTTATTGATGAATTTCAGGATTTCTCAGCCAATGAAGGCGCAGCAAAAACACTCGCGCAAATCCTTTCAGAATGCCGAAAGTTTGGCTTGTACCTGCATCTGGCACATCAAACACTTGGGCAACTCCATAGTCGTATCAGTTCAGCCTTGGGAAATGTGGGGATACGGGTTGTATTCTCTATTGACCGTGAAGACGCAGTGATTATGGCACCAAAGCTCTTTTCAGTTGATACAGAAGCAGTCAAGCACGACGCACCGACGGAGAACCAGCACCCATTATTCGAAAATTTACAAAACCAGTGGGAAAATGCCACGGCCACCATTCAGCGGCTTTCTCCTCGACACGCCCTTATTAAACGGCGCAATGCACCGGCTGTGCAAATAAAGACTGCTCGAATTCCTTCCTATGGTGTCACCCATAGCGATGTTGATATACTCCAAAAGGAACTCGCACGAACCCACGGATTGCCGCTGGACTGCTCGACCAGCAGTCGGTTGGCCAAGCCGCCGGCGACTTCTTCTATTCAGCTTATAGATTGGGAACCTCTTGCGTCCGGTGCTCGGGGTGGTTCTGATAGTACTATGACTTGATCGTTATATGACCTAGAGTAAGCGCGAATCTGTATTCGGGTTGCGGTCGGATAGAAAATCCTATGCGGCCAACTCGCTCCTGTTTGACGCAGGGTGTAAAATGAGGTAGCTCACCTCTTCAATAAGCAATATGAAGGATACCAATGAGCCGCAAGGTAGAGATATATACTGTGCTCGGTTTGGTTATTGCGCTTCTCGCTTGTATAGCCGCCTGGACTGCGCTGCCACAAATACAGAGGCTCTTCGGCAATTCCTCTACGAGCGGAATTTCACAAGCTTCATCTCCAATAGCAACAGCTCCTACAACACTAGGAACCGTTCAGATTTCCGCACCACCCACGGCTGAGCCCGCTACAGCAATACCAACGGCAACTAATACACCTACACCTACTGCACCCCCAACGCCGACGCAAATACCAACACCAACACACAAACCAGGCGATGTACTCTATCAAGCGGATTGGGCAAAAGGGATGAACGGCTGGGCCAGTTCTCCTGGCTGGAAAGTTGTTAATGGAATGTTGGTCAATGATGGCACAGGCATAAATTCATCAATCTGGGCGCCGTACCAACCCGAAGGTGTTGCGGACTATGCCGTGGAAACTGAAGTTCAACTAGTTAGAGATGAGTGTGGAACGACTGCTAGGGTCGGCGTCATTACAAGAGGAGACCGGGAAGGTGGATATGTCGCTGGTTTTACCGGGCCTTGTTACCATGGTACTATCGATGCAACCATTATGGACCGTGCCCAAGGTCAAATAGCAGCCAAGTCCTTCACCTATAACACAGAGTGGCACACATACCGTGTTGAGGTAAAAGGTAACACTATCCGGTTTTTGGTCGATGGTGCCCGTGTGCTTGACGCGACAGATAATCGCTACCTCAATGCTGGTGAGGTGGGCCTGTGGGTTAGCGATATGGTACTCAACATCCGCAGCTTTAAGGTGATTATGCTCTGAATACAGAAGAACGGCACGCTATGGGGAGGTACAAATGCTTCTCACCATTGTATTGTATATAATTGCCGTATTACTGCTTATTTACGTTGCCCAAAGCCTTATCCGCAAAAAGGGAACTTTTAGCATCTCGGATGCTCTGGCAGCTTTAGGGATTGTCGTAGCCATCATTTTGGCCCAGCGAGTGGCAGCGGCCACTACTCCCACTGTTGCGACTAGTCCAACAGTGACATCGCCGACGTTCAATGCATTCCCATCCGCAACAGTTCAGCCTTCGGCACTGTCCACATCTGTACCGTCCATTACCTCTACACCAACGAATCCACCTACACCTACAACACCCCCAACCCCAACGCAAACGGCAACGCCTGCACCTAAACCAGGCGATGTACTCTACGAGGCTGACTGGTCAAGCGGAATGAATGGTTGGGTTGGGACAAAAGATTGGAAAAGTGTCAGCGGGATGGTGGTCAATGATGGAACAAATAATTTCGCTAATGGAGTAGTGATAGCACCTTATCAGCCAGGAAGCATTGCAGATTATGCAGTGGAAACGGAAATACAGGTAATAAGAGGAGGCTGTCATAGTGACAGCTTTGGGGTGCTTGTCCGAGCACCGGAACAAGGTGGCTACCTCGTCGGTGCGCGTCCTACAGAAGGTTGTGGGCCTACCGCTGAGCTATGGATGTGGGATGATACGTCACTGCTCCGCAGAACTGATGTTAAACGTAGAGATTTCAGTATCGATACAGAATGGCACAAATACCGTGTAGAAGTACAGGATAATAAGATTAGGCTTTTCGTTGACGGTGGTCTTGTGCTTGAGGCAATCGATAATCGGTATGTTGATGGCGGAAAAGTGGGCATGTGGAGTTTAAACATTCCATTCAACGTCCGCAGCTTCAAGGTAATTAAACTATGAATGGGGCTGATAAGAGGGATTCTCGGAGCCGAGCCGTGGCACGTTCTATGCTACAAAGGCTTGTAACTGGTCAAAAAATCAAGTGCGTAACTCTAAGTAAGTAACTCTGAAAAGAGATACAGAAAAGGGAAACAGAACCATTTTTTGACCAGGTTTTTTTGTGCCGAAAATTCCCCGTGAATTGCTTCTCCTTACGGCAGTTGATTCGATTGTAGAATGGAAGTATGACCGCTGAGCGGGGAGACCCCGAGATACCAGATTGGGCGAAAGAAGAGCGCGCAAGCGACCTTGCGTGGATTGCCGAAAATCGTACAAGCTTTTGGCCAGCTGCACAAGCGCAATTTGCAGCCCAAGGGCGGGGAGTGGTTGTTGTTGATACGACACAGTAGCCCGATCCAAATGCAGGCCACCCTGTTACGCTTACTGATTGGGAACCAGCGCCGTCCTAGATGGTGCCATAGCTTTGTCATCAGGAGAAAAGGAGAGCCAGTTGCCTAGATATAAACAATGGCTGGCTTTGAGGAGGAGACCAGGTGCTGGTTGGAACTCATAGGTTATAACCAAGAGGAGAATAGGGTAAAAGGTTGCTACTATTGACTTCTTATACAGAGATATTTACCATAACACTACATCATGGAACGAGAGTCTTTAGAAAGAAACGAACAACTCAGTTCATTAAGTCAATCGACCCGAGAGACCCCATTAACCGCAGTCACCCACGACATTGTTTCTATATTTCTTCGACGGCGCCTCCAACACGGAGCGACGATAGAAATTCCTTCAGCACAGAGCGAAGTTAGTGAAAAAGACAACAAGGGAAATAGCAAATAAACAAATGCGTCATGTATATATGGTGGCATAAAGTCTATTGAAGCTTGTTTCTGAATTGATAAGGATACTAACTACTCAGCTACTCCTTCTTGTCTTGCTTGTCTATCTTTATTTTCAGGCTCGGTATTTCTACTCCTCTTTCCTTAAGACCCTTCTGAATAAATATAGCCGTGATGCTGCTTGCGGTGGACTTAGTCGGCGACTCAGGGGCAGTGATCGGTGTTTGCGACTGGCTCTTGTTATTCGTACGTTTGGTCATTGATTCGCCTCCTTCTTTATTAATATAACGGACGCAATCAAGAAATTAGGATGCCAGGTTGGTTGAGCTTCCAGTCGGGGAATACGCCATTGCCAAAATGAGAAAGAATGTCGCAAACAATTCAGCGCCATGTTTAAGTATAGGCATACATACATCCCTGTCATACAGTTCTTTACCTATACTATTCTTGCTATCCGCCGCTAAAAAACCGTAAAACTCTCTACGGTTGATACGCCTATCGTGGGATTGAATAGGAACAACGAGTGTGGCGTTATAGTGCTTTTGCCATTCTGTATTCTCGTTCGCGTACGCCCCCTTGCTATGCAAATCTTTTAGGTTGTTGTGAAGGAACATTTCAGCGCCCTCATAAACAGTTTTGAAAGCTGTGTTTCCTTCAACTGTGTAAAGTTTGATTGCCCCCACTTCCCGGTCGTCTCGGTAATTAATGTACGTATAACTGTCACGGAATACAGTGATAACCCATTCAGCACGATTCTCCATGGTTGACTTTTGCATAGCACTAAAAGGGAAAATTTGGACAAGTCTCGCTGTAGGCATGATTAACTTCACAGTAATTGCCACATCCTCGCCAACATTAATACTCTGGGCCTTAAAATACTCAATAAGAGATGTTCGTGCGCTATCAGTTATTAAACGGCAGAAGTTTTGAAACAGATCATAGTCTTCAGCTCTTATGTTGTAAGTTGTATTTTGAGGATCCGTTGTCTCACGAAAACGCTTATACAGATCACTTCGAAAGTTGTATAACATGATATAGGCTTGGTGAAATTGATTAGCAACATGTTTTCGTAACAGCATTATATCATCAGCTTGTGATCCTATTGCCCTCTCAGATCGCGTAATAAGTGGTCTTAGTTCTTTTACAATTTTCTGGATTGTGGCATCACTAATTGAAGCTTGTCGTAATGCTTCAGCAAGCTTCGGTGTAAGTTCCCTGACCAGTCTGTGTGTATTCATATTTGGCGGTGGTGGTGCCAGAGAAGCATCAATGCCGCGAATATAGAAAAAAAGATAAACTATTACGAAAGCAATAAGCGTAGAAATAACATTTGGAATGAGTGCAAGAGCCAATAATAGAAAGCGATTATCTGTTGCAGGATCGATAATAAGATAGCAAAGACCAAGAAGAAGTACGAGCACCGTTGCGATAATTGATAGTAGATAGAGAGTTTGCCTAGAGTTGCGACCTGATGTGTTCTGCATAGTTACGCTTCATAGAAACAAGCGAGAACCAGCCGATTTGAATTACTACTTAGGCTTAGATGTTGTAAAGAGATTGTGGATAAATGTGGATAACTTGCCCCTTATCGTTAGGTACCTTGACACATCAAGTACTTTACAAGATAGCATGGTACCTGAATGCTGTCAAGACCTCCGTTACTAGTGGGTGAAACATCTCCAGAACTCCATACAGTGTTGAAATACGACCGGTCTCCCCAGAACGTACTGCACAAGATGCTTCTAGTTCACCCCACCTATATGGAATTACAAAATTGTAATCCGGCCCAGAGCACCAAGCAGTTGGAGACGGGAATTAAGGACTAGACGATATTCTATTTGTATATACCCGTTTTAGAACAGATTTGTTAGAAAGTTAAGAAAGAAAGTCCGAGCAATAAGAAGAAGAGCACGAATTGTACCAACATTCCATTCGGTGGTTCTTACGTTATAGAATTAAGCATGACAGCCGAAAACAAAGACCACGACATACCAGATTGGGTGGAAGAAGAGCGCGCAAGCGACCTTGCGTGGATTCTGACTGTTACCCATATCTCCCAGACGTGAGTAGAATGGGCTGAGTCGATGGGAAATCACCCCAAAATGGGGTCGAGCAAGCAGCAGTTACCAGGCAAACAGCTCACTTACGCGTCGAATCCATCACCTGGAAAACTTACGGGTAACAGTCAGGCGTGGATTGCCGAAAATCGTACAAGCTTTTGGCCAGCTGCACAAGCGCAATTTACCGCCCAGGGCAGGGGAGTAATTGTCGTTGATACTACCGTTCAGCCCGACCCGAACGCCGGCCACCCGATGTATTACCCTCCACAATAAGTAGCAGAGGAGACCGGCGACGAAGACGCCAAGCGCATGGTTGGGGAGTATGACCCGACACAAGAACGTGTGGTTGTACTTCTGAAATTCGAGGAGAAAATCAGCACCTACCGAGTGCAAGCCGTTCAAAGAGTCGAGCGGGGCAGACCCCGATGCGGGAAGCAATAGCTTTATATTGCACCCTTAGTTCGACTTTGTCCATTTCTTATCACTGATTAGGGCGCCCGAAAGCCATTTATCGTTAGGTGATCTGACTTTTTGAATGTCATACCATGACCGTGACATTCAAAAAATCAGACCTACGTCAAGTCAAATACTACTTTCCGGCTATCCACGCCAAAGGCAAATGGATAAAGTCGAGCTTAGCGTATAACCACAGGTAAGAAACTGCGACTACCTAACACCAGCGACACATTATCGGCATATCCATCGTTGTACGTGCCTGCTCCACTAAAACGATTAAAATCCAAGTTAATCAAGATGAACCGCGTTTGCGGCGGAATGGTTCCGGTTGTACTACGAAGCACAAGACCTGTGACATTGTTGCGCTCATTTGCCGTTACGGGTCCTGCCTGTGCTGAGCCTATCTCAGGGAGGGTACCAGTTGCATTGAGGAAGAAGATTCTGATGCCTGACCAATCGGTTTGGGTGTCGTAGCCGCCAAACCAACCCTGCACGATATACCGCAGTGAACCAGTGTCAATAGACGATTGAAGCGAAGACACGTCTATCGTCTGAACCAAATAAGACACGTCTTGACCAGTAGAGTCTGGACCACCCGCAAAGAAATTAACGCCTCGCTCACTTGGGCCAGGGCTCGACAGAGTTGGGAAGCCACCAGCTGAACCGTACTGTACAACGGTGGCGACATTGCCGACGTTGCCCCAACCAGGAATAGTAATCACTGAGCCGTCTGTCGAACCGATGCCAGCTTCAGCATCCCCATTGGTAATCAGGTTAACTCCAAGCATGGTCGTTGCGGATACGGCTGAAATAGTATCAGCCTGGCTTGCTTTGATCGTCGAGGGCGAGTGGTCGACGACCGGTAGCCAGGTTAGCGCAACAACCGAAATCATCACAAGCATTCGATACGCACGTTTGTGCATCGTTCATCAACTCTTCATTCCACACCAGAAAGGCAGTCTACTGGAGAGAGAATTGGCGATACGAGACCTGCTCAATCTTGGTACCGACAACGTAGTGGCTACTGCCCACTTGGACGATTTGTGCTTGAAAGAAGGCAATGTGCTGCGGTGAAAACAAGCGGGGAAAGAGTCAATTCAATGACCTTTTTCCGCTTCATGGAGCAGTATATCACCAGCGTCAATGAAAGAATGGTAAATTTGTGAGGTTCGCACGTATGACCCTTGAGTAATATGAGAAGCTACCCATTGCTTTTTGGATGAATACGCTATCGTGTAAACAGAAGGAGGTGATTGATATGGACGTATATACCTTAAAGGAAGCAGCACGGGTTACCAAGATTGGTGTGGAGACGCTTCGACGAGCATGTCAAGAAGGGCTTATCAAAGCAGTACGTTTGCCAAATGGCGAATATCGCATTACCGATACCGCGCTAGAGCAAGCATTAAGCAGAGGACTTGACTTACAGGCACTTTCCCGACAGCGAAAAAAGAAACGGCCCCAACCCGAACCTTTGCGACGAGCACTGGAAGCACGCCGACAAGCACGAGCGCAAAATGGGGAGTAGCCAATAATCAGGAGCAGCTTGGTACGTGAGAGTCGTGAAAAGCACAGGAGTGTATTACCTCTGTGCGGATACTGTTTGTCATTTTGATTTGATATCCGCTCAGTGTGGCGTAGTAATCGGAAACTGGTTCATCTGATTGTGCTACGAAGATACTTAAATTGTGGCTGTGCCAGAGACGTTCTGCGCTCCCTTGAGCGCCTCAATCATGCCAAGATGGCGCCATGCATGGGTTATATGGTAGCCGACACCCTCGATGATCTCATCGTATCTCTCGATCGGTTGGGTATCAACTATCTGATTAAATGCCTCAAACGCTCGCCGGCAATACGCCAGAAGAACGGCCTTTTCAGGAAGAGGCAGGGTTGCGGCTATTTGATCATCCATTCCGACACCCGCTTCATATCTGCCCAACTGGCTTGTATTTAATTCCCACTCTAGAGCGACATTTTCTTTGTGCCAGATTTCCATCTCTTCAGATGTTAACGATGCTGAAGAATCGGCATCAGCAAGAAACTCCGCGTGATGCATATCGGCGAAGCGTCCAATGTGCCAGAGGTGCCAGCGAATCGGCGGAGCTGTTTGGCTGGGTATCCAGCGTAACTGTTCCTCTGTTAAGCCTTCGCCCATTTCCAGCAACAAGTCATGCATTCGATGGCTCCGTTCGCGCATGACACGAACCATCTTTTCGCTCATAGATCCTCCACGGTTTATTATTCATTTTGAGCGGAGGCGCAGGAATGGATGCGTTCATGATACGGTATTTGTCAAGGCCAAAACTAGAGTTTAGATACACCAGTTTCACAATGAGTAACTCATAGGCAGGCTTGAGAATCCTGTATTGTTGGCGTACCATAGCTTTCATATCTGAACGATTTAACCCATCGGATTACATTCAAAGGACATTTGCATTTGCGGAGGAAGCCGAGCCACCAGAGGAGGAATTGAAGCTTCGTCGCTTGCGTGAAAGTGTTGCTGCCTATGTGGACATTGAGCAGGTTCGACAGTATGCCGCTGATGGCAGTGATATTCGATTGGCTCTCCGGTATGACGAAGGATTACCCGATGAAATACGAATGCTTTTTGAAACGCTTAAGCTGCTTCTTACTCCATCACCTCGCGAACAAATCAGACACCCTTCCCATTTAGCTGCACTTCTCATGGGCGATATGGGGTTTTTGCAACAAGAGCAGATGAAGGTTGCCTGTTTAGATACCAAAAACCGGCTTCAAAAACTGCATATGGTCTATCAAGGCAGCTTAAATGCATCTATGATATGAGTAGGTGAGGTATTTCGAGAACCCGTCAAATTAAATAGTGCAGCAGTAATAATTGCCCATAATCATCCTTCTTCTGACCCTGATCCAAGCCCTGAAGATGTTTTAGTGACAACAGAAATAGTAAAAGCCGGAAAGATATTAGATATTGAACTGCTCGACCATATCGTTATTGGACAGGGACGGTGGATAAGTATGCGCGAACGGGGATTAGGCTTTCATACATAACGTTCTTTGCTTCACTTGCACATCCCAGCAAACAGCGGTAGGATACACGCAGCGTGAGAATGATATCGGCAAAGGAGCAGAAGCAATGCCACAGGTACGCAAACTCGCACTCGACGAAGTGCAAGCACTCCAGAATAAGGGTAAAGGGCAGCGAAAGTTAGTGGAGGAGGAGTACGATGCGATTTTGAGCGATTACGATGTCGGCGATTATGGTGAAGCCACGCTTGAACCCGGCGAAAATCGGCTCACCGTGCGCAATCGCTTCAAAGCAGCAGCAGCACGACGGGGATTGAGGCTTGATTTCCGGCGTACCTCCGAAAATCTGCTGCGCTTCGAGGTCGCCGGGAATGGCCAAGTGGAAGAACAGCCGAAAGCGGTGGCACCTGAGCCAGCGCCAGAACCGCCGCTGCCACCTGCACCGGCAAAGCGTAAAGGCGGACGACCCAAAAAGCAGACGGCATAGCGGATATGTTTCCCACATAAGGAGGACACCATGAGATTAGCATTGACAAGGAACCTGGGAATGCTCTTACTTGGCATCTGGCTGATCCTGACTGGCCTTGTGCAGATAGCCAGTATTTCCATTCCAGGGCTGGGTGCGCTTCTGGCACTACTCGCGATCATTGCGGGTGCTTTAATCCTGGTTGGTCGCTAACATAGTTCACGTTGTTCATAGGCGCGCGTGAATGTACCATCCAGTGAAGAGATTTCACCCGACTCCAGGCTTTGAAGAGAGGAGAGACTGCCGATGACTCGCATTCTCAGTCTGGATGATTCACCCGAAATACTCAAAATCCTCCACCTGTTCCTCGAACTGGCTGGCTACGAACATCTGCGTACGGTGGAGAGCGAGGCAGCCCTGTCGATTCTCCGCACTGAGGCAATTGACCTGTTCACGCAAGATTGTATACGTCCTGATGTACACGGCATCGAATTGTACAAGCGCCTCAAGGCAGATGAACAGCTGCGTCGCATTCCAGTGCTCTTCATTTCGGCAGGCCAACGGCCAGAATTTGCGGCTGAATGTCGCTCAGTATATGGGGATGATTATCTCACCAAACCATTCCAGCTTGAGACAGTATTGAGCACGGTTGCCGCGTTGTTGCAGCGACGGGGTAAACACATCCCGACCGAGAAAGAACGGGCAGAGCGATACGCGCAGATTCGGGCAGGGTTAGCGACTGAGCTAGGCTGGTCGACGGAGCAACTTGATGCTGCGTATGAGCAGTGGTTCTAAGCGGTAGCACAACTATGACAATCTACTCTGCCGTTGTCCTGCTCTTTTTAGTAATGGATCCAATGGGGAATATTCCGTTCTTTCTGACTGCACTCAAAGAAGTCGATCCCCAACGGCGAAAACGGGTGATAGTCCGTGAATTACTGATTGCACTTGTGGTTTTGATCCTATTCCTCTTTGCTGGGCAGTATGTCCTGAAGCTTCTGTCGATTTCAGAACCATCGCTCACAACTGCCGGAGGAATCATCCTCTTTCTGATTGCCATCAAAATGGTGTTCCCGACTGCTGAACGGACGCATGAGCCAGCATTGGGTGG
>Ga0137369_10007876_pt1 | contig 10668 bp, 10 predicted proteins | sample SagtaG_12_FD_104918 | JGI IMG/M metagenome (GOLD analysis project Ga0137369, IMG submission 104918) | Vadose zone soil microbial communities from Sagehorn Ranch, Mendocino, California, USA - Sage1_L_113_16 metaG | ecosystem: Environmental > Terrestrial > Soil > Vadose zone | place: USA... | reverse complement strand
GTAGACGAACGACACGAGCACAGGCAGCCTCCGAGGACGGGAGCGCCGACGCTACCCGGCTCCGCGCTTCAACAGACCTCCGGCACCGGGCCGCGCCTCACGACAGAGTTTGTGCACCTGACGGGGCGCAGATGCGTGCTCGCCGTAATGGGAGCTGCTTGCCCACCTCTCTCGAGCTATGCCGCCCGCTGTATCTCGGCGTTCGCGCTCTCGTGTAGACGGTTCCAGACCGCTAAGACTCGCGCCAAGAAATCTGCGTCGCCACCAGTCACTTGCATTTCGCCGCCCTCTCGGCGTGAGACCGCGAAGCCACTGTTGAGAAGGAAAACAGCCAGCTGCGGAACGTAGGCTGGGTCGTCAATGCGAACGAGCATTTCGGGCCGCTGACGTACGAGAAACGCTAGCGGACCAAAGGAACAGATTTCGTCAGGGGGTGGGTGTCGCCCGTCAAGCCCCTTGCTGAGAAGGGAAGAGCGCCGGAGGCTCGTGGTTCCCCCGGCGCTCGCTTGCTTCAGCGTTGCAATGGGCGAAAGCCCGTCAGCTCAGACCGCGATGTGCAGCCCAGTCGCGGTGAGGGTGCCCGGCACGTCGGCCGTGGCCCCTTCCCCACTCAGCACGATGTTGGTGTAGCTCACATCCTCCAGGAACAGCGACTGGCCGTTGGGACAGCTGAAGTCACCCTGCCCTGGCGGGTCTACGGTGATCGACCCGCTCGCGGAGCCGTTCCTGATCGGGAACTCGCCGCCGCCCGACACGGGGCCGCCGACGGTCTCCTTATTGCCGGCCTGGGGGTGCTTGCCGCCGTTGTTCCAGCACTGATATGTGGCGGTCGCATCAGCCGAGCACGAGATGTCGGCCACCTCCAAGGTGTTGCCGAGTCCCGCCTCCTTGAAGGTGCACACCAACTGGCCGCTGCTGTTGATGGTCGCGCTCGCCCTGAGGAAGTGCGGACTGGCCGCGAGTGCGACCGCCGCCATGGCGAGCATGACGACAAGCGCCGCTGTCGCCACTACGATGGTCCGTAGGGTTCTGCTCATATCTCTCTCCTTCGGTAGAGGGGCAGACGAGAGAGCAACCCCCAACGCTCCGCTCGACACCGACCACGAATCAGGTCGGGCGGGGCATGGCCGCCTTTCAGCACAACGTGAGTTCGGTGCCTTTCGGGCCGCAGGAACTCACCTCTCGCGGCTATCAGAGCGCGATTGGCGGTGAATGTCAAGGGACAAGAGACGCCAACTAGTGAACGGCTTGTGGCGGGTTGGCGCGTCTCTGAAGAGCTTGAGGAAGTTTGAGGGAGTTTCCGGCGCGCTCGACCCATCGGCCTGGGTCCAGGACAACGGCACAGATTGAATGTCAAGGGGGTGGATCACCATTGTTTCGCGCCTCGGCTGCCCCATGCCACGCGCTCGCCCCGGAAGCTGCTCCGGGCCATCGTCTCGTGCGAACGAGCACGGCGGTCGGTCACGCGAGCCACTCCATGACGCTCGACAACGCTGGCAATCGGCGCTTCTGCTGATCGTTCCGCCAGGTGCGCAGCCGAAGCAAATCTGTTAGAAGGACGACGGGAGCCGAAGCGCTAGGAGCTGACATCCCTGAGGTCGTGCCCCCCGTACTGCGGCCAAGGGTGAGCCTCTCCATGCCCCGGCTCCCTTTATTGAGACGCAACGCCGTAGCGACTTCTTGCGGTGACCCCACGCCAAAGAACTCGTCTTTTGATCGGTGCGGTCCGGGCCATCGAAGGTATTGGCCAGAGTGCTCCGCCGCTTACGGTCGGAGCGGCGACCCGGGACAGGGGCTGAACCTCCTCGCCAGTTCCTCCCTTACTCCAGCGGAGAGGGGAACGTGGCGCCCCCTGCCCGGGTCACCCCGAAGTCCTGTAGATCCGCGCGATGTCAACGGCTCACAGCCGAGCAGAGACGCGAGCGCGAGGGCGGCTCGCCGCTCGTGAGCTGAGGGCGGCGCGTCCTGCACGTGTGCCCAGAGGACGGCGAGGTCGGAGTCGCGGCGGAAGGGCACGTCGCCTGTTAGGCACTCGAAGAGAACGCAAGCGAGCGAGTAAACGTCTGCGTGCCCGCCAACCGGACCGCCTTCGAGTTGGTCGGGCGCGACGTAATCGATTGTGCCCATCAGATGCCCGACGTCGGTCAGGTCGCCCAGCGACGAGGCGCTCTTCGTCAGGCCGAAGTCGGCGAGGTAGCAGTGCTCGCGGCCGCTCTCGCGAGCGACGAGGACGTTGCTCGGCTTCACGTCCCGGTGGACGAGCCCGTGCTCGTGGGCGGCGTCGAGCGCGTCCGCTACCTGCGCAAGAAGGGCGAGCGCACGCTGCGGCTCAAGCGGACCCTCGCGCGCGAGCAGCTCGCGCAGATCGGTGCCGTCGACGTGGCGCATGGCGATGTAGAGGGCGCCATCGGCCTCTCCCGCCTGGTAGATGGGGGCGATGTTGGAATGGTCGATCGAGGCCGCGAGCCTCGACTCGCGGAGAAAGCGACTGCGGAAGCGCTCGTCCTCGGACAGCTCGATCGCGAGGAGCTTGAGGGCGACCTTACGCCCCAGGCGGCTGTCTTCGGCAAGGTAGACGGCGCTCATGCCGCCTCGACCGAGCAGCGCGGTCAGCCGGTAGCCGGCGAGCTCGGTTCCAATGCGCTGATCGGCCTCATCGGCACGCGACGTCTTGCCTTCGCCTGACAACAGACGATAGATCGCTTGCGTCGCGGTGAGAAGCAGCTGTCTCGGACTGGCGGCGAATCGCGTTCGCTGGTCCAGAGCGAAGCTGGAAGGACCCCAACCTGCAACACCTCGTGCCGTGTCTCGACCCGCGCGGAGCGTCTGTTCCTCGACGACCGGGATCCGAGCGGGCTGCACGGATTCTCGCGCTCAAGCCTGTTTCAACTGCCCGTCTGTGTCGCTCTCAAGCGCTCCGGTGGATGCTGTCTCAAGCGGTCCGAACCAAGAGAGCCCTGCCGTGGGCTACGGGTCTTCGATGCAGGGGTGGATCATGAAGCTGTCCAGCCACAAAGCCGCTCATCGCCTTGACGGGGCCCCGTCTCGTGGCTTTGGGCCTCGCCGGTCCGCCCCCATACGAACTACGAAGCGGAGAATCGCTTCTCCGCTTTCGACCAAGGAACGAAGGGCGAGACCAATGAAACGCTTGACCGCCGTCGTGGCCTTCACTGTGACGGCAGCAGCCGTGCTCCTGAGCGCGGCGCCGGCCTCGGCCACCTACCCCGGAAAGAACGGTTGGATTGCCTTCCGCAAAGTCCTTAGCCCCGGCTTTCATGCGCCCTACACCGGCTACAACCACGCGGCGCTCTACCTCATCCGTCCAGACGGCACGGGGCTCCGGCAACTGACACATCCGCGGGACGGGGTCGTCAATACGCAGCCGGATTGGTCGCCGAACGGCAGATGGATCGCCTATCAGCGCACCAAGAAAGGCCACCCTACGCAGATCTTTCGCATCCGGCGAAACGGCACCGACGGTCAGAATCTCTCCCGACTGTGCGGCCCTGAGTTCGACATCTGCGAGTCGAACCCGGCCTGGTCCCCCGGCGGTCGGCGGATCGCATTCACCCGGGTATGGAGGCCCGAGGAAGGCTCGGAGCCGCAAGTCAACATCTTCGTAATGCGGGCGAACGGTACACACCGTGTGGCGGTGACGAGCGGTCCCGTCAGCCTCCACGAGGATTACGCCCCCCAGTGGTCGCCGAACGGAAAGCGTCTCGTCTTCGAGCGCTTGAATAATCCCAAGAGCAAGGCTGCGGCGTTCACGGTCCGCCTTGATGGCACTGGCCTGCGAAGGCTGACGCCATGGTGGATGGACGCGGGAGCGCTTCCTGACTGGTCGCCGCACGGGCGCTGGATCATGTTCTTTAACCACACCGAGAGCGAGGTTCCGAAGACGCTCTGGCTGGTCCGTCCGAACGGGGAGGGCCTGCACAGAATCACGACGACATCCGGGGGCAGGTTCACGTGGTGGTCCGCGTCGTTCTCGCCGAGCGGTAGGAGGATCGCCGCAGGTCGCTCAGACTGGGCGCAGGATGGTGCCAAGGCCGACGTCTACGTGCTGAAGAAGACGGGAGAGATCCTCCGGAACGTCACCCAATCCGTCCGCTGGGACAGTGAGCCTGACTGGGGGCCACGCCGCAAGTAGCTGGCACGCGCGAAACCGAGCGGCTCCCTTCTCATCGGCTGGCTAGGGCGGCATGATGTCGCTCGTTGCCAGGAAGGCGACCCTCGCCTGCGCGCTGCGCGAATCCAGCTCCGCCCCCTGACGGGGTCGAGACCGGCAGGCGTGCGGTTTACGCGCCTAGCCGCTTACAGAATCACAATAGTTACTGTATAATCGCTCGGTACCGCCGAGCTCGGCTTTGACCCGATCTGAGCAGCAGCATGCTACGTGTCCTCCGCAAGGGCCAGGCACAACCTGTGTATTCGCGCCAAATCGGCTCATCGAAAAGAGGGCGGACGCGTACCATTTTGTAACCGGGCCAGCTTCCCCCGTTTTACGCCTGAGTGTCCCCTCGGACGCGTTCGTGGCAGCTGCCACAGGTGTGCGCAGGCCCACCGCCCGCGCACACTTCTGCGCCGTGCAAAGTTCCTGCAGCCATCATTAAAGGCGTCGCTTACCATGCCGAGTGCGCCGTGCGGTCCTGTGCCTCAGGCCCGCTGCCACAGACCCGCCACGAAGCGCACATCCGTGACGAGTCGACCGACGTTTTAGTTCACCTGGCGACCGCCTATCTTCGATCCGCTCTCACGAAGGAGACGCGCCGTCGACGTCATCACGTCATGGACCAACCGCGACCTCGGTCGAACGCGAGGCGGTAGGCGGTTCAAACGGCGAGGCTCCGCCTCGTGAGAGCAGGAACCGTGCCTGGGTCGGCCCCTTGCCCTTTAGTTCCACCAGGAGCCGCGGACCAAATTCGTAGCGGGCCTTGAGATGCGCCACGACACTCTCCGAGGCGAGGATCCGCCCGGGCTGACCCTGCGACTGCAAGCGGCTCGCGAGGTTGACGGTGTCGCCCCACAGGTCGTATGCGAACTTTCGCTGGCCGATTACGCCTGCGACCGCGGGACCGGAGGCGATGCCCACGCGCACAAGGATCGGATCCCCGGACGGCCATCGAGCGTCCTCGAGCTCCTCGATGATGGTGAGGGCCATATCGGCCGCCGCCTCCGCGTGATCGGGGTGCGGCTCCGGCGCACCCGCGACGGCCATGTAAGCATCACCGACCGTCTTGATCTTCTCCAGGCCGTACCGGTCGGCCAGGGCGTCGAAGCGGGAGAAGAGGCCGTCGAGCGCGGTCACGAGATCATCCGCCTGCGTCTTCCCCGCCTGCTCCGTGAACCCCACCGCGTCGGCGAACAGCACCGTGACCTCGTCGAGCGACTCCGCCAGGCGTCGCTGGCTCCCTTCCTCGCCCCGCGCCTTCAGGCGATCGATGATCGCCTGCGGGAGGATGTTCAGCAGCAAGGAATCGGAACGATCGCGCTCCTGATCGATCAGGCGCCTCTGCAGGAACTCGGCGCGCATGCCGCGCTCGATGGTGTACCCAGCGGCCATCCCGACGATGACCGAGGACACGAAGAAGAAGTTGTTATTGACCAGGATGTCGGGAGGGGTGTGCTTCACCCAGACGGCCACGACCTCGTAGCCCACCAGAATTGTTGCGGCGGCAGCCGTCGCGTACAGAAAGCGAAGGCGCAGCACGCTGTAGGCCCAGGGGATGACCAGGAGGAGCCCCGCGTAGTACAGAGCGCTAGCCGAGGAGTTGGCGATGGCAACCATGGCCACGATGCCGAGACCGCACAGGGCCGCCAGCGCCGAGAGGACGGCTGCGCGACGGGCTCGAACCAGTGCGTGAAGGTGAACCCAAGAGCGGCCAGGAACACGGGGCAGACGATCGCGTACCTGACGATCCAGATCGATGCCGCCTCGTCGGGGACGATGAACAAGTCGAGCACGCCGAACGCGGCGTAGAGCACGATGGCGAGGATGAGGGCGAACCTGATGAACGCCAGCGACCGCAAGAAGTGACTCTCGGTGAAGGCGGCCTCGAGATCGGGCGGGAAGCGCAGACGACCGGGGGCCGACCCACGGGTCTTTCCCTTCTGGGTCAGCTGAGCCATATTCCTCGCTCTACGCGGTGATGCGGATACGGTCCCTCATCTTATTATCCCGGGCCAGGCCTCACCAGAAGTGGGACGTCGCTCGGCGTGTCCGCGAGGCGTCGGAATGCCTGGCCCTCGAGACCGGCCAGGCCCCTCGACAAACGGCCCGGCGCTCGCCGCGGCGCCCGCTCCAGTCGTGCGGAGGGCTCGCTGGATTGAGGGCTTCGGCCCCTCCGCACATCCGAAAAGAGGAGGTCAGCGATGGTTTCGAGGGTGAACTTCCTGGCGGCGGAGCCAGATCGGATCGGCGATGTCGCACGAGTCGTGCGCGAGGTCGTCCATCCCGGCATTCGCGAGGAGAACGGGTACGTCGGCTATATCGTCCTCGGCGACCGGGAGACGGGGAAGGCGCTCGGCGTCACGCTCTGGGAGAGCGAGGAAGCGAGGGAGACGAGCGACGCCAAAGCTCGTCAGATCCGTCCGCGCGTCGAGCAGGAGACGGGCGGGACGATGCGCGCAGTGGAGACCTACGACGTCCTCTTGTTCGACGTCCGCGCGACCGTGAGCACACCAGACGGCTAGCGCCGCCGTCGCAGTCCTGGTCGGAAGGAGCGTTGGTCGGTCGAGCGGCGCCTCGGCGTCGTCCGAACGAGAGTGGCGTCGATGCCCTCCTGGTCGCGGCAGTCCTGGCAAAGGAGGGAGCCGACGCGAGCGAGCCCGTCGGCGATCGGGCCGCCGCACTGGATGCAGCGGCGATCCGATCCCTCCCAGGAAGATAATCCAGCCAAGGCCGCTCCAAACTCGCCGCAGTCCGCATCCGCCGGAGTTGCCGCAGCGACGGATGCCCACCTCTCAGTGTCGTCACGGCGGGGATGACGTCAAGGGCGTACTCGACGTCGTGAGATGATCGGAGCGTGCCGACCGCCCTCGACAACGGCCAGCGGTCGCCCCGCCGACTGCTCGCGGCGGTCGTGCGGAAGCTGCTCGCTTCGCTCAGAAGCTAGCGCGGGCGGCCGAACCGCTCCTCGACGCTTTGCAGCCGCTCACCGATGGTCCGACTCTCGGCAACGAGTTCGGCCCGCGCCGCCCTACCAACTCCACCGTCCCCGGTCGCGGATACCCCCGTTCGCGCTCGCGAGCAGAGCCTTCTCTGTCGATAACGGACGTGTCTGCGGCTATGCGAGTCCGAGTTAGTGATCCGGCCCTCCGGGGCGACCTTCAGCGCTACCTACGCGCGGCCGAATGCGTGGTCGAGCGGGCCGACGATCACACGCTCGACGTCTCCATCCCGCGCGCCCCGAGCGACGAGCAGGCGCGGCGGGAAGTGGCGATCTACATCCAGGCGTGGCGGGCGATGAACCCGGGCGCCCGCGCCGAGATTGTTGCCTGAACGTTGAACATGGTTATAGGATCGCGCCCTCTGGGGCTCACTCCCCTATAGCCCCTCCAGACGGCCAGCGCGGGACCCCCCGCTGGCCGTCTGTTTCAGACCCGGGCTTTAGTGCTTCGGGCGCGGGGTATGCGTCGGGGAAGCGATGGAACATCACGAATCGGCGGCTTGGCTCTCCGGCCTTCTGGCCGCCGTTCGCAGCGGGGACCCGTACGCGCCCGCGCACGTCATCGAGATGGTCGAACGAGTCCTCGCGCGTTACGAGAGCGTGGGGACAACGCGGAGTGAGCAACTGGAGAGTGCCTGGCTAAGTGCCGACCCTCGATAACGGCATCCGCTCTCTCCGCTCGACGGCTAGGCGAGAAGCTCGGCCTTCACGTCATCGTGGAGGCCGTTCCAGACCGCGAGTACTCGCGCCAAGAAGTCCGCGTCGCCGCCGGTCACGTGCACCTCTCCGTTCGGCCTGCGCACGACCGCAAAGCCGCTGTTGAGCAGGAAAACGGCCAGCTGCGGAACGTACTCGGGGTCAGCGATGCGAACGAGCACGGCGGTCGGTCGCGCGAGTCAAATCTATGGCGCTCGACAACGGTAGCAATCGGCGCTTGTTCTACTGATCGTTCGGCCAGGTGCACGGCCGAAGCAAAGCTGTTAGAAGGACGACGGGAGCCGAAGCGTGTGGGGTGCGTAAATTCGAACCTGTGGGGTACGTACACTCATCGGTCACGCTGCTGCGGCGTATTCGTGGATCAGGCCGCCGAGGCGATCGCGTCGGTGGACGCGCTGGGGTGGGTCCGAGTTGCCGAGGCGTCGTCGCTGGTGCGGGGTTGGCGGCGTCAGCTTGAGTGCTCGATGCGGCCTGTGGCCGTTGTAATGATCGACATAGACGCGGAGCACCTGCTCGAGCTGTCGGCGGCTGACGATCAGGATCCAGTCGAGGCAGTCACGTCGGATGGTCCCGACCCAGCGCTCGGCAAACGCGTTCGCTTGCGGGGTCTGGAACGGTGTGCGGATCACCTCCAACTCCCTCGCTCCGGAAGATCTCGTCGAAGTCGTGAGTGAACTTGCAGTCGCGATCATGGATCAGGAAGCGGATAGGTGTCGGGCGCTCAGAGAGCGACCAGGCAAGTTGGCGGGCCTGTTGAGCTGTCCACGTTCCGCTCGGGTTTGCGGTGCAACCGGCCAGATACACGCGCCGGCTTCCCAGCTCGATGAAGAAGAGCGCGTACAGCCGTCCGAGCCAGAGCGTCTCGACCGTAAAGAAATCGCATGCGATCATCGTCTGCGCCTGCGTCCGTAGGAACTCGCGCCAACAGAGCCGAGCCCGTGCGCCGGCAGGAGGCACGCCCGCTTGACGCAGGATCTTGGCGACGGTGGTCGCACAGACCTGCACACCCAGACCGGCAAGCTCCCCGACGATGCGCTTGTACCCCCACCGGGAATTCTCACGGGCGAGACGCAGAACAAGCTCGCGCAGCTCGTCTGTCACCGCCGGCCGACCCGGGCGGCGCCGGGCATAGGTCCAGCGTCTCCGAACAAGCTCGCGATGCCAATGCAATAGAGTGTCTGGACGGACGAAGAACGACGGCCCTCGCCTGAGGAGCCGGCTAGCTGCCGCGAGAAAAACACGATCGGCATCCTCCAAACGAGGACGAACGACCTGGCGCCGAAGAACCGTGAGCTCGTGTCGGAGCACGATGATCTCGAGCTCCTTGAACTCACGCGAACGGAAACGCAGTGCCGCCACCGCGAGCGCACGCCGAAAGAGCAGATAGACAAGCGAGACAAGCAAGAGCAGATCCTCCTCACACGATCTCCTGCGAAACCGAAGGCCCTCCGGGCTTGACCGGGTGACTCTCTCAATCGGCGACGCTAGCCGTCATATGGTTCACGCGCGCGCGACTACCAGACTTGCCCGGTCAACGTCAAACTCGATCCGTGTGACGATCTGAGGAAGAGCCGAATGTCTCCCCTGCAAACAAGCGCTTCTCGACCGTCCACTCGAATTTACGGACCCCACACGCTTTCCAAGGCCGGGTCCCGTGGCCTGGAGCGGACTGCACGTAACTGGAGAGGACAACCTGGTGGACGGCTGGTGGACGCCGCAGGGTTGTCAGAACAGAGAACTACACTCGATACACCCCAGCCCCGTTAAATCGAAGCCGGGTCGGCGGTCGACTGCCCGCGCGCCCCGTGGGGTGCACAAACTCGGTCGTAGGCTGGATCCGCCCGATTTGCAGCGAGATCCTATTTATGTACCCCACGCGTCCTTGAAAGCCTCACTACCGAAGAACGAGGTCGCGATGGTAGCGGAACCAAACAGTCTGCCCGTGCTGTTGCGCACGCCTTCTAGGAATTGCCTTTGATTGTTTAGGCGTCTTACCGTCTCGTCATACGCGAGCTGAAGCAAAGTCTGATCGTTCACAGTAGTCGCTCTTTGCACGATCGCGGGTTATCCTTTCTCTCGCACGGGGCGCCGGTCGCAGCTGGCACCGCCGCGTGCCGTCAGAGTCAATCTCCCTTGTTCGCTTGTCCGAAGCGGACGACCTTCGAGTCCGTGATCGACAACAACTCTTCGTCCCGGTCGCCTGCCGTGTAGTAAACGCGGCTGCTGACACCGATCTCTGGGCGCCTCGAGCTGACGATGGCCCGGCCTTCGTCGAAGACCAACTCCGGATTGCATACGGAGTTGCATACGGTGAGCTGAGTAGGAAGGTCGCGTGAAGAAATCGACGGTGAAGTCCGGCGGGATGGCGAACGATGTCACGCCGACCGGAGACGTGTTGTCGGTGAAACCCTTGAAGTACGAGGGGCCGGGTCTTAGAGGCGAGCACAAATAATCACCATGACATCGGCGCCAGGAAGCGACGAATTACGTGTCTTTGCAGGAGCTTTGCACTGCGGAGGGCGTGCGCGGCGGTCGCGTGGGAGCACACCGCCAGAACAGGATAGGGCCGCCGTTCCCAGGGGCACACTCCTTTACAGAATCGCGCTGCCTACTGTATCCAGGCTCTACTTGTCGGGAACGCCCTCGAGAGCACAGCTCCCAGGCCACGGCGCAACGGGCGAGGGCGTCGCTATCGACGCGGCAGGCGATGTGGACCGGGAAGCGCTGGGCTCCGGCCCTGAAGCACCGATACGCCGAGCGGTCAGCCGCCCTCCGACGTCGC
>Ga0137369_10007873_pt1 | contig 10672 bp, 9 predicted proteins | sample SagtaG_12_FD_104918 | JGI IMG/M metagenome (GOLD analysis project Ga0137369, IMG submission 104918) | Vadose zone soil microbial communities from Sagehorn Ranch, Mendocino, California, USA - Sage1_L_113_16 metaG | ecosystem: Environmental > Terrestrial > Soil > Vadose zone | place: USA... | reverse complement strand
TTGCTCGCCGACGCTTCGGTGAGCTGGCCGTCGCGCACCAGGATCGCCTCGACGCAGCCTTGGTCTGCGGCGAGCGTGCGCAGCATGCAATTGCCGAGCAGCGAAGTCGACTTGATGTCGCAGCGCAGCCACCGGAAATCGGGCAGCACGATCGCTTTGGCGCCGTTCTCGAGGAGCTCCGCGGAGGGGGTCACGAGCTCGCTCGCCATGAGGAAAACCGTGGGCTTGAGGCCCTTCGGAAAGGCGTGATCCCGCTTGGCCGCGCCCCGGGTGACCTGGAGATAGACGGTCTGGTCTTCCCAGGGGTTTCCGGCGATGATTTTTACGACGAGCTCGGCCCACTTCGGGAGTGGATGCGGATTGGCAAGGCGTATCCCGTCGAGGCTCGCCTGGAGCCGGGCAAGATGCTCCTCGAGGCGGAACGGCCGCCGCGAATACACCGGGATCACCTCGTAGACCCCGTCGCCGAAGATGAAGCCGCGATCCAGGACTGAGATTTTTGCCTGCTCGATCGGCATGAACTCGCCGTTGAGATGAATCATTCGCGTTTCCTCACCTGAAACCACAGCCGCACCGAATCCCAGGTTCTCGCGAAAAATCCCGCCGCCGCGACGTGCTCGAGCGCGATCACCGGATACTCTGCCAGCGGCTTGCCGTCGTGCGACACGCGCAGCGTCGCGACGCGCTGGCCCGCTTCCAGGGGCGCGATGAGCGGCTGCTGGCTCACGAGCTCCGCCTGCAGCTGGTCGGCGGTGCCCTTGGGCACCGTCACGTACAGGTCCGCGCCGGCACCCGCCTTCAGCTCGCGCTTGCTGCCTTTCCATACCTGGAGCTTACCGATCGCATCGCCCTTCTGGTACAGACGCAGGGCGTCATAGGACTGGAACCCGAAGTTGAGCAGCTTTTGACTCTCGCGGGCGCGCAGACGCTCCGACGCCGTGCCTATGACCACCGACACCAGCCGTCGCGCGCCGCGCCGTGCCGAGGCGATGAGGCAGTAACCGGCGCTTTCCGTATGGCCGGTTTTCACCCCGTCCACGTTCGGGTCGAGCCACAGGAGCTCGTTGCGGTTGCGCTGCGTGATGTCGTTGTAGCGGTATTCACGTTCCGAATACAGCTTGTAGTACTCGGGATAGTCACGGATCAAGGCGGAGGCGAGCAGCGCGAGATCGCTCGCCGTCGAATAGTGCCCGGGGCCGGGCAGCCCGCTCGAATTCGTGAAATTCGTGTCTGTCATGCCGAGGCGCCTGGCCTCGCGGTTCATCCGTTCCACGAACGCAGGTTCCGAGCCCGCGACGGCTTCGGCAAGCGCGATGCAGGCATCGTTGCCCGACTGGATGATCATTCCGTGCAACAGCTCTTCGATCGTGACGGGCTTGCGCGGCTCGATGAACATGCGCGAGCCGCCCGCGCGCCACGCGCGCTCCGACACCCGGATCGTTTGACCGAGGGCAAGCGACCTGCCCTTCAGCGCCGCAAACGCGAGGTACGCGGTCATGAGCTTGGTGAGCGATGCCGGCTCGATGCGCTCCTTCGGATTGCGGCTTGCGATCAACTGGCCGCTGGTTGCGTCCAGGAGCAGCCACGCGCGCGCATCCACGACGGGCGGCTGCGGCGCGGCGGCGAGCGCGGCGCCGGAAAGCAGCAGGACAAGACAGGCGGCGAGATTGCGTGACATGGGGACCGCTGAGCGAATTATACCGGCCGCAGCGCCCGCAGCTCGCGCGCCGCCGCCGATCCTCGCGGCAAGATGGCCTCGACTTCCACGCTCGCGCTGCCGGCGTTGACGTAACCGAGCTTGTACGCGGCCGCATACGACAGGTCGATGATGCGCTCGGAGTGGAACGGCCCGCGGTCGTTGACGCGCACGACGACGCTGCGGCCGTTCGAAAGATTGGTCACGCGCGCGTAGCTGGGGATCGGCAGGATCGTGTGCGCCGCGGTCATCGCGTACATGTCGTAGCGCTCGCCGCTGGAGGTGGGCTTTCCGTGAAACTTGCGCCCGTACCAGCTCGCGATGCCGCGCGCTCGGTACGGCGTGAGCGACTGGTAGGGAACGTATTTCCTGCCCAAGATGGTGTAGGGGCTGTTGGCGCCCGGGTTGAGCGGCTCGGATCTGGGTCTTGCATCGGCGATTCTGTCGGGGTTGCTCGGGAGCGGTCCGCCGGGGCCGTCGTCGCGGGTGTCCCCGATGTGCCTCGGCTCGAGATTGCAGCCGGCGAGTGCAGTAACCACGAACGCCACGAGCAGGAACGCCCGCGCCGCGCACGCGGCGGCGTAAGATCGGTCAGGCCTTTTCACGACTGCACGAGCGTGCGGTGATGCTGGATGCTCATCAGTATGCCGATACCGAGAAACAGCGTCACGAGCGAGGTTCCGCCGTAGCTGATGAGCGGCAGCGGCACCCCGACGACGGGCAGCAGCCCGCTCACCATGCCCATATTGACCGCCGCGTAGGTGAAGAAGGTGAGGGTGATCGAGCCCGCGAGCAGCCGCGTGAAGAAAGTCGGCGCGTTGGCCGCGATCATCAGCCCGCGCATGACGAGCGCGAGGTAGAGCACGAGCAGGAGGCTCACCCCGATCAGCCCGAATTCCTCGGCATATACCGCGAAAATGAAATCGGTGGCGCGTTCCGGGATGAACTCGAGATGCGTCTGGGTGCCTCCCAGCCAGCCCTTGCCGGTGATGCCGCCGGAGCCCACGGCAATGGTGGACTGGATGATGTGATAGCCCGCGCCGAGCGGATCGGACGAAGGGTCGAGCAGGGTGAGAAAACGCCTGCGCTGGTAGTCGTGCAGCATGCCCCACAGGGGATAGAGGCTGGCGATCACCAGGGCGGAGCCGCCCGCGATGAATTTCCAGGACAGGCCCGCGAGAAAGATCACGTAGAAGCCGGCCGCGGCGACGAGCAGCGCCGTGCCCAGATCGGGCTGGCGCGCGATCATCGCGGTCGGCACCGCGAGCAGCACGATGGCGACGGCGTATTCGCGAAGCCGGAGCGCCGCCTCGTGCCGGTGAAAGTACCGGGCGAGCATGAGCGGCATCGCGATCTTCATGAGCTCCGAGGGCTGGACGCTCGCGAAACCGAGCGGCAACCATCGGCGGGCGCCGTTCCTCACGTCGCCGAACAAGGCGACGCCGGCGAGCATCAGCAGGACCAGCACGAAGGCGGGAAGAGCGTAACGCATGAAAACCTGCGGCGGAACCTGGGCCGCGACCCACATCAGCGCGAGCGCCAGGAGCACGTTGAGCACCTGAGCGCTGACCCGCGCGGGCGCCTGATAGGCGGCGCTGTAGAGCGTAGCGAAGCCGAGCACGAGCAGGCAAGCCACGATGCCGAGCAGCGGCGCGTCGATCTTGGCCGTGAGCCGCTCGATGAGGCGCCTAATCATTGCCTTCGTCCTCCTCGGGCGCGGGTTCCGCCGGCTCGTCGCTAGGCTTGCCGAGGAGAGGCGCGGGTTCCGCCGGCTTGTCGCTGCGCTTGCCGGGCAGGTGCACCGGTTCCGTCGGCTTGTCGACGCGCTTTCCGAGCAGGTAGTAGTCGAGCACCTTGCGCGCGACAGGCGCCGCCGCGCGCGCCCCGAACCCGGCGTTCTCCACCAGCACGGCGAGCGCGATCCGCGGACCGTCCGCCGGCGCGAAGGCGATGAAAAGCGCGTGGTCGCGCAAGTGCTCGGCGACGCGCGACTCGACGTATTTTTCGGTCTGCTTCAGCGCCACGACCTGGGCGGTGCCGGTCTTGCCCGCGCTCGTGTAGCCGGCGCCGGCAAAGGCGCCCGCGCCGGTGCCTTCCTTGTTGACCCCGACCATGGCGTGCTTGATCACTTCCAGGTTCCGGGCTTTCAGCGGGATCGTCCTGATCGGCTGAGACTCCACGTAGGAGCGCTCGCCCGTCTTCGGGTTCTCGATATAGTCGACGAAATGCGGACGGAACATCACGCCGTCGTTGGCGAGCGTCGCGACGGCCTGCGCCAGCTGCACCGGAGTGTAGGAGTTGTAGCCCTGGCCGATGCCCACGCTGATGGTCTCGCCCGGGAACCACCTTTGCTGCTCCGGCTTCTTGAACCGCTTCATCTTCCACTCCGGAGAGGGCAGCACGCCCACGAACTCGCCTTCGACATCGATTCCGGTACGGCTCCCAAAACCGAACTGGCCGATGAAGCGCGCGATGTTGTCGATGCCGAGGTCGTTCGCGAGCAAATAGTAATAGGTGTCGCAGGACTGGACGATCGACTTGTACATGTCGACGTAGCCGTGGCCGCTCGCCTTGAAATCGCGGAAACGGTTGCTTCCCAAGAGGAAGTAGCCGGGATCGAAAATCAGCTGGGAGGGCGTTCGCTTGCCGAGCTCGAGCGCGGCGAGCGCCATGTAGGGCTTGAAGGTCGACCCCGGCGGGTAAAGGCCGGTGAGCGCGCGGTTGTTGAGCGGCTTGTCGGGGGAGTTGTTGAGCGCGTCCCAGTTTGCCGGGTCGATGCCGTCGATGAAGAGGTTCGGGTCGTAGCCGGGCTTGGATACGAAGGCGAGTATTCCTCCGGTGGAAGGCTCGATCGCGACGAGCGCCCCGCGGGTTTCGCCGAAGGCGCGCTCGGCGGCTTCCTGCAGGCGAATGTCGAGGGTGAGCGCCAGGGTATTTCCGGGGACGGGCGCCGTGCGCGGGGCGAGCGTGCGCACGCTCGCCCCGCGCATGATGCGTCCCCCGGCGTCCGTTTCGACCTGTTCGAAGCCGGTCGTGCCGTGCAGCGTGCGCTCATAGCTTTGCTCGAGGCCGGTTTTCCCGATGTGGTCGGTGCCCTTGTAGTTGCCCGACTCCGCCGTCTCCTCTATGCGCTCGAGGTCGCGGTCGTCGATGCGGCTGATGTAACCCACGACGTGCGAGGCGACCTCTCCGAGTGGATACTGCCGGAACAGCCTCCCCTTGATGTTCACGCCGGGAAAACTGTAGCGGTTGACCGCGAGCTTGGCCACCTCTTCGTCGGTGAGGCGGGTGCGGATCGCCAGGGTGTCGCGTCCCTTGCTTTCGTCCCTCAGACGCTGGAAGCGCCGCCGGTCCTTGGGCTGGATGTCGACGATGGCCGCGAGTTCGTCGATCGTGCCTTCGAGGTCGGCGATCTTGCTCAAGGTGAGCTCCAGCGTGTAGGCGGAGTAGTTGCGGGCGAGCACCACGCCGTTGCGGTCGAGAATGAGACCGCGGTTGGGCGGATTCGGCACGATCGAAATGCGGTTGTCCTCGGCCTTGGTGTCGTAGTACTGGTGCTGGATGACCTGCAGATAGAAAAAGCGCGCGAACAGAAGCGTGAACGCGGCGAGCACGACGACCCCGGCGACGCCCAGGCGCAGCTGGAAGTAATACAGCTCCCGCTTGGTGTTTCGGATCTCCGGGAGACGCATGAGTCTTCAGATCGGCCGGTTCTCGTCCATGCTCCCGGGCCTGCGCTGCGGCAGGAGAAGCAGAAAGGTCGCGGTGGGCCACAGCGCCGCGGCGATGAAGCTTCCCGCGAAATAGCTCAATCCCGGGAACGCCCCGCCCGCGACAAGGCGCACGGCGAGCATCAGCAATTGGCTTGTGAGCAGCAACACCAGCACGTGTGCGGCTTGCCGCCACAGCGAGAACCACAGAATGCGCCGGTGCAGGCTGATCGCAGCGAAGGCGAGAAAGGCGTAAGCGAAGGCATGCTGGCCGAGGAGCGCGCCGTTGCCCGCGTCCATCACGAGCCCTACGAACCAGGCGATGCCGATGCCCATTTTGCGGGGCTGGTGCACGCACCAGAAGGTGAGCACGAGTGCAACCATGTCGGGCAGCCCGATGAGGTCGCGCCAAGGCAGCAGGTTGAACAGCAAGGCGAGCACCAGAGTGAGCGCCATATAGGCCGCCTTGGCGGACAGCAGGGTGCGCTGCGGCTGCTCGTAGAAAGGCACTAGGTTCCCCTCGCGCTCATTCGCGTTTTCTGGCGCGATTTTGTTTGGGGAGCTTGCCCGCCACGGATTCCGTTTCGACGGAGGCTGCCGGGAGGTTCGCTTCCCGGGACAGCACGAGCACTTGCCGGTTCTGGTCCGTGCCGGCGGTGGGGATGCAGGTGATCTTTGCGAACGAGTAGGCGGCGTCGCGCTCGATGCGCGAGACCTTCGCGACCGGAAGGCCGGCCGGATAAGTGCCGTCGATGCCCGAGGTCACGAGCACGTCATCGGCCAGTACGTCGGCGTTCGAGGCCGTCCAGCTCAAGTCGAGCGTGCCCCTTTCCCCGCCGCCGTAGATGACGGCACGCAAGCCGTTCCTCAGGACCTGCACCGGTGTTCTCTGCTCCTTGTCCGTGATCAGGGTCACTTCGGAGAGCAGCGGATACACGCGCGTCACCTGTCCGACGACGCCGACATCGTCGATCACCGCCTGTCCCAGCTGGATGCCCTGATAGCTCCCCTTGTCGATGATCACCTTGCGCGAGAAAGGATCGCGCCCCTGATAGAGGATCTCCGCCAGCGTGGAGTGACGCGGCAGGCGCTCGCGCGCCTCGAGCAATCGCCTCAGCTGCGCGTTTTCGGCACGCAGCGCTTCGATCGTCAACAGCTCGTTCGCCGCCAGCAGCTGCTTTGCCTTGAGTTGCTCGTTCTCCTGCTTGAGCGACACCTGTGTCGTGAAGAATCCGGCGGAAGCGCTGAACAGTTCCACCGGAGCGACTGCCGCGCGCTGCAGCGGATAGACAAGCAGGGCGACGACCTGGCGCAAGGACTCGGCGTAACGGAAACGCGCGTCGAGCACCATCAGGAGAACCGCGAGACACGCGAAAAACCCCAGGCGCACGAGCGGCGCGGGACCGCGGCTGAAAAACGGCGGCGGCTGGTAATCCATCGGTCTGGGAGCTGGGGCTTGAGCGGCCTGGGCAATGCAACCCGTTACGAACACAGGTGCAGCACTTGCTTTTCCCCAGTCTCGAGCCCCGGATTGCCCACCACCCTACTCGCTCGCGAAGATGCTCGCCAGCTTGTCCATTCTTTCCAGCGCCTTGCCCGAGCCGCGCACCACGCAGGTGAGCGGATCGTCTGCGACGATCACGGGCAGCCCGGTTTCTTCCATGAGGAGGCGATCGAGGTCGCGCAAGAGCGCTCCGCCGCCGGTGAGCACCATGCCTTTTTCGGCGATGTCGGCGCCCAGCTCGGGCGGGGTCTGCTCCAGCGCGCCCTTTATCGCGCCGACGATCTGGTTGAGCGGTTCGGTGAGCGCCTCCAGGATCTCGTTCGAGGAAATCGTGAAGCTTCGGGGGATGCCCTCCGCGAGGTTGCGGCCCTTCACCTCCATCTCGCGCACTTCGGAGCCGGGGAAGGCCGAACCGATTTCCTTCTTGACCGTTTCTGCCGTGGTCTCCCCGATCAGCATGCCGTAGTTGCGGCGGATGTAGTTGATGATGGCTTCGTCGAACTTGTCCCCGCCGACGCGCACTGAGCCCGAATAGACCATGCCGCCGAGCGAGATGACTCCGACTTCCGTCGTCCCGCCGCCGACGTCCACCACCATCGAGCCCGTGGCTTCCGCGACCGGCAGGTCCGCGCCGATCGCCGCGGCCATCGGCTCCTCGATCAGGAACACCTGGCTCGCGCCGGCCTCGATGGCGGCCTCGCGGATCGCGCGCCGCTCGACCTGCGTCGAGCCGCAGGGCACGCAGATGATGATGCGCGGTGAGGGCGCGAACAGGCGCGAATGGTGTACTTTCTTGATGAACTGCTTCAGCATCTGCTCGGTGACGGTGAAGTCGGCGATCACGCCGTCTTTCATCGGCCGGATCGCGGTGATGTTGCCCGGCGTCTTGCCGAGCATCATTTTCGCTTCCTTGCCGACCGCCTGAATCGTCTTCTTGGAATTGGGCCCGCCTTCCTGGCGGATCGCCACGACCGAAGGCTCGTTGAGCACGATACCTTTGCCGCGCACGTAAATCAGCGTATTGGCCGTGCCCAGGTCAATCGCCATGTCGTCCGAGAAATAGCCACGCAAAAAGCCGAACATCCTGCTGATTTCCTTTAGGAAAGAGGGTTCTCGATTGCGCTATAATACAGCAAATAAATTTTCGCTTTAAGCGATTTTTCATGCCGCTGTCCCTGCAGGAAGTCCAACGCATCGCCGAGCTGGCCCGAATCGGCATCAGCGACGCGGAAGCCCGGACCGTCCAGGCCCAGTTGACCGACATCTTCGAGCTGATCGGGAGAATGCAGAAGGTCGATACCGAGGGCATCGCACCGATGACACACGCTCAAGGGCTGGCGCTGCGCCTGCGCGAGGACAGGGTCGCCGAGAAGGATCAAAGGGAGCAGTTCCAGTCGGTGGCGCCGCAGGTCGAAGCGGGTCTGTATCTCGTTCCAAAAGTCATTGAGTAAAGTCTGGATGGGTGAAGGCGTGAGGGGTGACGGGTGCTGAACGCCTCGCTCAAGGAACTTGCCGCCGCGCTCGCGCAAGGAAAAATCTCCAGCGTCGAGCTGACCCGACTCTTTCTCGGGCGCGTTGAAAAGCTGAACGGCTCGCTCAACGCCTTCATCACCGTCGACGCGCAAAAAAGTCTCGCGCAAGCGCGCGCGGCCGACGAGCGCATCGCGAAGGGTGGAGCGCAGCCCCTCACCGGCATCCCCTTCGCGCACAAGGACATTTTCGTGACGCGCGGCTGGCTCACGACGTGCGGTTCCCGGATCCTCTCGAACTTCATCGGCCCCTACGACGCGCACGTGATCGAGCGTTTCAACAACGCCGGCGCGGTGATCCTCGGCAAGACCAACATGGACGAGTTCGCCATGGGATCCTCGAGCGAAACTTCGTTCTACGGTCCGGTGAAAAATCCCTGGAGTCAGGCGTACGTGCCCGGCGGCTCCTCGGGCGGCTCGGCCGCGGCGGTGGCTGCACGCATGGCGCCGGCGGCGACCGGCACCGACACCGGCGGCTCGATCCGTCAGCCCGCCGCGCTCTCAGGAGTATCGGGGCTGAAGCCGACTTACGGGCTTGTTTCGCGCTACGGCATGATCGCGTTCGCCTCCAGCCTCGATCAGGGCGGCCCATTGGCCAAAAGCGCCGAAGACCTCGCGCTGCTTCTGAACGTGATGGCCGGGTTCGATGCGCGCGATTCGACCTCGGTCGATCACCCCGCAGAAAACTACACCCGGGATCTCGAGAAACCGCTCGCGGGCCTGCGCATCGGTGTGCCGAAGGAACATTTCGGCAAGGGGCTTGCCGCCGACGTGGGCAAGGCGGTGGAGGCGGCGCTCGCGCAGCTTGAAAAGCTCGGCGCAAGGCGCGTCCCGGTCAGTCTGCCGACCAGCGGTCTTTCCGTGCCGGCGTATTACGTCATCGCGCCCGCCGAGGCCTCGTCGAACCTGTCGCGCTTCGACGGGGTGCGCTACGGCCACCGCGCCAAGGAGTACCGCGACCTCGCCGACATGTATCGCCGCACCCGCGCCGAAGGCTTCGGCGCCGAAGTCAGGCGCCGCATCCTCATCGGCACCTATGTCCTCTCTCACGGCTACTACGACGCCTACTACCTCAAGGCGCAGAAGATCCGGCGGCTGATCGCAAACGATTTCGTCGAGGCTTTCAAACGCTGTGACCTTGTGGTCGGACCGACCTCGCCAACGGTGGCCTTCAAGATCGGCGCCAAAGCGGCCGACCCGGTGCAGATGTACCTGAACGACATCTACACGATTCCCGCCAACCTCGCGGGGCTTCCGGGCATGTCGATCCCGTGCGGGTTTGGGAGAGACGATCTTCCGGTGGGTCTGCACATCGTCGGGAACTACTTCAGCGAAGCGAGGATGCTCAACGTTGCCCATCAGTATCAGAAGGCGACGGACTGGCACAAGCGCGAGCCCGCCGGGATCCATCCATGAACTGGGAAATCGTCATCGGCCTGGAGACGCACGCGCAGCTCTCCACTGTGTCGAAGATGTTCTCCGGCGCATCGACGGCCTTCGGCGCGGCGCCCAACACCCAGGCGAGCGCGGTGGACATCGCGCTGCCCGGGGTGCTGCCGGTCGCAAACCGCGGGGCGGTGGAGCGCGCGATCCGGTTCGGGCTCGCGGTCGGCGGAGAAAAGCTGATCAATCGGCGTTCGGTTTTCGCGCGGAAAAACTATTTCTACCCGGATCTGCCCAAGGGCTACCAGATCAGCCAGTACGAGCTTCCCATCGTCAAAGGGGGGGAAATCAGGATCCTCACGAAGAGCGGGGAGAAGGCGATCCGCCTGACGCGGGCCCACCTCGAAGAGGACGCCGGCAAGTCGCTGCACGAAGCCTTCCGGGACTCAAGCGGGATCGATCTGAACCGGGCCGGAGTCCCGCTGCTGGAAATCGTCTCCGAGCCCGACATGCGCTCGGCGGAGGAGGCGGTCGCGTATGCCAAGGCGCTCCACGCGCTGGTGCGCTGGATCGACATCTGCGACGGGAACATGCAGGAAGGCTCGTTCCGCTGCGATGCCAACGTCTCGGTGCGCCGCCCCGGGGCGCCGCTCGGCACGCGCACCGAGACCAAGAACCTCAACTCATTCCGGTTCCTCGAGCGCGCGATCGAGTTCGAGGTGAAGCGCCAGATCGAAATTCTGGATGACGGCGGCAAAATCGTGCAGGAGACGAGGCTCTACGATCCCGACCGCGACGAGACGCGCGCGATGCGCACCAAGGAGGAGGCGCACGATTACCGTTACTTTCC
>Ga0137369_10007871_pt1 | contig 10673 bp, 7 predicted proteins | sample SagtaG_12_FD_104918 | JGI IMG/M metagenome (GOLD analysis project Ga0137369, IMG submission 104918) | Vadose zone soil microbial communities from Sagehorn Ranch, Mendocino, California, USA - Sage1_L_113_16 metaG | ecosystem: Environmental > Terrestrial > Soil > Vadose zone | place: USA... | reverse complement strand
CCGTCCAAGCAGTTAAAATGGAGCGATTCGACCTGATCTTTATGGATGTGTTTATGCCGATTATGGATGGGTTGGATGCGACTCGCTGTATACGACAATGGGAAAATGGAATGGGGCACGTTCCAATTATTGGGACAACTGCGATCTTTGAATCGGAACACAGACGGTGTCTGGAGGCTGGAATGGATGCGGTTGTATGGAAACCGTTTGATTCTAGTCAAATCTATCAGGTCATTTCGGTGTTTGTAAAAGGTAACGGAAGTATCAAATCAAAAAATGGAAATCCTCCACGTCCACAACTGACAGAATTTCCAATCCTTGATGTTCCAAGCGCGATCGACCGTCTTGGCGGGGATCGCGAAGCCTTTGAGGAGACGCTGGATGCATTTATTTCGTCGTTGCCGCAAAAATCTCGTGATTTAAGAGATAATTTTGAGGCAGGTGATTGGCATACTTTATCCATTCTTGCCCATAACCTGAAAGGCCTATCTGCCAGCCTTGGCGCAATGCAACTTTCAAGAAAGGCTGAGAAGCTTGATAGACAGCTATCACAGGGGCAATTTGAAAATACTGAACAGTTATTGCAAGAGATTGAGTTTAGTGTTCATGCCTTGCAGACGATGGCAATTGAGTTATTGGAACAATTCTAAAGCCGCAACTTCCTTAGTGTAGGGCGTTTTGTAAAAATTCAAGGGACAGAATTGATTGCGGCCTGACAATTTAATGTGGTTGCCCCGCCTCCAACCGGCGGGGTTACGGTACTAAGTAGTCGCTCGATAATATTTATCAGTGAAGGACGCGTTCTTTAACGCGTCCGTTGACGTAAGAGAACGACCACTTAGGCTGAAGAGGATGATCGAATAGTTTAGTCTACGAGGTAAATTCAATGCGTATATTATTGATTGATGATGAACCAGTCTATTTCAAAATGATGGTCAAAGGCCTGGAAAAGGTAGGCCATCAATTGGACTATGCAAAATCCGGCAACGAGGGATTGGCGGCTCTTCCAGCCAAGACCCCAGACATAGTTATTGTTGATCTCAAACTGCCGGACATTCCAGGTCTCGATATTATCAAGCGAATACGCAGCGACAGGGGTTTCGCTTATATCCCTATTCTTGTCATAACGGGCCAGGATGAGTTAAGCGACAAACTGAAGGCTTTTGAGCTAGGGGCAGATGACTACATGGTCAAACCTTTTGAGCTTGACGAGCTGGTGGCCCGGCTTGGCATTCTGGCGCGACGTGGCGAAGCTATGAAATATGTACGCCAGATGGAAACTGATAAAGAGACGACTTCAACCATGATTACAGTCCATAGCTTAAGGGGAGGCGTGGGCTGTTCAACAATTGCGGTAAATCTGGCACTGGCCTTTAAAGAGCTATGGGGAAAACGGACACTGGTGCTCGATTCAGTCATTACGGCGGGGCAAGTTGCAATGATGTTGAATACCTCACCCCGTGTGACTCTGGGAAATTATGCTGATATGCCGTCATCATCAATTGATGAAGATACCTTGGCTGAAGATCTATCTATCTTGCACAAGAATGGACTTTATTTTGTCGCCGCTCCAAAACTGCCTGTTGCTGAGGATGCGTTTTCGCATGATTTCTGGAGCAAATTATTGGATAAATTCATCCATCAAAATGAGTTCATTATTGTTGATACACCTCACGATTTTTCGGATATCGCAATTCAAATGCTGAATTCTGCGTCTCAGGTGCTGCTGGTGATGGCACCTGAACTTGCATCTTTGCGGGCCGCTGTAAATGCATTAAATATTTATGAGCGCCTTGGTTTTGAGGAATCGAAGATCAAAATTATCCTTAACCAGACTATTAACCGCGGTGGGATTAAGCAATCTCAAATTGAAAAGGCACTGGGTGTGCCTGTTACATATATCCTTCCTTATGAAGGCGACGAAGTCATTCGAGCACTGAATTTTGGAGAGCCATTTATTCTGAGCAATCCCGAGCTGCCCATTTCTGCACGGTTTGAGGATATGGCCTATGCACTGAGTGATGAGCTCTACAGGAATATTCCACCTGCCCTTCCATCAGCCACCTGGAAGCGGGTAATGGATAGGATTGCAGCAAAGAAATAATCTGAGCTTTGAATTGAAATATCTCTTAGTAAGGCCTCTGCTTGTTTTTTGCCTCATCCTGGGGCTGAGCTTGCCTGTTATCCTGATAATTCAGATAGATCAGGTCAATGCCCGAGTTCCTGGGAATGAACCGTCTTCGGCAAGCGGATTTGGCCAGCTTGTGGCTGCAACCGTATTTGTGGTAGGTAGCCCGCCCTCTTTGCAACAAACTCCGATTTCTTTTCCAACTCTCTCTCCAACACCGACTTTGTTCCTTGAACAGGTCAGCACGCCTAAACCATCAGGAATTTCTGCGTTTACCTTACAGAACGAGGTGACAGCGTTTATCCACGCGCCGCCTGGGGTATTGCCTCAACCTTATGTTATCTTGACAGCATTTTCATCCACTCCTGGTAGCAAAGTAGAGATCAGAGGGCGCCTAAACCTGCTCGAATTTGTCTGTACTGGCTCTCCTTGTGCACTTCCGGTGAGCGAGAGTTCAACGGTCACATTCACAGCATCCGATGATCAGGGTAATACAAGTAAAGAGATTCTAGCCCGGGTCCGGGTGGAAACTGTAGAAAACGGCTACCTCGTATTTATTGACTCTGTTAACCAATTCGCTTCGTTTAGAGATTCATGTTCTGATCTCTGGCGAGTTAAAGATGAGGTCCAGCAACCCTGGTCTGAGTTTCCACAGTCTCCCTTTGGATTGAATACAGATAGGACATACCATCTGCTAATCACCGAGTTGATTTCCAATGGCATTGTTGATGCTAAATCCTGCCCAGGTGGTGGCCTAGCGTCTGGGGGTGATTGGCCAACAGGCTGTGGTGTTGAACGTGCGACTGCAAAGATGATTGAATGGCAAAACCAATTTGATTTGCCTATCTGGACAGCGAGCTTGGAGGTAGGAATACCACCAAAGCTTTTGAAATCCATCATTGGATATGAATCCCAATTTTGGCCGTTGAACGCACGTTTTTACGTTGACGAAATTGGCCTAGGACAGATTAATCAATTGGGGGTTGACGTTCTTCTACGACAAAACCCTGCCCTATATCAGGAGGTTTGCTCGGGTGTATTGTCTGATTGCTTTACACCCTACGCAAATCTGGATCCAGCACAGCAAGCAATGATCCGCGGAGCCTTGTTGAATTCTGTCGATGCCAGTTGTGCGACCTGCCCCAATGGCATAGATCTAACAAAGGCAGCCGAGAGCATTCCTCTAATCGCCCAAATGTTGCAGGCGAATTGCAAACTGATTGATTATTTGGATGTCCCTGGCAAGACTAGTGTTGAATACTCTGATCTGTGGAAATTCACACTTGCCTCTTATCATAGTGGGTATAGCTGCGTTAAAAATGCTGTAGCAGCGACCAGGAAAGCCGAAGAGCGAGAAGACTGGGAACATGTATCCCCTAGGATAAGATGCAAGGGCACTGTAGATTATGTCAATGGTCTCTGGGATAACCTGCTTTCTTTTGATCTCTATTTGCTGAGTGGAGAATCTCTTGGGGGCGTACAGGTGGCTCCCACGTTTCTCCCAACGCGAACGCCTATTCCGCCTCCTACAGCCATTCCGTCTCATGCAAAGGTATGGGTTCGTGTGTACATAGATACGAACAAAAATGGCGTGCCGGATGAACTTGAATTATTGGATGGAATCACCGTTGAGCTTGTCTTGCGAAACCAGACGAGGTTAGTTGAAAAAACAGTTAAAGGCGAGGTGATTTTTGATATGACCGGCTATCCAGCTGGAATGGATGCCATTGTCAGCCTGCCTGGCCTGTACCGTGAAAAATTAATCACCTTACCTGAAGAAGGAACCGTCCAGATTGACTTTATGTTTAGTCTTCCTCCTGTGCCGGAAAAACTTCCTTAGAGGAGTATGTCATGAGTGATGAATCAAAACCATCTTCCCCATCAGATGAAATGGAAAATCAGGATTTACCTGAGCCTAGTGTAGAAGAACCAACTGAAAATAGGCCGAAGAAAAAGCGGACTGGAAAAAGCAGCCGGCGCCGTTCGACAAAGGATGAGCCTCAAGAGCAGCAAATCGAATCTCCGGAGGAACAACCGCAATTCGACGAGGATGAATTGCTTGCTGATGTGCGGCGTTCGTTGATCGAAGAGGAAGAAGCCTCAAAGAGTAAGCCTGGTTGGAGGAAAATTTTCCGACGGAAAACGAAAACTACTGAACCTGAGCCATCCTCTTTGAAAGAGGAGTTAAAAATCGAGGCTGCAAAAACCGAAAAAGAAGATGAAATTCCTCTTGCTGAAAGCGAATCCGATACGATTGCAGAATCGCCAACTTCAGCCTCAGAGGAAGTCGATCTGCAGGAAACGGAAGTAGATGAATCGTCCAAGCTCGACGCGCAGATCGAGAATCTTTTTACGATGTTGGAAGAGGGCGAGGCCGCGAAACCGGCTCCTGGTGAAGCGCCAGAGACTGCGTTGGTCGAACGTCCCAAGGATGAAGCTCCATCCGAATTAAAAGAAGAGGTGGCTAGAGAGGCTAAAGGACGCGAGGTCCTTCGAGTGCAATCCGCTGAAGAAAAGGCTGAAGAAACCATCGACAGTTTGCGCGAAGTAGCTTTGGAGGATTATAGTGTTGAACCGTTGCAGCCAGAGGAAGCGGAAGCAGTCACAGGACGGCAGCGACTCAGGATATTTATCGCGGGTTTGAAGCCGGTTGAAAGATTTGTGCTGATTGGGGCCGCAGGGATCATGATTCTTGCAGGAATATTTGGCACAGCACTGATGGTGAGGAACTCTCAAGCCGTAGAAGTGGTTCCCACCTCAGTGGGAGATACGCCCTATCCTACTGGTGTGAGTTTACCCGGCGGATGGGAATTTTATCTTAACAGGGGAAAAGTGGAAGATGGAAAGTGGAATCCAACAGGGCCCGAGTGGCTGGAGGGGACTGAATTATGCAAATGGGTGGCGCTCCCTTGGAGTTTACAACTTGAGGCTGTATTGCATACTCTCGAAAAAGACGACCCGATTGACTTGATCATGAGCAATACAGACCATTTGACTTTCAGAGTGCAGTCTCTTCGGGAAGTGTCTGTCGATCAAGTGTCGGCTTTGGAACAAAAATCTCCTTGTTTGTTGCTGATCCTGGTAAATCCGGATTCGGACACCAGGTTGGTGCTGACGGCGGTGCCATAAATATGCCAATCCTTGTTCGTATTAAACTTAGTACATAAATTATTAGACTTCTTGTATAAGTGTTCGCAGGGCGGGTTGTCGCGAAGCATCCCTAAAAAGGGACAACCCCGTACGGTTCATCCAAATTATTCAATGAACGTACGGGGCAACCCGCCAAAGCTTGCATTTTCAAACGACTGTCAGGCTATTCCTTTCGGGGACTTCGTATAGTTTGTCAAAAGCCTGCATTTTTGTAGGGTGATTTTGTAATTAGGATATGAGGGTCCGATAGTAACTGAAGTAGTCCATCACTTTGATATATTAAATTCATTGCATAAATCATTAACGGCTTGCATTTTTGTAAGGAAGTTGTATAATCACGATGCAAGTGTCTGATCACGTGTAAGGCTAGCACACGCCAGACAGGCGCAAAAAACTTAAAATAATTGTTTGCCCCAGCTTGTTTCGGGCATTGCCAATAGCGAAACAGATGACAAGGGTCGGTTTCGCTTAATTACCAAATTATTTAAATTCATACTTATTCGATGGATTATTTGATAGCGGAGGAAAAATTGATGGGAAAGCGTGCTTTTCAAGGTCAGGCATTGGTTGAATTTTCTATTGTGATAGTGATTCTCCTAATGGTCATCTATGGCATTCTGGAGGTGGGCCGTCTTATCTTTATTTATTCTTCAGTTGTTACATCGGCCCGGGAGGCGGTACGTTACGGTGCTCTTGTGGGCCTCAACGAGGCGGGAGATCCATTCTATCAAGATTGCGCGGGAATCCGGGACACCGCTAAAAAAGTTGGTTTTTTTCTAAACCTTCAAGATGACGATATCTTGATTCAATACGACACCGGTCCGGGCACGGATGTCACTTATCAATGTGACGCTACAGGGGTGGATGAAGATGTTGATCTGACTTTCGATGACCCCCAACATCCGCCACGTATGCTCGTGAAGGTCACAGCCAGTTATAGTCCGATTGTGCCTCTCCTTCCCCTCTCGGGTGAGACGATTGTCTCTTCCGCTGCGCGGACGGTTAGGTGCGTAGTTAAGCTTAGTTCTAATCCTAGCTATTGTGCTTCTTAAACTGGCAGTTTTGTACAGAGGTTAATATGGGAAAAATAAAGCGAACTCAAAGTGGACAGGCAATAATCATCATGGCATTTGCGATGATGGGTCTTTTTGCTATGGTGGGATTGGCAGTAGATGGTGGCATGGCGTTTTCTGACCGTAGGGCTGCGCAGAATGCGGCCGATGCAGCCGCGACGGCCGGAGCTGTGGCGAAAATCGATGGGGCAATACAGAGCCCTCCCCTTACGGGTTCTGCTCTTACGAGCTATTGGAAGAATGCAGCCTGGGATTCAGCCTTTCGAAATGGGTATCATGACGATATCGTCAACAGCGAAGTTTACGTTTATGGTTGTGATGAAGCTGATTCTAGTTGTGGGTATTACGCTGGTAAACCGGATTATATTCAGGTAATCATAGAAACGAATGTCAATACGTTCTTTGCCAGGGTGATTGGCATCACCCAGACGCACAACCGGGTGGAGGCAATAGCACTCGCCGACGACGATGATTCAGGACCTTTGTACGACGGGGCAGGAATTATTTCATTAAGTACTCAGTGCGAGAGCCCGGATAATTTTATTGTTGAGGGAAATTCCGATGTAACAGTCACCGGCGGTAGTCTGTACATTAATACAAGCAACCCGGCTTGTGGATTTAAATGCCAAACGAGTGCTGGTACTGTCACGGCCGATATTGTAACTTCAGGTGGTTCATTCGACTTAAGCGATCATTGTGAGGAAAATATTGATGGCGACAAAGCCACCAATGGAGAGCAGTACGATTTCCCCGTATACCTTGATGATATGGGCATTGATGTTCCATCAGAATGTGATGCTCCAGCGGGTACTTACCATAACTACCCGGGTGGCTATACTTATACGGGCTACCCTAGCATTCCTGGCCCTGTCACAGTTCTGACCCCCGGCACGTACGCCGACTTTCCACCTAAGAAACAACAGCCTTTAGGTAATTTATATGACACGATCTATATGCAGCCCGGCGTTTATTGTGTGAATAACGTGGTCAAATTGACCACCACAAATTTAACGCTGATTGGTTACGATGTCACTTTCTTTATCCGTGCAGGATACACATTCAATATGAATGGTGGCAAAATCCAGATCGACGCGCCGGATAGTGGTGCCTATGCCGGGTACCTTATCATTTTGGAGCCTAATTATACTGAGGCTACCTATCCTGATCTTTGGTCACCGCAAAACTGCACCATCACTGGTAGTTCCCTTAATATTTATAGGGGTGCAATCTTCGCACCATCCTGTAATGTTACGGTAAACGGTGCTGACGCGTCTGATACTACTACCGCAGTGGTCGGCATCGAATCCCAGATCATCGCTTATACAGTCAAGATTAACGGAAATAAAGACATTAATTTCTCCTACGATGCGGACGAGAACCCGGTCACCAATCAACCAGCCAGGGTCGGCCAAATGCACTGAGCAATCTCTGATATAAAAACAGACCTCTTGCGAAAGTCATATGTAGGTCAGGCTTAAAGCCTGACAGTCCTTGAAAGGTACGAACTTTAGTGGGTTGTAAACTCGCCCTACAAATACTTATGCAAGAGGTCTGGTATATTAAACTCGCCGACTACTTATGAATGATATCCGTTAATTCATCCAACCTTGAGACTTCTTCTTCGGTCAACTTCCAGCCGGCGCCGCCTGCGTTCTCGAGCGCTTGTTGAGCGTTCTTTGCACCAGGAATTGGAAGCGTTCCTTTACAGATCAACCAGTTCAAAGCCACCTGTGCAATGGATTTCCCTCCGCGGTCTTGACCGATTTCTGTCATTAATTTAATCAACGGTCCGATCTTTTTTACCAACTCTCCATATTGTTGACCTCGCACACCAGGTGGTAGATTCTCAAGTGTGTACTTTCCTGTGAGCAGACCTTTTTCCAGTGGTGAATAAGCGATCAAGCGAATTCCTAATTCTTTACAGCGTGCAAGCAATCCACTTTTTTCGATCCCGCGATTGAGCAGGCTGTAAGGCATCTGATTGGATGCGAGAGTAGTTCCATAGCGCGCAAGCGCAGAATAAGCGCGCAACATTTGTGTTTGTCCATAATTCGAAACACCGACCGTGCGGGTCAGGCCTTGCTTTACACACTCCGCCAACCCTTCCATCATCTTATCAAGACTGAAGATGGGACTCGGCCAGTGAATCTGATACAAGTCAACAGTCTCGACACCGATGCGGTTGAGGCTTCCTTTCAAAGCAGAGAGAAGTGATTTTTTCGATAAACGCCACGGCCACGGGAAGAACTTAGTCGCAATTAAAATTGGTTGCTCGGTCTCTTTCAGGAATTGACCAAGCAGTCGCTCTGAGCGTCCTGAGCCATAAATCTCCGCTGTATCAATAAAACGAATGCCTTGGTTGAGAGAAACATCGAATGTTTCCCTGAGGTCTTTATCACCGTATGTTCCGCCATAACCCCACATCAGTTTGTCGCCCCATTGCCAGGCGCCCAATCCTAATTCAATCGCATGCAGAAACCTGGTTTCACTGCTGATTTCGGTCATTGGGCCTCCTCGTGCCGCAACTTCCTTAGGATAGAGAATACTTTCCTAAATTCAAGGAATAAAGTTAATTGTAATTTACAATCTAATTTGGTTGCGGTACTAGCTGAAGTTGCCTGATTGTATCTTAAAAAGTTGTCTGCGATTAGAAATCAGGTTACAATCGCGCGTATCATACAGAACTAATGGATCGCAAGTCCCTCACCCCATCCCTCTCCCGAGCCCTAGAAAATAGGGCAAATAGGAGAGGAGACAGTGGTGGTGAAGGGGGGACTGCCGCTCCCTGAGTTCTGGGGAGGTTCCCGTGGTTTCCACTCTCAATGCGCGGGATATAGAACCCGCACCAGAATTGGCCCGCAGGCTGGGGTTGGTATTTTCCAATCTTGCCCTGTTAACACGTGCTCTTACGCACCGTTCCTATGTCAATGAGCATGTAGATGCCGTTGAAGATAACGAACGCCTTGAGTTCTTGGGCGATGCGGTATTGGATTTCATCGTCGGTGCATGGGTCTATCATCGCTTTCCTGAAATGCCTGAAGGTGATCTGACCAAGATGCGCTCAGCGCTAGTCCGCAACGACCAGTTGGCGGTTTTTGCACGTCGTCTTGAACTAGGACGCGCGCTTAGACTGGGACGAGGAGAAACTTCCTCAGGCGGTTATCAAAGGGACAATTTGCTCGGTTCCGCTTTTGAGGCACTGGTCGGTGCCTTATATCTGGACTCGGGACTCGAGCGGGTGGAAGCATTTGTCAGCCCCATGCTGGAAGATGCACGCATATCCGTTCTCGATGAAATACGCGACCCGAAAAGCCAATTACAGGAATGGGCGCAATCGCAAAAGCTAGGTACACCACGATATAGAACTGTAGATTCATATGGCCCCGACCATGCCCGTATCTTTGAAGTGGAAGTTGAAGTTGGCGGGCAAGTGGTTGGACGTGGAAAAGGTCCTAGCAAGGCGGCTGCTGAACATGCCGCTGCGGCGGACGCATTAGGCCATCTGGGTGTCGTGTAATTAGGTAAAATCATAAATCGTCGATCGTAAATTCTAAATGCCTCTTCGTCTTAAATCTCTCGAACTACAAGGATATAAAACTTTCGCTTCGCGTGTTGTGTTTGAATTCGCGAGCGGGATTACTGCGATTGTCGGGCCAAATGGCTCAGGCAAATCGAATATTGCCGATGCTTTGCGCTGGGTGTTGGGCGAGCAATCGTATAGTCTCTTGCGCGGCAAGAAGACTGAAGACATGATTTTTTCTGGCTCGGAACATCGCCCGCGCGCGGGTATGGCGCAAGCAACCATCATCTTTGACAACACAGATATGTGGTTGCCCGTAGATTTCTCTGAAGTCGCGCTGGCACGTTATGCTTATCGTGATGGGCGCAATGAATATCTGTTGAACGATCAGCATATACGTCTGCGCGATATAAACGAATTGCTCTCACAGGCAGGTTTGAGCGAACGTACGTATACCATTCTCGGGCAGGGTCTCGTCGACGCGTCTCTTGCTCTTAAAGCCGATGAGCGCCGCCGTCTCTTTGAGGAAGCTGCGGGCGTGGGGCTATACCGTGCGCGCCGCGAAGATGCTCTCAAAAGGCTGGAAAACACGGAACGCAATCTCGAACGTGTGCTTGATATTATGGCTGAATTGGAGCCGCGTCTAAGGAGCCTCGAACGGCAAGCGAAACGTGCAATTGAATATGGACGTGCCCAAGAGGACTTGAAAGCGATTCTGCTGGAATGGTATGGCTATCATTGGCATCACTCGCAACGCGAGTTGTCGGCAGCCCGTGAGGCCGTCCGTACTCAGGAAGCACGT
>Ga0137369_10007867_pt1 | contig 10679 bp, 9 predicted proteins | sample SagtaG_12_FD_104918 | JGI IMG/M metagenome (GOLD analysis project Ga0137369, IMG submission 104918) | Vadose zone soil microbial communities from Sagehorn Ranch, Mendocino, California, USA - Sage1_L_113_16 metaG | ecosystem: Environmental > Terrestrial > Soil > Vadose zone | place: USA... | reverse complement strand
GGGCTCACGCCGCCGAGCGACGTCAGATGAGCAATGACGCGCAGAATTCCCAGCGGCACGACGCCGGTGCCCGACGGCGCGTCATTGCCGATGATGATGCGCGCCAGCGCCTTGGCGTCCCGCGCGCGCTGCAGCGTGTGGAGCGCGGTCCTGCCATTGCCGCAGTGGACGATCTCGAGCGCCATCTGCGTCGCCACCAGCGAGTCGATCTCCCGCTCGCTCATCGACGTGGTGCCGCCATTGATGTGGCCGACGACGTGGGGGTCGGCCTCGAGCACTACCTCGGCGCCGATGGGATTGGAGCCGGCGATGGAGGGCCCGCCCGTGTGGATGGTCACGGTCATCCCGTATTTCTTGGCCCACTTGACCATGGGCGCGGCGTCCTTGCCCGTCTTGACCGAGCCCAGGCCGATCTCGCCGACGAGCTTGACCCCCGCCTTGGCCATTTCGGCGAAGTCCTCCTCCACCATGCCCAGCTCGAGAATAGGCGCGCCGCCATGGACCTTGACGCCGGCGGGCCGGAGATTGGCATAGGCCTTCGCGGCGACAACCGCGAGCGCCTTGAGCCCCACGATGTCCTTGGGACGTCCCGGTAGATGGACCTCGCCGGCTGAGATCATGGTCGTGATCCCGCCGTTGAGCCCCGATTCGATGAAGTCCATCGTCCGCTGCCGCGGCGTGAAGTCGCCGAACACGGGATGGCAGTGCGAGTCGATGAGCCCGGGGATCACCGTCGTCCCCTTCGCGTCCACGACGGTGTCGGCCCCTCCGTCGAGGCCGCGGCCCACGGCCGCGATCCGGCCGTTCTCCGTCACGATGGAGTCGCCGTCCAGGAGCGGTCTGGCGATGTCACCGGAGACGATTTGCCCGATGTTCGTGATCAAGGTCTTCATCTTTCCCCTCACCCTGACCCTCTCCCCCTCACCCTGCCCTCTCCCCCTGCGAGGGAGAGGATGAAGGTGAGGGGGAGAGGGAACGATTAGACTGTCAGGTACGCGCGGCGTACCGACTCGTCGGCGAGGAGCCGTCCCATGGGCCCCTCGAACCGGATCTGCCCCTTCTCGATGATGTATGCACGGTCGGCCATCCGCGCCGCGAACTTGAGATTCTGCTCGGACAAGAGAATCGTGAGCCCCTCGCGCTTCAGCGCCAGGATCTGCTCTCCCAGCGCCTTGACGACGACCGGCGCCAGGCCCTCCGAGGGCTCGTCCAGGAGGAGGAGCCGGGGATTGCCCATCAGCGTGCGGGCCACCGTAAGCATCTGCTGCTCGCCGCCCGAGAGGCTGCCCGCGCGCCGGCGGGCCATCTCGCCCAGCCTGGGGAAGAAATGGTAGACCCGATCCGTCGACCATTCGGTGCCGTGGCGATGGTCTCCTGCCTTTGCGCCCACGCGCAGGTTCTCCTCCACCGTGAGATCGCTGAAGATGCGCCGGTCCTCCGGCACCCAGCCGATCCCGAGCCGGCTGATCTCGTGGGTCGGCCGCCGGGTGATGTCCTGCCCGTCGAACCGCACGGCGCCGCCGGTGATCTCCACCAGGTTGACGACGGCCTTGAGCGTGGTGGACTTGCCGGCGCCATTGCGCCCAAGCAGCGACACCACCTCCCCCGCGCGCGCCTCCAGGCTCACGCCGTGGAGCACGGCGGACAGTCCGTAGCCCGCCCGCACGTCAACGAGGTCGAGCATCACGTGACTCATCGACGGCGCGCGCTCACTTAGGATAGATCCGCTCGAACACGGCCGGGGAGCCCTCGTCCAGCTTCATATGCGGTCGGATCCGGTGGGTCCAGGGATTGCGGTCACGGACCTTGTTCCAGGCCTCGCTCTCCGGGACCTTCGGGTTGTCGAACTCGTACACCGTGAGGTACTTGGGCTGGCCGTCGATGACGACGAAGCGTCGGGCCCGGATCACGCCCGGAACCGTGAGGTAATCCGGGATATACACCGTGTTGTACCAGACGTTGAATTCCTCTTCCATGTGCGCCGGAATGTCCATGCGCCCCATCTGGAGATAGCGCGGCATCTCCATCGTCAGCTCCGCGGGGTTCGTGCGCGCGGGATAGATCTGGCGATACGCATTGAGCAGGTAGTTGCGCCCCACGTGCCCGCCCGAGGCCTTGGCGCGCCAGGGCGTGGGCTTGTAGCGGACGGCGTCGAGGAAGGCGGAGGTGCGCAGCACGTTGTGGTCCTCGAGCTCGTACATCGCCAGATACTTGGGCCCCCCTTTGAGCGCGACGTACCGGCCCCCGCTGAGAAATCCGGGCACCTCGAGCAGGTGCTTGATGTGCTCCTCGTCGTACCAGCGGTTGAACTCGGCCTCGTACTCCGCATCCACGTCGGTCCACAGCATCAGCAGCCCCGTGCCGCGCGTCTTGGCCATCAGTCTTCTCCCAGATACACCCGTTGAACTTCGGGATCCGCGCGCACCTCCGCGGGCTTCCCCTCGGCAATGACGCGTCCCTGGTGAAGCACCATGATCCGGTCGGCCACCGAAAAGACCACATCCATGTCGTGCTCGGTAAAGAGCACCGTGAGGCCGCGGTCGCGGGCGATGCGCTCGGTGAGCGCCATGAGCGCGCCCCGCTCGGCGGGCGCCATGCCGGCCGTTGGCTCGTCGAGCAGCAGCACCTCGGGATCATTGGCCAGCGCCACGGCCAGCTCGAGCTTCTTGAGGTCGCCGTAGGCGAGCACCGCGGCGGGCCGCGCGCTCTGCTCTCCGAGCCCGACCTGGGCCAGCAGCCCTCGCGCGGGCTCGACCTCGAGCCGCGAGGCGCGCGCCAGCAGCGCGTAGGTCCGGCGCGCGTGGGACAACCGCGCCACCTGGACGTTCTCGAGCGCCGTCATCGAGGCGAACGTGGCCGTGATCTGGAACGTGCGGCTGATCCCGCGCCGCCAGATGGCCCACGGCGGCAGACCCGAGAGCCGTTCGCCCTTGAACAGTACCTGCCCGGCGTCGGCCTGGAGCTGACCCGTGAGCATATTGAAAAAGGTGGTCTTCCCCGCCCCGTTGGGGCCGATGAGGGCCCGGATCTCACCTCTGGGAAGGGCCAGGCTCACGCCGTCCACGGCGCGAACGCCGCCGAAGGACTTGGAGAGCCCGCGCGTCTCGAGCACCGAGGGGCCGCTCACGGCTTCCTCCAGCCGAGCACTCCGACGATGCCGCGCGGAAAGGTCGTCACGAGCACGATGAGGATCGCCCCCAGCACCACCTGCCAGTACTCCGTGTAGCGCGTGATCACGGAGTCGAGGAGCTTGTAGACTACCGCCCCGATGGCCGGCCCGGCGAAGGAGCCGACGCCGCCCAGCAGCACCATCACGAGCGGCTGAACGGACATCGGGGCATCCACGTAAACCGGGAAGACGCTGCCCTTGAGATAGACGAACACGGCCCCCGCCAGTCCCGCGAAGAACCCCGCCACCACGAAGGCCACCAGCTGATGCGCCCGGATATTGACGCCGACGGCCTCCGCCCGCCGGGCGTGATCGCGCGCCGCGCGCAGCGTGAGGCCGAAGGGCGAAGCGGCCACGACCTTGAGCAAGGCGATCCCCGCCGCCCCGGCGCCGAGGGCCCAATAGTAGTAGCGGGCCGGCGACCCGAGCCAGGGCGGCGGCCACACCCCCAGCAGTCCATTGTCTCCGCCGGTGACCTCGTACCACTGGTGCACGATGGCGAAGACGATCTGGGCAAAGGCCAGCGTCAGCATGGCGAAATAGATGCTCGTGAGCCTTACGCTGAAGAAGCCGAAGACAACGGCGATCGCTGCCGCCAGGAGCGGCGCGGCCAGGAAGGCCAGCGGCATCGGCAGGCCGGCGTTCTTCATCAGCAATGCGGCTCCGTACGCGCCCAACCCGAAATAGGCCGCGTGGCCGAAGGACACCATCCCCCCCGTGCCCATGAGCAGATGCAGGCTCGTGGCGAACAGCGCGAAGGCCAGCATCTCGACGAGCAGCCAGACGTAAAAGGTGGGCAGGAGGAGCGGCGCCACGACCAGCGCGGCCACCAATCCCACCAACCACGCGATCGGAAGCGGCGGGAGCGGGGCCTCGAGCCCGGCCGCGCCGCCCGCGGCGCGCGACTGGACGTCCGGCCGGCCCAGCAGTCCCCACGGCCGGATGATCAGCACCACGGCCATCACGATGAAGATCAGCACGATGGAGATGCGCGGCAGGATCAGGATGCCGAAGGCGCCCAGCACGCCGATCAGCAGCGAGGCGAGCAGGGCGCCCCATACCGAGCCCATGCCGCCGATGACGACCACGACGAATGCCTCCACGATCACGGTGGTGTCCATCACCGTGGTGATCGCCGTGCGCGGGACCTGCAGCGCGCCCGCCAGGCCGGCGAGGAACGAGCCCAGCACGAACACGCCGGTGAAGAGGCGCCGCTGGTCCACGCCCAGCGCGGCGACCATCTCGCGGTCCTGGGTCGCGGCGCGGATCAGGATGCCCCAGCGCGTCCGGTAGAACAGCCACCAGAGTCCCAGCGCCACCAGCGGGCCCATGGCGATCATGGCGAGATCGTAGGTGGGGAAGAGCTGGCCGGCGACGCGGATCGAGCCCGCGAGCCCTGGCGCCTCAGGCCCGGTCTTGTTGTCCGCGCCCCACACGAAGCGCACGGCGTCAGCCACGACCAGCACCAGGGCGAAGGTGAGCAGGAGCTGGTAGAGCTCGGGGGCCCGATAGACGCGGCGGAGCAGGGCGACCTCGACCAGGCCACCGAAAACCGCCACGAGCGCGGCCGCGAGCAGCACGGCGACGTAGAACCCCGCGGCCCCCAGCGGCAGGGCGCTCACCAGCGAGTACGTGAGATACGCCGCCAGCATGTAGAGGGAACCGTGGGCAAAATTCACGATGCGGGTGACGCCGAAGATCAGGGTGAGGCCGGACGCGATGAGAAACAGCACCATCGCATTGGCGAGCCCGCTGAGCAGCTGGATGAAGAGGAAGGACATAGACGCGACCCCTCACCCCAGCTCTCTCCCCGGGGGGGCGAGGGAGTTCGATCCCTTCTCCCTTTCAGGGAGAGGGCCAGGGTGAGGGTCCCGTTTTAGTTGGCCGGGCGGATCTTTTTCACTTCGTCATCGGACGGCAGCACCTTCTCGCCCGGAATGTATTCGTAATTCACCATGATCCCGACGCCACGCTTGGCGTCAACCTTCGTCGTGCCCACCCAGGCGCCCAGGGTGGACTGCCCATCCGAGGCCCGGTAGGTGACGGGCCCGACGGGCGTCTCCACCTTGAGGCCCTTGAAGGCCGCGACGATCTTGCCCGTCTCGGTCCCGCCGGCCTTCTTGAGGGCCTCGGCGACGGAGAGGTAGGTGATGTAGCCGATCAGCGAGCCGAGCACCGGGGTCTTGTCGGTGCGCTTGGTGTATCGGGCGACCCAGTCCTTGTGAGCCGGCAGGTTGATGTCGTACCAGGGATAGCCGGTGACCAGCATGCCCTCCGGCGCCTCGAGCTTGAGCGGATCAATGTACTCGGGCTCGCCGAGCAGAATGCCGACGACGAAGATCTTCTGGAAGAGGCCCCGCTTCTGCGCCTCACGGACGAAGGCGAGCCAGTCGCTGCCGAAGAGCGAGACGTACAGCGCGTCGGGATTCTGGTTGAGGATGGCTGTGACCATCGGGCCGGGCTCGATCTTGCCCAAGGTCGGCCACTGCTCTCCCACCACCTGCGTCTCGGGCTTGAGCTCCTTCAGCCGGTCCCGGAAGGTCTCCCACGCGCGCTTGCCGTATTCGTAATTGGGGCCGATCACCGCCCACTTGACGTACTTCATCTTCCCCGCCTTCTCGGCCAGCATGCGCCCCTGCTCGTACGTGTTGGGCCGAAGCCGTACGGCATGATCGTGGCCCTTCGCCCACGTGATGGCCTCGGTCAGTGCCTCGGCCACGACGACCATGGTCTTGTTCTGCTTGGCCCAGTCCGACACGGCCAGGCCCACATTGGACAGGAAGGTGCCGGCGATGAGCGCTACCTTCTCGGACTCCACCAGCTCCTGGGCATGCTTGACGGCTTCGGCAGGCTGGCCCTTGTCGTCGCGGAAGATCACCTCGAGCTTGCGCCCCAGCACCCCGCCCTTGGCATTGAGCTCCTCCACGGCCATCTCGACGCCCGCCCGATAGGGGCCGGTGAACGGCGCGCCGATGCCGCTGTAGGAGTTGATGTCGCCGATCTTGATCGGCGTCTGTGCCGCGGCCGGGCCCGTGCAGAGCAGGGCCAGTGCCGCCGTCATACCGCTCAGAAGTCGTCGTGAACGCATCGCAGCCTCCCCGTGGTGTGTGGTGCGCTTGAGTAAAGCAAACTGCCGCGCAGTGTCAAGCCGACCCCCTAATCGTCCAAGAGCGCCACGACCCGTGCCGGCGCCGACTCGGTCCTCCACTTGGCGGGAAGCGCGATCACTTTCGCCTTTGGCGGCAGCTGGTCCAGGTTGATCAGGTTCTCGATCTGAAACACGATCCTCGGCAGCAGGGTGCGATGCACCCGCATCCCGCCCGTGAGGATCTCCTCGGCGCGGCCGTAGTCGCTGCCCTTTTCCTCTTGCGCGAAATCGAACCCGATGACGCGCGGCTGCTTCGTCAGCAGCCACTCCGCGGCGCCCTTGGTGAGATACGGGGACTCGTCCCACCACTTGGGATCCATCGTGGTGTGGCCCTTGGGCCAGTCGGTGCGGAGAAAGAGGATCGAATCGGGCTCGATCCTGACACCGTGCTCAAGCAGGGCGCGCTCGGCGCGCTCCATGTCCTCGGCGGTGATCGGGGTCTTCGGCTTCGCCGCAAAGGTCAGATCGAGAACGATGGCGTCGCCGATCATGGCCTCGAGCGGAAGGTCGACGACGCCGGGTTTATCGCGAAAGAAGTGGAACGGCGAGTCGATGTGGGTGCCGGCGTGGACCGTCATCTCGACCATATTCGAGACGAACCCTTTCTCTTCCCAGGTCACGATTGGCTTGAGCTTGAAATAGTACTCGTCCTTCGCGAATGGCGCAGAGTCACACTCCTCCACGGTCATGCTGAGATCGACGAGTCGCATGCAGCCTCCCTGCCGGCCGGCGCCGGCGCGATGGTCAGGTGTCGGTGCGCTCCGCGGTCACCAATACCACGATCGACCCACGCGAGGCCAGTCGAGGCCCCCTGGGGATGGGGCGGAGGCTCCCGGGAACCCGGGCCGTCCGCCAATGGTTTGAAGCGTCAAGGCCATCCCCGATCCAGAGCATCCATCAAGGAGGAGGCATGGGCAATCCACTGAGCCGCAGAGAGGTTCTCAAATTCGGCGCCTACACCGCGGTAGGCGGCGTGCTCACGCCAGGCATCTCGCTGGCCCAGGCCATCGTCACCGAGACCAAGGGGATCATGGCCCGTGACATCCAGCTCAATGTCGGCGGCACCATGATCCCGGCCTACGAGGCGCGGCCCGAGGCGCAGGGACGCTATCCGGTCATTGTGACGATCTCGGGCTTCACGGGCAATAGCGAGCAGCACAAGGACGTCGTCCGCCGCTTCGCCCATGCGGGCTTCTACGCCATCGCGCCCGAGCTCTACTTCCGCGAGGGCGGCATGCAGGGCAAAGACTTCGCGGAGATGGCGAAGATCTCCTCCCAGGTCACCCGCGCCCAGTATCTTGGCGATATCGGCGCGGCCGCCGATTACGCGAAGCGGCAGAGCTGGGCCCGAGCCGACCGCGTGGGGGCCACGGGATTTTGTGGGGGTGGCGCCCTCGCCCTGCACTTCTCGGCTGAGTATCCCGGGGTGGCCGCGGCGGTGCCGTGGTATGGCCAACTCAAGCACACCTTCAAGGACAAGCCCGGGGTGGATGCCTTCGCGCTCATCGACCGGCTCAAGATGCCGGTCCTCGGTCTCTATGGCGAAGCCGATACGGGCATCGCCCCCGATGACGTCCGCCGCTTCGAGGCCGAGCTTAAGAAGAAGAATCCGAGTGTCGAGTTTGTGCTCTATCCTGGCGCCCCGCACGCCTTTTTCTCCGACGACCGGCCGCAGGTCTATAAAAAGGAAGCGGCCGAGGACGGCTGGAAGCGCTGCCTGGCCTTCTTCGACAAGTACCTGAAAGCCTGAGTCCGCCGGTCGGCGTGACCCGAGGCCCTCCCCGGGTCACGCCCGCGCCCCTTGACACGGGGGAACCTCGGCCCTAGGTTTGGGCTTAGGCGAGGTTCCCATCCGTTCTCATAGCCATCGTCCAGTGAGCCACCTTCTCACCCCCCCCCGCAGCCAGTCCGTCCGGCAGCCGTGTTGAACGACTCCGCTCCAGCCTGGCGCCGCTACGGCTTCGCCGTGCTCACGGCGGCGCTCGCGTGCGCATTCACGCTCGCCGCGCCTCCCCTCCATAAGCTGCCGACGGCCCTGTTCTTCGCCGCCGTCACGCTGACTTCGTTCTTCGGCGGCCTCGGCCCCGGCCTGGTGGCCACCGCGCTCAGCACTCTCGCCATCGACTACTACTTCATCCCTCCGGTCCAAAATCTCGCGCAAGGGCTGGAGGAAACCGTCCGGGTGGCCTCCTTCGCGCTCTCGGCCGCCCTCATCAACTCTCTGCACGAGCGGCGGCGCCGCGCGGAAGCGCGAGAGCGGACAATTCTGGAAACCACGGTCGACTGCATCATCACGATCGACCACGAGGGCAAGGTCTTGGACTTCAACCCGGCGGCCGAGCGCCTGTTCGGGTACCGGCGCGCTGACGCGATCGGGCGCGAGATCGCCGACCTGATCGTGCCGCCGGCCGGGCGGGAGCGCTACCGCCGCGCCCTCTCGCAGCTCGTGACAGGTGGGCATAGCGAGCTGGCAGGCCGGCGCGTGGAAGTCACGGCCATGCGGGCGGACGGCAGGGAGTTCCCCGTGGAGCTGGCCGTGGCGCGCGTGCCACTGGAGGGGCCGCCCATCATCCGCGGGTTCGTCCGGGACATCACGGAGCGGCGCCGGACCGAGGATGCGGAGCGGCGCAGCGAAGCGCTGCGCTCGGTCACCCGCCTGGCCAATGCGGCGGCCCATGAGATCAACAACCCGCTGGCCGTGATCATGGTGGACCTGGACCTGCTCAGTCACCAAGTCTCCTCGAATCCGCTGGCCCTGGGCCGCATCGAGCGGGCCCGGGAAGCGGTAAAGCGGGTCGAGGAGATCGTCAGCCGCATGACCCGCATCACGCGCCTCGAGGTCATGTCCCAGCCGGCGGACCTGCCCGAGATCCTCGATCTCTTCAAGTCCACGCCCGAATCCCAGCCCGGCCGCGACAAGCCCGCCTCCGACCGCTGAGATGGCGGGCGCCCGGGTACGGGTCGGCGTCCTGCTGCCGAGCCTGCGCGGAAGCTGACGCCGATTCGGTGTATGCTGAGCCGGCTCACGATCCCCAATCGGATGGAGGGCTCGATGACGACGACGCAGGCGACGGCGGCGCGCCGGGTTTCATACCAGATGGACACGCTGTGGGACTTCGACTACGAGCCCACCCACGACGAGCTGACCTCGCTCTACGAGACCGCGAAAAAGAACCAGTGGAATGCGACCACGGCCATCGACTGGACTCGCCCGGTCGGCAAGGAAGGCCCCGTCCTCAACATCCAGGCGGCCTTTCAGGGCACCGATTTCTACGAGCGGCTCACCGAAGCCGAGCGGCAGGTGGTGGAGGTCAAGATCTCGTCGTGGCGCCTGTCCCAGTTTCTCCACGGCGAGCAGGGCGCGCTGCTGGTCGCCAGCCAGCTCGTCAATCCCGTCCCCGAGCTGGATTGCAAGCTCTACGCCTCGACGCAGGTGGTGGACGAGGGGCGCCACGTGGAAGTCTTCGAGCGCTATGTCAAAAAGCTCCACAAGATCTACCCAGTCGACCCGCTGCTCAAAGGGCTGATCGACCGGATCCTCGCCTCGCAGCTCTGGGAGCTCAAGCTGCTCGGCATGCAGATGCTCATCGAGGGGCTGGCCATCGCCGCCTTCAACCTCATGCGCCGGCAGACCGGCGACCCCACCCTCGCCAGCGTGCTCGACTATGTGCTCCAGGACGAGGGCCGGCATGTGAACTTCGGCTACTTCGCCCTCAAGCGCGCGATCCCAGCCATGGCGCCGGGCCGGCGCGAGCTCCTCGAGGACTTCGCCTTCGAGGCCTGCGACGCCATGTACGGCCGCGATGAGCGCACGGGATTTCAGTCCGTCAAGATCGTCTGGGGCGAGATGGGCTGGGACCCGGAGCAGACTTGGCGCGACGTCGTCTTGAACGCGCCCACCATGAAGGCCTTCAACCGGTTCCTGTTCACCGAGGTGCTGATCCCGCGGCTGGGACGGCTCGGGCTCATGACCGAGCGCGTCGCCCCGGGCTATCGCCGTATCGGCCTGCTCGACTGAGCCGGCGCCCCCCTCTTGACAGCAAAGCGGTTTGCCGCGAGAGTGTCGCAACTCCTCTAGCAGAGGAGCCGCCGCACCGTCTCAGGGTCTTCCAGAGGAGGGCCATCGATGAGGAGCAGCCACCGTCAGACCGCTCTCACCCGGCGTGACATGCTGAAGGCGGGGGGCGGGGCCCTGGCCGCGGTGGCCATCAGCCCCCAGCTCGGGCTGCGCGGCGCTCACGCCCAGGCTCCGAAGCGAGGTGGAACGCTGAGCCTGAGACTCTGGGATCCGCCGCACTGGGATCCGTACTTGACGGTCTCGTACAAAACCCATATCGCTTACTCCTTCACCCACAGCCGCCT
>Ga0137369_10007862_pt1 | contig 10683 bp, 9 predicted proteins | sample SagtaG_12_FD_104918 | JGI IMG/M metagenome (GOLD analysis project Ga0137369, IMG submission 104918) | Vadose zone soil microbial communities from Sagehorn Ranch, Mendocino, California, USA - Sage1_L_113_16 metaG | ecosystem: Environmental > Terrestrial > Soil > Vadose zone | place: USA... | reverse complement strand
CGCCCTGAGCGGCGCACGTACCTCGGCAAGGGCAAGCTCGAGGAGCTGAAGCGCTCGTACCGGGAGTCCGGCGCCGAGGTGCTGCTCGTCGACGACGAGCTCGAGCCCGCGCAGCAGCGGACGCTCGAGGACACGCTTCAGGCGCGTGTGGTCGATCGCACGCAGCTGATCCTCGACATCTTCGCGCAGCATGCGATCAGCGCCGAAGGAAAGCTGCAGGTGGAGCTCGCGCAGCTCGAGTACAACCTGCCGCGCATGAGAGGGATGTGGCAGCATCTCGAGCGTCTCGGCGGCGGCGTCGGGACGCGTGGGCCCGGCGAGTCACAGCTCGAGACCGACCGCCGCCTCGCCCGGCGGAGGATCACGCTGCTCCGGCGTCGCCTCCGCGACCTGAGCAAGCAGCGCCAGGTGCGCAGAAAGGAGCGCCGGCGCTCGGAAGCACCGACGGTTGCGCTCGCGGGCTACACGAACGTCGGGAAGTCGACGTTGCTGAACGCGCTCACGGACGCGGAGGTGTCCGTCAACGACCGCCTCTTCGAAACGCTCGACCCGACGACGAGAGCGTTCGACCACGACGGCCGCCGCTATCTCGTGACCGACACCGTCGGCTTCATCCGCCGGCTGCCGACAGAGCTCGTGGAAGGGTTCGCAGCGACGCTGGAGGAGACGCTCGTCGCGGACCTCGTCCTGCACGTCGTGGACGCATCGGTCTCCGACGACCGTCTCGAGGAGCAGGTCGCGTCGGTGACGACGGTGCTGCGCGAGATCGGGGCCGACGAGCTCCCGCGCGAGATCGTCGTCAACAAGGTGGACACCGTCGACGCTCTGCGGCGCCGCCGCCTTGCGAATCGCTTCCCCGATGCGGTCCAGGTCTCGGCACTCACGGGCGAAGGACTCGACGATCTGCGCGAGCGGCTCGCCGTCCGCTTCTCCGACCGCTTCGAGGCCGTCCATCTCTTCCTCCCGTACGAGGAGGGCGGAAAGCTGGCGGAGCTGTACGCACTCGGTGCACCGATCGAGGAGCGGGAAGATCAGGCGGACGGCGTCTACGTGCGCGCGCGTCTTCCACGCCGTGAGCTGCGCCGCTTCGCACGCTATCTCGTCGCCGAAGCGCGCTCGGAGCCCGCGCGGCGGGCGCGTTGATCGAGTTGCCGATTCAGCGCCTCCGTGACGGAGCAGTCGTGCCGGAGCGCGCCTACGAGGGAGACGCAGGCCTCGACCTGGCCGCCTGCGAGCGCGTCGAGCTTGCTCCCGGCGAGCGCGCCATCGTCGGCACCGGCCTGGCCGTTGCGATCCCGGAGGGATACGCCGGCTTCGTCCAGCCGCGCTCGGGCCTCGCCGACCGCCACGGGATCTCGATCGTGAACTCTCCAGGACTGATCGACTCGGGCTACCGCGGCGAGCTCAAGGTCATCCTCCTCAACACCGATCGCTGGAAACCGTTCGTCATCGAGCCGGGTATGCGGATCGCCCAGCTCGTCGTCCTTGCGGTGCCGGAGCTCGAGCTCCTCGAGCTGGATGAGCTGCCCGCGACGGAGCGTGGCGTCCGCGGGCACGGGTCGTCGGGCACGTGATGGCGACCGAGCCACGCATCCGCGTCTCGGCGATCCTGAGCTGGAAGGGCCGTGTCCTGCTGTGCCGGCACGAGAAACCGGGAAAGGAGTACTGGCTGCTCCCGGGTGGCGGCGTCAATTCCGGGGAGAGCCTCGTGGATGCGCTTCACCGCGAGCTGGCCGAGGAGATCGGCATCGACGAGGATCTGCCGGTCGAGGGGCCCGTCGCGATCGTCGATTCGATCGCACCGGTGCGCAGCTTCGCCGCGAAGCACGTCGTCCACATCATCTTCGCGGGCGACCTCGGCGCTCGCTCGCTCGAGGCCGTGACGTCACATGACGCAGCCGTTCGCGGCCACCGTCTCTTCAGCGTTCAGGATCTCGACGGAATCGTCCTGCACCCGCCGATCCAGCGCTTCCTCAGCCGCTGGCAGCCGGGCGATCCGGCCGTCTATCTCGGCGCGCTCTGGGCGCCCTGATGCACTAGCGGCGGCCGCCTCGGGTTTCGGCCCTGCGGGCCGAGACGGCGTGCGCCTCATGCTCGAGCTCGTCGGGGAGCGGCTCCAGCTCCGGCGGCTCACCGAGCCGATGGGCCAGCGCTTGCGCAAGAAGCCAATCGGCGAACCAGGGGTTGCGCGGCAGCAGCGGGCCGTGCAGGTAGGTGCCGACCGCGCGGCCGACGCGACAACCCTCCCAGCCGCTCTCGCCGTCGTTGCCGAACCCGGCGACCACCCGACCCAGCGGCTGCGCCCCGCGGTCGAGGCGCGTGCGACCCGCGTGATTCTCGAAGCCCGCAAGTGTCCTGCTCGCGCCGGGCTCGAGCTCGCACTCGAGCAGCACGTCGCCGATCATCCGCGTCTCGCCCGCCACGGTGTCGAGTGGAAGGAGCCCGATCCCGGGCAGGTCCTCGCCGTGGACGTCGCGATAGGACCGCCCGAGCAGCTGGTAGCCGCCGCAGACGGCGAGCAGTGCCGCGCCCTCCGTGACCGCATCGATCACCCCCTGCGCCTTGGCCGCGAGGTCCTGCGCAACGAGGGCCTGCTCGCGGTCCTGGCCGCCGCCGACGTAGAGGAGGTCGTGCTCGCCTGGACGCACGGCCTCGTTGACCGAGACCGGCCGCACCTCGAGCTCGTGCCCGCGCCAGGCGGCCCGGCGCGCGAGGACGGCGATATTGCCTCGATCCGCGTAGATGTTGAGGTAGTCCGGATAGAGGTGTCCGACCACGATCTTCACGCGGCGCGCTCCCAGTAGGGCCGGACGAACCCGCGCTGCCCGACGATCTTTCGCAGCGCCAGCATCGCCGTGTAGGTGGGGAGGACGACGAGCTCGCCGCCCACCGGGGTCAGCGCGAGCCCTCGGTCGAGCGCCCGCTCGAGCGGCGGAAGGACCTCGATGGCATCCGCGGGCAACCCGCCGTACTTGAACCGCAGCGCGAGCTCGGCCGCGCGGTCGCCGCTCGCGATCAGCCGATCGAGGCCACCGATCAGCGGCTCGAAGTCCACGTCCCAGATCCAGGAGACGTCGCGCCCGTCGGCGATCGCGTCGTTGAGAGCGACGACGGCGAGGGAAGGTGCTCCGCCGTCGACGATCGTGCGGACGGCCTCGTTGGCGCCCGCGGGGTTCTTGATCAGCAACATCAGCAGCCCCCGGTCGGCGATCGTGATTCGCTCGAAGCGCCCGAACGCGGCGCTGAACCCCTCCAGGCCGGAAACGACCTCGTCGAGCGACGCGCCGAGGCTTCCTGCCAGGGCGGCTGCAGCGAGCGCGTTGTAGACGTTGTAGAGCCCCGGCACACCAAGACGTACGGGTCGCGCGCCGTGCGGCGTCACGAGCCGGAAGGCAACCGACTCGAGACCGTGCAGCTCGATCTCACGCGCCACGATCGCAAGCGGCGGCCGGCCGTGGCCGCAGGAGGGACAGCGGTAGTCGCCGAGGTGTCCGACATACGCGGCCGCGTACTCGTACGGTGTCCCGCAGCGAACGCAGTACTTCGAGTCCGCGGCGTGCTGGAGAGCCGGCCGTGCGCAGGACGGATCGTCGACGCCGAAGACGACCGCGCCAGGCCGTTCGCGTGCGAGCTCGCCGACCTGGGGATCGTCACCGTTGACTGCGAGAACCGCATCCGGATCGAGCTCACCCACGGCGGCGCGCCAGCGCGCGGCCACGTGCTCGAGCTCGCCGTAACGATCGAGCTGGTCGCGGAAGAGGTTGCCGAGACAGAGCGCCCGAGGCCGGACACGAGCGGCGACCTCCGGCAGCGCGGCCTCGTCGACCTCGAAGAGTCCGAGCTCCGCGCGGTGCGCGTCGAGGAGCGTCGACGCCACGCCCGAGACGAGGTTCGCACCGGAGCTGTTGTGCGCGAGGCGCACCCGAGCGCGCAGGATTCGCGCCGCCATCGCCGCCGTCGTGGTCTTTCCGTTGGTCGCCGAGAGGAGCGCCGAGCCCTGCGGGAGGCGGGCGGCGAGCCGGTCGACGGCGCCCGGGTCGAGCTTCCAGAGCAGCTTCCCCGGCACGGTCGTGCCGCCCCCGGTGCCGACGAGCCGCGAGAGCCGGCCGACCGCCCGCGCGACGGCGATCTCTGCGGCGAGCGGAAACGGCAGGCGCACGGCACGCTGAGCGTATCCAAGGGCAGCTTGGGCGCCCTGGATCCATCCGGTGTGGGCCGACCGGGTCACCCCTTCGGGTGAATCGATCGAGTGATCCCCGGATGGGGGATGCCCCCCGATTGGAGCGGGCCTACGTTCCACGTTGGGCTTCTTTCCTGCGGCCCTGCGTTGAGAAGGAGAAACCCCTGCAATGAGGCAACGTTCAAGGGCATGAGCGCAGTGCCCACCGATATCTCGCTCGTCGCCGAGCCCGGCTCGGGGCGAAACGAGACGCTGCCCCGAAACGCGCGGATCTATTTCATGCTGGTCGCGACCGCGACCGCCGCCGCGACCTTGCCGTTCATCGGCCGCCTTCAGCACACGCACGAATGGGCCGGCTTTCTCGTTCTCGGCTCGTTCGCAGCGGTCGCGCAGCTCTTCAACGTCCGCACGCCCCGCGACCAGGCCTACCACACGGCGATCGTCTTCATCGTCGCGGCGGCGCTGATCCTGCCGCCCGAGCTCGTGGTGCTGATGGGAATCGTCATGCATCTCCCCGAGTGGCTGAAGATGCGCTACCGCTGGTACCTCCAGACCTTCAACATCTGCATCTTCGTGCTCGCGTCGATGGCCGTCTGGTTTGTCGCCAGACAGGTGTTCCTGAGCTCGAACGTGATTCACAACCACGACCTGCGCCTGGCCGGTGCCGGGCTGATCGCCTGCATCGTCTTCGTTGTGATCAACCATCTCCTGCTCGCCGTGATGCTCCACTTCGCGCGGGGGCACACGCTCAAGGAAACGGGTCTCTTCGAGATCGAGAACCTCTCCACGGACTTCGTGCTCGCCGCACTGGGCGTCGCGATGTACGTCTTCTGGGAGAGCAACCCATGGCTGATTCCATTCGCCGTCGCCCCGCTCGTCCTCGTCCACCGCTCGCTCGCAGTGCCGCAGCTGCAGGCCGAGGCTCGTGTGGATCCGAAGACGGGCCTCTTCAACGCGCGGCACTTCGCTGCGGCACTGTCCGAGGAGATCGGCCGGGCCCAGCGCTTCGAACGCCCGATGTCGCTGATCATGGCCGACCTCGACCTCCTCCGCGACATCAACAACTCGTACGGCCACCTTGCAGGGGACGCCGTGCTGAAGGGCATCGCCGAGGTTTTCCGAGCGCAGCTCCGTCACTACGACGTGCCGGCGCGATTCGGCGGTGAGGAGTTCTCCATCCTCCTCCCGGAGACCCCGCCCGAGCAGGCACTCGAGATCGCGGAGCGGATCCGGCGCGCGGTCGCCCAGCGCACCTTCGACGTGGAGACGTCGAGCGAGCCGATCCGCGCGACCGTCTCGATCGGCGTCGCCGGCTATCCGAAGGACGGCACCAACGCCAACGAGTTGATCCACCAGGCCGACCTCGCCGTCTATCGCGCCAAGCTGCAGGGCCGCAACCGCGTGCTCGGAGCAAGCGCCGAGCCGCTGCTCGTGCCGAACGACCGCACCGTCCCCCTGATCGCCGTGCCCGAGGACGGCGACCACCACGCGGTGCTTCCGGCACCGGCACAGATGCAGCCCAAGGAGGAGCGCCGGACGGAACCCCGGCATCCCCGTCCGCATGCGGTGCACGGGCCTCGCTTTCTCGCGCTCGACCGCCGGCTGAGCCTGACCGTTGGGCTCGTCAGCGCGCTCGGCGTGGCTGCAGGCGTCCTCGGACTCGCCTTGACCTGGACCTCAAAGGATGTGCTCGGCCTGATCACCGTGCTCGGGCTCGTCGGAGTGGGGCAGGCACTCGCCCTCGAAGCGGACGAAGGATCGGCGGTACTGTCCGTCAGCGCGGTGGGCTGTCTCGCGGCGGTGTCGCTGTTCGGCTGGCGTGCGGCCCTTCCGCTCGCCGTCACGAGCGTCGCGGTCGACTGGAGCGCACGCCGGCATCCGCTGCACAACGTGCTCTTCAACGTCGGCGCACTCACGCTCGCGTCACTGGCAGCGGCAGGCGTCTTCAAGATCGCCGGGTTCTTCCCGGACGGGACCCAGCACCGGCTCGCGGTCTCCGGCCTCGGCCTGCTGGCGGGGTCGGCGTACTTCTTCATGAACATGGGCCTCGTCTCGGTGGCTCTCGCGCTCGAAGGACACGAGCGCTGGTGGTCGGTCTTCCGGGAGCGGTTCGCGTGGCTGCTACCGCACTACCTCGTGTACGGCTTCATCGGGGGCGTGATGACGCTCGCCTATGAGGCGGTCGGAATCCTCGCCCTGGCCGTGTTCGCCGTGCCTCTGCTCCTGATGCGCAAGACGCAGGAGGCGTACCTCAAGCACACGCAGCGCAGCGCCCAGAAGCTCCGCCAGGCAGCGGAGACGATCCAGACCCAGAACGTCTCCCTCGAGCTTGCGAACAAGCTGCTCAAGGAGCGGTCGACTGCAGCGATGGAGTCCCTCTCTGCAACGGTCGACGCGCGGGACTCGTACACCGCCGGTCACTCTCGCCGCGTGCAGCAGCTCGCGCTCGCGATCGGGAGGGAGCTCGGTCTCTCACAGGCGGAACTCGACCTGCTCGGTCACGCTGCGCTCTTCCACGACATCGGCAAGCTCGCGATCCCGGACGCGATCCTGCTGAAGCCCGCCAGCCTCACGCCCGACGAGTGGTCGCTGATGCAGCGGCACGCGGAGGAGGGCGCGCGCATCATCGACCGGCTCGGCTTCCTCAACGACGCCGTGCCGGCGATCCGTCACCATCACGAGCGCTTTGACGGCACCGGCTACCCCGACCGGCTGACGGGTGAGGACATCCCGCTCGGCGCACGAATCATCCACGTCGCAGACGCGCTCGACTCGATGCTGACGACCCGCATCTACCGGGCGGCCAGGCCGGCTGCGGAGGCGCTGCAGGAGCTGCGCCGCTCCGCCGGAACACAGTTCTGCCCCCGCTGCGTCACGGCGCTGGAGCGGATCCTGCCGCTCGAGACGTTCCAGGGCGAGGGCGACCGGGCCCGCCTCTCCGTCGCCTCCTAGCCCCGGCTCAAGCCTGAACTTGCGTTCTTTGCAGAACGCTCTATCCTTATTGCCATGGCCCGCAAGCCGCCCTTCCGGGCGGTCGCCAAGATCGACCCCGACGCGCTCGCGTCCTTCCAGGCCGGAATCCGCAAGCGCTACTCGAACGATCAGATCCTCGCGGAGCTGCGCGCGAGCGCCGAGCGGCTGGGGCGTTCGCCGACGATGCGCGAGTTCGCCGCCGACACGGCCACGACCGTCCATCCACAGACGGTCATCGAGCACTTCGGGAGCTGGAATGCCGCGAAGCGCGAAGCGGGACTGGTCCCGCGGCGCTTCGCGACACGTGAGGAGCTGGTCGGGTTGCTGCGCGAGCTGGGGGAGGAGCTCGGCCGGGTGCCGACCGCGAAGGATCTCGACGCCCGCCGCGGATCGATGCCCTCCAAGTCGCTCTACTGGCACACGTTCGGCTCCCTGGCCGGCGCGCTGCGCGAGGCGGGTTTCGACGTCCCGATTGGGGAGGAGCGGCTCGAGCGTGCCGTCGAGCAGGGCGTCGCACTCGCGCGGAAGCTGAAGCGCCTGCCGAAGTTCGCCGACTGGGCCGTGGCACGCCGGAAGGACGACCGGCTGATGACGGAGTGGCAGGTCTACCGCATGTTCGACGCGCGCCGCGGAGCCTGGTCGACGTTCCAGTTCCTGATCAAGGAACGTCTCGACGACGAGGGTCTCACCGTCGGCTCCGACGGGCGTCTGTCCTAAGAACCTAAGCCGGCTCGGCTTCCTCGATCTCGTAGTCGATCGTGGCGCCTGTCGCCGTCATGAGCTCGATGTCGTACGCCTCCCCACGCACCCATGGGTACGAGATCGTGATCCGCTCGGCATCGCCGGGTCGCACGGTGTGCTGACTCGCACGGAAGTCGACGAATGCGTCGTTGAGGATCACCTGCGCGATCGTGGCCGCGTCCTCCGATCCGTTCACGAGCACGAGCACGATCCGCCCGGGCCTGAGCGTCGCGTGCGCGACGCTGGCCTCAGCCGGCCGCTTCGAGGCGTCGTGCCAGGGGCGCGCGACTGCGAGCACGACGGCGGCGGCCGCGATTCCGAGCGGGACGCCCAGCAGCCAGATGCGCCGGAGAACGCGATCCAGCATCCCTCACTCCACGACCTCGAAGAAGCCCATCCAGCCGAGCGAGGCGAACTCGCTCTTGTGGGCATGGAACATGTACTTGCCCGTGTAGGGGAACCGCAGCTCGAGCACGTCGCGCTGACCCTGGCCCTGAATGACCGTGTCGGTGTACTCGGTCGGCTCGAGCGAGGTTCCGGTCGGGAATCGGTGGAAGAAGTTCCCGTGGACGTGGAACGAGTTGATCGGATCGAGCTCGACGATGTTGACGAGGTAGATCCGGACGAGCTCCCCGCGGCGAACACGCACCGGCTCGTACATGAAGTGAAACGCGACCGTGTTGATCGCGTACACCTCGTTGTCCTCGTCGAAGTCCGGGTCGAATGCGTTCTGCACCATGATCAGCTCGGCGGCGGGCGGACGCCCTTCGCGTGGATCGACGACGAAGGCGCCGTAGAGACCCTTCGCGATGTGGGCCGCCAGCGGTGATGCGTGGCAGTGGTAAAGGTGGAGCCCGAACGGGCGCGCGTCGAACTCGTAGGTGAAATCCTCGCCGACGTCGACGAGGCCGCCGCCGATCTCCTCGCCGACTCCGGGCGTTCCGTCCATGACGTCGCGGTGGATCCCGTGGAAGTGGATCGTGTGCGGGTGCGTGCCCGCGTTGACGAAGTGGATCCGCAGGAGGTCTCCCTCGCGTGCACGTAGGGAGGGACCCGGAACGCGCCCGTTGTACGTCCAGGCCGCGTACTTCACGCCGGGAACGATCTCGATCTCCTTGTCGTACGCGACGAGCTCCCATTCGCGCAGCGTGCGACCGCCGGCGAGCCGGCGCGTCTTGCCCCAGTCGAAGTCGCGCAGCATCGCGGTGGGGTCGAAGCCGTTCACCTCGGGGTCGACGGTCGCGTTGCCTGCGGGGAATCCGGAGTGTCCCGAGCCGGGAACGAGGGGGTGATGGGGATGGGGCGGACCGGCCGCGGGAGCAAGCGCTGAGAATCGGGCGGCTGCGCCTACTCCGGCGAGTGCGGCCGCTGCCCCGAGCGCGCGGCGCCTGGTGAACGACCTGCGCACGTCGATCCAACGCTCCCAGGGTCCCCTAAGAGGAACGTGAGATCAGCGTTAAGAGTCCGTGAGGCTTAGGCGGCCGCGTGCAGCGTCGCCAGGCGCTCGAGGCAGGAGCGCGCCTCGTCCGGCGCGCGCACGGCCGGGAGCGGGTCTTCCTCGAAGCTCGGATCGGGACTAAAGGTGTCGCGTGCGACGACGCGCCCGCAATCGACGGCGAGAACCGTCCCTTCCGCGAGCTCGCTCTTCCTCAGCTTGAGGTCGACGTAGCTCTCCACGAGCTCGAGCGCGACCCGGGTCGAGGCGAAGAAGAGCTCATGCTTTCCCTGGCCGATCCACAGCGGCCGGCCCAGGCCACGCGCGAGCAGCAGCTCCGGGCGGCCCTCGTCCAGCCAGGCCGTCGCCATCGAGCCGTAGAGCTGCTGGAGCGCGTCGGCCGTGCGGCCGCGCGAGCGCTCGGCGAGTGCAAAGATGATCTCCGAGTCGACCGTCATCTCGGGCTCGGCGCGAGTGATGCGATGCCGGCCGAAGAGCTCGTCGTCGTTGCCGATGATCCCGTTGTGGACGCCGACGACGGCGCCGTGCCTGATCGGATGATTGTTGGCGGCGAGGCCGGGGTGGCCCTTCGTGTAGTCCCGGACGTGGACGAGCAGCTGGCTCGCGTCCTCGGGAACGTGAATCCGCTCGAGGAGCGCGGTCGCTCCGGAGCGCTGCTTGTGGACGATGACGGCGGGGCCCGAGCTGCGATACGCGTACCCGACTGCGTCGGCGCCGCGCTCCGCGATCCCGGCCAGGAGCGCTCGCGCGGCGACAGTCCGCTCGACGCGGCTGTCGGGATCGAGGCTATATCCGGCGATTCCGCACAAAGTCTTGGGGAAATGCGAAGCGACCTTCCGGTCGCCCAATGTTTCTAGACGCATCGGCTGGCCTCCTTGTTAGTACGCATCCCTCGGTGGAGGGTTGACGGCCGGCTCAAGAGTCCTCTCGGAGAGGCCGATACCCCTTGCATGGAGCAGCGGCCGCTCCCACGCTTGTCCTCAGACTCCGCCGCCGCTGAGCCGCGGCTGGAGCTGCTTCCCGATCCCGAAGAAGTCGCAGAAGAGGGGGAGGAAGCCGAAGAGGCGGACGAGACGGTGGAGACTGCCGAGGCCGAGGAGCAGGACGACGAGGAAGAGAAGAAGAAGCCTGCCGCTGCGAAGGCCGAGGCCACCCAGGATCCGCTCAAGCTCTACGTCCGCGCCATCGGTGACGGCCCACTCCTGACTCCGGCCGAGGAGCGCGAGCTCGCGCGCCGCAAGGACGAGGGCGACGAGGAGGCCAAGAAGAAGCTGATCGAGTCGAACCTCCGGCTCGTGATGTCGATCACGCGCAACTACACGAAGGCCGGCGT
>Ga0137369_10007860_pt1 | contig 10683 bp, 10 predicted proteins | sample SagtaG_12_FD_104918 | JGI IMG/M metagenome (GOLD analysis project Ga0137369, IMG submission 104918) | Vadose zone soil microbial communities from Sagehorn Ranch, Mendocino, California, USA - Sage1_L_113_16 metaG | ecosystem: Environmental > Terrestrial > Soil > Vadose zone | place: USA... | reverse complement strand
CGCCGGGTCACCGCCCAGCAGGCCGTGGCTCGTCACCAGGTCGATGTCGGCTCTCGCCCACGCGGCCGGCTTCGGCTTCGCCCCGGTGGCCGGGCAGGAGACGAGCGCGAGCAGCGCTACGAGAAGCGGGAGAAGCAGCCGCATCCTCCTCGTATCGTCGGCTCCTCACCACGTCTTTAGGCTGTGGCTCGTGGACCTTCGGCTCCGTCCCGAGCCCTCCGACGACGAGCGCCGCGCGATTCTCTGGGCGCTCGCCCACCGGCCGGGACCTCCTTCCGCCTACTCGAGCCGCTGGCGGAAGGCCGGGCTTGACTACGCCGCCACGCGGCCGCGCAGGAGGCGCGGCGCGACCCGGGCGTAGTCGAGCCCAGAGACCCAGGTCAGCACCAACGCGATCAGCAGCGCCCACCACGCGACTGACTCGTCCCACGCCCCGCCCGCAGCGAGGCCGCCGACGAGTGCCGCGGTCGCCTGCGCCCAGGTCTTCAACTTGCCGAGATCGCGGGCCTCAACGACGACCCCGCGCTCGATCGCCGCGAGGCGCAGCCCCGAGACCAGGAATTCGCGCGCGACGATCGCGGCGACCATCCACGCTGGGAAGACGTCCTCGCCGATCAGCGTGATCAGGACCGCGAGCACGAGGATCTTGTCCGCGATTGGATCGAGCAGGGACCCGAGCGGAGACGTCCGGCCACGACGCCGCGCGATGCGCCCGTCGAACCAGTCCGTCGCCATCGCGACGGCGAAGAGCGCAGTCGCCCAGTAGTAGTGGCCTGGGAAGTCCCAGACGAAGAGCGCCACCACGAAGGGGACGGAAGCGGCTCGACCGACAGTGAGGTAATCCGGCAGGCTCATCCGCGGGGAGAATACGCTGCGATGCTCTTCTCGAAAGTCCTGGTCGCGAACCGCGGCGAGATCGCGATCCGCGTCTTCCGCACCTTGCGAGAGCTCGGCGCCGGCACGGTTGCCGTCTACTCCGAGACGGACCGCTCGGCGCTGCACGTGCAGGCCGCCGACGAGGCCTACGTCGTGGAGAGCTACCTGGCGCAGGAGGCGATCCTGGACACGGCGCGGCTTGCGGGCGCCGGGGCGATCCATCCCGGCTACGGGTTCCTCGCCGAGAACGCGGCGTTCGCCCGCGCGTGCGAGCAGGCCGGGATCGTGTGGATCGGCCCACCAGCTGAGGCGATCGAGGCGATGGGCTCGAAGGTCGCTGCGCGCGCGCGGATGCAGGCCGCGGGCGTCCCGATCATCCCGGGCACGACGGCGCCGGTCGAATCCGCGGCCGACGTACGCCGCCTCGGCGAAGAACTTGGCTGGCCGATCGCGATCAAGGCGTCGGCCGGAGGCGGGGGCAAGGGACTGAAGGTCGTGCGCGGCGCCGACGAGGCAGAGCGCGCGTTCGAGTCGGCGCGCCGTGAGGGCGAGGCGTACTTCTCCGACGCGGACGTGTACGTCGAGCGCTACCTCGAAGACCCGCGGCACGTCGAGGTACAGGTGCTCGCGGACGCGCACGACAACGTGATCCACCTCGGCGAGCGCGACTGCACGATCCAGCGGCGCCATCAGAAGCTCGTCGAGGAAACGCCCTCGCCCGCCGTCGACGACGAGCGGCGTGCGCGCATCGGGCAGATCGCGGTCGACGCCGCGCGCGCAGTCGGTTACCGCTCCGCCGGAACGATCGAGGGGCTGCTCTCCCGCGAGGGCGAGTACTTCTTCCTCGAGATGAACACGCGGATCCAGGTCGAGCACACGGTCACCGAGCTCGTGACCGGCCTCGACCTCGTCCGCGAGCAGGTGCTGATCGCCGCCGGCGAGGCGCTCTCGCTCCGGCAGAAAGACGTGCGCTTGACCGGACACGCGATCGAGTGCCGGATCAACGCCGAGGACGTCGGACGCGGCTTCTTGCCCGCGCCCGGACGGATCACGCACTACCGCGAGCCCGCCGGCCCGGGGGTGCGCGTCGACTCCGGCGTCGTCGAGGGCTCGGAGATCTCGCCGCTCTACGACCCGATGATCGCGAAGCTCGTCGTGCACGACGTCGACCGCGAGCACGCGCGGCGTCGAATGCTCCGCGCGCTCGAGGAGTTCGAGATCGGCGGCGTGACGACGCTGCTCGGCTTCCACCGCGCGCTGCTCGAGCATCCCTGCTTCGTCGAGGGCGCGACATGTCACGGGATCGTCGAGTCGGAGCTGCTCGCGGCGCGGGCCGAGGAGTTCGTGGCTCAGACCAACAAAGTCAGCGGCGACGGGCTGCCCGCACGCTTACGCGGACGTCCGACCGCCGTCGAGGTCGGCGGGCGCCGGTACGAAGTGACGCTGCTCACGCCGGAGGCGCCCTGGCTGGAGCTGGCGCGCCGGCGCAGGGAGCGCGGCCACGGCGCGCACGCGGGTGCGGCGCACGAGGCGGTTGTCAGCCCGATGCAGGGCACGGTCCTCGCCGTCGAAGTCGCCGACGGGGACGAGGTTCAGGCGGGCCAGGTGATCTGCATCGTCGAGGCGATGAAGATGGAGAACGAGATCACCGCACATCGTGACGGCGTCGTCACGGAACTCTCCGTTACTCCCGGCGCCCCCGTGCAGACCGGCCAGGTGATCTGCGTCGTCGGCTAGGCGCCAGTTCTGCTCGGACGTTTCGGCCGAGAACCACGAGCCGATCGCAGCGACCGCGAGCCAGATCGACCGCTGGCTGCTGGTCGAGTACCGCGGGCTCTGGGGCCCGAACGCCCTGCGCGCGAGCGGACTCTCCGACCAGGTCAAGGCGCGGCTGCGGGAGCAGGTGCGCGCCCGCGAGCGGACACGACTGCTGTTCGTGCGTCGTCCGGACCGGCGCGGCCGGCCGGAGCTCGTCGCATATGCAGCGGTGTCGCTCGAGGGGGAAGAGCTCGTCCGCCGGACCTCGTTCGAGTTCTACGAGGACTTGCGCCACGTCGACCTCGCAGCCGCGGGTGAGCCGCTCGAGCACCCGCTGTTCCTCGTCTGCACGCACGGAAAGCACGATCCGTGCTGCGCGCGCAAGGGCCGCCCGTTGTTCGAGGCACTGGCGGAGCAGCTCGACCCCGAATGGGTCTGGCAGGTGACCCACATCGGCGGCGACCGCTTCGCCGGCAATCTCGTCTGCCTCCCGCAGGGCCTCTACTACGGGCGCGTGGCGCGCGAGGACGCGATCGGCGTGCTCGACGAGCACTTCGCCGGGCGCGTCGCGCTCGAGCACTACCGCGGTCGCTCGAGCTGGCCCTTCGCCGCCCAGGCCGCCGAGCGCAGCATCCGCGACGCCACAGGGTTGTTGGGGATCGACGACCTGCACCTGTCCGAATTTCAGAGGAACGGCGCCGACTTCCGGGTCGTGTTCGAGGACCGCGACGGCACGCGGCACGAGCGTCACGTCGTGCGCGAATTCGGCGCGGAGGATTACCTGACGTGCACCGCGCCGGACCCGCAGCTCCCGCGCCGCTACGTCGTCAAGGATTGATGCGGAGCAGACCCTCGCGCACCAGGCGCGCCACGAGGACGAGCCGGCCGTCCTCGTCGAGGGCGCCGGGCAGGTCAGCGACGCGGAACGGCCCGTCAGCTTCGAGGATGAACTGCAGCTCCTCGCGCCCATGTACGGGGAATTCGAGGCTCTTGCCCTCGAACGAGAGCCGCGGAGTGCCGGAGGCGGCGAGGTCCACGAGTACCGTCGGCCGCCGCTCCAGCTCCGTGTTCGCGTCGAGCTCGCGTAGCAGGCGCTGCTGCTCGATCTGTCCGTCGAGGACGGGCCTGCGCGATCGCACGAGCTTGCGGCGTTTGCGCCGGCGCACGTCGTTCGGTGAGAGCCGCGCGGCGAGGCGCTCGAGGAGCGCGTCCGCATCCCCCGAGCCAGCGCTCCGCCGGAACTCGACCTCGCGCGCGCACAAGTCGAGCGCGGCGCGGAACGCATCGAGCCACGTGTAGACGTTGACGCCGATCGTCAGGTGCAGCGAGTCCGCGTCCGAGGTCTTCGCCGCGTGCAGCCAGCCGCGCGGCAGGTAGAGCATGTCGCCGGGCGCGAGCGTGACGTCGAGCACCGGCTCGCCGGGCCGGCCCATCTCCTCCTTGTAGCGCTGATCCTTCAGCGGCAGCTCCCAGGCCGGCTCGTAGACGAGCCAGCGCTTCTCGCCCGAGACCTGCAGGCAGAAGACGTCGTGCGTGTCGTGGTGAACGGCGAGCCCCTGAGCCGAGCGCGGCGTGTAGTACGCATTGCACTGCGCCGGATGCTCGAGCGACGCCTCCAGCGAGCGGCAGAACGCCGCGAGTGCCGGCCACCAGTGGTGGAGTCCCTGCAGCACGAGCGTCGCGCCGCGGTCGAACTCGGCGGCGACCTTGCCGACGTCGGCCATTCCGCTGAACGGCACCGGCCGCCACGAGACGTCGACGAGATAGTCCGCCGGCTTCAGCTTCTCGTCTGCGCGGACGAGCCGAAAAGCGGGAAAGCGCAGGCCGCCCGACTCGAGCAGCCGCTCGACCTCCTCGGCGGTCAGCAGGTCGTCGTAGCGTCCCGGCTCGTCACGCGGGACGACGAGTGGCCTGCGCTCCCAGTAGTCGGCGAGGAACTCGCGTTCCTCGACCGGCTCGATGCAGCGGCGCAGCGCCTCGGCGCTACGTGTCTGTGTCGTCCGTGTCGGAATCGCCTTCGTCCGTGTCCCCGGCGTCCGTGCCGTCCATGTCGTCGGAGTCGTCCGTGTCGGCGTCCGCAAGCTCGGCCCGGTACTCGTCGGACCGGCCCGCGGTCAGGATCTCGTCCTCTGTGAGCGTCGTGCGCTCGTCCATGAGACCTCCCTGTGGTTGGCGGCTCGCGGAGTCTAAGTCACCGGTCGCGAACGGCGAGGGCACCTGCTACTCGTGCTCGTTGGTTTGAATCGCCAGACCAGCTCCAGGGGCTTCGCGATGGTACTCCGGCCCGTCGTTAGACTCGCCCGCCGTGGACCTCTACGAGTATCAGGGCAAGGAGATCTTCCGGCGCCTCGGCATTCCGACCTCGGACGGGGGTCTCGCGACCACGCCCGACGAGGCGAAGTCTGTGGCGGAGCGGCTCGGCGGTCCGGTCGTCGTCAAGGCGCAGGTGCTGACCGGTGGGCGCGGGAAGGCCGGCGGGATCAAGCTCGCGGACGATCCCGACGACGCTCGCGCGAAGACCGAGCAGATCCTCGGCATGGACATCAACGGACATGTCGTGCGGAAGGTCTGGATCGAGCAGGCCTCCGAGATCGCGAAAGAGTACTACCTCTCGCTGACGTTCGACCGCGGTGTGAAGCGGCCGCTGTTCATGTTCACGACACAGGGCGGGATCGAGATCGAGGAGGTGGCCGAGAAGCATCCAGACGCGCTGGTGCGCTTGCACGTCGATCCGTTCGAGGGCTACCAGCCGTGGCAGGGGCGGCGACTGATCTTCGGAGGGGGCGTCGAGGACCCGAACGAGCAGAAGCAGATCCTCGCGATCGTCGGCAAGTTGTACGAGACCTTCGTGACGACAGACGCGATGCTGACCGAGATCAACCCGCTGATCGTCACGCCTGAGGGTGAGGTGCGCGCGCTCGACTCGAAGTTCACCGTCGACGACGCGGCGCTCTTCAAGCATCCGGACATCGCCGAGATGCGCGACCTCGAGGCGGTGCCGCCCGAGGAGCGTGCGGCTCGCGAGAAGGGCGTCACGTACGTCAAGCTCGACGGCGAAGTCGGGATCCTCGGCAACGGCGCCGGGCTCGTGATGTCGACGCTCGACGTGATCGCGCTCGCGGGCGGGCGGCCGGCGAACTTCTGCGACCTCGGCGGGGGCGGCGACGCAGAGGGGGTCGTCGACGCCCTCGAGGTCATCACCGCGGACCCAAAGGTGAAGTCGATCCTCTTCAACGTCTTCGGCGGGATCACCCGCTGCGACGAAGTCGCGCGCGGGATCCTCACGGCGCTCGACCGAATGACGATCGAGCACCCGATCGTCGTGCGCCTCGATGGGACGAACGCCGAAGAGGGACGGCAGATCCTCGATGAGGCGAGCCCGGAGAACCTGTATGTCGAGCCGACGATGCTCGACGCGGCGCGGCGCGCCGTGGAGCTTGCGGCATGACGGACGTCTGGTCGGAGCGGGCGCAGGCGTTTCGGGACAGCGCCGTGCACAAGGAAGGGCCCGATCTCGATCTGCTCGTTGAGTGGTGCGAGCCCGGCGAAGGCGTCACGGCGCTCGACGTCGCGACCGGCGGCGGTCACGTCGCGCGCCGGCTCCGCGATGCCGGTTGCTCGGTCGTCACCGTCGACCCCGCGCCCGGCATGAAGCCGGACGTCGTCGCTCGCGGTGAGGATCTCCCATTCGCCGACAGCAGCTTCGACGTCGTCGCCTGCCGCATCGCGCCGCATCACTTCGCGGACGTTCGCGCCGCGGTGCGGGAGATGGCCCGCGTGTCGCGCGACCGGGTGGTCATCGAGGACAACCTCTTCGGCGGCGAGCACGTCGAGCAGGCGGAGAAGCTCCGCGATCCGACGCACGTGCGTTGCTACACCGAGGACGAGTGGCGCTCGTTCTTCGAGGCGGCGGGCCTCGAGGTCGAAGCGGTCGAGCGGTTCGAGCGCCGCCAGGACGTCGAGGCCTGGCTCGCGCGGGTCGAGACGCCCGCGGATGACGCGACGCGGGTGCGCGAGCTGCTCGCGGCCGAGATCGAGGACGGTCGCGTGCTCTTCCGCTCGGTCGTGCTCAAAGGACGAAAAGCCTGATGGCGATCATTGTCGACAACGACACGCGTCTCGTCGTCCAGGGCCTGACTGGAAGTGAGGGGCGCTTCCACGGACTGCGTAACCGCAACTACGGCACGAACGTCGTCGCCGGCATGACGCCCGGCAAGGGCGGTCAGGACGTCGAGGGGATCCCGGTCTACGACACCGTCGCCGAGGCCGTCGAGCAGGCCGGCGCGAACACGTCGCTGATCTTCGTGCCCGCGCGCTTCGCCGCGGACGCCGCGTACGAGGCGGTCGACGCTGGGATCGGGACCGTGATCGTGATCACGGAGCACATCCCCGCGCACGAGATGCTGCGCGTCTACACGTACGTGCGCCCGAAGGGCATCACGCTGATCGGACCGAATTGCCCGGGCGTGCTCTCGCCGGGCAAGGCAAACGCCGGGATCATCCCCGCGGAGGTTTTCGCCGAGGGCGCGATCGGGCTGGTCTCGCGCTCCGGCACGCTCACGTACCAGATCGGCTACGAGCTCGCGCAGCTCGGGCTCGGCAACTCGTCGATCGTCGGGATCGGCGGCGACCCGGTGCCGGGCTCGTCGTTCATCGACATCCTCGAGAAGTTCGAGGCCGACCCCGAGACCGAGCTCGTGGTCATGGTCGGCGAGATCGGCGGCAGCGAGGAGGAGAAGGCGGCGGAGTTCATCGGCGATCACATGTCGAAGCCCGTGCTCGCGTACATCGCCGGCTTCACGGCACCGCCCGGGAAGACCATGGGTCACGCGGGCGCGATCATCTCCGGCTCAGCCGGGACGGCGCAGGCGAAGAAAGAGGCGCTCGAGGCGTCCGGTGTCCGCGTCGGCACGACTCCGACAGAGGTCGCGCAGCTCGTTGCCGACGCCGTCGGCGCGCGCACCTAAACGGGATTGAGCACCATCCACTCGCGTCGCCCGAATCGGGTGCCGCGCTAGCCTTTGGCCACGAAGCCGATCGTCACGCTCTTCGCTCTTTGCGCGGTCGCGCTCACGGCGGGCTGCAAAGAGGACGATCCGCTTCGTCGCATCGAGCCGGGGGCGGTGCGCGACGGGAGTGTCGTCGCGCCTGACGCATCGCGGCTGAGACGAATGGAGCTGGTCGCCATGGACTTTGTGACCGCCGAACGCGGCTTTGTCGCCACGGACGACGGGCGCCTGCTCGTGACCGGCGACGGCGGCCGGAGCTGGCGGTCGGTCGGAGCCCGCCGGCGCTTCGTCGACCTCGAGTTCGTCACTCCGCGACATGGCTTCACGCTGACCCGGGTCGGGACGCTGCTCGAGACGAACGACGGCGGACACTCGTGGCGCTTCGTGCGGGCATTCCCGACCGGAGGTGAGGGTGGGCCCCTCCTGGCAACGGTCCGGTTCGTCGACGCCGATCGAGGGTGGGTGGTTCCCTTTGGCGGGGGCAGCTACCGCACGCGGGGCGGCGGACGATCGTGGACGGGGCTGCGCTTCAGCTGCGGCGTCGACTTCCTCGGCGGTGCGAGCCTGGCCGGAGCCTCGACCGGCTATGCGGTCTGCGGCGGGGGCCCGGCCACGATCGACCAGCAGAAGCAGCTCTACGCGACCTACGACGGCGGCGATTCGTGGCGGCTGGTCGCGCGCAGCCATCTCTGTCGGGGCGGACACTGCCGCGTCCACGAGGACGTTCCGCTGACCGGTCACGCAGCGGGGCTTCTCTTCCGCTCGGCGCGCGACGGGCTCCTGATCGCGAACCGGCTCGGGATCTACCGCACGCGCGACGGCGGCCGCCATTGGCGAACGACGCTCTTCACCGACGACGCCTTCTTCGTCGCCGCCGTGTCGTGGCCGGCACCGCGACGGCTCTATGCGCTGCTCGGGCGCGGGGGTCTGCTCGCGAGCGACGACGGCGGCAAGCACTGGGAACAGCGTTATCCCATCGGACCGGGTGCTCCAGAAGGTCCCGTGTCGTTCTCGTCGCCGACCGACGGGATCGGCGCGGCGAAAGGCGGCTTCTTCCGGAACCCCGGCGCGATCCTCGCGACCGCGAACGGCGGCAAGACGTGGACCGTGCGCACGGTGATTCCCGGCGTCACGGTCATGCAGCTCGTGCGCGCCTCTCGGAACGTCGTCTGGGTCGTGGGTCTGGAACGCCTCGGAGTGACCCGTAGCCGTCTGGTGGTCTTGCGTACGAACGACGGAGGTTGGCGCTGGAAGAGACGTCCGACTCCTCGCGGCGTCAAAGCGGCGACATTGAGCGCGCCGTCGGCAGACGTCGCCTTCCTCGCTGCGAGGGACGGGCGCCGTCTCTACCGAACGACGGACGGCGGCACCGCGTGGACGCCGGTCGTATCCGATCAGAACGCGTTCGGCGCGCAGTTCGTCACGGAAAGGATCGGACTCGTGCTTCGGCAGAAGGGAGAGCTCGCGCACGCGACCGACGGCGGGAAGACATGGGAACCGGTCCGCATCGCTGCGTCCTTCCGAGTCGTCGGGTTCGCGCACTTCGACGACCGCCACTGGTGGCTGGCCGGCCTCACCTGCCGCCGGCGCTCGCGTCGCGTGATCGGGAAGCCCTCCGTCTGCATCGGCGCCAAGGAGATCCTGCGGACGTCGGACGGCGGTCGCAGCTGGGACACGATTCGCCTACGCACGTGGCCGGGGTCGCCCGACTTCGACTTCGTGACGCCGATGATCGGCTATGCCGGCTACGGCTGGTACCGATATCCGACCACGGACGGAGGGCGAACGTGGAAGCGGCTCTAGACTCCTCCGCGTGACGACGATCTCGTTCGCGCGCGGCGTGCCCGCGCCCGAGTGCCTGCCCGTCGAGGAGCTCGCCGATTGCGCGCGCGCCGCGATCGAGCGCGACGGACGGACGATCCTCTCCTACGGCCCCGCGTCGGGCTACCAGCCGTTGCGGGAGTGGATCGCGGAGCGGCACGGCGTCGACCCCACACGTGTCGTGCTGACGAATGGATCCCTCCAGGGATTCGTCTTCCTCGCCTCGCACTTCGCCGGCCGCGGGCGCGTGCTCGTCGAGGCGCCGACATACGACCGGCCGTTGAAGATCCTCGGCGAGCTCGGTGCGGACGTCGCTGCGATTCCGCAAGACGACGACGGGCTCGACGTCGCCGCGCTCGAGGAGGAGCTGCGCAAGGGCGGCGTCTCGCTGCTGTACACGATCCCGACCTTCCAGAACCCGAGCGGTCGCACGCTCGCGCTCGAGCGTCGGCTCCGGCTCGTCGAGCTCGCACGCACCCACGAAGTCGTCCTCTTCGAGGACGACCCATACGGTCTCGTCCGCTTCGAGGGCGAGGCGCCGCCGTCGCTCTTCGAGCTCGCCGGGCGGGACGGCGTGATCTACAGCTCGTCGTTTTCGAAGACGGTCGCGCCCGGCGTCCGCGTCGGCTACTTCCTCCTGCCGGAGGACCTGGCCCGCACGGTCGAGGCGATGGCTGTGTCTACCTACATCACTCCCGTGCTCCTGGCCGAAGCGACCGTGTACGAGTTCGTCCGCCGCGGCGCATTCGAACCGAACGTCCAGCGCGTCAGCTCGCTGCTGCGCGGGCGTCGCGACGCGATGCTCGAGTCGCTCGAGACGGAGCTCGGCGGACGCGCGACCTGGAGCCGGCCCGAGGGCGGCTACTTCCTCTGGCTGGATCTGCCGGTCGACGCCGCGGAGCTACTCGCTCGCGCCGAAGCGGAGGGCGTCACCTACGTCAAGGGCGCGGACTTCTTCCTCCCGGGAGCCGGTGGAGAGCGGTCGGCGCGCCTGGCGTTCAGCTTCGTCTCTCCGGACGAGATCCGCGAGGGCGTGCGGCGGCTGGCCGCGCTGGTGCCGGCAGCCGAGACGGTCGAGACTCGCTAGTAGGAGGGTTTGACGAAATAGGCGCTGTGCCGCCGGGCCGCGCTGGGCGGCGCGCTGCCGCGTCCTCAGTCGCATGCTACGCGTCAATGTTTGACGACGCTGACCGCCTCCTTGCATCGCACTCGCCCATCG
>Ga0137369_10007855_pt1 | contig 10693 bp, 10 predicted proteins | sample SagtaG_12_FD_104918 | JGI IMG/M metagenome (GOLD analysis project Ga0137369, IMG submission 104918) | Vadose zone soil microbial communities from Sagehorn Ranch, Mendocino, California, USA - Sage1_L_113_16 metaG | ecosystem: Environmental > Terrestrial > Soil > Vadose zone | place: USA... | reverse complement strand
TGGAGCCGTTGATCTCCTTGAGGACGGCCTCGGCGTCGGGCTCGTCGTGGGGGCCCATGGTCGGGTAGCCCCACGTCAGGTCCAGAATCGGGCGGTCCTTCGGATCGGGGGAGCCTTCGTAGAGCTTCCTGAGCCGCTTTCCCAGGTGATACATGAACCACAGCTCGCTCCGGCAGTCACCGGGCGCTTCCACGGCCTTGTGATGCCACTGCAGCAGGCGTTGGGTGTTGGTGAAAGTCCCGTCCTTCTCCGTGTGGGTGGCGGCGGGGAAGAAGAACACCTCGGTCTTGATGTCCTCCGAGCGGATCTCTCCTCGGGCGATCTCGGGGGCGTCTTGCCAGAAGTCGGCGGTCTCGGTGACGGCGAAGTCGCGCACGACCAGCCAGTCGAGCTGGCGAAGGCCCTTTCGATGGAGCGCCCCGTGCATGGAGCCGACCGTCGGATTCTCGCCCATCACGAAGTAGCCCTTCACCGTGCCGTCGGCCATGTCGGCGACGGTGACCATGTGGGAGTGGTCGCCGGTGAGGTGGGGGAGGTAGTCGTAGCAGAAGTCGTTCTCCTTCGTGGCTGCCTCGCCGTACCAGGCCTTCAAGAGAGACACCACGTACTTCGGCATCTCGCTCCACCAGCCGGCCTTCGATTCGTTGAACTCGAGGTATTTCTGCAAGCTCGTGTCGTAGCTCCCTTTGGGCATCGACAGATAACCGGGGAGGAGGTTGTAGAGCGTGGGGATGTCCGTCGAGCCCTGGATCGACGCGTGACCCCGGAGGGCGAGGATCCCACCGCCTGGCCGGCCGATGTTGCCCAGGAGGAGCTGGACGATGGCGGCCGTCCGGATGTACTGCACACCGATCGAATGCTGGGTCCATCCGACGGCATAGCAGAAGGCGGACGTTCGTTCGGGCCCGGAATTGTCACAGAGCGCCTGGGCGACCCTCAGGAACAGTTCCTTTGGAACCCCACAGACCTCCTCGACCTTCTCCGGCGTGTATCGGGCGTAGTGTCGCTTCACGATCTGGAACACGCAGCGGGGGTCCTGCAGCGTGTGGTCGAAGTGCTCGGCGGCGATCTGGGTGCCCCGTTCCGACTTGGGCTCGCCCGAGAACATCTCCCGTTCCTCGGTGGCCGGGGCCACCTCGACCCCCTCGTACTGCCACGACTCGATGTCGTACTGGCCCTTCTGCGGGTTCCACCCGCTGAACAGACCGTCCAGGTCCTCGGTGTCCTGGAACTCTTTCGACACGATGGCCGGGGCATTCGTGTAGTGGATCACGTAGTCCTTGAAGTACCGCTCGTTCTGGATGATGTAGTTCACGATCCCGCCGAGGAACGCGATGTCCGCGCCCGCCCTGATCGGCACGTGGATGTCTGCCATGGCGCTGGTCCGGGTGAACCGAGGGTCGACGTGGATGATGGTTGCCCCTCGGAGCTTGGCCTCCATGACCCACTGGAAGCCGACGGGGTGGCATTCGGCCATGTTGGACCCCTCGATCACGATGCAATCGGAGTTCTGGAGGTCCTGCTGGAAGGTGGTGGCGCCACCTCTTCCGAACGAGATCCCCAGACCGGGGACCGTGGAGCTGTGTCATATGCGGGCCTGATTCTCGATCTGAACCATGCCCAGCGTCGTGAACAGCTTCTTGATGAGGTAGTTCTCTTCGTTGTCGAGCGTGGCCCCTCCCAGATGGGCCATCCCCAGGGTCCGGCGGAGCGGCTGACCCTCGGGGTTCACGTCCTCCCAGGTCTCCTCCCTGGCCGTCTTGACCCGCTCGGCGACCATGTCCATGGCCCGGTCCAGGGGGATGACCTCCCATTCCGTGGCGTGCGGCTTCCGGTACAGAACGCTGTGGACCCGGTGTGACCCCGTCACCAGTTGGAACGTGGCCGCACCCTTCGGGCACAAGCGCCCACGGGAGATCGGGGAATCCGGGTCACCCTCGATATCCGTGATCTTCCCGTCCTTGACGTACACGTTCTGTCCGCAGCCGACGGCGCAGTAGGGACAGATGGACTTGACGACGTGGTCAGCCGTGCGGGTGCGAGGGATCAAGTCGAGGGTTCGCCGGGAGAAGGCCGTCTTCCCCAGTCCTTTCAGGTCCCGTTCCTTCAGCTGCCTGAGGACTGGCCACTCGGCCTTGGAGCCGAACCCATCGAGCATGCCCACGCGCGCCTTCCCCTGCCCGCCGGTAGGGATGGAAGAACAGCTACCCACCGGATCTTCGCATGAAACGGGACCGCGCATCGGGCAACGGTTGAACGAGGGCGCCGCGGGTAGAGAACGAACCGAGCATGTCGAGGGCGCGAAGAGCAGGACGAGACCGCCGTGTCGCCGTCGCCTGGCTGCGGTGGTGGGTGGCCTCGATGCTCGTCTGGTGGGTGCTCACCAGCACGATCAAGGCCCAGGAAGCCGTAGTTGGGCTGGCTGTGGCGGCCATCGCTGCGAGCGTCATGACGGTGGTCCGCGGTCGGGCCCGACCTCTCGTACGGGTCCGGCTGCGATGGCTTGCGCCCGCGTGGCGGTGGCCGGCGCTGGCCGTCCGGGACACGGCATCCCTGGTGGGGGTGCTGTGGAGGCAGCTCGTCCGGGGCCGAGAGGCTCGGGGAAGCTTCCGAGAGATCCCCATGGCCCTTCCCGGTGATGAGTCCGAGGCGGCGGGAAAGGAGCTCGCGGTCACGCTGGCGATATCGTCGACACCGAACACGATCGTGGTCGGATTCGATCGAGACCGGGAGGTCCTCGTCGTCCACCAGGCGGTCCCCCGGCGTCTACGGTCGGTTCGAGAGATCGCGTCGCTGCGATGACCGTGTGGCTGGCCGCCGCGGTGGCCATGGTGGCGATGCTCGTCCCGCTGGGCCTGACGGCCATGCGGGGGTCCACCCTCGACCGCCTCGTCACCCTGGAGCTCGCCTCGGCCACGCAGACCATCGCCCTGATCCTTCTCGCTGAAGGCTTCGACCGGGACGTGTACTTCGAGCTCGCGGTGGTCATGGCCGTCCTGTCGTTCGCCGGCAACCTCGTCTACGCGCGATTCCTCGAGCACGGGGTATGAGCCTCAGGGACGGCGTCGTGGCAGTGTTTCTTGGTCTCGGCGTCCTGGTGACGCTGCTGTCGGTGGTCGGTGTCATCGTGTCGAGGAACGTCTACCAGCGGTTGCACTTCGTCACGCCCGGGGCGGTCCTTGCCCCGCTGCTGGTGGCGGCCGCCGTCGTGGCCAAAAGGCACTCAACGTCCGCGGACTCCAGACGATCGCCGCGGTCATGGCCATGGTCCTGCTCGGACCCATCCTGACCCACGCCACCGCCCGAGCCGCTCGAGTCAAGGAGAAAGGCGACTGGCGTCTCTCGCCGACGAAGGAGGGCGATCGGTGACGGCGGCGGTTCAAGCCGTGTCGATGCTGGCCGTGGGAGTGTTGGGAGCTCTGGTCGTGCTCACACGAAGGCCGGAGAACCAGGCGATGGTCTTCTCCATGTACGGGCTGGCCCTCACGGTCCTGTTCCTCGTCCTGCAGGCCCCCGACGTGGCCCTCTCCGAGCTGGTGGTGGGGGCCGTGGCATATCCGGTGATGATCTTCCTGACCCTGGCGAAGGTCCGCCGGCGGGAGGAGTAGGGACGTGCGACCCCGCCTCGTGCTGTTCCTCGTCGGCGCCCTCGGAGGGATCCTCCTGTTGGCCTGGGGTCTGTGGGGGCTGCCCGGGTTCGGGCATTACCGGGGGCCATACGGGAACCAGATCAACGCCCGGGCAGCGAAGGAGCGGCACTCCAGCAGCGCTGTGGCTCCAGTGGTGTTCGACTACCGCGGCTTCGACACCGTGGGCGAGGAGCTGATCCTGTTTGCCGCGGTCATGGGGGTCATCGTGTTGCTTCGGGCACAGAGGGAGGAGCACGAAGAACCGGCTCGGCTGCGGACGGAGGAACTCTCTTTCCGGGTCAGCGAATCCTCTCGGGTGGTGGCGCTCGCCCTCATCCCGCCCACGGTGGTCCTGGGCCTGTACGTGGTGGTGCACGGCCATCTGAGTCCGGGTGGCGGCTTCCAGGGCGGGGTCGCTCTAGCCGCCGCGGGCGTCCTCCTCTACCTGGCCGGGGAGTACCTGAGCTTCCAGCGCGTGTACCCGGTGGCCCTGCTCGACCTGGGAGAAGCCGGAGGGGCCGGGGGGTTCATCGTCATCGGGCTGGTCGGCCTGTTCACAGGGGCGGCGTATCTGTCGAACGTGTTTCCCCTCGGGATCACGGGGACGCTGTTCTCGGCCGGGACCATCCCCGTGATCAATGTCTTCGTGGGAGTCGAGGTCGCCGTCGGCATCGTGTTCATGGTCTACGAGTTCGTCGAACAGACGCTGCTCGTGCGGAGGAGGTCATCGTGAGCAACGCCCCATATCTCCTGGTCGCCTGGCTGTTCTTCGTTGGCCTGTACGGCATCGTCACCAGCCGGCATCTGGTCCACATGATCGTGTGTCTGTCCGTGGTCCAGTCATCCACGTATGTCCTCCTCCTGCAGATCGGGTGGGTGAAGGGGGGTACGGCCCCCCTCTTCCTGGACGTGCCGGTGGGCACGCGGGCGGTGGATCCGGTGGTGCAGGCACTGACCCTGACGGACGTCGTGGTAGGGGTCACCGCGACGGCCGTGCTGCTTGCCCTGGCCCTGCAGGCGCACAAGCGGTCCGGATCGCTCGACCCCGCCGACCTCCGGCCGATGCGGGGGTGAAGACCGGCACCCGGCGGTGAGCGCCCTCCCGGCCCTCGCGGTCGTCGTACCCGTGCTCGTCGCTGTAGGGATCGCGGCGTTCGCTTCGCTGCTGCCCCGACGGCTGGTCGAGCCGATCAGTGTCCTTGCCGCTCTGGCATCGACCGTGATGTGCCTTGTGCTGCTCGTGGACGTGCGGGGCGGGCGGACGGTGTACTGGTTCTCGGGATGGCTCCCGACGCGGGGGCTCGCGCTCGGGATCTCGTTCGCGGTCGACAGCTTCGGAGCGGGGATGGCGTCCCTTGCCGCGTTCCTGGTCACGGCGGCACTGCTGTTCTCTGTGCGCTACTTCGAGGAGACGGTCGAGCACCGGTTCGACGTCCTGATGCTGCTGTTCGGCGGGGCCATGGTCGGCTTCGCTCTCACCGGCGATCTGTTCAACGTGTTCGTCTTCTTCGAGCTCATGGGCCTGGTCGCCTACGCGCTTACCGGCTACAAGGTCGAGGAGCCCTCGCCCCTGCAGGGTGCCCTGGCCATGGCCATCACCAACAGCGTCGGGAGCTTCTGCCTCCTCCTGGGGATCGGCCTCGTCTACGGACGGACCGGTGCGCTCAACATGGCCCAGATCGAAGAGACCATCGCCGGCCGGTTCCCAGACGGGCTACTAGTGGTGGCGTTCACGCTGATCGTGGTGGGTCTGTTGGTGAAGGCGGCCATCGTTCCGTTCCATTTCTGGCTGGCCGACGCCCACGCCGTCGCCCCTACCCCGGTGTGCGTCCTTTTCTCCGGTGTCATGGTGGAGCTCGCTCTGTTCGGAGTGGCTCGCCTGTACTGGTCGGTGTTCGACGGATCGTTCTCACCTTTCCGCCCCCCGCTAGGGTACGTCCTCGTGGGACTGGGAGTGGTCACGGCCCTGCTCGGTGCCACCATGAGCTTTGCCCAGCAGCATCTGAAGCGCCTGCTGGCGTTCTCCACGATCAGCCACAGCGGTCTGTTCCTGGTCGGATTGGGTTTGTTCGAGCACGTCGGAACGGCCGGAGTGGCGCTCTACGTGGTGGGGCACGGTCTGGTGAAGGGCTCTCTGTTCATGTGCGCGGGCATCGTCTTGCACAGGCTGCGAAGCGTGGACGAGGAACAGCTTCGCGGCCGGGGCCGGAAGCTTCGCTTCACCGGTCTGCTGTTCCTGATGGGCGGCCTGGCCCTGGCCGAGCTGCCCCCGTTCGGCACCTACCTGGGCAAGACGCTGATCGAAGATGCGGCGGGTCATGCCGGGTACCACTGGGCGCCCTGGCTCTTCGTCATCGCCTCGGCCGTCGCCGGAGGAGCCGTGCTCCGAGCCGCCGGCCGCGTCTTCCTCGGGTTGGGGCCAAAAGAAGTGGACCGCTTCGGGTCGGAGCGGTTCGGAGAAGATGAGGACGAGGTCGAGACGAGGAAGCCCCGGGATCGAACCCCGGCCACCATGTGGGTCCCCGCCCTCGTCCTGATGGTCGGGGCCCTGGCCCTGGGGCTCGTTCCCGGGATCAGCGGAACAGCCGAGCGGGCGGCCGGTCGATTCGAGGATCGGCCTGCCTATGCCGCTCAGGTGGTGCATGGTCGCGTGGCCCCGGAACCTGCTGCTCCTTCCAGTCCGCCGAGCGTCGTGGGCATCTGGTACGGGGTGGCGTCGGCGGCGGGCGCGGTTGCCCTGGCCGGCCTGGCGCTGGTCCGGCGGCGGTTGTCGACGGGACTTCGGGAGATGACCCATCGCATCTTCGGTCCGGTCGTCCTCAGGGTTCGTGAGCTCCACAGTGGCCACGTGGGCGATTACGTCGCGTGGCTCACATTCGGCCTCGCCGCCCTCGGCGGGGCGTTCGCGTTCGTCCTCCGGTAGCTCGCGGGTGGGCAACGTCGGGCGCGGTACGATTTTCCGAATGAATCGTTACGACCCCAGCGAGATCGAACCCAGGTGGGAAGCCATCTGGGAGAAGGAAGAGGTCTTCCGGGCGGTTGAGGAGGACGACGGTCGGCCTCGCTTCTACAAGCTGCACATGTTCCCGTATCCCTCGGGCGATCTGCACATGGGTCACGCCGAAGCGTTCGCCATCAGCGACATCATCGCCCGATACAAGTGGATGCAGGGCTACAACGTGCTGCACCCGATCGGGTGGGACGGTTTCGGGCTGCCGGCCGAGAACGCCGCCATCCAGCGAGGAATCCACCCGAAGGAGTGGACCTATAGGAACATCCCGGAGCAGCGAAGGACGTTCAAGCGGTACGGCATGTCCTTCGACTGGACCAGGGTGCTCGCCACGTCCGATCCGGAGTACTACCGGTGGACGCAGTGGATCTTCCTGAAGCTGTACGAAAAGGGGCTGGCCTATCGGAAGCTGGCGCCGGCCAACTGGTGCCCCAGGGATCAGACGGTGCTGGCCAACGAGCAGGTCATCCAGGGCCGGTGCGAGCGATGTGGCACGCCCGTGGTTCGGAAGGACCTCACCCAGTGGTTCTTCAAGATCACCGACTATGCCGACCGGCTGCTCGACGACATGGAGCTGCTGGAGTGGTCCGAGCGTGTGTTGACCCTGCAGCGCAATTGGATCGGCCGATCCCACGGTGCCGAGGTGACCTTCGAGATCGCCGAGACCGGCGACAAGATTCCCGTGTTCACCACCCGCCCGGACACGCTGTGGGGCGTGACCTTCTTCGCTTTCGCCCCGGAACACCCTTTGGTGGGCCGGCTGGCGGACGCGGGCGGCACGTTCGCGTCGGTCAAGGAGCTGCAGGATCGGCTTCAGCGCACCGCGGCAGCCGAGCGAGACGAGGCGCTTTCCCGGGAAGGGTTGGCTCTGGGAGTGCATGCGGTCAACCCGGTGAGCGGGGAGAAACTGCCGTGCTTCGTCGCTCCCTACGTGCTGATGGCGTACGGGACGGGCGCCGTGATGGGCGTGCCCGGGCACGACCGGCGCGACTTCGAGTTCGCCCGGGAGCACGGCCTGGAGATACGGGTGGTCATCCAACCGCCCGCGCAGGACATCGATCCCGCTCAGATGACCGAGGCGTGGCCCCACGAGGGCGTCATGGTGAACTCGGGGCCGTTCGACGGTACCCCTTCGCCCGCGTCCATTCGGAAGGTGATCGAGTGGCTGGAGAAGGAAGGCAAGGGCAGGGCGGCCAAGTCCTACCGGCTCCGTGACTGGCTCATCTCCCGCCAGAGATATTGGGGACCCCCTATCCCGATCATCCATTGCCCGTCCTGCGGCGAGGTCCCGGTGCCGGAAGGAGATCTGCCGGTCCTGCTGCCGGACGACGTCGATTTCTCGCCACAAGGAGAATCGCCGCTGGCCAAGCACGAGGCATTCGTCAACGTGACGTGCCCTGGGTGCGGCGGGGCTGCGAAGCGTGAGACGGACACCATGGACACCTTCGTGGATTCGTCCTGGTACTTCCTGCGATTCACTTCTCCCCACGACGACCGGGAGCCGTGGTCGCGTGAGTCCGTGGAACGGTGGCTGCCCGTCGACACCTATTCCGGAGGGATCGAACACGCCATCCTGCACCTGCTGTACTCGCGATTCGTGGTCAAGGTGCTGTACGACCTGGGATACCTCGGGTTCGTCGAACCGTTCACCACGCTGGTGAACCAGGGCATGGTGATCTATCGGGGCGCGGCGCTCTCCAAGAGCAAGGGCAACATCGTCGAGCCGCTCCCACTGATCGAGAAATGGGGAGCGGACACGATCCGGCTGACGATGATGTTCGCGGGCCCTCCCGAAGACGATCTGGACTGGGCCACCGTCTCGGTGTCGGGGGTGCACAAGTGGCTGGGGCGGGTGTGGCGGACGGTGTTTGCAGCCGCCGAAGCGGCGCGGGGCGGAGGGGCCGGGACGTCGGGCAATGGGAACGCCGCCGCGCCCGTGGGGGACGAGCTGCGCCGGTTCGTCCATCGAACGGTGAAGGCGGTGACGACCGACTACGAGCGGATCGGGTTCAACGTGGCCATCGCCAAGATGATGGAGCTCACCACCAACCTCCAGCGGGCTCTGGACGCCGGGGTCCGGGGCCAGCCGGCACGCGAGGCGGCCGAGGACCTCGTGCTGCTCCTGGCGCCGATGGGTCCTCACATCGCCGAGGAGCTCTGGCGCGAGGCTCTGGGTCACTCCGACCTGGTGTCGATGGCCCCGTGGCCCACGTGGGACGAGGAGCTGGCCAGGGAACGGGAAGTGGTCCTGGTCGTCCAGGTGGACGGCAAGGTCCGTGATCGCATCACCGTGCGGGCCGATGCCACCGAAGGCGAGTGCCGTGAGCTGGCCCTGGCGTCGGGGAGGATCAAGGAGCTTCTGATGGGCCACGAGCCCGTTCGGGTGATCGTGCGTGCGCCGAAGCTCGTGAACATCGTCACGGCCGACTGACCGCCGTCCCCGCTGGTCCGAGAACATCGAAAGAAAATGCCGGTTTCAGTGACCTAGTTCACTGACAGGCTGGCTCACCTGCTGCTAGCGTGCCGGAACTCGCGCGCGCTCAGGCTGGCGCGACCTTTCTTCTCCCTCTCTCCTCCTCCTCTTCCCTTCCTTCCCTCCTCCAGGTGAAGGGGTGATTGCGGTGGGCAGCAGCCTCTGTCGGGACCGCGAGGTCAGGGCGTGATCGGTGAGCCGCTCTGGGAGCGGCTTCGCTCGCTCGACCGGCGGGAATGGGTGGGGCTCGTGGTCGTGGCCGTTCTCATCGTGGGCGGAGCGGCGCTGTGGTACGTGCGTTCCGTTCCCTCCTCGGTCAGCATCCAGACGTCCACCGACCGCCGGGGTCCGAGCGGACTGGCCGCGCCGGCGCCTTCGCCCACCGCGGCCACGATCATCGTGGACGTGGCGGGGTGGGTCCGGCGACCCGGGGTGTACGACTTTCGCCAGGGAGACCGGGTCATCGACGCGATCCGCATGGCCGGCGGTGGGAGGCCGGGCGCCGACCTCACGTCCATCAATCTGGCCGCGCCCCTGACAGACGGCCAGCAGATCGTGGTGCCGAGGAAGGGGAAGCTGGGTGCCGGGGGCTCAGGGTCGGGCGGCGCGGCGGTGGCTCCCGGCTCGGGGGGAGCCGAGCCCCTGATCAATCTGAACACCGCCACGCTGGACCAACTCGAGTCGCTTCCGGGCATCGGTCCCGCGTTGGGGCAGCGGATCATCGATTACCGGCAGGAGCACGGGTCATTTCGATCGGTGGACGACCTCCTGAACGTGTCTGGAATCGGCGAGAAGAGGCTGGCCGATCTCAGGTCGAAAGTGACGGTTTGAGCCGGTGGGAGCGTGGACGCTGGCCATCGCCGCGGCCGCCTTCTGGTCCGGGATCCTGTGGGCGACCGGAGGCGAGCGCGAACTCGGACTGCGCCCGGGCGCCACTCTTCTCGTCGTGCGAGCCGTCCTCCTGTCCGCGGGAGCCGTCCTCCTGTCCACGGCCGCCGCGAGGGATCGAGGCACACAGACCCAGCCCGACCCCGCGGCGCGGATCCCTCGTCCGCGTGCGGCTGTTCTCGTGGTCGCGGGGCCGGCCATGGCATTCCTGGCGGTATTCATCGCGTTCGCCCTCCTCGGGGCGGGCTGGGCGGGAATCAGGGAGGCCCGAGTCCGGTCCTCTCCCATCGCGACGCTGACCGGGCGTGCGGTGAAGGTGTCGGGTGAGATCGCCTCGAGCCCCGAGCAAGGAACGTTCGGCTGGACGGGAGCCATGCGGACGGAGATGGTCATGCTCCAGGCGGCGCCGTCCTCACGGGTTCGGTCATCCAACACGGTGTGGCTCGAGGGCCGGGGCCGGCCACCGCGCCTTCCCCCAGGTGAGCAGGTCATCGTGGAGGGAACGCTCCAGAGGTTGAGGGGCTCCTTCGGGGAATACCTTCGGCGGCGAGGCTACGCGGCCACGCTGGCGGTAGACGCGCAGCTGGATCGCGGACCTCCGGGCAACCCGTTCGTTCGTCTGGCCAACTCGCTTCGGACGTCTCTCCGCCGATCTCTGGCCCGGGTCTTTCCCCGGAAGGAGGCGGGACTGGT